>Ga0210389_10000162_pt1 | contig 67836 bp, 54 predicted proteins | sample IncBWH28OmetaG_FD_160127 | JGI IMG/M metagenome (GOLD analysis project Ga0210389, IMG submission 160127) | Forest soil microbial communities from Barre Woods Harvard Forest LTER site, Petersham, Massachusetts, United States - Inc-BW-H-28-O ...
GAACGGGAAAGCACTTCAGGCGGGCACTTCTGGGATTCACGCCCAGGCCATTCGTCGCGTTGAATTGCCAGCGGTGCGCGCTGCAGGTTATGAGGCCGCCGGCGAGCTCACCTTCCGCCAGCGCCGCGCCCTGGTGAGGACAGTGTCCCTGATAGGCATGGAACTGCCCATTGAGCTTGAGGAGCAGGATGGCCGTGTTGCCGGCGCGGAAGCACTCCATCTCGCCGTCCCAAAGGTGGTCGGCGCCGCAAACCTCGACGGCGCCGATCTGCCGGGCTTCTGCGAGCTCTACCATTTCCAACGTACGTCCAGCCATTGCAGCGGTCGCGGCGACAATTCCTTCAAGCGGGAGGTCGGAGCAAGGGTCCGACCTCCGGCCGATACCTCGAAACCCTTGGCGCCAGGCTGTTCGGGCAGCCGCGGGCCGATGGCGTGTACCGCGATCTTGGCCGCGACCTCGTCAATCGTGTCCTCGGTATCAACCGCCACCAGGAGGGCGGTGCAATCACCGACGAACCGTCCGTAGATCGGAATCAGCGCCATCTGTTATCTCGAGGTAGTCAATGCCATTATTTACCCATTGCGCATCAGTGGAGGTAGTCGGCCGCCCAACCATAGTCCCCCGCGTCATCTCCCATTACATCAGTGGTAAGGCCCATCCAGTGCAATACGCCGGCAAGGTCCGCCGGCTGGATCATGCCCGCGATGAAGCGGTCGACGACGTTCAGGTGTCCGGCATAGCGCTCGGGCTCCAGCTCGAAGCACCACTTTGAGACTTCGGAATCGAAGTAATAAGTACGGCCGCGATGTTCACTGGTGACACACTCGAGATGATGACGATCCGAATGCGTGCCGATCGGCAGCTGCGTGAGATTGCAGAGCGCAGGCAGCGTTTGGGGCAGTGTTTGCGCCATCTTGCCATCGTTGACGTTTTTGATGATCTGATCCCAGAACACTCCCCAGCTGTCTTCCCAGGCCGGATACTTGTCGTTGAGCCAGCGCCGCTCCGCTTTTGAAACACCGGCGCTCGGCTTCCAGAACAAGGTAGGCCGCCAGAACCACATCCCCAAATGCAGTGCGTGGTGGCCGTGTTCGAGAGATTGCAGGAAGGTGTCCCAGTACCAGGGCCTCTTGAGCCCATAGTCGCGCAGCGTTCGCTCGTGGTGGTCGACGACCCATTCCAGCATGAACTCTTTGAATGACAGGGTGCGCTTGTCGAGCGGCATGTAGTAATCCATCGAGGGCCCGGTAATTGCCTGGAACAGCCGGAACGACCTCCAGAAGCTCACGTCGAGCACCCGCTGAGCCCGCTGCGGATCGTGCTTCATCAGAACTTCAAGAGTCGGAAAGCCTTGTTGCGCGTGACGCGCCTCGTCGGTCTGAATGCTCGACAACAGGTTCGAGAACTCCACGTCGCCCGCTTTCATCGCGTCCGCGGCAAGTGCGATGAATTGCATGTTGGTAAATCCGTGCTCGAAGGTAAGGTGCGCGGCGATCGCGGAATCCACGCAGTTTGCGTTCAGAAGCCAATCGTCGCAGAAGCTCTTGATCGCGATGATGCCCCACTCATTGGTGTGAAAGGCCTTCTGGCACCAATCAAAGCGCGATTCGTACTTGAGCAAGTCGTGTGAGAACAAGAGGTCAAGCTGCGCGTGGCGGATCTCATCCAACATGCCGAATACAGAAATGTTTCGCCACCGCGGGCTGGGAGCGAAACGTGCGGATCGCCCGAGCATCATCACCGCCATCTGCTCGACCATGCAGGTCGCCCCCATGTGAAGCTGCGAGACTGCGGCAACGGATGGATGCAGCTTCTCATAGATGCGTGCTCGCTTGAGAGTGTCGCGTACGCCGGCGACGCCCGCCTCTTTCTCGCGCTGGACCGCCACGTAATCGCGGTAAGAGACGCGAAACGGTTCCTCCCAAGCACGCCACGCCTCGCGCGGGATGTCCTTCGATCCGGTCCACGCGGCGGGAAAGGCATCACCATCCGCTACGTACGAGAGCGACCAGTCGAGATCGTGAGCGATGTCGTACCAATCGTCCCGGCCGAGCGGCATGCCTTGCTCCTTCTCTGGGGGTCGCAGATGGGCAAAGCATCTTGGACCAGAATGTTTCCACAGGCAATTCGTAGTCGCGGTATCCCGCCCAATCTTGCACTTTTTACACGCCGCCACTGTGCGTGCCAAATGGCAAAAACGCGCAAGTTACGGCAAGCGATCGCAGGCGATCGATGCAGGTTGGACCTAGGCTGACTGTGAATCCGGGCGGGGGCACTCAGGTGAATTCACGACAATCCATCTCGCTCGATGTCAACGGCAGGATCGCGAGCCTCACCATCGACGATCCCGCGACGCCGCTGTTGTATGTGTTGCGCAACGATCTTGGCTTGCACGGCCCGCGTTTCGGCTGCGGCCTTGGCCAATGCGGCGCCTGCACCGTGCTTCTCGACGGCAGCGCCGTACGCTCCTGCGTGCTCCCCGCCGTCAGCGCGGTGGGCCACCGCGTCGTGACTCTCGAAGGACTCGGCTCGCCCGAGAAGCCGCATCCGCTGCAGCAGGCATTCATCGATGAGCAGGCCGTGCAGTGCGGCTACTGCATCAACGGAATGATCATGCAGGCAGCGGCGCTCATGTCGTCCAACAAAAATCCCACGGACGCGCAGATCAAGCAAGCTTTGGCCTACAACCTATGTCGGTGTGGAACGCACCTGCGCATCGTACGCGCCGTGAGTCGCGCTTGCTGCGGCGCTGCATGAACGCCGCGTCATTGCCGCATTCCATCAGCCGCCGTGAAGTCCTCAAGTTCGGCGGTTTGATCGTAAGTTTTGCCCTGCCGCTACCTCTGACGGCGGCAGGCAATAACGGTAAGGCGGCGGCAGACATGCCCAAGGCGGTTGCACAGGATCGGGTCGATGGATTTTTTGCGATCGACCGGCGAGGCAACGTCACCGTCTTCTCGGGCAAAGTTGATCTCGGCACCGGGGTGCGTACGGCTATCACTCAAATTGCCGCCGAGGAACTCGACGTCCCCATGGCACGCGTAAACGTCATTCAGGGCGACACCTTGCTCACGCCGGATCAAGGCCCCACCTACGGCAGTCTATCGATCCAAAACGGCGGGGTGCAAATCAGGCTGGCAGCCGCCACGGCACGCCGCGCTCTGCTGCGCGAGGCGGCTCGGCGCTTGAATATCGACGAACAGGATCTGACCGTCGAAGCCGGCGTCGTCAAGACCAAGCACGGCAACGCTTCGGTTCGCTACGAGGAGCTCATCGGCAGCAGAACGCTTGCGCTCGCACTCGAGCAGGACGCGCCGCTCAAGGACCCGAACAGCTATACCGTGGTTGGCCGCTCGCAGCCGCGCCTGGACATCCCGGACAAGGTAACCGGGCGATTTACCTACATGCAGGACTTTCGCATCGAGGGAATGGTGCACGGCCGCGTCGTTCGCCCCCCCGCCATCGGCGCGACCCTTCTGTCCGTCGATGCGGACTCGGTCAGCCACGTGCCCGGACTCATCAAAGTGGTGCGACGCAAGGATTTTCTGGCGGTCGTGGCCAAGACCGAATGGGGCGCCGTCAGCGCGGCGCGGCAGCTCAAAGCCCGCTGGTCGGATTGGCAGGGGCTGCCGGATGAGGACAGGATCTGGGATTATGTGCGGGGCACCAAGATCGTCCGAGACGACGTGACGAGCAATCGAGGCGATGTCGAGGCGGTGCTTGCCGCTGCGGATCATCGACTGGCGTCCACTTATGACTTTGCCATTCACACGCACGGGTCCATCGGTCCGTCGTGCGCAGTCGCGGTGTTCGAACGCGGCAAGCTCACCTGTTGGTCGGCCAGTCAGGCAACCCACAATCTGCGCCAGCAGCTTGCGCTCATGTTCGCAATGCCCGACACCGACGTGCGCGCGATTTACATCGACGGATCGGGTTGCTACGGACGCAATGGCCATGAGGACGCGGCCGCCGACGCCGCGCTTCTGGCGCGCGAAATGGATCGCCCGGTACGCGTGCAATGGATGCGAGCCGACGAACATGGATGGGATCCGAAGGGGCCGCCGACGCTCATCGACATGCAGGCGGCCTTGGACGCGGGCGGCAACGTCAGCGCCTGGTATTCGCAGTTCTATGGACCGGACGGCGTGGCTGGCAAAGTAAAGCTCGTGGCGGCCGAACTTGCCGGCATGCCGCACGAGATCCCGATGAGCCCCGGCGGCATCATCGCCGGCATGGCCGTCCCCTATGCCTTCCCAAACGTCAAGACACTGGCCCATCGTCTGGTGAGCACGCCGCTGCGGCCCTCATGGATCCGTTCTCCCGGCCGCATGCAAAGCGGATTCGCCAACGAGGCATTCTTCGACGAGATCGCCGTCGCCGCCAACGCCGACCCTTTCGAACTGCGCCGGCGGTATCTGTCCGACGATCCGCGCGCGATTGCGGTGCTTGAACGTCTGGCGCAGCTTGCGCGCTGGCAGAAGCGGAGCTCCAAGGCAAGTTCAACGGCCGGCACGGCCAGCGGACGGGGAATGGCCTTCATCAAGTATGAAAACAACCGAACCTACGTCGGCATGGTGTCAACGGTTGAGGTCGTCCGCGCCACCGGTGTCATCGCAGCGAAGCACTTCGCCGTAGTGCAAGACAGCGGGCAGATCATCAACCCCGACGGGGTGAAGAATCAGATCGAAGGCAATGTGGTCCAGACGGTGAGCCGAACACTCATTGAACGGGTGCGATTCGACCGCTCGCGCGTCACCAGCCTGGACTGGCAGACGTATCCAATTCTGACCTTTCCGGATGCGCCGGAGGTCGAGATGGAGCTCATCGATCGTCCGCATGAGAAACCGTGGGGCGTCGGCGAACCGTCCGCGGCCATCGTGTCCGCGGCGATCTCCAACGCGGTGTTCGACGCGGTCGGTGTGCGCTTGCGCTCCGTGCCGTTCACGCCGGACAAAGTCCTTGCCGCCCTCAAGACCGGCCCAAACCAGGCGAAGGAGCGCGGGCGATGAAGTACCGGAAATTGGGGAACACCGGACTCATCGTGAGCGAGGTGGCGCTGGGAACAATGCAGTTCGGCGCTAGAATGAACATGGGCAACCTCGGGCAGGAGGACACGACCCGAATGGTGAAGTTTGCCCTGGACAGGGGAATCAACTTCATCGACACGGCAGATGTGTACAGCCTTGGGGAGAGCGAGTCTCTGGTCGGCGATGCCTTGAGGGGCATACGGCAAGAAATCGTCCTGGCCACCAAAGTTCGACTCCCCATGAGCGGCAATTTCAACCGTGGCGGCGCGACACGCGTCAACATCATGCGCGAGGTGGAAGACAGTCTCCGACGGCTGCAGACCGACTACATCGACCTGTATCAAGTGCATGGATGGGACAGCAACACCCCGCTCGAGGAGACGCTGCGGACGCTCGATGATGTTGTGCGCCAGGGCAAGGTCCGCTATATCGGCTTGTCCAACTTCATGTCATGGCAGGCGGCCACCGCGGTTATGCTGCAGGGGCACCTAGGGTTGGAAAAATACGCGACGGCACAGATGTACTACAGCCTCGTCGGTCGGGGTCTCGAACATGAGTTTCAGTCGTTCGCCGAGTACCACAATATCGGTATCCTGGTCTGGAGCCCGCTGGCCGGCGGTTTTCTTTCGGGCAAATACAGCCGCACCAACCCCGCGCCTGCCGGCACACGATTCGCGGAGGCCGGTTCCTTCGTGCCCTTCGACAAAGAGATGGGCTACCGTGTCGTGGAAATATTGAAGGACGTGGCCGACAGGCATGGCGCGAGTCCTGCGCGCGTGGCGCTATCGTGGGTGCTGGGGCGGCCGGCTGTCAGCAGTGTGATCGTCGCTGCCCGCAAAGTCGAGCAACTCGAGGACAACATCAGCGCAATAAGCCTGCGACTCTCGGAAGAAGAATTGCGGCAGCTGGACGCCGCATCGGACCCCGGGATTCCGTATCCGAAGTGGATGGTCCTCCAGCTCGACACTGCGGAAGACCCGCGGTCGAAGGTCCTGCATCCTCAGCGCTACGAAGATGGCGGTCCGTGGAAGGACCTCCGCCTCACGCGGTGGTCCGCATGAGTCTCGATGGTTCCGCCCTCATCGTCCCGTCACTGGCGTCCCGGCCGAATCTTCCCAGCCACCGCCCAACGCCAGGATCAGGTCGACGCTGGCCCGCAGCTGCAGAGTTTCCAGAGTGAGCGCCTCGAGCTGATTCTGCAGCAGGGCGGTCTGCGAGGTAACGACGGTCAGGTAATCGGTTGCGCCCTGCTTGTAGAGCGCCATGGCGAAATCCAGCGTGCGCTGCGCGGCATCGACCGCGGCTTTCTCCTCCCGAACGGCATCGCGATAGTGATTGAGCGTGGCGAGGCTGTCTTCGACCTGCTGAAACGCGCCGACGACGACGCCGCGGTAATTCGCGGCGGAGGCGTCGAATTCGGCGCGTGCTTGCGCCACCTGTGCGCGGCGCAGGCCGCCGTCGAACACGCTGAGCAAGGCGTTCGGTCCAATCGCCCAGAACGCGCTTGGCGCACTCAGCCAGTTCGAAGCCGATTTGCTCTGGAAGCCGCCCTGGGCGCCGAGCGTGAGTGTGGGAAAATACGCGGCACGCGCAACGCCGATGTTGGCATTGGCCGCGATCATGCGCCGCTGCGCGGCGGCGATATCCGGGCGGCGCTGCAGCAAGGTCGTGGGCACGCCGGCGGGAATCTGCGGTAGTGCGATATCGATGATCTGGGGCTTGATCGAGAATGTCGAGGCCGACACGCCGAGCAGCGCCGCGATCGCGTGTTCCATCAGCGCGCGCGCCGCGAGCGTCTGTGCCACTTGGGAGCTTGCGGCATTGAGCTGCGTCTCTGCCTGCGAAACGTCGAGACCGGGTGCGATGCCGGCATCGTGGCGCTGCTCGGTCAGCGCGAGCGCGCGCGTATAGGCTTTCACGGTCTCATCGAGGATCTCGCTGTCGCGATCGAGGCTCCGCAGCTGAATGTAGTCGCCGACCAGCTGCGCGATCAACGACAGGCGAGCGTTCTCCAGATCCGCGGCAGAAGCCGCCGCGTTGGCCTCACCGGCGGCAACCTCGTTGCGAATCTGTCCCCACAGGTCGAGCTCGTAGCTGACGCTGCCGGCGAGTGAGTTGGAATTGTAGGTGAAGTTGGGCGGCGCGTTGGGCAATCTCAGCGGCTGGTTGTTCGAGAGTCGATTGCGCGTGGCGTCCGCGCTGACACCAAGCGTGGGAAACAGCCCCGCGCGGGCCTGATCGGCAAGCGCCCGGGCCTGCGCGTAGTTGGCAAGCGCGGCGGCGAGCGTCGGGTTCCCGGATATCAGCCTTTTCTCGAACTCGTCGAGCTCGGTGTTCCCGTAGAGCGCCCACCAGCTGTCGCGCGGCAGGCGGTCGGCGGGCTGCGCCTGAGTCCACTGCCCCATTTCCTTGTAGGCATCCGCCGTGGGAACATCCGGGGTCTTCAGCGGCGGCGCGAGCGAGCAGGCACCGAGCAGCAGCGTCAGCGCTGCGCCGGACCAGGATAGGATCCTAGCTCTTTTCATTTTTGTTCTTCGCCTTGGCGGCGAGCGCGCCCGCCGCCGCTCCGGCGAGGCGGACTTGCGCGCCGCTGCTGATTCCATCGGGCGGATTTTGGATCACCCTATCGCCCGGCGAGAGACCCGAGGCAAGTTCGACGACGGCGCCGAGGTCGCGTTCGATCGACACGGGCTTGAGCAGCACGTGGTTATCGGCGTCCACGGTCGCGATCGACAATCCGTTGGCGTCGAAAATCAAAGCGCTCGACGGAACGCTGAGCACATGGGCGGCGCCGGCGATCTGCAGATGGATGCTCGCGTAGTCGCCCGGCATCAACTCGCCCGCACCGTTGTCGACCATCAGCTGCATCAAGGTTGTGCCGGTGCTCGCAATGACAGCCTGGGCGGAAGCCTCGACCGTCCCGCTGTAAGTCTTGTCGGGGTGTTCGGGCACGCGGATCGTGGCCTTGGTGCCCGGCGGTACGCTCGGCACATAGTTCTGCGGTACGTTGACATAGACGCGCAGCTTGCTCGTTTCGGAAACCACGAACAGCTGCGCGCCGCCCGCGGCCCCCACGTTGATGAGCGCGCCGATGTCGGTATCGCGCGCGGTAACGATGCCGTCGAACGGCGCGGTCAGGCGTTTGAAGCCCTCTTCTGCGACCAGTTGATCGACGTTCGCCCGCGCCGCCTTGACCTGCGCGATGTTGGCGCTCCAGGTGAACGTGCGTTGGTCGACGTCTTGCTTGGCGACCGCGTCGGTGCTGGCCAGCGACTGCCAGCGCTCCGCGCTGATTTGCGCGAGCTTCGCATTGGCCTCGGCGACGTTCAACGCGGCGCGCGCCTGCATGAGTTGCTGATCGAGATCCGGTGTGTCGATTTCGGCGAGAACATCGCCTGCCTTCACCTTGGCACCGATGTCGTGCTTCCAGCTCTTTAGATAACCCGGAACGCGCGCGTAGATGGGTGCGCTTATGTAGGCTTCCAGGCGTCCGGGCAAGTCCAGGCCTGCCACATTCTCCACATGACTCGGCGCCACGACGGCCACGGTCGGCACGGCCTGCGCTTCGGTCAAATCGTGCAGCCGCGAGGTTTGCGAGGAGCGGGAGATGAGACCGTAGGCGACCACAGCGATGGCGAGGAGCGCGAATGCCCCGCCGAACCGGCGCAGGCGACGCGGATCGGGGCGGCCGGGAGTTCGATCAGGCTGGCTCATGGGCTACTTCCAAGTTGGATTCCGGCGCCGGTTTTGGACCGTGGTGCCGGTGAATGATGCTGAACATTACGGGGACGAAAAACAGCGTGGAGACGGTGGCGAAGATCAGGCCGCCGATCACGGCGCGGCCGAGCGGCGCATTTTGCTCGCCGCCCTCACCCAGGCCCAGCGCCATGGGCAACATGCCGATCACCATCGCGAGTGCCGTCATCAATACCGGCCGCAGGCGGACGAATCCGGCCTCGAGCGCAGCTTCGGTCGCATCGCCGATCGCGGTGAGCTTCTCGCGCGCGAAACTGACCACCAGTACGCTGTTCGCGGTCGCCACGCCCATGCACATGATCGCGCCGGTGAGTGCGGGCACGGAGAGCGTGGTATGCGTTGCAAACAGCATCCAAATGATGCCGGCGAGCGCGGCCGGCAGCGCTGTGATGATGATGAAGGGATCGGTCCACGACTGGAAGTTGATCACGACCACGAAATAGACCAGCACGATGGCGCCTAGCAGGCCGAACAGGAGGCCCGAATAGGCGCTGTTCATGGTTGCCGTCTGCCCGACCAGGGCGATGATCGCGCCCTTCGGTTTGTCTTTGTCGTTTCGGTCGATGATCTTCTGGATATCGGCGGAGACTGCGCCCAGATCGCGTCCTTGTGTCGTCGCGTAGATTTCCACCATCGAGGAAATGTCGTACTGCGAGACCACGGCGTTGCCGTGGCTACGCCGGATGTCGGCGATCCCGCCGAGCACCGTGGTCGGCGCACCGGTGGCGTTGATCGGCAGATTCTGCAGCGCCGGCAGCGTGTCGATCTGGTATTGCGGCGTCTGCAGGGCGATAGGATAGGTGACGCCATTCTTCTCATTGAGCCAGTAGACGGGCGCCACTTGGCTGGAACTGGCCAGGTTGACGACCAGGCTGTTGGTCACGTCGGCCGCGGTCACGCCGGTGTACTGCGCACGCGTGCGATCGATGTTCACATCCAGCGTCGGCAGAGCGGCAGACTGTTGGATGCGCGCATCGGCGACGCCGGTGATCGGGCGGATCTGCGCCAGCAGTTTGTTGGCATAGGCATAGTCCGCGGCGAGATCGTTGCCGCGGACCTGCAGATCGATCGGCGCCGGTGCGCCGAAATTCAGGATCTGGCTGACGATATCCGCGGGCAGAAACGAGAAGCTCAAGCCCGGGAACCGGCGCGGCAGTTCCTCGCGCAGACGCCTGACGTAGTCCGCGGTCGGCGCATGGCCCTCGTTGAGCGAGACCTGGATGTCCCCGTCCGACTCCCCGATCGTGCCCGTGTTGTTGTAGATCGTATTGATCGACGACAGGTAAGTGCCGATGTTGTCCACCACCGCCGCCACTTCGGCCGGCGGGATCACCTCCCGAATCACCTTCTCCACGGCGGCAAAACGCGCCGCAGTCTCCTCGATACGCATGCCGACCGGCGCCCGCACGTGCAGCAGCATCTGACCGCCGTCGACCTGCGGGAAAAAATTACGCCCGAGAAATGGGGCGAGCAGAAAGGAGACGGTGATGAAGCCGAGAAAACCTGATATGAACAGTCTGCGATGCTCGATGGAGAGCGCCAAGAGGTCATGATACGCGGCGCGCATCCGTTCAAACCCTCGCTCGAAGCCGCGCTGCAAGCGCACCAGAGGATTCTTCGACGGCGGCGGTGCGAGGCCCTCGCCCTGCCCGCCGGCGTGCTCCAGGCGCATGTGCAGCAGATATTTCGCCAGCGTCGGCACCAGCGTGCGCGACAGCAAGAACGAGAAGACCATGGCGAACATCACGCTTTCCGCCATCGGCACGAACAGGAAGCGCGCCACGCCGCTCAGGAAGAACATCGGTATGAACACGATGCAGATGCAAAGCAAGGACACGAACGCCGGGATGACGATCTGCGAGGCGCCGTCGATGATCGCAGTTTCCACCTCCTTGCCCTGCTCGAGGTGGTAGTTGATGCTCTCGATGGTCACCGTCGCCTCAGCGACGAGAATGCCCACGGCAAGCGCGAGCCCACCCAGGGTCATGATGTTGAGGGTTTGGCCAAGCGCCGACAGCGTGCCGATCGCACCGAGGACCGCCAGCGGAATCGAGGTGGTCACGATCAGAGTCGACCGCCAGCTGCCGAGGAACAGCAGGATCATCAGACTGGTCAGCGCCGCGGCAATCACGCCTTCGCGGATCACGCCCTGGATCGAGGCGCGCACGAACAACGACTGATCGCCGATAGGCTTGATGTCGAGAGCGTCCGGCAGCGATGGCTTGATGATTTGCAGCATTTTCTTGATGCCGCTGACGATGTCGAGCGTCGAGGTCGTACCGTTCTTGAACACGCTCAAGAGCACCGAGCGATTGCCGTCGACATGCACCACGTTGACCTGCACGGCATTGCCGTTGTGCACCTGGGCGACGTCGTGCATGTACACCATCGCGCCTCCCACGCTCTTGATCGGCAGGTCGCCAAGTTCCTGAATCTTCGATGGCGCGCTGTTGAGGTTGACCGTGTATTCGTAATTGCCGATCTTTTCCGTGCCCACCGGGGTGATCAGGTTCTGCGCGGCGAGCGTATTGGCGACATCCAGGCCGGTCAAGCCGCGCGACTGCAGCGCCGCGGTGTCGAGATCGAACATCACCTGCGGCGTCTTGCCGCCGAACGGATAGGGGATGCCCGCGCCTTGCACGGTGACCAGCCGCGGACGGACGAAGTTCATGCCCAGATCCGCGAGATTCTGCTCGGTCAGTCCCTTGCCGGAGAGCGCGAGCTGGATGATCGGCACAGTCGACGCACTGTAGTTGACGATCAGCGGCGGCGTGGCGCCCGGCGGCATTTGCTTGAGCAAGGTCTGCGAAATCGCGGTGACCTGCGCGTTGGCGGTGGCGATATTGACCGTCGGGTGGAAGAAAATCTTGACGATGCCGAAGGTGGTGTAGGAATTGGCCTCGATGTGCTCGATGTCATTGACCGTCGTCGTGAGCGCGCGCTCAAACGGCGTGATGATACGCCCGGCCATTTGGTCGGGCGGCAAGCCCTGGTATTGCCAGGCTACGCCAATGATCGGAATGTTGATGCTCGGAAATATGTCGACCGGCATGCGCAATCCGGCGAGCGTGCCGACGAGCAGAATGAGCAGCGCCGCCACGATGAACGTGTAGGGCCTGCTCAGCGCGATCCGAACTATGCCGAGCATGTGGGTGCCTGAGTGTTTACCGCGAGGACGAAGTCAATGCCGGCTCCGTGGCGCGCGAATCCTGGCCCGCATCCTGTGCGGCAAGCCCGCCGATGGCGGACCAATCGAGCCTCTCGCCGCCCTGGGCGAGCAGGCGCAGGAATCGATCACGCAGCAGGCTTCCGAGCGGCAGGGGAACGCGAAGACTCTCGGCCGCGGCCAGCGCGAGACGGATGTCCTTGAATCCAAGCGGCGCGGCGAAGCCGGCCGGCTCGAACTTGCCCTGGGCGATGAGGCCGCCGTAGGTCTTGTATGCCGGTACGTTGAACACCGAGGAGGTAAGGAATTCGACGTACGCGCGCGGATCGATGCCGGCCTTGCTGACGAGCGCGACCGCCTCGCCGAGCGCCTCGATGGCGGAAGCGAGCAAGAAATTGCCGCTGAGCTTGACGAGATTCGCCGCCGACGGCTCGGTACCCATTGGAAATGCCTTCTGTCCCATGGCGCGGAACAGCGGCTGACACGCCTCGATCGTCGCGGGATCGCCCGCGCAGACGATGAACAGCTTGGCCGCGGCCGCCATATCCGGTCGCCCGAACACCGGCGCTGCGGCGTAGCGCTGACCGGCCTGCGCGTGGGCCTGCGCCAAACGCTTGGAGAGCGCGACACTGATCGTGCTCATGGAGAGATGAATCGCGCCCTTGCGCAACTGCGCGACGAGACCGCCCTCGCCCAAGGCGATGGCGGAGGCGGCATCATCATCCGCCAGCATCGTGATCACCGCCTCGCCGCCGCACACGCCGGCAACATTGGCCGCCTCGCGGGCGCCAAGGTCGATGAGCGCACCGCTTTTTCCCGGAGTGCGGTTGAATACCGTCACGTCGTGGCTCGCTTTGACGAGATTGACCGCCATCGCCGCGCCCATCTGTCCGAGTCCGATAAATCCAATTTTCATAGCGTCATCTCTCTGTAATTTCGCATCTAGGCGCGTTGCAACGGCGCCATGAACTCGGGACCGACAGGATCGATGACCGACGCATTCACAATGCGTTCGATCAACTCACGGTCCGCGCTGTTGAGCGACCAACCCGCCACACCGAGTGCCGCTTCCACCTGATCGGGGTGTCGGCCGCCCCAGAGCGCAACGCTGATACCCCGGTCGAGCATCCAGCGTACCGCCAGGTGGATTACGCGCCGGTGAAAGCGGCGCTGCGCGAGATCATCGAGCTGCCGGACGGCATCGAGATACTGGGCAAATCGGGGCGGCCGGAATTTTGGGTCGACACGGCGCAGGTCGTCACCTTCGAACTTGGTGTCGGGCCGCATGCGCCCGCTCAGCAAGCCGCGGCAGAGTGCGCCATAGCCGAACGTCGCGATCCGATTGGCACGGCAGTAAGGCAGGATCTCCGCCTCAATGTCGCGTTCGAAGAGATTGTAGGGCGGCTGCAGCACGTGCAGCGGGGCCACTGTTCGGAACCGCTCCATTTGCGCCACCGAGTAATTGCTCACGCCGATGGCACGGATCTTTCCTTGTTCGTAGAGCGAGCGCATGGCCTCGGCGGTTTCTTCAATCGGCACCAAAGGGTCAGGCCAATGAACCTGGTAGATGTCGATGTAGTCGGTGCGCAGACGGCGCAGCGAGTCATCGATCTCCTGCATGATTCGCCCGCGCGTCGCGTTGCGATAAACCTTCCCCTGCTGCGATTCCAGTCCCACCTTGGTGGCGATCACGACCTGGGTCCGAATCCCCTCGAGAGCGGTGCCGACGATCTCCTCTGAGACGCCGCTGCCGTACATCGGAGCGGTATCGATCAGATTGATGCCCTGATCCAGCGCCGCGTGAATGGTGGCGATCGATTCGCGTTGGTCGGTCCCGCCCCACATCCAGCCGCCCATGGCCCACGTTCCGAGCGCCACTCGCGAGACTTTGAGGCGCGTGTCGGGAATATCCACGAATTCAGTTTCGACCGCCGCTGGCTGGACCTGGGTTGACGATGACATGGGTATGAAACCTCCTGATAGAACGAATCTGTCGGGCTATTGCTAAATCAATCGTTCGAATAGGGTCTGTGCAAAGGATGTCTTGCGGAATTCAGAATCCGCCGCCTCGGTTACGATTGAAACATGCAAGCTCAATCGCCCGTGCCTCGGGTGCTCGACGCGGCCGCCGTACGGTGGCTCAAGGCCCAGATGTAGGCCGCCACCGCCGACACCTGATCCGAGGTGAGCTGCGCGCCGCCCATCGGGGGCATGGGGGAGCGATATTGTTTCGGCTGCGGCACACCCGTGCTGATAATTTTTGCAATCGCTGCGTAGCTGCCATCGCCCCACAGCCAATGCGTGCCGGTGAGATCGGGACCGAGAGGCGTGCCGGTCGCGTTCGCACCGTGGCAACCCGTGCAGGCGGCGCCGCCCACTTGACCGTGGTAGATGCGATCACCCAGCGCGACCATCTCCTTCGTCGCGCCTGCGGGAACGGGAAGGCTTGCCGTTGCATCGGCGCTGCCGGCATCGGGATGAGTGCCTTCCGGCGGTTTCGCATCGGCGACGCTGACGTTGCCGGCGGGTGCCGTTGCGCTGGGACAGGGCGTGCCTGTTGCGGCGCGGTCAGCGCCCGGTCCGCCCCGATAGACGATGCGGTAGATCCGTCCACCCACATCGTCGGAGACATAGAGTGAGCCGTCGGGCCCGACCGCCACGCCGGATGGCCGATGCATGGCTTGGTCGGGCGATTCCACGGCACCCGCAAATCCGTCGGCAAAAATCTCGCATCCGCCCGAAGCATGATCGCCTGACAAGGATTGGAACACCACGTTGTAGCCGCCCTGGCGGTATGGGGCTCGATCCCAGGATCCATGGAAGGCAATGAAAACGCCGTGACGGTAGTGAGCCGGAAATTGCGGCTTGTCGTAGAGTGCCATCGCGTTGGGTGCCCAATGCGCGGGAAACGACGCGATCGGAGCGCTCTTGTCCGCGCACGGACCGATTTTCTTGCCGCCGTCGCCGCCGTACTCGGGCGCCAGAACCAACTTGCCCTGAATGGCGTCGTAGTAGCATTCCGGCCAGCCGTAGTCGCCGCCTTCCTTCAACAGCAGCAATTCTTCGGCCGGTTGCGTGGCCTCCTCCTCAGGTTTGTAGCGTTCCGGCCAATTCGCATGCAGCTGGTCGCGTCCGTGCTGGGTCACGAAGATGTGATCGGCCGCATCGATCGCGAATCCTTCCGCATTGCGGATGCCGGTGGCGAAGCGTTCAGCCGGCGAGAATGCCTGGTTTCTCTTATCCGCGCTGTAGCGCCAGATGCCGCCGCGCGTATTGAGCTCCACGCACGGGTCGATGCCCGGCGAGTGCAGCGTGCGATTTTGCGACTGGCAGGAATTGGTCGCGGTGGCGAGGTCGACATAGAGCGAACCATCGCGATCGATCGCGAAGGGCCGCATGGGATGGTCTCCGCCCAGCGGCAATCCCGTCACGATCGGCACCGCTGGGCCCTGCGGAACGATGGCGCCGGCCGGCAGCGTATAACGCACGATCTTATCGTTGATCTCGGCGAAAAGGCCGCCCTTGTACAGCCCAATGCCGGTGCCGCCCGCGCCGCCGCTCTGCACCGTCTCGCCGAAGCGCTCGGTGACGCTCGCCTTTCCGCCACCGGTCGTGTCTTGCAGTGCGACCAGGAACCCGCCGGCATGCGGCGTGTCGTTGCCGTAGTAGCGGCCGGACCAGGTGTTGACGTAGACGACGCCGTTCGCAGCCACAACGAGATGGCGCGCGTGCCCGATGCCGTCGGCAAAAATGGTGGCGCAAAAGCCGGCCGGCAGCTTGAGCCCGCTGTCGGTCTCCGGACACGCAGCGATTGCGGATTGTGCCGCGCTCGGCGCGCCTTGCGCGGGCGTTGAAGAGCTGGTTGCACAAATTACGCTGAGCATCGCGATCGCAAACCATGAATTTTTGTACCGAGCATCGCACATGGTGCTGCACCTCTCTGTGAACTCATTGGACACGCGGCGAAAACGCCTCTGGTGCAATCTTGATCTTGCGGCGCGCCGATGATCTTCCAGGATTGCCTCCCCGATTCTCAAAACGCAGCCTTGCAATGGTGTGACCCGTACGCAGCGTCGATTGCGTTTCGACTGAAATGCCGCGCATGCGCGGTGCAATCGAGGCGCAATGATCTCACCCTAATTTGGTTCTCAATCGAGGTCGGGAGCGGCGGCGGCAATTGAGATGAGTTCACGCCAATCTCGCCAAGGCGGCAGTTCCGGGAGAAGCCTACCGTGTTGTGCGCGCCTATGAACAGTTTGTACACGCAGGAGTTGTAGCAATGAAACGGACCGGGCGAATATCGATGTTCTTGTTATGCGGTTCACTCGTGCTGGCCTTCCTCCAAGGCGGGTGTGCCAGCCAGGCGGCGCAACCCGACCCGCAATCGGCGGCTCCGCAACCGGTTCCCGCGCCGCCGCCGCCGCAGTCGACTCAACAGCTGGAGCAAATGGTCGCCCCAATCGCGTTGTATCCGGATCCCTTGGTTGCGCAGATTCTGGCGGGCGCGACCCATCCTACGGAAATCGTGGAAGCGGATCGGTGGTTGCAAGAAAATCCGAATTTGAAAGGAGACGCACTCGCCACCGCGGTTGACGCGCAGTCCTGGGATGCCAGCGTAAAAGCCCTCACGCAGTTTCCCGGACTGATCGGCATGATGGACAAGAATCTAGCCTGGACCTCGTCGCTCGGCGAGGCCTATGTGGACGGCCAACAGAATGTCCTCGACGCGGTTCAGGTGATGCGTCAGCGGGCGCAACAGGCCGGAAACCTGAAGAGCACTCCGCAGGAATCGGTCACGAGCCAGGGAAATGCGATCGCGATTGAGCCGACGGATCCGCAAGTCGTCTATGTGCCGGAATACGATCCCTGGGTCGTCTATGGAGATCCCCTCGCCTACTACCCGGATTGGATCGGCGTTCCGGGCTTTTACTACGATGGGCCGGGAATCTGGTTCGGTCTCGGAGTTGGCATCGGCCTCTACGGCGGCTTCGGCTGGGGATGGCACCACTGGGGTACGGATTGGCACGAACACCATCTGACTCACGGCGATCACCCGTATGTCCCGCACAGCCGGGAGTTCGGCCACCACGCCTTCGGCGGCGGGGGCGCGGGCTTCGATCATGGCGGCGGCGCCAATCGTGGCGGCTCATATCACTATGCCGGCGGCAGCCACGAGTTTCATGGGGGCGCGTCCTCCGGGATACATTCCAGCGCGTTCAGCGGCTTCAGTCACGGAGGCGACGCGCGGGCCTTTTCATCACGCGGCAGGGCCAGCTTCGGCGGAGGTTTCCATGGTGGCGGAGGTCACGCCGGCGGAGGTCACCGATGAGCGCGGCGCCCGGACAACGCTTGAGTCAATCAAAGGAGATTGCAATGATTCGCGGAAAGAAGAATGACCTCGAATACTCTCGCCGGCCGACATCAATCCGAGGCGCGGCGCTCGCGGCATGCGCGCTGCTCGCGGTGGCGTCCGTCGAACCATGTCTCGCGGCACCATCGAGCCAAGCCGCCTTCGCATCGCCCGACGGCGCGAGCCGCGCTCTGGCATCCGCCGTCCAACGGCATGACTCCGGTGCGGTGAGGGAGATTCTCGGGGGAACGAACGATCTCATCAGCTCAAATGACAGCGCCGAGGACGCCCTCGACCGTGAACGTTTTGCGCAGAAGTATCAGGAAATGCACCGCTTCGTGCGCCAGTCCGACGGAGTCACGATATTGTACATCGGCGCGGAGAACTGGCCCTTCCCGGTTCCTCTGGTGTCTCACAACGGCATGTGGAGATTCGAGTCGAAGATCGGCTCCGAGGAAATCCGTTTCCGGCGGATCGGCGAGAACGAAGTGACGGCGATCGGAATGTGCGCGACGTTGGTCGCGGCGGAAACGCATCCGGGAACGGACAGCGAAGCGGATCGCCTGGTTACGACGCTGCTTCCCCAAGCAAAGGGCGCCGGCAAACCGGTTCTCTTTCGCGGCTATTATTTCCGTATCCTCTCGAACTCCGGCGGCCGAATTGCCGCCATCGCGTATCCGGCCATGTACCGCTCCTCCGGAGTGATGACTTTCATCGCCACCCAGAATGGCGGTGTGGCGGAAAAAGATCTCGGTCCAGATACGGCGAATATTGCGGGAGCCATGACCGCCTACCACGCCGACGCATCATGGACGGCCGCCGAATGAAAGCGTTGCGGAACACTTGGCGCCGGTCAGCGCGCCGGCCGGCGTCTATTTTCGGCCTCGCGGTCATGCTGATGGGAACCACCACGAGTTTCGGCGACGCAACCGTGGACCTAAAAATATACAACGATACTGCGGATCAAGTCGTGGTGACGCTCTACGACATGAATGCAACTCCGCCGCAGCCGGTGCTCGAGCGTCAGATCATCGAGGGCTTTGCCTGGTTTCCTGCCTCGGTTAGCCCGGGCATTGACGGCAATGGCCATGTGCGGTGGAGCGCTGAAACCACCGGCACGAGTTTTCATAGATGCGGACATCGGGAAAGGCGGAAACTGACGGGCGACTCAATGGTGCGGATCTTTACCGATTCTCGATGCCGCAATCCCTGACCGGGCGCCAAAAACATCAAGCGCGCGTAAGTTACCGCAAGAGATCGCAAGCGATGCACGGAAATTGAATCTAGCCTGGCACCGCATCATGTCTTGGGGGCATTGAAAAAATGCATGTTTCCAAACGCAAAGTTCCGCACGATTCGCCCGCAATGTCCGTGGGAGAATTCACGGCTCACAAGACCATCGTGCTGCTCGACGAATTGCTGACGCACACACTTCGGCTGCGCGATTTGTACAAAGGCGCGCGCTGCCAGGCAGCTGACCTCCAGTTCAGTCATCTGCGCCCCTTGTTCGACGCGCACTATGATGAACAGCTGACCCTCGTTGATGTGCTGGTCGACAGGATTCGCGTGCTGAGCGGCGCCGGCGGCGTTTTGGCAGGATCCTTTCTGCAAGGTACGCCCTCCGCGTACGCACTGCGCGGCCATTTGGCTCGTAAGCGGTTGTTGTGCGATTTACTCGACGCTCACGAAATGGCGGCGAGCGCCGCGCATCCGGCCGGCGCATACGGTCAACAAGCCGGTTCATCCGCGGTTCAGGACTTCGCCGTAGGGCAGGTGCTCCTCACCAACGACCAACAAGGCTGTTCCGTCCGGGAACAGTTGGTGAGATTGGACCAGGCGGGAAAATTCGGGGTCTCGAGCTTTAGCGGCGTGGACGCGTACGAGTGAGACCTAAGCCTTTGAGGTGCGGTATCATCGCCGGCGAGATCGTATTTGTTTTCTTGGTTCCACCAGCGAGATCAACCTACAGATCGCGACGGAGCGCCCGGACTTGTGAGCGATCTTTCGAGCTACGCATTTTCATCGTTGCGGGACGGCGATTTCAAGCTGCACCGCGGTTCCCGGCCCGGCGTGGCGCCCATATTGCTGGTCACCGCGGAAAACACTTCGCCGGCGAGCCTCAAGCGGCTCGAGCATGAGTATGCGCTTCGCGACGACCTTGAAGCCGCCTGGGCTGCGCGCCCAATCGAACTCTCCCTGCACCGCAACCGCTCCGTGCTGGTGCTCGAGGACCCTGGCGGCGATCCGCTCGATCATCAGCTCGGCCGGCCGCCCGGAATAGCGGAGTTTCTGCGCGTTGGGATCGCTCTGGCACGGGCGCTGCGCCAGGTGCACGCGCGCGGACTCATCCATAAAGACATCAAGCCGGCAAATATCCTGGTGGATTTGGCCAGCAGCGGTGTCTGGCTCACCGGCTTCGGCATCGCCTCCCGCCTGCCGCGCGAGCGCGCCAATCCCGCGCCGCCCGACGAGATCGCGGGCACGCTCGCGTACATGGCGCCGGAGCAGACCGGACGGATGAACCGCTCGATCGATGCCCGAAGTGATTTGTACTCTCTCGGCGTTACGTTTTACCAGATGCTGACGGGGATGCTGCCCTTCACGGCTGCCGATCCGATGGAATGGGTGCACTGCCATATCGCGAGGCAGCCTGTCCCACCCGATCAGAGAACGGCGGAAACTCCCGGGACGCTGTCGGCAATCGTGATGAAACTTCTCGCCAAAACCGCCGAGGAGCGCTACCAAACGGCCGCCGGTCTCGAGGCCGATCTGCGGCGATGTCTCGGGCAATGGGAGTCGCATGGCCGCGTCGACCCGTTTCCGCTGGGCGCGCACGACACGTCGGACCGGTTGCTGATCCCGGAACGGCTCTACGGGCGCGAGCGCGAGATCGAGACGCTGCTCGCGTCTTTTGGCCGCGTCGTGGCCAACGGCACACCGGAACTGGTGCTCGTATCCGGCTATTCCGGCATCGGCAAGTCCTCGGTGGTGAACGAGCTGCACAAGGCGCTTGTCCGATCGCGCGGACTCTACGCGTCCGGCAAATTTGACCAATATAAACGCGACATTCCGTACGTCACGCTGGCCCAAGCGTTCCAGAGCCTGGTGCGCCCGCTCCTCAGCGAGAGCGAGATGCAGCTGGGCCGTTGGCGGGACTCCTGCGGCGAGGCACTCGGCTCGAATGGTCAGCTCATCGTGAATCTCGTTCCCGAACTCGAGCTGATCATCGGGAAGCAGCCGCCGGTCGCCGAACTGCCGCCGGAAGAGGCAAAAAACCGTTTTCAAATGGTGTTTCGCCGCTTCCTCGGCGTATTTGCGCGCAAGGAGCATGCTCTCGCATTATTCCTCGACGATTTGCAATGGCTCGATAGCGCGACACTCGATCTGCTCGAGCACCTGGTGGCGCACCCGGAAGTCCGGCACCTGCTGCTGGTCGGGGCCTATCGGGACAATGAGACGGGCCCTTCACATCCGCTCATGCGCACTCTCGAGGCGATCCGCAAGACCGACGCGAGGGTGCTCGAGATCGTGCTCGCGCCGCTCGCGCTCGGCGATGTCGCGCGGTTGGTCGCCGATGCCCTGCACTGCGAGCCCGAGCGCGTGCGAACCTTGGCCCAGCTGGTGAACGAGAGGACCGGCGGCAATCCTTTCTTCGCGATTCAGTTCTTGATCGCGTTGGCCGAGGAGGGTCTCATCGCGTTCGACTCGGTCGCAAATGTCTGGACATGGGACATCGATCGTATCCACGCCAAGAATTACACCGACAATGTCGTGGACCTCATGGTGCGGAAACTGCGGCGGTTGTCCGTCGCCACGCAGGACGCGCTGAAACACCTCGCCTGCCTGGGCAACATGGCGGAGACCGGCAGGCTATCCTTGATTCAGTGCGAAACCGAAGAGGTCATGCACGAAAGACTCTGGGAAGCGGTTCACGCCGGGCTCGTCGTTCAGCGGGGTGAGGCCTACCAATTCCTCCATGATAGGATCCAGCAGGCGGCGTACTCGCTATTTCCCGACGAGCGCCTCGCCGAGATTCATCTGCGTATCGGCCGCAAGCTGCTCGCGAACATGACGGCGAACGAACTTACCGAACAGCTGTTCGAGGTAGCGAACCACTTCTATCGAGGCGCCGCGTTGATTGTCGATCCGCGGGAGAAGACCCGGGTTGCGACAATCAACCTCCGTGCCGGGCAAAAGGCGAAGGCGTCGGCCGCTTATGCGTCGGCGCGCGCGTATCTCGCCTCGGGCACGGCGTTGATGGAAGAACGGGACTGGGGACACCAGCACGAGTTGACGTTCAGCCTGTGGTTCGAACGCGCACAGTGCGAGCTGCTCTGCGGCAACTTCGAAAAGACCGATCAGCTCGTCGCGGACCTATTGCGGCGCGAGGCGTCCAAAGTCGACCGGGCGGCTGTCTATGACCTGAAGGTGAGGTTGCATACGGTGCAGGGGGAATACCCTCTCGCCGTGGACAACGCGCTCACCTGCCTGCGCTTGTTCGGCATTGACCTTCCGGCACGCCCGAGCTGGGAAGAGGTCCAGGCTGAGTACGAGATGATCTGGCGGAGTCTCGATGGGCGCCCGATCGAGAGTCTGATTGACCTGCCGCGGATGACCGATCCGGAATTGCAGGCCGCGATGCAAGTGCTCTCAATCCTCGCCGAAGTCAGCTGGTTTACCGACTTTCATTTATATTGCATGGTGGTGTGCCGCATGGTGAACGTCAGCATGCTGTCCGGGATGAGCGGCCCATCCGCGCACGGCTATGCTTGCCTCGGGTCGATACTCGGTCCGGCCTTTCACCGTTTTCGCGAAGGCTACCGTCTCAGCAGGCTCGCGTACAACCTGGTCGAGAAGCACGGATTCACCGCCTATCAGACGAAGGTCTACCACGATGTGGCAAATGTCAGCCGCTGGACCCAGCCGCTCGCGAGCGCGATGGATCTGCGCCGAGCCGTAACCCGCATCGCCACCGAGACCGGCGATCTGACCTACGCTTGCTACAGCATGCACCAATCCATCACAGGTCTTTTGCTGCGGAACGATCCGCTCGACGCGGTCTGGCGGGAGTCGGAGATGGCGCTGGACTTCGCCCGGAGAGCCAAGTTCCGCGATGTCGTGGACCTTATCGTGAGCCAGCAACGGTTCATTGCGGCCATGCAAGGCCGCACTGCAACCTTCTCAACCTTCAGCGACCCGCAATTCGATGAGACGGCATTCGAGGCGCAGCTGACAGGCGACCGGATGAACACCATGATTTGTCTGTACTGGATCCTAAAATTGAAGGCGCGGTACCTGGCCGGGGACTACACCGAGGCTCTGGCGGCAGCGGGCAAGGCGAAGCCGCTGCTGCGCAGGGAAGCCTCCCAGATCTTTTTGCTCGACTATTTCTATTACACCGCGCTGACGGTGGCGGCGCTTTACGAGAAGGCCTCTGCCGAAGAACGGACCGGTTGGCGCGATCTCCTGGGGGTGCACCAGGAACAGTTGCGCGAGTGGGCCGAGAATTTTCCGCCGACGTTTGGCGACAAGCTCGCCCTCGTCTCGGCCGAGATCGCGCGCCTCGATGGACGGGACGCCGCGGCCATGCGTCTCTACGAGCAAGCGATCGAGTCGGCTCGCGAGCATGACTTCGTGCAAAACGAGGGCCTCGCGCAAGAAGTCGCGGCGGGGTTCTATGCCGCACGCGGCGTGGAGCGCATCGCGTATGAGTATCTGCGAGGCGCGCGGGACTGCTACTTGCGCTGGGGTGCGCTCGGCAAAGTGCGACAGCTCGACCAACGCTGCCCCGGGTTGATCGAGGAGAGCGCCGCATCACCGTTGAGTGCGACGGTCAGCACGCCCATCGAACAACTGGATGTCGGGACGGTGGTCAAGGCTTCACAGGCGGTGTCGACCGAAATCGAGCTGGGCAGGCTCATCGAGACGCTCATGCGAATTTCGCTCGAGCACGCCGGCGCCGAGCGGGGCCTGCTTATTCTCATCACGGCCGACGAATCGCGGATTGCCGCAGAGGCGAGGACCGGCGGCAGCAACATCGAGGTGACGCTGCGAAATTCGGCGGTGACGCCGAACGAGCTTTGCGAGCCGCTACTGCATACGGCGTTGCGCACGCGGGACAGCGTGATCCTGGACGATGCCTCGGCCCAAATCCCATTCTCCGCGGACGAATACGTCCGTCAGAAGCACGCCCGCTCCGTGCTCTGCCTTCCCCTCGTCAAACAAGCCAAGCTTGTCGGCGTCCTATATCTTGAGAACAATCTGGCGCCGGGCGTATTCACGTCGGCCAAGCTCGCCGTTCTCAAGCTGCTGGCCTCGCAGGCGGCCATTTCGCTGGAGAATGTCCAGCTCTATGACGAGTTGCGGCGCAGTGAGGCTTATTTGAGCGAAGCCCAGAGACTCAGTCATACCGGTACCTGTGCCTGGAGGCCCTCCGGCGAGAAAGTGTACTGGACAGGGGAAACGTTCAGCATCTTTGAATTCGATCCGGCGATCACTCCGACGATGGAACTGGTGCGACGCCGGGTTCACCCCGACGATATCGCTGCATTCCGGCAGGTGCTCGAGCGCGCGTCGAAGGACGGACTGGATTATGCCCACGAGTATCGATTGAAGATGCCCGATGAAAGGGTCAAACATGTTCACGTCGTGGCGCGGGCCTTCCGCGACGAGGCGGGCGAGCTCGAGTTCGTCGGTTCGGTGATGGATGTCAGCGCCATCCGGCTGGCGGAGCATGAGTTGCACAAGACCCAGACCGACCTTGCGCACGTGATGCGCGTGACCAGCTTGGGCGAGCTGACCGCCACGATTGCGCATGAGGTCAATCAGCCGCTCGGCGCCGTTCTCATCAACGCCGAGGCCTGCCAGACCTGGCTCGATCACAAACAGCCCAATCTCACCGAAGTGCACGCCGCGCTCGAGCGAATCGTCAGGGACGGCACTCGGGCGGGTGAGGTCATTCGCCGCGTCCGTACGCTCGCGAAAAAAGCCGATACGAAAATGGCGCCGCTCAATCTGAACGAGGCCCTGAGCGAGGCGCTGACCTTGGTGCAGCATGAGCTTTCGAGTTCCCGGGTGACGTTGCGTATGGAACAGGCGAGCGCGCTTCCGGTCATCTACGCCGACAAGGTTCAGCTGCAGCAGGTGATCCTGAATCTCGTGATCAACGGCATCGAAGCCATGCAACCCATCACCGGTCGAGCGCGCGAGCTCGTCGTCCGTTCGGAGCAGGATGGCGCGGGACAAGTGCGAGTCAGCGTGAAGGACTGCGGTGTGGGCTTCTCCGCCGAAGACGCAGGTCAGCTTTTCAACACCTTCTTCACCACCAAATCCAGCGGCTTAGGGATGGGACTGTCGATCTGCCGTTCGATCATCGAAATTCACGGCGGGCGCATCTGGGCCGTGCTCAATGTACCCCACGGGGCGACCATCCAGTTCACGCTGCCCGTGAATCGGGGGGCGGCTTGATGTTCGAGAAGAGCGAAACCAACCCCTCCGCGTAAGTGGGATGTGCGACGATCAACTCCTCGATCGCATGGTAGGAAAGCCCTGTCCGCATTGCGATTTGCACCGGCGGCAGCAACTCCCCGGCTCGCGGACCGAAGGCAGTGAATCCAAGGATCCGATCGTCCTCTCCGATCAGAGCCTTGAGCTTGCCACGCGTTTCACCGGTCGCGCGGGTGCGAAGGATTGCCGAAACGGGGTGCTCCGTCAGACGGTAGGCGAGGCCCTGCCCTTTGGCGTCGATCTCGTTGAGTCCGACGCGCGCCAGCTCGGGTTCGGTAAACAGACAGAAAGGCACCTGCCTTCCGGCGGTGCTGCGCTGCCTGCCGCGCAGATTGTCCCTGACGACACGGAAATCGTCGAACGCCATGTGGGTGAATGCCGGGCTTCCCGCGCAGTCGCCCATCGCCCACACGGCGGGAGCCGTCGTCTCGAGCCTGCCGTTCACGCTCACATAGCCCGAGGGAGTCAGCTTGATGCCGGCACGCTCGAGGCCTAACCCAGCAGTGTTCGGTGTCTTACCCAGGGCAATCAGCAGATGCGAACCCTCAAAGAGGGTCTGCGTGCCGCCGATCGTGGCGTGGAGTGCCACCCTGTCGCCGGACCGTCCGGAGACGCGGCTCACGTTGGCTGAAGTGACGATGGCAATCCCCTCGTCCTGGAGCAGGCTTCGGATCGCCCCGGCGATGTCGACATCCTCTCGGGGTAGGAGCCGCTCCTCGCGCTCGCAGACACTGACGCGGCTGCCCAGCCGGCGCATCGCTTGCGCGAGCTCGAGGCCAACGTAGCTGCCCCCGAGGATCAAGAGGTGCTCGGGAACGGTGTCAAGGTCAAGAAGCTCGACGTGCGTGAGTGGAGCGGCTTCGGCGAGCCCGGGCAGCGCGGGGATGCTTGCGAAAGCGCCGACATCGATGAAGACCCGCTCGCCGCGCAGCGTGCGTGTTCCTCCCCCGTTGAGCGCGACCTCGACGGTCCGCTCGGCAATGAAGCGGCCTCGTCCCATCACGAGTTCGCAACCGCTCGCCGCGAACTTATTCAAGTGCGTTTGGACCAGGCCTTCCACCATCGTCCGCTTGCGCACCTGAACATCCCGCATCAAGAGGCCCCGTGCGACACGGGTTCCGAGCGCTTCGCTCGCGGCTACCGTATGGGCGATGCCGGCACTGTGGATGAAGTTCTTGCTCGGCAGGCAGGCAATATTGGGGCAGGAACCGCCTACATAGCGCTGTTCTACGACCGCGATACGTTGGCCGGTATCGCCGAGATGCCACGCTATCGATTTGCCTGCCTCCCCGCTGCCGAGCACCACTGCATCATAGGAGTCAATTGCGGCCATCGGTCAGTCCTCGGTAAACGGTTCATTTCCTCGCCGATGGGCCGTAATCGAGCGGCCCGGCCTGCAGGGTCTGCTTTTCATCAGGCAAAGCTTGCACATTCCAACCGCCCCCCAATGCGCGAATCAGCGATACGGCTGCCTGGATCTGGCGGTCCCGTATCTGGACCTCGGTCAGCTGTGCGGCGAGTGCCTGCACCTGCGCAACCGAGACGCTCAAGTAGTTGTCGAGGCCGTCTTTGTAAAGCATCGTCGAGATGGACAGCGCCTGCGCGGCCTGATCGCCGGCCTCGTGTTCCTGCGTGTCCTCGGTCGCCAGACGTTGGGTCTGGCTCACTCCGGCTTCGACCTCCTGGAAAGCAGCCAGCACCGTCGCCCGATAACTGTCGCGCGTCTGCGCGTATTGTGCCCACGAGTGCCGCAGCTGCGCCCGTCGCAGGCCACCATCGAACAGCGGCTCTATGACTCCCGCCCCGACCGACCAGAGGCTGTTCGGCAGGCTCAGCAGATTGAATCCGCTGTCCTGAAAGCCTCCCGTCAGGTTGAATGTTACGTTGGGATAAAACGCAGCCCGCGACACGCCGATTTCAGCGTTCGCAGCCGCCATCTGACGCTCGGCGCTCGCGATGTCGGGTCGGCGTTGCAGCAGCGCCGAAGGCACACCCGCCGGTAGCTGTGGTGGCATCAACCGAAACTCAGCAGTCGGCGCGATCGAAAACGTGCTCGGCATCGCACCGACCAGCACGGCGACGGCATGTTGCATCAGATCGCGTTGCAGACGGGTCTCAGTCTCTTGAGCTTGCGCGGAATTCAGTTGGCTCAAGGCCCGTGCCAGATCGAGGCCGGAAGCGATCTGCCCGCGCGTGCGCAGCCGCGCCACCTCGACCGCCGCCTGGTACGAGGCGATCGACTGGCGCAGTACGTCGAGTTGCGCGTCGAGTCCGCGCACGGCGACATAGTCGCTCGCCAACTCCGCCTGCAGACTCAATCGAGCCGTCGCCAGGTCCGCGGCGCTGGCCTGCGCGAGGCGCTTCTGCGCGTGCGCGCCATTGCGCAACGCATGCCAGAAATCCGGCTCCCAGGATGCCGCCACCCCCCACTGGTTGGAGGCTTCGCGAACCGGCGCGGTGCTATTCGGGAGGCGAAAGAGACGATTCACCGATGACTTGTTATACGAGGTTCCTGCAGTCGCACTTACCTGCGGAGAGAACGCTGATTGCGCCTCGGCTGCAAGGCTGCGCGCCTCGTCATAGGAATCCGCCGCTGCCGCAAGGGTTGGGTTCGAACGTCCCAGTTGGTCCTCGAGTTCATTCAATTGCGCATCGCCGAACAGCGTCCACCAGTCTCCGCGCGGCGAAAGGGCCTCCTCCGGACGGGCGACCACGAAAGGGCCGCCGCCCTGATAGGACGCCGGCAGGATGAAATGCGGCGGATCATAGACCGGCGCAAGATCGCAGCCCGCGAGCAGCGCCAGAGCGAGCGATGCGAGAAGCGCCGCCGGATGTTTCATGGCGTGCCTGTCTTCTGCGCCGCCGACTTCGGCGCCGCTGTGTTCTGCGCCGCGAGCGCATAGCCCGGGGCCGGCGTTACGGGTTGGACCGACTGCCCCTCGAGCAGCCCGGCGGCCGGATTGTTCACGAGCTTGTCGCCTTGCGACAGGCCGCTCGTGACCTGCACGGTTTGCCCCAGATTTTGTCCGAGAGTCACGTTGCGCAGGTGGACGTGGTTCTGCGCATCGACGATCGCGACCTGCGCGCCGTCCGCGCGAAAGATCAGGGCCGATTCGGGCATCGTGAGCACCTTGGGATCGGTCGGCACCTGGAACACGACGTCCACGTACGTACCGGGCCACAGTTCGTGGTTGGAATTGTCGACCGTCAACTCCGTCACCGCCGTTCGCGTGTTGGCGTTGAAGGCCCGCGCCGTCGTCAGGAATTTCGCCTCAATGGATTCTCCCGGTTTCGAAGGCTGATGCAGCGTCGCCGTGGTCTCCGGGGTCAAGAGGTTCGCGTAGTCCTGCGGCACCGACACGAACACCCGCATCTCATGCACGTCGGCGACGGTGAACAGTTCCGCCGAGCTGCCGCGGGCCGACACATCGCCTCCCGCCGCGTTGACGTAGCTGCCGACATCGGTCAGACGCGCCGTCACCACGCCGTCGAAGGGCGCCACCACGCGCTTGAATGCCTCGAGTGCGGCATAGCGCGCGACATCCTGTCCCGACACTTCCAGCTCGGCCTTGCGCGCCGCCGCCGCGGCTGTCTGTACCTCCACTTCCTGGGTCGAGACGGCCGGCGTTCCCTTGAGCGCCTGCCAACGCGCCGCGGTGGAGACTGCGAGTTGATAGTTCGCTTGCGCCACCTTGAGATTCGCCTTGGCCGCTGCGTACTGGGCATCCAAACTCGGCGCATCGATCGTCGCCAGCAGCTGCCCCGCCTTGACAGTCGCTCCATAGTCCGCGTTCCAGCCCTGCACGTAACCGGCGACCTGCGCAAAGATCGGCGCCTCGTACCAGGCGCGCACCGTCCCCGGCAGCACGAGCGGTCGCGTGGCGGGCCCTTTTGCAGGGCTGATGATCTGGACCGGAACGACGGCCTGTTCATTTGAGACGCGCGCCAGAGCCGCAAGCGCCCGTTCGCGCGCCGCTATCCCGTAGATCAGCAATGCCGCCAAGACGGCCACCGGCAACCCAATAGTCAACAAGCGTCGCTTCACGATACTTCTCCCACAGTTGAGCGCTTCCGGTGCAGCAGGGCAAAGACGCAGGGCACGAACATCAACGTCGCGAATGTCGCGATCAAGAGCCCGCCAATCACCGCACGTCCGAGGGGGGCATTCTGCGTGTTGGCCATCGACATCGGCAGCATGCCGATCACCATCGCCAGCGCCGTCATCAGCACCGGCCGCAAGCGTGCATACCCGGCCGTCACGGCGGCGCGGATCGGATCGCCATGCGCGGCCAGCTCGTCGCGGGCGAAGGCGACCACCAGGATCGAGTTCGCGGTCGCCGTGCCCATGCACATGATCGCGCCGGTCAGCGCGGGCACGGACAGCGTGGTGCCCGTCAGGAACAGCGACCAGACGATTCCGGTCAGCGCGCCCGGCAGGGCCGTGATGATGATGAAAGGATCGAGCCAGGACTGGAAGTTGACGACAATCACGAGGTAGACGAGCAGGATCGAGAATGCGAGCCCAAGCAGCAGTTGCACATATGCCGCCTTCATCGTCACCCCCTGCCCCTGCACTTGCACGACGGCGCCATGCGGCACCTCGCCTTTCATCCGCTTGAGTACCGCGTCGACCGCATCGCTCACGGCGCCGAGATCGCGTCCGGCGTTGCTCGCGTAAATGTCGATCACCGGCATGATGTCGCGATGCGACACCTCGAGCGGCCGTCCGACCTGGCTGATCTGGCTCAAGCTTCCAAGGATTTGCACACCCTGTCCGTTCGGGTCGCCGTCGCCCTTGTCGATGGGGATGTTTTCCAAATCGCTCATCGAGGTCATCTGCGTCTGCGGTGTTTGCAGGTTCACCAGGTGCGAAACCCCCGTCTTATAGTCGAGCCAGTACGTTGGCGAGGTTTGTCCGGATCCCGACAGTGTCGCGAGCGCGTTGTCGGCGATGTCGGATTCCGTCAGGCCCGCGCCGAGCGCGAAGGCGCGATGCGAGGAGACCAGCAATGCCGGCTGCGCCAGCGTCTGTTCGATGTTCGCATCCGCGATGCCCGGGATGCGGCGCATCTCGGTGACCACCCGCTGCGCGTAGGCCATGTTCGCCGTCAAATCGCGCCCGATGATTTGCACGTCGAGTGGTGCCGGCAGGCCAAAGTTCAGGATCTTCGCCGTAATATCGCCGGCCGGAAACGTGAAGCTCGTGCCGGGGAACAGCTTCGGCAGCTTGTCGCGCAAAATCGCTCGATACGCATCGACCGGCGATGCCTGGTCGTTGAGGCTGATGGTGACATCGCAATCTTGCGGTCCGATCGTCGCACTCGCGCTGTAGGCCTGGTTGATGCCGCTGGTCGGCAGGCCGCAGTTGTCGATGACATTCGTGACATGGCCCGGCAGCAAGGTGCCGATGGCCGTGTCCACCAGCGAGGCGACCTTGCCGGCCTCTTCGAGGCGTAGCCCGATCGGCGCACGGAAATGCATGTCGATCTCGCCGGACTTGATTCCCGGGAAGAAGTCGCGACCCAGCCAGGGCGCCAGCAGGCTCACCGAGCCGAGCGCTGCGGCCAGGAACGCGACAACGAATCGGCCGCGCCGCGCAACCACCTTGGTCAGCAATTCCTTGTAACTGTCGCGAAACCGATCGAAGCGTTGCTCGAAGGCCGCTTGGAAACGGCCGAAGCGGCCGCGCGGCTCCCCGCCCGCCTTGCGGGCCTCAACCTGCGCAGGCAGCAGATAAGCAGCCAGCGTCGGCACCAACGTGCGCGAGAGGATGAAGGAGGCAATCATGGCGAAGACGATGGCCTCCGCCAGGGGCAGAAACAGATAGCCGGCGACACCCGATAACTGGAACAGCGGCAACCAGACGATGCAGATGCACAAGGTCGAGACGAATGTGGGAATGACGATCTGGTTCGCCGCTTCGATGATCGCGGCCTTCAGCTCCAAGCCGGTCGCCAGATGCGCATCGATGTTCTCGATCATCACCGTCGCGTCGTCGACGAGGATGCCCACCGCCAGCGCGAGGCCGCCCAAGGTCATGACATTGATGGTCTGCCCGGCCCAGGCGAGCCCCATGATGGAGCAGAGGATCGAGAGCGGGATCGTGGTACCGACGATCAAGGTCGAGCGTCCGGAGCCCAGGAACAGCAGGACGACCAGGCCGGTCAGCACGGCCGCTATCACCATCTCTTGCACGACGTCCTTCACCGAAGCGCGCACGAAGGTCGAGGCATCGTTGAGCGGCGTGATCTTCACGCCCGCGGGCAGGGTCTGCAGGATCTGGGGTATTTTTGCTTTGACACCCGCGACCACCGCGAGCGTCGAGGCATTTCCGGCTTTGAGCACTTCCAACAGAACGGCCTGGTGCCCCTGAACCAGTACGGAGTTGGTCTGTGGCGGACCGCCCAAGTACACATGGGCGACGTCGCCGACAGTCACCACCGCCAGCCCTGCCCGCTTGATCGGCAGTGCGTTGAACGAATCCACATTCACCGGCGAAGCATTGGTCACGACCAGGAAATCGAGTGCCCCGATCTTCTGGTCACCGGCCGGCAGCACGATGTTCTGCTGTGCCAGAGCGTGCGATACGTCCTGCGCCGACAGTCCGTGCGCGAGCAGCTTCTGCTGGTCGAGATCCACCTGAACGTAGCTGAACGTCCCGCCATAGGGGGCGGGCACCGCCACGCCCGGCACCGAGATCAGCATCGGCCGGATGAGGTTCGAGGCCATGTCGTACAACTGCGATCCGGTCAGCTGGTCCGAGGAAATCTGCAGGGCCAGAACGGACACGGACGAAGCGTTGTAGGACAGCACCAGCGGCGGCGTGATCCCCGCCGGCATCTGCTTGAGCACGGTTTGCGAGACCGCGGTGACCTGGGCCTGGGCAGCCGCCACGTCGGTGCCCGGCTGGAAATAGATCTTGACGATTCCGCGGCCGTACAGCGACTCGCTGTCGATGTGTTCGATGTTGCTGACCGTCGTCGTGAGCGCGCGCTCGTAGTAATAAATGACCCGTCCCGACATGTCCTCGGGGGTCAGGCCGTTGTAGGTCCAGACGGCCGCGACCACGGGGATCCCGATATTCGGGAAAATATCCGTCGGTGTACTCAGCGCGGCGCGTCCGCCGAAAATGAGGATCAGGATCGCCAGAACGACGAACGTATAAGGCCGCTTCAGCGCGATGAGGACAATGGCGTTCATTGCCGCACGCGCGCGATCTCTTCGGCGGAGCACCGGGCCGGCGGGCCACTGAGCAGTCTCTCGAGGTATCGACGCATCAACTTCATCTCCCAGGCAAGTGAACGGGAGTCGACATCCGCGGCCCCGTGCCGCTGTAACGTTGCTAGCGTCTTTTTTAACCCCCCGGCGTTTCCGGACCGTATCGCCCGGCGCGGCGCGCGTTACGGATGCAACACATGGGCCGGCCCGGTCGTGGATCCGGCTATCGCTGAGGAAACTAGCGCGGACCTGCCTCGAGGAGCTTGCGAGCGCTTGACTCGCATTGGTCCGCATTGATGAGATGTACCGGACCTGGGCGGTCCGACCGCGAGATGCCGACCTGATCGAATTATGGTAAATGTAAGCGGAACATGCGGATCGAGAGACCGTGGCGGTTCAACTCTTTGGGATGGGTATGGCGCTATCGCATCAAACGGAAGAGCCGGTGGTTCTTGTCATCGATGATGACATCGCAATGCGCGAGTCGCTCACAAGCCTGTTCCAGTCCGTGGGTTTGCGGGTCAAGGTGTTCGGGTCCGCCCCCGAACTTTTGCAGACCAGGTTGCCGAATGCGCCCAGCTGTCTGGTGCTCGATATCAGGTTGCCGGGGATGAGTGGTCTTGACTTTCAGGCCGAGATGGCCAAGTCAGGCGTAAACATCCCGATTATTTTCATGACAGGTCATGGTGATATTCCCATGTCCGTGCAGGCCATGAAGGCCGGAGCCGTCGATTTTCTGACCAAACCGTTCCGCCATCAAGAGATGCTCCACGCCGTGACCCAGGCGCTCGATGCGGACCAAAAAAGGCGGGCACACGAGAAGACGGTCTCGGATCTGCGATCATTGTACGAGTCGCTCACCCCCCGCGAACGCGAGGTGTTGGCCCTCGTCACGGCCGGCATGATGAACAAGCTGATTGCCGAGGAACTGGGCGTCAGCGAGATCACCGTGAAGGTCCATCGCAGCCACGTTATGCGGAAAATGCGTACTCGGTCGCTGGCCGATCTGGCGCGAATCGCCGACACTCTCGGGATCCGGCCCGACCAAACCAAGCGCGGCTAAACCAAAGTATAACTTCTCAGGGACCGCCATCGGTTCACCATATATTCGTGCCACGTTCCAATAAGGTTGCCGCCCGGGACGAACCGCTTCGGCGTATTCGTCCAGTCATATCGGTCATAGACGACGACGCGTCCATTCGCGTAGCGGCTGACAGCCTCCTCAGGGCGCGCGGCTACGCCGTCGGTACATTTGCGTCGGCGGCGGAATTCTTGCGGTCGCAACAAATAGATGAAACGTCGTGCGTGATCACGGACGTACGAATGCCGGACATGAGCGGCGTCGAGCTGCAGACTGCTTTCCGCAAACAGGGGCGCACCACACCCTTCATCTTTATAACCGCGTTTCCTGAAGAGTCCGCGCGCCTGCGGGCGCTGCATGACGGTGCGGTTTGCTTTCTGTCCAAGCCATTCGACGCACCCACATTGATCAGGTGCGTCGAAGCGGCGCTGGCGGCGGGAGATGCAACGCCCCCGGTGAGCATCTGAATCTTTGTATAGCACCCTGCAACCAAAGGCTGCGCGCACCAACCTTCGTAGAATCGACTCATCCCCCTGCTTGAACTAGTCTGCCATCGAAGTGGCGATGGCGAAGAACCACTTCGAGAACACGAATCGCAGCTCATTTAGGGAAGGGTAAGAGTTATGTCTGACTCCGGGCGCGAGCAACATGCGATGGCCTTCGAGCCGGGCACTTACGCAATGCATCAATCTGCCGTTCCGCCTGCGTTCGATCCTCGCCAACTCACTCATCGAACCGCGATCCACGCGGCTGATCCCGTCGTGCAAGTCTCTCCCTCCGACGCCGTCAGCCGGCGAATGGCAAGCCGTCCCGGCATGGCGGTCGAGATCGTCCAGGACATCCGGCGCGGGAGAATCGACTACCGTTATTGTTCCCCCCTCCACATGCTGGTGGTGCATGAACGCGGCGTGCGCCACGGCGGCTGCACGGCCATCGAGGGCCTGCCGAAATCAACGATTCAGGATTGCAGCCGAAAACTGGTCTTCGTGCCGGCCGGCCATGAATATCACGACTGGCACGAGCCGCGCATCCTCTCGCGCGTCGTGTTTTTCTATCTCGATCCCGCCCAGCTCGCACTCGCTTCCCTGAGCCACTCGAGATCGTCCCTGTCGCCGCGGATATTCTTCGAGGACAACGCCATCATGCAGACGGCGGTGAAGCTCGCGACATTGCTCGAGAGCGGCTACTCCGATCATCGACAGTACCTCGACGCCCTGGGCGTCGTGTTGGCGCATGAGCTGATGCGAATCAATGCGGCAACACACGGCGCCGAAGCGCAACTTAGCGGCGGCCTCGCCGCGTGGCAACGGCGCAAGGCACTCGCATATATCGAGGAGCACCTTGCCGAGCCCATATCGCTCGACGCGCTGGCGCAACTGGTTGGCCTGAGCGCCTGCTATTTCTGCCGCGCCTTCCGTCAATCACTGGGCATGCCGCCGCAACGCTATCAGTTGAGTCAGCGCATCGAACGCGCCAAGACATTGCTGGCAAAGCGCGCCGCGTCCGTCACCGATGTCAGTCTTGCCGTTGGCTACAACGACACGAGCGCCTTCTGCACGGCTTTTCGCAGGGTCACCGGACTGACCCCGAGCGCCTATCGCCGACACTTCAGCTGACCCCATCGAGATCCGAATGAAGCTCCAAGCGTACAACCCATCGCCCATCGCCCATAACGCGGGACTGAGGACCATGTCGCTCCAATTGTTGTCAACAATCGACTCTTTCGCGGGCGCGGAACTCGCGACTACACCCAATCTCCGCTACCTCGGCGCTCGTCCCGGCGGGCATTGCGGCCAGTCGATTCCGCGAAAGATCTCGATGGCGGCATTGCCAAAATGGCGGCTTACGCGGGTCCTGACGTATATCGAGGCGAATATTGGAGAGCGCATCAGGCTGGCGGATCTAGCGGCCACGGCCGGATTGAGTCGCATGTATTTTGCCAAGCAGTTCCGAGCCACCACCGGCCTGCGGCCGCACGACTTTGTGTTGCGCAAGCGTATCGAGCGGGCCCAACGGATGCTGGCCGAGACGCCGGACACGCTGGTCGATATCGCTCTGAGTGTCGGATTCCAAACGCAGGCGCATTTCACCACGGTGTTCAAAAAGATCGCGGGCCATACGCCATATCAATTTCGCCGGGAACAACCCAGGGTCGCCTGACATGCTGCAGCGAGCTCATATTGGCGGGTGGAACCGCGAGTCGCCGTGGCTCACGTTCAATCGATGCATCTCCCGAAAGGAATGGACCAGACCGACCGGCGCGTGGATTGCGCAGCACCGATATCCAGAAGGAAAGAAGTCATGCAAGCCGAGGCCACCGCTCGCCACTCAGACCTGAGTGAGGATGATAACCGGGCCCTGATTTCCGTGTTCTCCGCGTATACGGCGACCGCCACGCTGTGGCTGTTGTTTGCCACCGGCGTGGGGCTGTTGATCGCATTCAAATTTGGGGCGCCGGAATTCGGTGGCGGCGCCTGGTTGACGTTTGGAAGACTGCGCCCCATCCATACCAACGCGACCTTCTACGGATTCGCGAGTATCGCTTTGGTGGGATTGGGGTACTACGTAGCCGCGCGCAGCTGCGGAACGAAACTCTACAGTGCGGCGCTGGCCTGGACCGGCCTGGTGCTCTTCAACGTGGCGGCGCTCGCCGGCACCGTCGCATTGGATCTGGGCTACATCGATGGCGATCTCGAATACCGCGAGTGGCCTTGGTGGATTCGGTTGATCTTTCTGGCGGCCCTGGTGGTGACCGCCGGGAATCTCATCGGTACGGTCGCGCGGCGCACCAATACGGACATCTACTTGTCCAATTGGTACATCATCGGCGGGACGATTTGGGCGTCGATCATTTCGGTCGTGGCGATCCTCCCGTGGTATCAATTTGGACTCGGCCAGGTGGCGGTATCCGGTTTCTACATGCATAACGCCGTGGGCATGTGGTTTACTCCGCTCGCACTCGGGGTGATCTACTACTCGCTGCCCAAACTCTTGAACCGGCCGATCTACTCCTACGCCTTGGGCGTGTTCGCTTTCTGGACCAACCTGCTGTTCTACCCGATCATCGGGGCGCATCACTTCGAGTTTAGCCCCCTGCCCTGGTGGCTGCAGACGATCGCCATCGTATTCAGTGTGGCGATGCTCGTCCCGGTTTGGGGGGGCAGCAGCAATTTTCTGCTGACCATGCGCGGCCGCATCCGGGACCTGATTCATTCCTATCCGTTGATGTTCATTTTCGTCGGGGTGATGAGTTACTTGATCGGATCCACTCAAGGCACGCTGGAAGCATTCCGTTCGCTGCAGCAAGTCTGGCACTTGACCGATTTCACGGTGGGCCATTCCCACCTCACGATGTACGGCATCATCGCATTCGCGATATGGGGCGGCATCTACGGGCTGCTGCCGTTGGCGACCGGGAAGAAGGCCAGCCAGCTGGGCATGGCGCTCCATTTTTGGATGGCACTCGTCGGCTGCTTCATTTACGTCACCTCTCTCTCCATCGGCGGGACCATCCAGGGACTGGACTGGATGCACGGCTTGCCCTTCATCCAGTCGGTCATCGACATGCAGAGTTATTACGTCGGGCGCGGCGTGGGCGGGTTGCTCATGTTCGCGAGCCATATCGTGTTTGGCTGGAATGTGTGGCGCATGTGCTATGGGCGGAGCGCGGTCGAATCGCCGCTGCAGTCGTTGCGTGCCGAAGAGGCCGTGGCATGAACAAGCTGCTGCTGATCGTGGGAGGATCAACGTTGGTCTACGCGGCTCTGGCCTGGACGATGGGGGTATGGCCCGGCATCGCGCTGTCGAAGATACCGGCGGGTCCGGGCGTTGAGCCGCTCACGGCATTGCAATCCGAGGGGCGCGAGGTGTATGTGGCCAACGGTTGCAGCTACTGCCATACCCAACAGGTGCGGCCGCTTGACGCCGACAAAGTATTTGGGCGCCCGTCCGCTCCCGGCGATTTCACGTACCAGACCCCGGAACTGCTGGGCTCCGAACGCACCGGCCCCGATCTTACGAATATCGGCGCGCGCCAACCGAGTTCCGTGTGGCAATACATTCATCTCTATAACCCGCGCGCCGTGGTGCCGGCATCCATCATGCCGTCGTTCAACTGGATGTTCGAGGTCGTGGCGCAAGCGGGCGCGGGCGCGACTCCGATTCCCTTACCCCAGAGCTACGCGCCTGCGCGTGGTGTTGTCGTGCCTTCGCACCAGGCCGAGGCGTTGATTGCCTATCTCGCCTCATTGAAACAGCCCGCGTTGCCCGCCTCCGAGGCGCCCAACGGCAACGCGGCGGCGAACGCGGGCGAAGCGCCGGCGGCGGCGAAAGCAGCTGCGAACGCGGCGCCCGCCGGAGGCTACGATGCGGCCAAGGGTGCCGCCGTGTACACGGCCAACTGCTCGGCCTGCCATCAGGCGAACGGCGAAGGATTGCCCGGGGCATTCCCGTCTCTGAAAGGCGATGCCGTCGTCAACAAGGACGATGCTACCAAGCACATCGAAGTGGTGTTGAATGGTCTGCACGATGCCCGAGTGAGCGGCGTCGTTTATAGCAGTGTCATGCCGCCGTTTTCCGGCACGCTCACCGATGCCGAGATCGCCGATCTCATCGACTACGAGCGCAGTTCGTGGGGCAACCACGGTGCGCCGATCACCGCGGCGCAGGTGGGCGCCGAGCGGGCAAAGGCAAAATGAACTCAGAAGCGCTGAACCAAGAGTTGGAGGTCGCCCGTGCATCATCATCTGATCGGTCCTTACTGGGGAAATTTCATCATCATCGGGATCGCCGGTGCGATCACCGTCGCATGCTTCGTGGCGATGTGCTGGATGCTGCTTCGCCCCGGCGAAGCCGATCCACGGCATCCCAAATACCTGGTGCTGCGCCGTGACCGCTGAGCGAGCCGACAAACCGCGCGTCAGGGTTTATTTGGATGACAACTCACAGCCGCTCATCGATCGCGAACTACCGATCGACATTGCGCTCGACACGCTGAGCCTGATCGACGGCGCGCATCGCCTGGTAGTTCGTGCCGCGGGCGCGGATGGACGCGAGGGGGTTGAGGAAATTCCGTTTGTTGTCCGCAACGGGCCTGGCATCATCGTCTCCGGCCTGCGGCCCAATTCGATACGCAGCGGCACCGTGCGCCTCACGGTTGATGCGTTCAGCACCGACGATCCATTCGACCCACGCCGAGCCGAAGCGCGTTCCTCTATTCCGGTTTGGGTGTGGGTCATGTCGCTATTCATCGTGGCCTGGGCCGTGTGGTATGCCGCTCGCATGTGGGACGTACCGGCCTCATACGCGCATTCTCCCACCTACAGCCGCGAGGCAGCGTCCGGCGCGATGAAGGGAAAATGACTTACTCGAGCTGAATTGCATTTGTAACCGATCAAGTCCCTGCGGTAATTCCCGGACAACGAATGCCATGCAGCCTAGGTATGTCGAAGATCAGGATTTGAACGAAAACGTAGGAGTGAGTCATGAAGAATTCCAGCAGCAGGCGCAATTTGATCATTGGTGCCCATTTGGTAGCTCTGGTGTGCGGATTGGGCGGTGTCGCCCAGGCTGTCGCGCAGAATGCAGCCGCGCCGTCAATCAGCCGGCCTGAATCCATTGCGGCGTCGGCGAATCAGGGCCCGAACCAGGCGGACGAGGACCTCAGGAATCGCGTGCAGACGGCGTTGCATGCCGATCCCTACTTCTACGACACACATGTCACGGTGTCCGTGAAAAATGGCTCCGTCGTGCTGAATGGGTTCGTCTTCAGCGCTTGGGATCTACGGGACGCGCTGCGCATTGCGAGGAAGGCTGCCGGCAACACACCCGTGGTCGACAATCTGTCCATCAAGGAGGGTGGGCGTCGCTGAACGACAACCCTATCGGCTTGCCGCGGGTGCTATTGGCTTGGCGCGGGCGCCAGAGAGCCAAGCCATGCGGCGATCGCCTGGATTGAGTCATCATCGAGCGCGCGCGCCACGCCGCTCATGATGAAATCGTTGGTGGTGTCATGCGGCAGATTCTTGTGAAAGCTCGTCAGCCGCGCAACGAGATACAGGGGGTACTGCCCGCGCAGCGACGGGTAGGCTGCGTATTGACCCGTGGCGATCGGGGGTCCTGCCGCATCGGCGCCGTGGCATCCCTGGCAAGGAGGGATCCCGCGCGTGGGATCTCCCGCGAGAAACAACGTCTGCCCTTTCTCGGCGGCCGCTTGCTGCGCCGCTGCCGCATCCTGTGCCGCTGCCGCGGCCGTGACCGTCGGTGCCTGCGCCGCGTAATAGACGGCCAGGTCGCGCATGTCGGCATCGCTCAAGTTCGTCGCCTGCGGGCGCATCGGCGACTGGGCGTAGTAGGGATCCTTGGCATCGGCGCGTTTAAAGGCAATCAAGCGGTGGTAAAGATAGTCCGGGCGCTGGCCGGCCAAGCGTGGGAACGTCGGCGCGACCGGCGCGCCGACGCCATGGCAGGCATGGCACACGGCGGCCTTGCGTGCGCCGGCCGCGGCATCGCCATGGATCGGATCGATTCGCCGAAGGTCGGTGTAGCGTGACGCGCCGGCGCCGGCAACCAACATCATTGAGACGGCGAGCCCGGCGACCCCAACCGACGATAATTTCATCAGCATCGCGGGCCTCATAGCTTCACATTGACGAACAAACCGACCACATTGGTGTTGTATCCCTGCGGTCCGCCGTCGGTGTAGACGCTGTTGCCGGATACCAATGTGTTGTTGAAGCCGGCGTAGTGCCAATCGTTGATCTGACCGTGCTCGTAGTAGTCATAGAGGCGCAGCGTCGCGCGCTCACTGAGCGGCACCGTGAAACTCATGGTCAGCGAATTGACGATGTAGGTCATCGCCGGAAACTGGTTGCCCGCCGTGGGGGCGACGGAGGCAAACGTCAGAGCGCCGGGCGAGGCAAAGTTGTAGCTGGTGATGCCGCGCGATGCCTGGTAATTCCAACTGAAGTCCAAACGCGTACGCCCGAGATAGTGGGTGGCACCGAAGTAGTGGGTAAGCGAGGCACCGCCGGACCAGTTCCGCTGTTCGTCGGCGGCCCACCATCGATCGGCAAGCGGATACGTCACCCCGCCCAGCGTGTCATCCGGGGTATCGAATGCCAGGGGCGCGCCCGCATCATTGACGTTCGCCATGTGCATGCTTGAACGATCGAGGCCGACCCATGCACTCATGCTGGTGAGTGTCTCGAACTGCCACTGCCATTGCAGCGTGGCCGCCGAGGTATTGTAGCCCTGCCGGCCGATCAGCGTCGGATATTGGTTCCAGTCCGCGCGCACGGACGCCGTGACGGTCATATCGGGCCGCGGCATCAGGGTCGCCATCAAATCGACTTTGTTTTCCGTGCGATTCGAAATGTCGTACTTGCGCTGAGCATTGACGGTCCAGGCCGTGACGGTGTCGTCCGCGGGCACGAAGCCCGGCAGGTTCTGAAAGAACGCGAAGGCATACGGATCGGAGTTGTAGACGCTCCCCGATTGTTTCAGGTAGGTGTAGTTGAACCGCAATGTGAGCCAGCTGAGGTTCTTGTCGGTCCAATTGAGCTTGACGGTGTTGTCATCGACATAGCTCACTTCTCGATGCGACGGGCTGTAGTGGTCGAAGGTATAGGTCAGGCCCAGCGTGTCGTGCGGCAAGAATTTCCAGTCGGCGCCGCCGTACGCCTCGATCGTCTGCCAGCTGTAAGGAATGCTTTCCACCTGCACGTCGCCGGTCACGGGATACGTCGCCGGGTTCCAGATCCCCGGACCGGGAACGATGCTGCCCTGCGCGCCGTTCTCGGCCACATACCCGTAGTCGCCGTTCTGCGGGTTGTACATCAGGTACTGATGGCGATAGTCCTCACGATAGTATTTCGCGCCGGCGCGCACACTCACGTCGCGCGTGGGCTGCAGCGCCAGCGTGCCCTGGGTCAAGGTCGTGACGATGGCCATGTTCGCCCGCGTCTGCGAGAGCGCCGCCGTGGTGTTCCACTGACTGCAGGGGAACAGCTGCGGATTTTGCGGTCCGATGGCGAATGTGCCGGTTGAAGAGAACCCGAACGTACCCTGACAATTGGTCGGAGGAATGAGGCGGTCGTTTTGGTTCATTCGCCCCACTCCCGCCGTCAGCGAGGCTTCGCCGTTCAGAGGCAGCAGTCGGGTGAGCGTCGCGCGCAGGTTGTGATAGTCGTTGTCCGGTTCCATGGACATTTGACCTTGGGTGAGGGACGAGGACACCGTTCCCGGCACGAGCGGCGGACCCAGCACGAAGGGATTCTGGAACGAGTAGGAAAGATAGCGATCGCGATAAATTGATCCCGAATAGCCGATATCGACGCGCCATTTGGAACCGGCATAGCGCGCGCCCGCGGTGATGTTGACGGTGTTGTCATCAATTGGCTTGATCGTTTCCAAGACCGAGCCGCCGATGCCGTCGAAATCGAAGAAGAAAGGTCCGCCGTAGGGCCGGGTGCCCCTGCGCTCTTCGTCGCTGGCATTGAGGTACACCGTCCAATGCGGCGTGAGGAAGGCCGAGAGTCCGAGGCCCTGCTTGTTGCGTTCCGTCCCGAGCGACGTCAGCGGCGCAGCGGCCGAGACGGCCGCGACTTGAGCCTGCGTGCTGCCGCCGGGGAGAAGGCCGCCGGCGAGGGTAAGATTGTTGGTTGCCGCCCCGTTGAAGATCGACTTCGCATCGGTCGACAAAAGATTCGGCATGTCGCGCACGAAGATCTCTGCTTTGTAGGCCCCGGCCTTGCCATACACGGCTTCGTAATATTGATCCTCGGAGCTGATTCGGCTGCCGCGCACCTCGGCGTAGCTGCCGTCCGACGGTCGCTCGGCGTTCACGTCGAAGTCGAACGCCGGACCGTAGGTCGGCCATCGCGTGTAGCGATCATAGAGCGCGGTATTCTCACCGCTCGTATGCAAGATGCCGACATCGAAGCTTCCGTAAATCTGCCAGACGCTCAAGGTTTCCGGATGCGGTTCCGTCGTGGGAGTCCCATACAAGGTTCCCGTCGGCGCGCGATGCTGCCCGGGCACGAGCCAGCTCGTACCGTCCGGATCGAGGGCTTCGGTCGCCTGGCCGCCCGTCGGATCGAGTTTGTTGGCACGCCAGGTATCGACCCCGACCCCCGTATCCGCCCACGCGAACAGGGGCACGGTCAATAGCGACACGAGCGCGGTTGCTCTCAGTTTTTGCGTCGCGCGAGTTTTCTTTTTCAGTTCCATGTGCCCTACTCGTGAAAACGTACGCCGGAAGGTGCATTCGACCCGTGAATGTTCGCGTGACATGTGAGGCAGCCGCGCCCCATGATGCGTTCATCCGGTTTCGAGCCGGTTCCCAAGGCCTGCCGCGTCTGCAGGTCGTTAGGGTGCAGGAAATTGGTGTGGCACTGCTGGCAGAGGAACGGAACCGGCGCGACCAAAAGCGTGCTCTGGTTCGAGCCGTGGGGCGTGTGGCAATTGAGGCAGTTCTCACGAACCGGCGCATGCTCGAACAAGAATGGTCCGCGCTTCTCCGCATGGCATTCATAGCAGGTCTCGTTGACCGTATTGGTCTTGAGCAACGGGCTGGTCAACGTGCCGTGCGGATTGTGGCAGTCGTCGCAGCTCATCTGCCCTTCCGGCAGCGGCATATGTGAGCGGCGATTGAATTGCAATCGGACGTCCTGGTGACACTGCGCACAGGTATCGTTGATCGACGCTTTTGCCATGAGCCCCTGCACTGAGAATTTCGCCATCGGGTTGTGGCAGTCGCTGCAGGACAGGTCATTGCGCTGGTGGACCGAGCCCTGCCAGTGGTCGCGCGGGCCGCCCGCGTGACAGGTCAGACAGGTTTTCGTCTGGATATCGATGGGAGTGCCGGAACCTTTGGTGAAGCCGATGATGAGGCCTTTGATTTGCGGCTTGGCGGCATGCTCTGATCCGGGGCCGTGGCAGGCTTCACACACGGGAATGGTCGGATCCGATCTGTTGGCGACGTGCAGTCCCAGGGAATGCAGGGTGTGCGTAAAATGATCGGCTTCCAGCTTGTGGCACGCGACGCAGGTCTTTTCGCCCACCATTTTTGCGTCCGGCACCTGCGGATTCGACGCCACGTGAGCATTGACGAATCCCAATGCCGGCCGCGGAAGACCCCTGCGATCGAGCACACCGTCAGCGGAAAGATTCGTCCGGGGAAGCGAACTGCCGATATCGGCGTGAGATTGGGATTGGTCGTGAGACTGGGATTGGCCGAGCGCCAACGTGCAAACCAGGAGTAGCGCGCAGATGCCCGATCCGATCAACAGGTTTAGCCGACCTGGAGGCATGCCCTTCCCTCGAGTATCTCAACATCGGCGCCAAGCGGTATGGCGAGCGGTGCGGAGAGTGCTTATCCCTTCTTCGCGTATGAGGAGCACCAGCCCTTTGCTGATACCGCTTTACCTGCAAATAAGGGGCAAGGGCCCGAGGACGAGCCCGCCGCTCCCTGATATAGCGCGCAGTTCGAACATGATTCACCGGATGCGTACTGGGCGAATTTGGCCTTGTCGACGGCCGAGGCATCCGCCTTGTATCCGAGCGCCGCTGCGGTCGGATCGGATTCCGACAGCATCGGCGCGGCGGCCCAGGCGGCGTCTGCCGCTCCGATGGCGGCGATCAGCATGGCGCCATTCTCAATGAACACGCGGCGTGAAAGGCTCATCGAGCTCTCCTTCAGTTGGACGGTATTCCAGTTCTCGCAGCGAAAAATTTATTTCATTGCGGCGCTTGAAGTCTTTCGGAATCGCGCTTTGTATTTCCAATCCGCATAACTGCAGATCGAACGCCCGCCATGCGAGGCCCTGGAACCCGGTCGCAATTCCAATCAATTCACGCCAAGCGCACGCAAGTGCCTCACGCCCCGAGCGCTCTACTGTCTCGGCAGTAATGGAGCCGTCCCGGCAAGGTCTATGAAAGCGGTCGTTCTCGAAGAAACGCGGCGCATCGCGGTAAGAGAAGTTCGCGATGCGGAGATGCGCGCAACGACCGACGTCTTGATGCGCATCACCTCGAGCGCGATCTGCGGAACCGACCTGCATTTCTACGAGGGCCGGATGCGTGGCATCGAAGGCGGAATCATCGGCCACGAACCTCTCGGAGTGGTCGTCGAGGTCGGCAGTGCCGTGAGTAGCGTCGCGAAGGGCGATCGGGTGGTCGTTCCGACGCACATTTGTTGCGGTTTCTGCGCCATGTGTGTCGATGGACATTCATCAGCGTGTCTCACGACCAATCCCGGCGCCGCGGGCGCGGCTTACGGCTATCCGAACAAGGGAGGTTATGAAGGGGCGCAAGCACAACTGCTGCGGGTACCGTTCGCCGATGCCAACTGCCTCAAGCTCCCCGGTGAACCGGGCGACGATTGGGAAGATGACTTCGTGCTGCTGGCTGATGCGTTTACGACGGGCTATCACGCCACCGCCATCATCGGCGTGGGCCCCGGCGACACCGTCGCGATCTTCGGTGCCGGGTCCGTGGGATTGTTGGCCGCATACTCTGCGCGCCTCCGGGGAGCCGCGCGCATCTATGTCATCGACGCCATCGCGGAACGCCTGGAGAAGGCCGGCGAACTGGGAGCCGTGCCGATTAATTTCCTGCGAGACGACCCGGTCGAGGAGATAAAGCGGCTGCAGTCGGGATTGCACTCCGGCTCCGCTTTCCGCCAGGAGAAACCTCTCGGTGGCGTTACCTGTGCCATCGACGCGATCGGTTTTCAGGCTCGCTCAAAGACGGACTACACCCGGGAAGACCCTTACTGGGTGATCGAGGCCATCGCGGAAATTGTGAATCCGGCGGGCCGGATTGCAATCATCGGGGTCTGGCCGCCTAAAGATACCTATGCCATTGATGCGCCCGTGAGCGAGGGCAAACTCACGGTTCCGTGGTCGAAGCTCTTCAACAAGAATGTCAGCATCAAGATGGGCCGGGACGATGATGAACGATGGAACCGCAGCCTCCGCGAGATGATCCTGAGCGGCGCGGCCAAGCCCAGCAGCGTCGTAAGCCACCGCATTGGATTCGGTGAGGCGCCCGCGGCTTTCGCCAAATTCGATGCCCGCGAGGACGGCTACATCAAGGTAGTCCTCAAGTTTGCCTAGTGGAGAAAATACATGATCACCAACCTGGACAAGCGGCGCTTTGCCGGCGGTTTCGCAATGGCGAGTTTCGCCATCGTCATGACACCCATCTCATCGCGTGCCTCAGGCGCGGACGGGACCGCGACTGTGACTCCCGTTCAAGTCGTCGAGTCACTGGAGGGGACTTTCGGCGTTCATCCGGGCCAGCGCCGCAACCACACAAAAGGGACGTGTGCAGCCGGCGAGTTCGTTGCAACCGCGGGGGCGCCGGCGCTGAGCCGCTCGCAGCTGTTTTCCGGGACGCGTATTCCGGTCGTTGCCCGCTTCTCGGTGGCGGGCGGCAACCCGAATGCTCCGGATGCCACGAAGAACGCCAGGGGAATGGCGCTCGAATTTCGCTTTCCCGACGCAAGCCGGCAGCACATGACCATGCTCGATACGCCGGTGTTCGGCGCGGCCAATCCCGGCACATTCAACGACATGATTCTCGCCGGCAAGCCGGATCCTAAGACCGGAAAACCGGATCCAGAAAAGCTTCATGCGTTTCTTGCCTCGCATCCGGACGCCTTGGCTCAATCGAACTTTCTCGCGGACAACAACCCACCCGCAAGCTATGCCAACTCGGCGTACTACGGCATTCACACCTTCCTGTTCATCGATGCCGGCGGGACCAAACACCCCGTGAAATGGCGCTTCATACCCCGGGATGGAGAGAAGCGCCTGACGGCCTCCGAGCTTGCGACCGCACCCAAGGACTTCCTGGAGCAGCGCCTGATAGAGCGCGTCGCGGCAGGTCCCGTGAACTGGGACATGGTCGTCTATGTGGGGGAGCCCGGCGACCCCGAAGACAATCCGACGCTGGTTTGGCCCGAGAACCGAAAGCATTTCACCGCCGGTACGCTGACCATCAAACAGGCGACGCCACAATCCGGCGCCGAGTGCGAGAAGATCAATTTTGATCCGCTGGTCATGGCGGATGGGATCTCGCCAACGGCTGATCCAGTTTTGCTCTTTCGTTCCCCCGCATATGCCATTTCTTTCGCAAAGCGGCTGTCGGGCCGATAGGCTCGGCGACTTCTCGTTTGAGGCGCTCCATGAACCATCGCCCCGCCGGGCCTGGAGGGCTGTCGGACCGATAAATGGCCGACATCGCGATCACAATGCCCTCGGACGGCAGGTCCTCGAGCGCGATTTGAACGAGCGCGCCGCTTGCCAGGTCTGCCTCGATCATGTGCAGAGGTAACGCGCCATACCCGAGCCCTGCGCGCAAGAAGGCAAGTTTGGCCCCAAGGTGCGACAAGCGCCAAAACCGCGCAGACCGAACCGCAGGCCCACGGCTTGGCGAAACATCCGCAGGATCCACATGTATGAGCTGAATGTGCTCCGCCAGCGCGGTTGCCGGAATCGGTGACCGGTAACTCGCGAGCGGGTGCCGGGGAGAAACGATGATAGGAGCGTGGACCGTCAGCAGCGGTTCCAGGGTGATGTTTGGCGGCACGCGAGACCACGAGCCCGCCAGGCCTACGACGCAGCGCCCGTCGAATACGAGCTCGACCACGGCGCTCGATTTGACTTCGAACTTCAACAACGTCGCAGGGAATGCTTGTTGGAAGGCCGCGACAGCAGCGGCAAGCGGCGCCGGCGGAAACATGACGTCGACGGCCACGCTCAATTCCGGTTCAAGTCCGCCGGCCAGGTTCTTGGCGCGGGCCTTGAGAATGTCAACGTCGCCCGCGACCGCGCGTGCATCGGCGAGCAATGCGCGGCCCTGATCGGTCAGGACCGGCAAGCGGGCGCTGCGGTCGAACAGTTTCACCCCAAGCTGCCCTTCCAGATTCGCCATGGTCTGGCTCACCACGGACTGCGCGCGCCGGAGAAGGCGGCCGGCCGCCGAGAAACTTTTCTCATCCGCTACCGCGATGAAGGTCCGAAGTTGATCGAGTGAAACACCGTCCAGCATAAAAACCTCCGACGATTCGCGCTTGACGGGGGACATCGCCCCCCTTAATGGGCCATTTGCGCACCGCCTCCCGTCCCCTTCTTGACCAGCAACAGCAATGGCAGCAGAGCCAGGAACACCAGGCCCAGCAGCTTGAAATCGTCCAGGTACGACAGCAAGGTCGCCTGGTCCGATACGCTTTGATAGATGCTCGCCAGAGTCGTCGGTGCATTGCCGGTCGTGCCCAATGCGTGACCCAACTGCCGGGCGAAGTCCGGATAGGACGGGTTCAGCTGGTGGAGACTCTCGACCAGACGGCTCTGGTGGAACTGCTCGCGGCGCGTAAGCAGCGTGGAAGCAACCGATATGCCGATACTGCCGCCAAAGTTGCGCGCGAGGTTGATCAAAGCCGATGCGTTGTTGGTCTTGTTTGGTGGGATGCCGCGGAACGCCATGGCGTTGAGCGGCACGAACAGGAAAGCGAGCGAGGCGGACTGTATGATGCGGGCGAGCATCAGGCGCTGGAAGGAAATATCAAGATAGAAGTTCGTCATCCACAATAAACTGCTGCCGCCGATCACGAGGCCGATTGCGACCAGGAGGCGCGCGTCGACTTTGTTGACCATTCGCCCTACCAGCGGTAGCAGGGCAATGGTCGCCAAGCCGCCGGGCGTCAGCAACATGCCGGCGTCGACGGCTCGATATCCCATCAGGCTTTGTGCATAGGCCGGGATCAAGAAGGTGCTGCCGAGCAACATGAACCCGAGCATCAGCATCAGCGTGAACGTGACGGCGAAGTCTCGATTGCGCATCAGGCGCAGATCCACCATGGGGTCGGGATGCCGCAGCTCCCACCAGATGAGCAGCGCAAAGGCGGCAGCGGAGATGAGGATGAGTGCGGTGATGTACCCGGAACCCAGCCAGTCTTCCTCTTGGCCGCGGTCCAGCACAATTTGCAGACAACCGAGGCTCAGCGCTACGAACCCGAAACCCAACCAGTCGATGGAAGATCGCGGGTTCTTATCGCGGCTGACGGGCTGCTCGCGAATCAATGAAATGACCAGGAATAGGAGCACGACGCCGACGGGCACATTGATCAGGAAGATCCAGCGCCAATTGTAATTGTCGGTGATCCAACCGCCCAGGGTTGGACCGACCGTCGGGGCAACAACCGCGGCGATGCCGTAGATTGCATTGGCCATGCCGCGCTTTTCAGGCGGAAAGCTGTCCGCCAGAATCGCTTGGCCCGAGGGTTGCAGGCCGCCTCCGGCGGCGCCCTGCAGCGCGCGAAGCGCGATGAGCGACGCCAGGTTGGGCGCGAAGCCGCAGAGCAAGGAAGCTATCGTGAAACCTGCGATGCAGAAAAGAAAGAAACGCTTGCGGCCGAAGGTGTTCGAGAGCCAGCCTGAAATCGGCATCACCACCGCATTGGTGACCAGGTAACTGGTGAGCACCCAGGTTGACTCGTTCTGGCTCGATGACAGGTCGCCGGCGATGTGCGGAAGCGAGACGTTGGCAATCGAAATGTCCATGATCTCCATGAACGCCGCCAGCGCAACCACCGGCGCGATCAGCCAGCCGCTCACTTGCTGCGAGGTCTGATTCACGGAACTTTCGCCGCGGACAGTGCCGGGATCTTCGGCTCGCCGCGCCGTGCCGGAGTCGCCCTTGCCGGCCCCACGTTCAGGTTCTTCGCGACTATCGCATTGATTTCGGCGTCCGCTCCGGCATCCTGTGAGGTGTAAACATCCGTCTTCAATGAGGGCTGCCAGACCGGCTGCTTCGACAGGGGCGCGCCGCCTCGATCGTGTACGTCAACCTCGACCGCAGTGGACAATCCAAGAAACAGCGGGTGCTGCTGCAGCTCGTTGGGATCGAGGCCAATGCGTACCGGCAGCCGTTGCACGATCTTGATCCAGTTGCCCGTGGCGTTCTGCGCGGGAAGTACCGCGAGCGAACTCCCCGTCCCGGCACTCAGGCCCAATACCTTGCCGTGGTACGGCACGCGCGATCCATACATGTCGGCGGACACCTGAACCGGCTGCCCGATGCGCAAACTCCCCAGTTGATTCTCCTTGAAGTTCGCCTCAATCCATACGGCATCGAGCGGTACGACGGCGAGCATCTCGCTCGAAGGCGTCACTTGCTGGCCGAGTTGCACCGATCGGCGTACCACGTAGCCGGACACCGGCGCGACCACCCGGGTGCGCGCCGCGGCCAGCCACGCGTTTCGAAGATTGGCTTCCGATTGCAGTACGCGCGGGTGGCTTTCCGGCCTGGTGCCGGCGATCTGCGCGCGGGTACTCGCCAGCGTGGCCTGCGCCTGCTCCAGCGCCGCGCGCGCCGTGTGCACGGTGTGTTCATCGTGCTTCAAGGTCTCATCCGACACGCCATGCACGGCGAAGACGGAGCGGTCGCGCGCCAGATCCTGGTTGGCTTGGGTGAACACCGTTAGCTGTGCGTCGACCTGAGCCGCGTCCCGGGCTTCCTGCGCGAAGAGTTGCGCCACATCGCGCACGGTCTGACCGAGGCCGGCCTTTGCCTGGGCCAGGGCCACTTCCGTATCGCGAGGATCGAGTTGCACCAACACCTCGCCGCGCTGCACGAATTGGGTCTCGTCCGTATTGATGGCGATCACCGTGCCGCCGATCTGCGGGCTCAGCAGTACCAGATTGCCGTTCACATAAGCGTCATCGGTCTTGATCTGATTTCGGGCGATTGCAAAGTAGTAGATCGCGAAGCTGACGATAACGATCAGCACGCCGATCAACACGAGCGTCGGCGCGCGGCGCGATTTCTTGGCCTCCTTGGCGGGCTCGCGATTGTCCTGCTCACTCATAACCGTCTCCTATCGAACCGCTGAGGTTCGGCTTTCGTCTCCCAAGGGACGCGCGTCCGCCAGAGGCAGCTGCGATGGGTCGCCGGTAGCGTTCCACCAACCGCCGCCGAGCGCGCGAAACAGTGTTGCGATGTCGGTGAAGCGCTGCACGTCGGCCTGTACTTCCGAGAGTGCCGCGTCCTGATACTGCTGCTCCGCGGTCAGGACTTGCAGCTCGGTGTACCGGCCGGCGCGGTACTGCGCGAGGGCAAGATCCCGGTTTGCGGCGGCCGCATCGCGCGCTCGAATATGCGCGACGTAGCCCTCGCCGTCGTGCTGCAACGATCGCAATGCGTTCGCGATCTCGACAAAGGCGCCGATGACGGCACTGCGGTACGCAGCCTCGGCCTGGCGGTACTGCTCCTTCGCCTCCTGTTCGCGCGCCGCGAGGGTACCGCCGTGAAATATCGGCGCGGTAAGCTCCGGGCCCACCGACCACACGCCGCCCGGACGGGTGAAAAATTCACTGAGCTTCGTGGTCTGTTGTGCGTATTGCGCCGAGATGCTGAGCGAGGGCAACCGCGCCGCCTCGGCCACACCAATGCCGGCACTGGCTTTGTGCAGGTTATCCTCCGCGGCCAGGATGTCCGGCCGCTGCCGCACGAGCATCGAGGGCACCGACACCGGCAGCTCAGGCGGCAGGGCAAAGTCCTTCAGTGAAAGGTCGGGCAAACGGAATTCGTCGGGCGTCTTGCCGCTCAATTGAGCCAGTGCATTGCCGTAGGTGTCGCGTTGCTGCTCGAGTCCCGGAAGGGTGGCCTGTACATTTTCGAGCTGTGTTTGAGCCTGAAGGGTATCGCTGCGCGTGACTTTGCCCGCGTTTTCCAACGTTTGCGTGAGCTCGTACTGGGCACGAAGTTCGTCTACCAGCGCTTGCGTGACCTCGATCTGGGCGCGCGTTGCCGCATAGTCGAAAGCGGTAATGATCACCTGATCGACCAACGTCACGTAAGTGTTGAGGACTTGGTTGCGCACGCTCGAAGTCGCGGCGCGTTGCGATTCGATCGATCGGCGCACACCGCCAAATGGATCCAGGTTGTAGGCGAGCGACGGCCCGAGAGAGAACCGGTTGCCCGTGACCGTAAACGCGTCCACGGGTTCGTAGAGGAAGCTGCCGTTGACATGCGCCCGGCCAACTTGACCGGTGGCGTCGATCTGAGGCAGCGCGGAGCCGGAGACCGCCTTAAGTTCGAATTGCGCCGCCATCAGCCCATGGCGAGCCGCTTCCAGGTCCGGATTATCAAGCAGTGACTGACGCACCAAGCCGTTCAGGGCCTCGGAGTGAAAGAGCTGATACCAGTTCTCCGCAATATCCACGCCGTACGCCACGCTCCCGGACGCCCCGGCCCCTGGCATCGATTGCGAATAACCCGAAGCGGCCGAAACGTCCGGCCGCTTGAACTCAGGTCCCACCGTGCAGGCACCGAGCGCGATCCCAGCGAGCGTAGCGACCATGAGGCGCACTGCATCGATGTGCCGGTGCTTCATTTGCGTGCCCGAACTCTCCGCGGTGTGTTCCGCGATTTGGGTGTGTTTCGCAATTTCGTACTCGCGCGTGTCGAACGGCGTTTGCCGCTCGGATTGGATGCGCCGCTTTGCGGGTCCGGGGGAGGCGTGAGCTGAGCGGTATCCTGCAGGCGCAACAGCAAACGTTGGAGCAACGAAATCAGAAGGTCGGTTTCCCCGGCGGAATAAGGTGCAACCAGCTCATTGAGCAACTCGACCATGAGCTTCTTCCCGGCCTGTGCCTGGCGGCGGCCATCCGGGGTGATCGCAAGCTCGACAGCGCGACGATCGCGCTCGCTGCGCTCGCGGCGGACCAGGCCGTTTCGCTCCAGCTCATCGGCCACTCGGGTGAGCGCACCCATGTCGTGTCCCATGTGCACGCTCAGCTCGGAAGGGGACGCATACGGACGCTGAACCAGCCAGATGAGCACCATCCATTGGACAAAGGAGATCGGCTGGGACTCGAATCTGCGCTCCGCGATCTGCGTCATCACAATGCCGCAGCGCTTGATGAGATAGCCGAGGCTTGTGTTGGCTTCCAGCGATTCCAGCGTGTAGTACGACTCTGGCATGCTTGCTCCGGCAGTAGTTGCGAAAATAATAGTTGCTTCGGCAAATAATTGTCAAGCCCCCTCCGGGACGTGCGACAAACCTGCGTGTAGGCGCGCCTCTTACGGCGCTTTGAGACTTTCTCTCAGGTCATTTGCCCGGAGCCGGCTGAAAAGCGGAGCGAAATTGCGTTGGGCTGAAACGCTCGCATCCTTGTTGACCACCAGGAACTCCATCTCGTCATTGCTCCAGGCAGGCCAATTGGGCAGTCCGGATGCATTGGGGTCGCCGGATTTGGCGAAGTTGGTCCAATAGGTCTGGAGCAGGCTCGAGAGCGCTGCATCATCAGGTGTTGACGGCAGCCATTGCCACTCGGGGTCAGCCAAGCTTCCGAACACATAAGGAACTTCCAGGCTGTGGAATGCGCCGAGTTCAGCTTCGCCCCTCCCAGGAACCGATCGGTCGAAGCGGTACACAAAAACGCGCTGGCCGGCATCTTTGGTGAGACTCGCGATGGCACCGACCGGGCAAGCGCCGATCAGATCGTTGGCCGCCTGATCAAGCCCGGCGGTTCGGCGCACGAGGATCTTGCCGAAATACAGCGCGATGGCCGGATTGGTCCAGATTCCGAAATACGGCCGCGCGGCAGCCGAAAACTTTTTGAAGCCGCCGGCATCCGCGGCGCTATTCGGATTCCCCGACGACTTGGACGCCGCGGCGGCGGAAAGACGAAAGGCGCTGAGCTCGCGCCCGTTGATGCCGATCAATAAATCCACTTTTTGAATCGAACCGCTGAGGAAGGATTGCTGAGGCGACTGGGGCAACACCCACCCGTCCGCTGTCGCCGAGGTGATATCGGCGGGGAAATGTTCCCTGGCCTTGACTACCAGTTTTTCAACTTCGGCGGCAGACAGGGCACGCAGTCTTTGCAGCGCCGTTGACTGCGAGTCTGCCGGCGCCAGCGCGCTCACTGCGCTTCCGAAGGCTTCCGCCTCGGACAGTGTTCGCGCCGGTCCAAATGCAGGACCGCTCTCGGAAATAACGCGCCGAAACAATCCAGCCGAGAGCGGCGAAGTCATGAGCAGCGCGGCATCGATCGCGCCGGCCGATTCGCCGAATAACGTGACATTGTCAGGATCTCCGCCGAACTGAGCGATGTTGTGTTTTACCCAGGCGAGTGCGGCGAGTTGGTCCAACAATCCATAATTTCCGGAACTGTGATGCGCCGATTCATTGCTGAGCTCGGGATGACTGAAAAAACCCATCACTCCGAGCCGATAGTTCAAAGTCACCAACACCACGCCGTGCTGGGTCAGCGCAGCGCCGCCATAGGTCGACTGGCTCCCGCTCCCCACCGTATTGCTGCCCCCGTGCAGCCAGACCATGACCGGCAGCGCATGTTCGGGGGGCCGCTGCGGCGCCCATACATCGAGGTAAAGACAGTCTTCGGACGATTGAACCGCAGGCTGCGTGAAATCCGAGCCATACGCCTTGGCCATCGGGGCAATGAAGGGAATCAGACCCTCCGCACGCTGCGTGCACGCACTGCCGGGCTGCGTTGCCTCTTTCACACCTTGCCAGGGGACCGCCGGCAGCGGAGGCTTCCACCGCAATTCGCCCACCGGCGGGCGCGCATAAGGAATCCCTCTGAACGCGATTGTCGAGCCGATATGAGCCCCGCGCAGTGTTCCCGTATCGATTTGCACGACCGGCTCACCCGTCGCTACGGCGCTCGCCGCCGGCAGCGGCTGTTTCGGGAAACTGGCGGCCGTATGACTCGGGTAATGTCCCCCTCTGCCTTGCAGGTAGAGCATAAAGGCAACAATCCCCAGCAGTACTGCGCCGGCCACCCAAAATAATTTTTTCCAACCAGATCGCACGCGTCATCCCCCTTTCCGCCATCTTGTCATCTTCCAATGATCCGCGCTAACCCGCCGCAGGGGCCGGTGTATTCAATACACGATTTCTACCGGACATTTGAAGATGTAGCCGACACCGCGTTCCGTCACGATGAACTTCGGCTGCGCGGGATCTTCCTCGATTTTCCGGCGAAGGCGCAAAATCTGAATGTCGATCGCACGATCATAGACTTCATTGTCGTAGACGCGGCTCGCCTCCAGCAACTGATCCCGGGTGAGAATTCGCTCGGGAGCGGACAACAAGGCAGCGAGCAGGTTGAACTCGCCGTTGGTGAGGGCAACGTCCCGACCGTCACGCGGCTTGAGGCGTCGTGTGCGCAGATTGAGTTCGAACTCAGCGAATCGATAGGCCCGAATGTCCCGGTGTACCGCGCCGGGAGCCGCGCTCTTCGTCCGCCGCAGCACCGTGCGTATTCGCGCCAAAAGTTCCCGCGGGCTGAATGGTTTGGTCAGATAATCATCGGCTCCGAGTTCCAGGCCCATGACCCGATCGGCTTCGTCGCGCACGCCGGTGAGCATGACGATCGGGATGGCCGATTGATCGCGCAGTGTTCGCACAATTGCCATGCCGTCCTCGCCGGCGAGCCGCAAATCAAGAACGATCAGATCGATCGCCTCGTCGGTGAGAATTTGCGACATGTGCTTGCCGCTCGCCACCGCGCTGACACGCAGTCCGCTCGCCGCGAGATACTCTTCCAGTAATGCGCGGATCTGCGGGTCGTCATCTACGACCAGTATGTGCGGTGCAATGCTTTCCGGCATGACGGCAATCTCCAGGCGTCAGTGAGCGGTTCCCAGCGCCCGCGCGAGCGACTCGGCGAGATCCCGGCGATGCAGCGGCTTACGCAGTACTTCGGCCACGCCTATTTCGGCCGCGCGGTTGGTCAGCTGCGCGCCGCCGTAACCGCTCATCAAGATGATGGGAATTCGGGGACGAATCCGCAGGATTTCGTGCGCGAGCTCGGTGCCAATGAGATCCGGCATCGATTCATCGGTGAGTACGGCATCGAAGCGCCGCGGGGCATTTCGGAATGCCTCCAGCGCCGCCCCGCTCGAATCGAACCCCACCGGCTCGTAGCCGAGCTGAGCGGTGATTTCCTCCGCGAGCGCCACGAGTTGGCGCTCATCATCCACAATCATCACGGTTTCACCATTCCCGCGAGGCAGCGTCCGGACGGCCTCAACGGGGGGAATCGCGGTTTCGCCCACGACCGGCAGCCAGATTTCAAAGGTTGTGCCCTCGCCCGCTTTGGTGATGACATTGATCGCCCCCCCAAGATCGGTAACGATCCCGTGAACCAGGGACAGTCCGAGACCGGTGCCCTCGCCGACTCCTTTCGTCGTGAAGAAGGGATCGAACATCCGCTCCAATACGGCGGGTGAAATGCCGACGCCCGTGTCGCTGACGCTCAAGAGTACATATGCGCCCGGGCTGAGCGACCCGCGCGACAGGGTGCGGGCTTCGTTCAACTCCGCGCAAGCGAGAGTCACGCGCAGCACGCCGCCGCTTTCCATGGCCTGAATCGCGTTCGTGCACAGGTTCATCGCGACCTGGTGCAGATAGGTGGCATCGCCGATTACCGCCGCATTGCCCGCCTCGATCCTGCTCTCCAGACGGATGCCGGCGGGCAGCGATGCCTCGAGCAGTTCGAGCGTTTCCTCGACAACGAACTGAATGTTTACCGGGGCACGGTCGCCCAGTCCGCTACGGCTGAATCCGAGAATGCGCTCGACCAACAACCGTGCGCGCTCAGCCGCATGCATGACGCTGTCCAGATAGCGGCGTACGGGGCTGTCCGACGGTGATTGCTGATGCGCAAGTTCGCCGTAGCCTAAGATTGCTCCCAGAATGTTGTTGAAGTCATGCGCAATGCCGCCCGCCAATGTACCGATTGCCTCCATCTTCTGCGATTGCCTGAGTTGCGCTTCCAGTTGTTCCTTGTCGACCTGCGCCTGCCTTTGGGCTGTCACATCGTTCGACGAACCGACGAACCTCAACGGCTTGCCAGATGAGTCGCGCAGACACCGGCCGCGCGCGGCAAGCCAATGCCAATCGCCGTCCGGGTGGCGCACACGATATTCGCATTCATAGCGGCTCGTGCGTCCCTCGAGATGGTCATTGTAAGCGGCCTCGAAGCGCGAGATGTCGTCAGGATGAATCACCACTTTTGCCAGCCATTCATCGCGCGTGTCGATCTTGGTATCAGGGGCTTGGCCATACAGCGCCTTCATCTTCTGCGATAGGAACAGACCCCCGGTCGTGAGGTCCCAGTCCCAATGGCCTTCATTCGCGCCCTCCATGGCGAGCGCATAGCGCTCCTCGCTCTCCCTAAGGGCCCGCTGTCCTGCGGCGACCCTGCGTATTTGACGCAGCAGCGCGGCGATGGTCAATACCCCCAGCAACATAATGATGACTGTGCGAATGCCGACACGAATCGTTTCATCCCGCCAGGGCTGCAAGGCAATGGCCGCATCGCGGGTCACCGCCAACTTCAGCTGAGCGTTCCTCACGCCCGCCACCGCGATGAAGTCCGTTTTCCCGTCGATCGGGTTCGCGAGGCGAGGCGCCGCCGTGGTCGTGGGGACCGTCAGCGCCGGGAAGCGTTGCCCGATCGCTTCCGGCGCCGCCGGGTTGCGCGCAAGCAGTGTTCCGTCCTCGCGCAACAGCTGAATCGCCGTGCCCATGCCGACGTTGACCGCTTGATAGTATTGTGCGAGATCTTTGAGATCGACCACTGCCGTGACGACGCCGGCGAATTTTCCGTCTCCATCGTCGAGTCGGCGCGAGAGTTCCACCGCGGCGCGCCCCTCGGATCGGGTCACGAGCGGTTCGCTGATGAACAGGCCCGACGCCGTTCCGTCCCGCTGAGCGATGAAGTACGAGCGGTCGGAAACGTTGTGAATGGGGGGCGCGGACTTCAGGGATCCGAAGCGCTGGTTGCCCAGTGCATCGACGATCATGACCCGGCGCACCTGCGGCACACCCGCCGATCGGTTGCCGAGAATCTCGTTCAGACGCTCCGGTGGTATCTCGCGGCTGTCGGTGCGAAACCACCGCGCGGTATCGAGCAGGAGGAGATCGACGGCCTGCAGGGTCGAAGCGGATTGCTCGGCGAGGGCGTTCGCCATGTTGGCGATCTCCCGATCGGTCGCCGTGAGCGCGTAGCGATACGAGCGCCAGGCGTCATATGCGGATGACAGAGCGAATGCCAGGATGGCGAGGACGCCGAGCACGACGATGCCAACCTGCAAACGCTTGAAGCGGAGCGAACCGGTAGCGGGGAAGGCGGGCTCGAGCGCTGAGGACATCCGGCGCCTCGTGGATCAATGCGGTGTGCCGATCATACCGCGCACCGCGGCGATAAGGTCGCCTCGAGTCAGAGGTTTCGCGATCACCTGCTGCACGCCCAGGGCCTGGGCTGTTGCGCCGTCGGCGCACAGACCGGATCTGAACTGGCCGGAAATGGCGATCAGCGGCGTACCCGGGTGTGCTGCCTGTATATCCCGGACCCATCGAGAGCCGGTTTGCTTGGGCATGTAGACACTGGCGATCACCAGATCCGCAGGACGGCTGTCTTCTGCCCTGCGCAGTGTACCGCTACGGACGCGATAACCCGCTTCGCCCAGCCATTCCCGCAGCAGATTGCGTGTAAGTTGATCCTCCTCGTAGATCACGATGTCCAATTGTCACAAGCCCCTGTCGCAACAGCGACGCCCGACTCAAACGATCTGGTCGATCAATTGGGCGAGACGGCGATGGAATCCACGACCTGCGCGACGCCGGGCACCTGAAGGGCGGCCGATTCGGCGGTCCCCTTCTGCAAGCCCACGTCGACCAGCCCATTCAAGTAAACGACGCGATCCAGGGTTTGCACCCGGATCGAACCGGGAGGTCCCAAATCCGGCACTTGATTCAACCGTGCCTGCACATCGTGTGTGATGTTCGCATCGGCTGAGCAACTTTGGGATCCACAAGGCTTGAAGTCTGCACAACCGGCAAGAATCGCTGCCGGGACGGCAGCCAGGGCAAAGGCGAAAATCGGTTTGAATCTACCCACGTCAATCTCCTCGATCTATTCGTTCGTAACGCTGACTCATCACAGGGCTGCAGATTGAGCGGGGACCGTTTCCCGGGTGTTGCGCCAGGCGATCGTGTCGGTTTCAGATGAAATTCGCGGCCCAAATGATGAAGAGCCGGCCGATGGGCGTCAGAGATTCAATGCGCCACCAACCTCTCGGGCGCATGAGCCGGCGCAACTTGCTGGCCTGCTGCGCGTTGACCGGAGCACTGCTTCAGCCGCTCGATGAGCCAGCGGCCCGCGGGGCCGGGCGGCTTGGCGGTGAGATAAGCCGCCGACATCGGCAATATCAAACTCTCTTCCGCCATATCCTCGATTGACAGCTTGACGAGTCGACCCTCCTGAAGATCCTGCTTTACCGCATGCAACGGCATGCCGCCCCAACCCAATGCTTTGAGGAGAAACGCATGCTTGGCAAATAGATCGCCCAGCCGCCAGGTCAAGGGAGACATGACGCCGAACTCGCGCCCAGCCGTCAGCTCGGACCTGTCGGTCAGCACCAATTGCACGTGTTTGGCGAGTTCTACCTTTGGAATGACACCCTCGAACATGGCCAGCGGATGCTCGCGCGCAGCGACCAGGATCATGGCGAGGCCTTGCAATCGTTCCAGCGTCATCGAGTCCGGTGCGATCGGCAGGGAGCCGACGATGCCTAAACTGCAGCGACCGTCAAGCACAGGTTGGTATGCGCCACCGAGCGCTTCAACATACAGTCGCAGGGGTGTGCGCGGAAACCGGTCCCTGAATTCCTTGGCCGATTCAGCAATCGCTTCAATCGGAAACAATACGTCCACGACCGCCGAGAGCTCCGACTCGAGGCCACGAGAAATTCCTTTCGCGCGGGCTTTGAGCAGATCGACGTTGGCCACCACGCCGCGCGCATCCGCAACCAACTGAACGCCGGCAGGAGTGAGTTTTGGGTAGCGCTCGGAACGATCGAAAAGAGCGACTCCGAGTTGTGCTTCGAGGTTGCTGACGAGTTCGCTGACCGCGGATTGTGCGCGATGCAGCTTGCGAGCGCCCGCCGAAAAGCTGCCTTCATCCACCGCGGCGATGAAAGCCCTGAGTTGATCCAAAGAGACGCCGTCCAACACGATTTTTGATCCTATATATCGGATATTCGGATGGATAGTATCGCAACATAACGGCTATTCATGGGATACCCGCCGGCGCAGCATACACCCGCAGTTTCGCTTTAGCCAAACGAGGCACTGACCATCATGCAATTGGTATCGGCAAACATCGCGGTGACGGCGGCATGAGCGCGGTATTGAAATCGCGCGACCGTGAGCGCCGCATCGTGCTCCGGACCCGGGGACAGCGGCATGGACCGATCACGCGCCTGGTGAGTCCGTCGGACATCGGCGAGCTCATCAAGCCGTTCGTGTTCCTGGATCTTTTCGACATTTCCGCTGCAACGGCGCCTATTTTCGGCTGGCATCCGCATTCCGGAATCGCCACGCTCACGGTTCTTCATGACGGCGCAATCGAGTATCAAGAAACCACCGGCGTGAAGGGAATTCTTCCCGCAAACGGGGTCGAATGGATGCGGGCCGGCGGCGGCGTATGGCATACCGGCGCGGCCTTGCAGCAAGCGAAGGGTTTCCAGCTGTGGATCGCACTGCCGGCGGAACTCGAGCACTCGCCCAGCCAAAGCCATTACCTGTCTCCTGGAGAAGTGCCCGCGGAAAAGCCCGCGCGGGTCATCTTGGGCTCTTACGGTCGCGCCAAGAGTGCGATTTCCGGCCCCGAACGTATCAATTATCTGGACGTTCAACTCGGTGCGGGTGAACGCTGGACTTATGAGCCGCCTTTGGGTCATGAGGTAGCCTGGCTCGCCGTCTCCGACGGGACCATACGCACACCGGAACCGGTGTCGGCGGGTGAATTTGTCGCATTCGAGGAGTCGAATCGCGCCCTCTCCATTCAGGCGGACCGAGCCTCGAGGTTCGTTCTCGGTTCCGCAGCCAGACACCCGCACGACTTGGTGCTCGGTCGCTATTCGGTTCACACCACGCGGGCAGCTCTCGTCGCGGGCGAGTCGCAGATTCAACGGATCGGCAATCAACTCATTGCCGCCGGATTGCTCCGCTAGCTGAAATACCTCAACTCTTGCAAGGAACTGCTATGAAACATCGTTACACGCTGCTGCTTTTGGCTTTCGCTGTCACGTCGGCATCCGCCGCGTCGACCACATACAGTGTCGATCCGGACCACACCCACCCGAGCTTCGAGGTGGACCATTTTGGGGGGCTGTCCACGTGGCGAGGTACCTTCAAGAAATCCACCGGTACCGTGACGATTGACCCCGAGGCCCGGACGGGCACGGTCGATGTGGTCATCGACACCGCAACGGTCGATTTTGCCCACGACAAACTCAACGAACATGTATCGAGCCCCGAGATGCTGGATGTCGCGAAATACCCGACCGCAGAATACAAGGGAAAATTCGCCGAATTCGCAAACGGCGCGCCAAGAACCGTTACCGGTGTCCTGACGCTGCACGGCGTCACCAAGCCGGTCACGCTCACCATCAACTCCTTCAAATGCATCGATCATCCCATGCTCAAGAAGCAGGTGTGCGGAGCGGATGCCAGCGGCAGCTTCAACCGCGCTGACTTCGGCGTGAACTATGGCCAGCAATACGGCTTCAAACAGGACGTGTTGCTGCACATACAGGTCGAAGGCGTCAAGGTGAACTAATTCGCCGAGATCGGAACCAGCCATGGACGGCTGGCAGGAAAATCCAATCTATTGGTATGACGCCGCGCCGCCCGCCGGATTTCCGGAAACCGTGCGAAGTGTCGCCGAGAACCGCGCATCCTTCCTTCCAGGCTTCGTTGACTCTGCGTGCGCGGAAGTACTGGCGAATGTACGCGATCGGCACACGACTGCGGCGGTCCGATCGATCAAACTTGGCATCGAATACCGATCACGTGATTTCTCAACGAAGGCGGAGATGTCAATGGCACCAAGAGCGGCGGCATTGGAAGAGAGGACGACAACAGCGAAAGATGACGCCATGCGTATGGAATTGGCGACGGCCGGCGGTCCAGCGAAGCACATACATCATCAGGCCTACGCCTGTTGGGATTCCGAGGAAACTCGTCATTTCTACGAAGACATTCTGGGAATGCCGCTCATCGCGACGGTCGTCAGCGAAGATTCTCGCCGCAACGATGGTTCAGGGTATTGCTACACGTATTTCGAGATCGGCGACGGCGATACGCTGGCTTTCTTTGAGCAGATGACGCTGGTTCATCCCCGGTACTTCAATGCACGAAGCGCCGGTCATCGCCACGTGACATTCGAAGTGGAGGGAGATACGACGCTGCAGCAGTTCAAACGCATGCTGGATGCGGCCGGCGTCGCGAACACGCTCGACAATTTCGGAACGTCTCTGTCCCTACGCTTCAATGATCCAAACGGTTTGATATTGGAATTCATAACCAAGCGTCGTCCGTTGGAATTCGATAAAAACTCGCGGTCATCCGCACACTCGGAACTGCAGCGCTGGCAGCTGCAACGACAGAATTGGTGGCGTCGCCGACGGTTTCTTGAAAATTCTACAACTCCGCGCAGCGCTGCGACGTAGCAGGCGGAAGTTCCTCTTCAACAATATTGTCGGGCCAAGCGCCCGCATCTGACCCAGTTCCGCAAGCCCTCTTTTTGTGATTATCATACGCTCGCCGTGCTTGGGTCGACACAAGCGAGACACAAAGCCGTAACGCCGGGTAGCTATATTTGCGGAGCACACGCCAGCATGGCTTTTACTGATGGATAGCGCCCTGAAGTCCGATGACGACGGCAGAAATTACAACATACTGGTTGTTGATGACGACCCCGCCACCCGGCGGATGGTCATCAGTTACTTCGAGGAACATGCCGTGTCGGCCAGTTCCGCGGCCAACCGGCAGGAATTGACCCGCCGTCTCGCCGAGGGCGACCCGAGCCTGATCATTCTCGACTTAAGATTGGGGCGGGAAGACGGGTTGGATCTGCTGAGAGAAATTCGATCCAACTCCGATGTTCCCGTGATCATCACCACCGGACATCGGCTCGAGGAAATTGATCGCGTGGTCGGCCTGGAACTCGGCGCCGACGACTACGTGACCAAGCCGTTCGGCCTCAGAGAATTGCTGGCACGCGTTCGGGCCGTTCTGCGGCGGCACGAACTGGGCGGTCTCGCCCGAGCGCGCGAGCCGCAGCGGGGCGGCTACAAATTTGGCGGCTGGCAACTCGAACGGGACCACCGCCGACTGATTAGTCCGGACGAAATGGCTGTGACGTTGACTAAAGGCGAATATGCCCTGCTTGTCGCGTTTTTGGAGGCCCCTCAACGGCCCCTCACCCGCGAGCGGCTCCTCCAGGCCACGAGAGTGCACGAAGACATCTTCGATCGAAGCATCGACGTGCAAGTACTTCGGTTGCGGCGCAAATTGGAAACCCATGCGAGCGCGCCGCGCATCATACGCACGGAGCGCGGCGTCGGCTATGTCTTTGCACTGCCCGTCGAGCAGTTCTAGGGCAACGCGCATGAGCCGGATCTGGCCCCCATGTTACTTTCGTAACATTGCAGCGCTGGCTGCAATCATGATGTAGCGCCGCCCACCGATCATTGACTGCCGGTATGTCCCTGTCCCTGCGAGAAAGCATGCTGCCGTTTCTGGCCTCACACACGCCGACGGAAATTCGGCGTTTTTTACCGCCGCGATGAAATGCCAATAGGGCTGCGTTGCTCCACCCTGCTGTTGATCTTGTTGTGCACTGGCTCCGGTGTGCTGCTGGCGCTCGGCTATTCGCCAATCACGCTCGCCCAGTTGCAGGCAACTCGGGTGAGCGCCACGCCCGGCTTGGAGCCGATCACGCCGATCCCTGCGCTTCCGGCGGCGGACCCGCTGAAAGTGGCTCTCGGTGAACGCCTCTTCGGAGATCCGCGACTGTCTCGCAGCAACACCCGCGCTTGCGTGAGCTGCCATGACCTCAAGACCAATGGAGCAGGTAGAAGTGCGACGGAAGCCGCACCAGATGGGTCCGCGCTTTCTTTCAATACTTCCACGGTGTTCAACTCCGCACTCAATTTCCGGTTTGGATGGGAAGGAGAATTTCGCTCCCTCGAGGCGCAAGCGGCGGCCTCCTTGCAAAATCCCCGGATCATGGATAGCCGAATCGAGGAAGTGGTCGGAAGGCTGAGTCACGATCCGAACGTCGTTCGTCAATTCGAGGAGGCATACGGACACGGCCCGGACGCTCCAAGTGTCCTGAATGCCATCGCGACCTTCGAAGGAACGCTGCTCACGCCCGGCAGCCCGTTCGACCGCTGGCTCGCTGGCGACACGACAGCGCTCTCGGCACAGCAACTCGATGGCTACCGGTTTTTCAAATCATTGGGATGCGTCTCCTGCCATCAGGGCGTGAATATCGGCGGCAACCTGTTCGAACGACATGGGATATTTCATCCGCTGGCACGGGACGACCCCAAGATCCTGCGCGTGCCGAGTCTGCGAAACATCGCGACGACTGCGCCTTATTTCCACGACGGCAGCGCCCCGTCTCTCGATGACGCCGTCCGCAAGATGGCTACCGCCCAGCTGGACCTGGCACTGACGGACCAGCAAGTTGACGACATCGTCGCCTTTCTGCGCAGTCTCACCGGCACCTATCACAACCGCCCGGTTGAAGAGCCGAAGTGAGTATCGTCCGCCGCCTCCATCGGCCCGGCAGCTGGACCGGTCCTGTGACCGCGATCCTGCTCGTACTCCTGCCATGGTTGTGGTGGCGAGGAATGCACACGGGGACCGATCAGGCGGACGATGCGTTGCGTGCACTCGATGACTTCGCGGTGGCGAAAAGTGCCCTGCATCGAGACGTGCTGAGCGCGCGGACCGGGATGCTACGCAACTACGATCCCTTGGTGCATGAATTGACCGCGCTGCACGGTGCCGTTGATCGACTGCGCGGCGCGTCCGTCGGCGACCCCGAGGTCGCTACCGCCACGGGCCGGCTCGCGAGTCTCGCCGACCAGGAGGAGCAATGGACGGAGCAATTCAAGAGCCGCAACGCTCTCCTGCAGAACTCTCTCGCCTACTTTGGGCTGCTGAGCGCACGCCTGGGCGAAGCGCCTCACGGTGGCAACAGCCGGCTTCAACAGATCAGCGCACCGGTCAGCTCTTTAGCCGCCGCAATTCTTCACCTGACGCTTGACACATCGCCTAACAATGTCGCCGATGTCGATGACCGGCTGCACAGCATCTCGCTTCAAGGTCTTTCCCCGGGCGACTCCGCCATGGTTGAGGCATTGCTGGCGCATGCGCAACTGCTCCTCAGGCTGCTGCCGGCGACAGACAGCGAGCTGAGGCTGCTCTTCGCCGCCGCGGGCGACCGCGAGCAGGAAGCGGTTCGATCGCTGCTGTTGACACGCAAGAACACCGCCGAGACGGCGGCGAAGCGCATTAGATATGCTCTTTGCGCAATATCGCTGCTACTCGTTGGAATGCTGGTGCATCTCGGGATGAACCTGAAGTCTCGCGCGGTCACGCTGCGGCAGCGGGCAATGGTTGAGAATTTGATAGCGCGCATCTCGACGCGCTTCATCAATTCACGCCCTCACGAGATTACCGATCTGGTCCCACGCGCCCTCGGGGAGTTGGCAGTGTCGATTGGCGCCGATCGCGCGTATATTATCGTCGACGATAAATCCGCTCTGTCGTACAAGTGGTGCCGCGACGGATATGAGTTTCCCCTGGGTTGGCCGCAAGGCGCAGCCACGGTCGCGTCCCGTCTCGGAACAAGTGCGGAATGCCATGTTCGCATCCGCAATGTCGACGAACTCCCGTCCGGCGATCAGCGAGACGCACTGTGCGCCGCCAACGTACGCCGCTGGCTGTGCTTCCGGCGCATAGGTGCAAACCGCCGTCAAAGGCTGCTCGGTTTCGACGCGGTGCGCGCGGAAGTCAAGATTCCACCGTGCGAGCTGGGCCTCCTGGGCATGGCCTTCGACGCCATTGCCAACGCCGTCGAGAGAGAGTTTCTCGAACAGGACCGGGAGCGCCTGGAATCCAATCTGCAGCAGGCGCGTCGCATGGAGACCATTGGTGCCCTGTCGAGCGGAATCGCCCACAATTTCAACAACATCACGGGCGCCATCCTCGGGTACACGGAAACGGCGCAAGCGCAGGTCGCGCCGCAAGGCCGGGCGGCGGAAAGCTTGGGCGAGATTCGGCGTGCGGGCGAGCGGGCGCGCGACCTGGTCGATCAGATCCTCACGTTCGGTCGTCGCGCGGCCCCGAGACGCAGCAGCATCTGCATCAAGGCCCTCCTCAGGGAAACAGAGTCGCTGCTCGAGGCATCACTGCCTCCCCAAATCAACCTCATCGTCCGCACAACATCACGGCAGACGGTCGTCTCAGGTGAGTTGGCGCAACTCCAACAAGTCATTTTAAATCTTTGCAACAATGCAGCACAGGCGATGGATGCGGCCGGCGCGATCGAGATCGACATCGATGCGCGGGACATCGAAGGTACCTTGTCGATGGGCCATGGCGAGCTCGTAGGCGGCCCCTATGTCGTCATTTCAATCACCGATTCGGGGCGCGGCATGGACGAGGCGCTGCTCGAGCGCATCTTCGAGCCATTTTTCACAACGCGACCGGAAGGAAACGGCCTCGGTCTCGCCACGGTTCGCGAGATTGTCTTGGATCACGGCGGTGCCGTGAATGTGCAGAGCAATCCCGGTGCGGGCACGCGCTTCGACATTTGGCTTCCTGCCATCTCGTTTGTCGAGCCCTGGCCGAGGCAGGAGACGCCCGGCCCGGTGCGTCGCGGGTCCGGAGAGACCGTCCTCGTGCTGGAATCCGACCGCGAACGGCTGTTACGACACGAGGAAATTCTCGCGGCGCTCGGCTACGAGCCGGTCGGCTTTACCGACGCTGCGCTGGCGGTGGCGGCCTGCCGCCGAGAGCTGCCCAACGATTCTGCGGCGCCGACGGGGTTTGACGCCGCGCTGCTGTGTTCTCATTTGCATGGTGCCGGCGCGGCGCTCGAGCATGCGGCCCTCTTGCGCGAGAGTGCGCCGCTGCTGCCGATGATCCTCGCGGCGGCGTCGGCGCGAGAATTCGGCGCGCCTGCTCTGGCAGAAGTCGGCATCTTGGAGGTCATCCGGCAACCTCTGATGTCGGCAGAACTCGCCGCTGCATTGGCGCGCTGCATATCGATCCCCGCTTCCGGGTCGCCCGAACTTCGCGGCGCAATGACGAACATCGAGGTCGTACCGCCGCAGCGGTCTGTGTTACCGCCGTAACTCTTCTGTTCGAGGTGAAACTTCTGTGTAGCGCCGCCCGTGCAATCTTTGATTGCACTTGAAACGGAGGCGGCGATGCTTCAGAACAATGATTGTCTCGGAACAGAACAAATGGATTACGGTGCATGGAGCGCTTTACTACGCTCGCTTTGTGGGCGGCACAACTTGGTGGAAGTGGATCCGGCCTCATTCTCCGGTTGGCTGCGCAGCTTGAGCGTGTACGGTTTTACGGCGGTGGATATCGGTTGCAGCGCGCACCGATTCGAGCGCACTCGCCAGGATGTGCGCCTCGACGACTGGGACCACTACAAAGCGGTGTTTCAACTCGCCGGCCACTCGAGGATCTACCAGAACGATCAATGCGTGCGGCTCGCCGTGGGCGACGTCGCGCTCGTCGATTCGGCCCGGCCCATGACGTGCGTCTCCGACGACCCCCGGGTGCAACGATTCTCGCTTCTTCTGCCCCGCCGGACGTTGCTGTCCCATCTGGGATTTGAGCCCCAAGGAGGTGTTCACAGGCGCAGCGGCGCGCCCGCGGCGCGTCTCCTCTACGAGGTTGTTCACGATGCTCTCAAGGGGGCTGAACCAACGTGCCCGCCCGGCGATTCCTACATGCAGCTGGCGGTCTACAACCTGCTCGGCGCACTGTTTGCACCACCCGATCCGCCGCCCTCCTCCCGCCCTGCGCACAAGCTGTTCATGCGCATCCGTCACCTCATCAACAACCGCATTGCCGATCCCGATTTCGGCCCGCCGGAAGCGGCATCCGAAACCGGGATCTCGCTGCGCTACCTGCAGAAGCTCTTTACGCAACGCGGCCTGACCTGCAGCGACTTCATTTATTCGCTTCGTTTGAAGCACGCCGCGCGCTTGCTTGACCGCCGCAGCTTGTTGAACACAAGAGAGCCGATCAGCGCCATTGCCTACGCGTGTGGATTTCGCGACTACACCCACTTCGCGCGAAAATTTCGTCATCGCTTCGGTTACGCGCCGGGTGCCCACTCCGCAGAGCCGTATCCCGCCGTAAAGGGCGCGGTGCGCGTCGGTACCAATGACAGTACGCAGCAGGCTCACGACGGCCGCACGTCATCGATCTAGGCTCACCCGCACTGTCCCCAACAAATTACTACTCGAGGAAAATGTCTCATGATGAACCACACATTGTCGAAACTCGCGATCCTTGCCGCTGCCGTTGTGATCAACGGATTCGAGCTCGCCGGAGTCAATTACCTGTTCAGCGGCGACACGCAGCAGCGCAGCGACCGCGTGTCCCTCGCCCAGGCGCCCGGCTTTCACCGGGCGCCGCGTCCCGATCAGGACACTTTTGCGAGCGTCTTGACGCCATAGCGCGCTGCCGGGATCGTGCTCGATAGCCGGGTCGACATGTCGCGTCGAACCGCTTCGAAACGATCCCATTCCTCCTTGTCGGGCAGTGCCGGAATGGTCACCAATTCGCCCTGATCAAGT
>Ga0210389_10000163_pt1 | contig 67794 bp, 52 predicted proteins | sample IncBWH28OmetaG_FD_160127 | JGI IMG/M metagenome (GOLD analysis project Ga0210389, IMG submission 160127) | Forest soil microbial communities from Barre Woods Harvard Forest LTER site, Petersham, Massachusetts, United States - Inc-BW-H-28-O ...
CTTACATGCGTGAGGGCCAACTCGGGTATATCAAACCCCAAACTACCGGGTCTCTCACGTCCACCTGCACCGGGGCCGCCGCGACATTCTGCTTTACCGGAACTTCCGACTCCTCGGCCATTACCACTGAGTTTGGTACAGCCGCCAATCTTGGTATTACTCCGGGACTGCCATCGAATCTGACCGGCGTTCCCTACGTCAATATTTCAGGAGGCGCATCCTTCGGCAACAACTTCGAAGGTTTCCTGCCGCAAGTCGGAAATAGTTTTCAATGGTCCGACGGCCTGACGTGGGTGAAGGGCAATCATACCTTCAAGTTTGGCGTGGATGTCCGCCGTGCCCGCTTTGACCAGTATTACTACTTCGACGTGAATGGCGAATACACGTTCGACAATAGCGGGCCCAACGCAATCATTCCCGGCGACGGCGATCAGTACGCCGAGTTCCTGCTGGGATTGGCCGACGGGTATACCCAAGGCTCCGGCCAGCGCGAAGACGTTCGTAGTTTTGCAGCGTATCCGTTCGCCCAGGACAGTTGGAAGATCAAGCCTAATCTCACACTGAATTACGGCCTCCGTTGGGAATACAGTCCTCCGATGACCGACATCAGCGGTCACGTCGAGACCTTCCGGCCGGGTCAAAATTCCACGGTCTACCCCTGTGGAATCACCAACAGCACGACTTATTGGCAGAATCTGGGCGTGGCGAACCCCACCTGCGCCAACACCGGTGCCGCGCCCACTGGCTTGGTGGTCCCGGGCGATTCAGGTGTCCCCGCCGCAATGACTTCAACCTATTACAAGTCCTTTGCTCCACGCATCGGCATTGCGTACAGTCCTGGCCATAATGGCAAGACGAGTATCCGCGCGGGTTGGGGTCTCTTTTATAATCCGATTGAGGAACTGGTTCTGGCTCAGTTCGGCGCCGAGCCTCCTTTCGGAGGCAGTTCGTCGCTCTCGGATGTCTTTTTCAATACTCCGTTTGTGAACCAGGGCGAGTTCACAGCTCCAAATCCTTTCGGCGGCATCATCACGCCCACTAAAGGTCAGCCCACCGATTTATCGCTGTTTCGTCCTATTCTTCTTTACGGCGAATTCGAGCCCCACCTGCGCTCGCAGTACACCACCCAGTACAACTTGACTATCCAACGCGAACTCAGCAACAGCACAATGTTCCAGATTGGCTATGTCGGGTCGCAGGGCCATCGTCTGCTGGCTACTCACGACATCAATCCGTCCAACCCGCAGACTTGTTTGGACATGTCCAACATTTCCGCGTACTACTCGAATCTGGGAAATCAAGCTCTCGCAGCGGCCTACGGATGCGGTCCGACGGTGGAGGACAGCGATTGGGTTTTGCCCGCCAACACAATTCCCACAGGCTACACTCTTCATATGCCCTACGGATCCGTTGCACAATACGGCCCGGGAAACCCAGCGTTGAACCTGGTCGGTCTCCGCCCCTACTCCTCGCCTAACTGCAATCCGACGGGAGCGCCATTTACCGCAGGCACGGGTTGCCCGGTGGACGGCACCCCGGTCTTCACCGACGTTTTCGCCGAAGACACTATTGCCAACTCCAACTACAACGCGCTGGAGATGATGGTGCAGAAGCGCTTCTCGCATGGCTTGCAATTCCAGGCAGCGTACACGTTCAGCAAGTCGATCGACGATGGGTCCACTTTCGAGGAAACGCTCGACCCGTTTAACTACCGCGCCAGCCGCGGTCTGTCGTTGTTCAACTCGAAACAGCGCTTCGTGATCAGCTATGACTGGGAGTTGCCCGTCCGCAAGTACTCGGGATTTGCGGGTAAGGTGCTGGATGATTGGGAGGTTTCCGGTATCACGCAATTCCAGAGTGGATTTCCTATCCGCCTCAACACCGAGGACGACAACGAACTGATCAATAGCCTGTTCTTCCTGGGCACGGAAGCTCCGAGCTTGAACGGCCCGTTGCAGATTCTGAACCCCAAGACAAATGGTGGCTTCTACCTCAACTACAATCAGTTTTCTGATCCGCCGCTGGGCCAGTTCAATAACGGCACACAGCGCACGCTGTGTTGCGGGCCGGGGCTCGAGGACTGGGACTTCTCGGTGCATAAGAAAATCTCGTTCAGCGAAAATCAGTACGTGCAGTTCCGTGCCGAAATCTTTAATGTCTTCAATCGCACCAATTTCTCGAACCCGGACGGTGGCTATTCAGACGGTGCGACGGGATTTGGTTTGATCACATCGGCCAGTGATCCCCGGCTCTTGCAGTTTGCTTTGAAGTATTTCTTCTAACGGTAAGGACTAGACTTGAATGGTACCCGGGCGGCTCTAACCGCCCGGCAATCTAATGGCCCGCATGCCATGGAAGGCGCGGGCTTGAGCATCCCCGGAGTAATTCGATGTATCCCGATCTGCAGAAGGAACTCGCCACTTTCGAGCGGCGCACGCCCAAATCCGCCGAAGCCCACAAAAAGAATCTCAAGCGTATTCCGCTTGGTGTAGCCAGCAACTACCGCGCCTATGACCCGTGGCCGATCTTTGTGAAAGAGGCCAGCGGCAGCAAGTTTCGCGACCTTGACGGCAACGAATACATCGACCACAACCTCACCTTCGGCGCGCTGATGGCCGGACACTGCCATCCCGCAGTGATGAATGCAGTGCAGAAGCGTCTCTCCACCGGAACCATGTTCGGCATGCCGCACGACATGGAGTGGGAACTGGCGGAAGAAATCTGCACTCGCTTTCCAGTTGAGATGTGCCGCTTCGGCAACAGCGGCACCGAAGTGACCATGCACGCGATTCGCTTGGCGCGCGCCGCCACCGGACGCGACAAGATTGTGAAGTTCGAAGGCGCCTACCACGGCTTGCACGACAGCGCCCTGGTCAGCGTGAAGCCGCATGCCCCCGACTATGGAGACATCCACAATCCAACCGCGGTCACCGGTGGCCTTGGCGTGCCGAAGTCAGCGATTGCCAACGTGAAGATTGCCACGTTCAACGATCTCGCGACCGTGGAGCGCCGCTTCAAAGAAAATCCCGGCGAGATTGCGGCGATTATTCTCGAGCCGATTCTGATGAATGTCGGCCTGTGCATGCCGCAACCCGGGTTCCTGAAAGGCCTGCGCGAGATATGTGATAAATACGGCGCGCTGCTCATCTTCGACGAAGTTAAGACTGGTGCGAAACTCGGATGGGGCGGCGCCAGTGAATATTTCGGAGTTCATCCTGACATGATCTGCCTGGCGAAGTCGATCGGCGGGGGTTTGCCTCTGGCTGCATTCGGCGCCAACACGTCGGTGATGGACCTGATCTCTCAGCACAAGGTTTTTCACGGCGGCACCTACAACACGAATCCGGTCTCAATGGCGGCAGGCCTGGCGACCTTCCGCGAAGTTCTGACCCGCGACAACTACGCGAATGTCGACAAACTCGGCAGTAAGCTGGCCGACGGTTATCGCAAGACGATTGCGAAAGTTGGCTTGCAGGCCTACATCGCGCAAGCTGGAGCTAATGGCGCGCTGATGTTGTATCCGAAGGAGATTCGCAACTATCGCGACTGGGAAGCGATCGACATCGACCTGTGGCGCCACTACTGGTTTGGCATGGTGAATCGCGGAGTGATGGCGCAGCCTTACTGGTGGGATGAGCAGTGGACGATCTCGGTGCAGCACACCGAGGCGGACATTGATAAGCACCTGGCGGCGTTCGATGACATTGCTGCCTCGCTCGCCAAAGCTCAGCAGGAGCGGGAAGCGCCAGTCGCCGTCGCTCACTAGAAAAGAGTGGTCAGTGATCAGTTGCCAGTGTTCAGTGCGTCGGAACGACTGAAGCTGGGCGAACTGATCACTGATCGCTAGTCGCTAATCTTGTCCAGTACACCACAATCCGTTGCACAGCCTCACCTGATCCGCGCCCTTGGGCGCCGCGATCTTGTGCTGCTGTTCGTGGTTGCGGTATTCAATCTCAACGTGGTTCCGTCTATCGCGGCCAATGGCGGCGTCACCATCTGGCTGTGGATCATCTCGCTTCTGCTTTTCTTTTTCCCGCAGGGTATCGCGGTTATCGAACTCGCGCATCGCTATCCCGGCGAGGGCGGCGTCTACCTGTGGGCCAAGGAAGTTTTCGGCGACTTCCACGGATTTCTTTCCGGCTGGTGCTACTGGACCAACAACATGCTCTACGTGCCGACGATCATGCTGTATTTCGTTGGCGTGTCGGTCTATGTCCTCGGGCCACAGTACCGCGGTCTTCCCGACAATAAAATTTTTGCCGCGTCTCTTTCTCTTGCTCTGCTGGCATTGCTGACTCTTCTTAACATTTTGGGACTGGGTGTGGGCAAGTGGATTAATAATGCAGGCGCTGTCGGAACCTTCATTGCTGCCGCCGTGCTGGTGGGCCTCGGCATCATCATCTGGTGGCGCTTCGGAACGACGATCACTGCTGCCGACTTCAAGATTCCCGCCAACCCGCGCTTCGTTCTCAATTCGTTTGGCGTGGTCTGCTTCGGCTTGATCGGGCTCGAACTCGCTTCTGTCATGGGCGATGAAATTCAAGATCCCGCCCGCACGCTTCCCGGAGCCGTAGCCTGGGGCGGCGTGATTTCTGGAACTTTCTATGTTGCGGCCACGCTGACCTTGCTGATCTCGGTCGGCAAAAGCGTGAACGTGCTGCAAGGAGTGGTGCAGGCCGTGACCGGAATGGCGGCCCGGGTGGGAGTGTACTGGATCGCTGTGCCTTTCGCGATCATGCTCAGCCTGGCGATCGCCGGCATTGGTTCGGCCTGGATCGGCGGCTGCGCGCGCATTCCCTTCGTTGCCGGACTCGATTCCTACATGCCGTCGTGGCTGGGCAAAGTGCATCCGCGCTACTCCACGCCGTACGCGGCGTTGATCGTGCAGAGCGTGGTGTCGGGAGTGCTGGTACTCTTGAATTTTGCCGGCGCCGGAGTGCAAGAAACATTTCAAAAACTTCTTTCGCTGGCGGTCGTGCTGAATCTGATTCCGTTCGTCTATATGTTCGCGGCACTGGTAAGGTTTGCGATCACCGAGCCAGTTCCGAAAGGTCAATACAGCCGCACCACCATGTTCCTGGCTGGATCCAGTGGATTGTTGACGGCGATCCTCGGCATTGCCCTAGTATTTTTCCCGGCGCAGCAGATCTCGTCCCTGTTCTGGTACGAGGTCTGGATGATCGGGGGCACGCTGTTTTTCGTCGGCTTGGCGGCATTTTTCTTTTTTGTCTACGGTCGCCGCAAGATGGCACGCCGCATTCAGCTTGCTGCTGTTGTTGTGCCGGATCCGGCGAGTGAGGTTCGTCGCTGAAGTTAATTGTGTAGGGACCGAAGCGTCTCGCCTCCGAGGAAAGTGCGACTGAGCCGTGAAAGATTCGTATTAGGGCGCGGCTTAAGCCGAGCCGTCGAAGGCATAACAGGATCGGGGTTTTAGCCCCTGGAGGGCCACGATGCCCAGCGGAGTTCAAACGGAAGTGAAGACCTACCAGATGTTCATCAACGGCGAATGGGTCGGCAGCAAGTCCGCAAAGACTTTTCCCGTCTACGATCCTTCGACCGAAGAAGTGATCGCGCAGGTGCCCGACGCATCGGCCGACGACGTAAACCGCGCCGTGGCCGCGGCCAAGGCAGCGTTTGAAGAAGGTCCGTGGGCGACGACTACCGCGCAGGAACGCGGCCGCGTGCTCTTCCGCCTGGCCGACAAAGTCCGTCAGAATCTGCCGGCGCTGGCCGAACTCGAGTGCCGCAATACGGGCAAGCCCATTGTCGAAGCCGAGTTCGATCTGAACGACGTAGCGACGTGCTTCGAATACTACGGCGGGCTCGCTACCAAGGTCGTGGGCTACGTGAATCCGGTTCCCGACAACGCGATGAGCTTGACGCTCAAAGAACCGGTGGGCGTTGCTGGACAGATTATTCCGTGGAATTATCCGCTGCTCATGGCGGCATGGAAACTGGCGCCAGCGCTAGCCGCGGGTTGCACATGCGTGCTCAAGCCGGCGGAGCAGACTCCGCTCACCGTTCTCGAACTGGCGAAACATTTTGCGGACTGTGGCCTGCCCCCGGGTGTCGTCAATGTGATTACCGGCTTTGGTGAGACCTGCGGCGCTCCGCTGGTGCAGCACCCCGACGTTAACAAGATTGCTTTCACGGGCAGTGCTGCCGTGGGCAAGATCATCGTGAAACAGGCTGCCGATACGGTGAAGCGTGTCACCCTTGAGCTCGGGGGCAAGTCTCCTAATATCTTTTTTGCGGACGCTGATTTCGAGGCCGCCATCGACGGAGCCCTTTTCGGCGTCTTCATCAATCAGGGCGAAGTGTGCTCGGCGGGCAGCCGCATCCTGGTGCAGAAATCCATCTACAAGAAGTTCGTTGAGGCCATGACGGAGAAGGCGAAGAAAATCAAGCTTGGTCCTCCGCTCGAGCGCGATACCAAGATGGGACCGCTGGTCAGCAAAGAGCAATACGACCGCGTGAATTCGTATCTCGAAATCGGCAAGAAGGAAGCCAAGCTTGCGTCGGGCGGCGGACGGCCCGAAAAATTCGCCAAGGGCTACTTCGTGCAGCCCACAATTTTCTACGACGTCACCAACAGCGCGCGCATCGCCCGCGAAGAAATCTTTGGTCCGGTCGCTGCGGTGATCCCATTCGAGGACGAGAAAGACGCACTCAAGATTGCCAACGACTCTCCTTACGGCCTGGCCGCCGCGGTTTGGACGCGCGACATTTTCAAGGCCATGCGCGCCGTAAAAGCGCTGCGCGCGGGAATCGTCTGGGTCAACCACATGCAGCCCACTTACGTCGAAGCGCCGTGGGGTGGCTATAAACAATCCGGCTTTGGCCGCGAGCTCGGGCCCTGGGGTATTGAGGAATATCTCGAGACTAAGCAGGTTTACATCAACTTGAACGAAGCACCGATCGGCTGGTACTAAGAAGCAGTGGCCAGCGGTCAGTGACCAGTGGCCAGAAAACTTTGCGGTTTGCAGACTGGCCACGGATCACTGGCCACTAGGATCTCACGATGTCTACCATCGAACTTCGCACTGCAATTCCCGGCCCAAAATCCAAGGCCCTCTCGGAGCGGCGCGCGAAAGCCGTGCCCCGCGGGCTTTCGCATGGCACGCCCATTTATGTGGCCAAGGCGGAAGGCGCCTGGCTCGAAGATGTTGACGGCAACCGCTATCTCGATTTTGCGGGCGGCATCGGATGCCTCAACGTGGGACATCGCCGCGAAGCGGTGGTCGACGCCGTGAAAGACCAACTCGACCGCTTCCTGCACACCTGCGTGCAGGTGACGCCGTACGAGAGCTACGTGCGCCTGGCGGAGCGCATGAATGAGGTGACGCCGGGAAAGTTTGCGAAGAAGACGATCTTCGTGAACAGCGGCGCCGAGGCCGTCGAGAACGCTGTGAAGATTGCGCGCGCTTATACCAAGCGTCCCGGCATCATCGCGTTTGAGGACGCGTTCCACGGGCGCACGATGATGACGCTCGCGCTCACCAGCAAGACGCATCCTTATAAGGCCGGATTCGCGCCGTTTCCGAGCGAGGTGTATCGCGTACCGTTTGCCTATTGCTACCGCTGCTCCTACAACATGAAGTATCCGTCGTGCGATCTTTACTGCGCGCGGCATCTTGAAGACACGTTCAAGCGCGTGGTGGCGAACGAGGAAGTGGCGGCAGTGATTGCCGAGCCGGTGCTGGGAGAAGGCGGATTTGTCGCGCCTCCGCCGGATTATTTTCAGGTGCTGATAGAGTTGTGCCACAAGTACGGCATCCTCTTCATTGCCGACGAAGTGCAGTCGGGTTTCGGGCGCACGGGCTCACTGTTTGCCAGCGAGCGCTACGGCATTGAACCTGACTTGATCGTGACCGCAAAATCTCTAGGCGGCGGACTGCCACTGGCCGCGGTGACCGGCCGTGCCGAAATCATGGATGCTCCCGGCATTGGCGGCCTGGGTGGAACCTTCGCTGGCAATCCGCTCTCGTGCGCCGCGGCCCTGGCGGTTCTCGATTTGTTTGAGCACGAAAATCTGCTGGAACGCGCCAACGAACTCGGAGATAGGTTCCAGACTCGCGCCCGAGAGTGGCAGTGCCGATGGCCCATCATTGGCGACGTGCGCGGTCTCGGCGGCATGCAGGCAATCGAACTGGTGCAGTCGCAGGATACGAAGATCCCGGCCTCTGAGGAAACAAAAAAGATCACGCAACACTGCTACGAGCACGGTCTAATTACGATTACCGCCGGGTCGTATTCCAACGTGATCCGGGTGCTCGTGCCGCTGGTGATTACGAACGAGCAAATGGATGAGGCGCTGTCCGTGCTCGAATCCGCGATCGCGGCAGTGGGTGCGCAGAAAACAGAAGTGCCCCAGTTGGTGTGATCAGAATTGTCATCCTGAGCGAGGATTCGCCTTCGCGCGCTAAGCGCGAGGGCAACCGCAGTCGAAGGGCCCCTATAGCGGTATCATTAAGGTTGTAGTCCAAGGGAATTCGCGCGACGCACGGACCGATTTCTAGGCAAGATTATTTTTCGCGATCACAGAGGCATGATTATGAGCGTAGCCGCACCTCCCGCCATCAAACTCACGAATTACAGCAACGGCCAATGGACCGATTCGCACGCGTCCGAGTGGCGCGATGTGGTCAACCCTGCTACGGGCGAAGTGTTGGCCAGCGTGCCACTGGCCAACGCCGTGGAAGTCAACGCGGTCGTCGAAGCCGGAGCCGCAGCGTTCCCCGAGTGGCGGCGCACCCCCCCAGAAGATCGTATCCAGCCGCTGTTCAAGCTGAAGACGCTGCTCGAAGAGCATATCGACGACATCGCTCGCATCATCAGCATGGAAAATGGCAAGACCTTCACCGAAGCGAAGGCCGAGATGCGCCGGGCGATTGAAAACGTCGAGGTCGCTTGCGGCATTCCGATGATGATGCAGGGGTACAACCTAGAAGACGTCGCTCGCGGTATTGACGAGATGATGATCCGCCAGCCGATTGGCGTGACTGCCGCGATTGTGCCGTTTAATTTTCCCGGCATGATTGCATTCTGGTATCTGCCTTATGCTATCGCGACCGGAAATACGTTCATTCTCAAACCGAGCGAGCGCGTGCCGCTGACCATGCGCTATGTTTATGAACTGCTGGAAAAAACTGGTCTGCCCAAGGGCGTGGTGAACCTCGTGAATGGCGGCAAGGCCGTGGTCGACGCGTTGATCGATCATCCGAAAGTGCGGGCTATCAGTTTTGTGGGGTCGACTCCAGTTGCGCGTTACATCTACGCACGCTCGGGCGAGCAAGGAAAACGCTGCCAGTGCCAGGGTGGGGCCAAGAATCATGTTGTGGTACTTCCTGACGCTGACATGCCGATGGCGACACAGATTATCAGCGACAGCGCTTTCGGCTGTGCTGGGCAACGGTGTCTCGCCGTATCGGTTGCGGTCACGATCGGTGAAGCGCAGAAAACTTTTCGTGATTCGATTGCCGATGCCGCCTCGAAACTGCGCGTCGGCAACGGGCTGGAAGACGGTGTGCAGATGGGCCCCGTGATCACAGCGCAGAGTAAAGAACGCGTGGAATCGCTAATTGGCTTGGGCGAGAAGCAAGGTGCGAAGGTTCTACTCGATGGGCGCAATTCGAAGATTCCGAAATGTGAATCGGGAAATTTCGTGAAGCCTACAATTCTGGATGACGTTCCCGCGACCAGCGATCTCGCTGATACCGAGATCTTTGGGCCTGTGCTTAGTCTGGTTCACGCCGACAATATGGACGAAGCTTTAGCTTTTCTTGAGCGCAGCGCGTATGGCAACCAGGCGTCTCTGTTTACGTCGAGTGGATCGGCCGCGCGGCGGTTTCGTTATGAAGCGCTCGCGGGGAACATTGGCATCAACATTGGAGTTGCGGCTCCCATGGCCTACTTCCCGTTCAGCGGGTGGAAGAACAGCTTCTTCGGCGATCTGCACGGCCAGGGCCGCGATGCGATCGAGTTCTATACCGACAAGAAAGTGGTGGTCGAGCGATGGGCTAAGGAGCACTCGAGAAAGTTCTAGGACGTGACGCAGCGGCCAAAACCGCGATTCTTGATCGCCGCTGCCGCACGACTGGAAGTTGCGCCCCTTCTCAATTCGTGCTCGCACTTTAATTCGAGGGAGTTTCAAAAATGGCTACTACCGTTGCTAATCCGCCGATGACTGGACAGGAAATTGTTGACCTTACCAAGAAACACACACTGTTTGAGTGGTCGGCGCAAGCGAAAGTCGACCCCATTCCAGTCGTGCGTGCGAAGGGGATCTATTTCTGGACGCCGGAGGGGAAGCGCTTTATCGATTTCAACAGCCAGTTGATGTCGGTGAACATCGGGCATGGCGATGAGCGTGTCATCAACGCGATCCATGAGCAGGCTCAGCAGCTCTGCTATGCGAATCCGTTCATGGCAACCGAGCCGCGTGCGCGGCTGGGCGCGAAACTGGCGGAGATTACTCCCGGCGACATCGACACATTCTTTTTCACCAATGGTGGCGCCGAGGCCAACGAGAACGCGATCAAGATTTCGCGCTTTTTCACGGGACGTCACAAGATCATGGCGCGCTACCGGTCGTATCACGGCGCAACCGCGGGCGCGATCAGCCTGACCGGCGACCCGCGCCGCTGGGCGGCCGAGCCCGGTATCCCCGGCGTGGTGCGAGTGCTAGACCCTTATCACGGCATCGAGCGCGGATGGGAGTCGGCAGAAACTTCACTGGCCATGATCGAAGAGACCATGCAGCTCGAGGGACCGCAGACCATCGCTGCGTTTATTCTTGAAACCGTCGTCGGTACGAATGGAATTCTCATTCCACCTGACGGATATCTCGAGGGCGTGCGCAAGCTGTGCGACAAGTACGGAATCCTGATGATTGCCGATGAAGTCATGGCGGGTTTCGGGCGCACGGGCGAGTGGTTCGCGATCGATAACTGGAAGGTTGTGCCCGACCTGATCTGCATGGCCAAGGGACTGACGGCGAGCTATCTGCCGCTGGGAGCGGTGGGAATGCGGCATCACATCGCGCAGCATTTCCAGGACAAAGTATTTTACGGCGGACTGACTTACAATTCGCATCCCATGGGATGCGCCGCGGCGCTGGCTACAATTCGCGTATACGAGGAAGACCATCTCATCGAGAATGCTAACAAGATGGGCGCAATCATGAAAGAACTGGGTGCGGAGTTGCAGGCGAAACATCCGTCGGTAGGGGCGGTGCGATCGATCGGGCTGTTTGGAATCGTCGAGCTTGTGCGGAGCCGGAAGACGCGGCAACCGATGGCGCCATTTAACGGAACTTCAGAGGAGATGGGTGCTCTGGGCCGCTTCTTTCGCGAGCAAGGGCTGTACACCATTGTGCGCTGGAACTCGTTCTATACGAATCCTCCGCTCTGTATTAATGAGCAGCAGTTGCGCGAGGCGTTTGCCATCATCGACAAGGGGCTCGAAATTACCGACAAGGCAGTGAAAGACTAGAGTCCACCTCAACAAAGCTCGGCGATCAGCTGCAAGAATTTGGGATAGAATCGTTCAACAGATTGCAATCCTCAGAGCCCTTATGAAACGACTTGCTGCCATCGCCCTGCTGGGGTTGTTGAGCGTGGGGTGGTCCGTTCAGGCCAGCGCACAACCACGGAAAGCGAATTACGCGCAAAGCCGCGCGTCTCGTAAAGCAGACCGGAAGGTACAAAAGGCAAGGAAGAAATATGCGAAAGCTCAGCGCAAGGCACAACGCAAAATGATCAAGAAGGATCGGAAGAACTCGAAACGATTCCGACCTGCTGGAAGATGATTCGCCGGACCCGCTCTACCACTTACCCGCAAAGTTACTCCATTGACGTACTTCGTACCCCGGTAAACCTGATCACGCGGCCTTGAGTCCGGAGTTTGCCATGTTAACGATGGGCAAGGGGATGCGGATTCGCCTTGTCTGGTGGGAGCGCTTTTCGCGGGCATCGACCACGACCGCCCCGTCGGTGACGATGATGGGGTCGCTAAGGAATTCGAATTCCTCGCCGTAGAGTCGCATCTTGTTTTCCTGGCTGAAGCCTAACTGCTTTAATTTGGCGCAGAGGATAGCATTGCTGGCGGACATTTAGGATACCTGTATTTTCTAGTGGCTGGTTTAGTGAGGTTAAAGGATGAAGTAGGAAGACCACTCGCTATTATACTCTGCCCGGAACCATTGCGGCGCGCGGGATGTGGCGACTAACACGCGGTTGTGGGCGCAGGCAGGATTCGCTTGCGCGTTTGGCGGTCTAGGGGCACAATCTACGTGTCAGAAAAGACGCCACTTGAGTGAGTCCCCGATGGGTCACTCGGAAGAGGTCTAACAATGAAGAATCTTATGTGCATGATATTTTTGATGTCGGCCACGATGGCGCTTCCGGCATTTGCCCAGCAAACCGGCAGCTCGAGTGCACCGGCGGCGAACCCTTCCGCTACTGCGAGCGCCGATCTGTCGCCACTGCCAGACGATAAGCCCAGGGACTTCTGGGATGGCGACGACCCGAACCTGATAAATCTGGTGACGCATCCGTTTGCCAACAAGAAGTACGTGCAGCGGCAGGTGGGACCCATTCGGGACCGGCTCAACGAGCTCGACGAATTGACGTCAGAAAACGGCAAGATGATCAAGGACGTGGACTCTCGCGCGCAGCAGGGCATTCAACTGGCGTCTGAGAAGAGCACCCTGGCCGACCAGCACGCGACCGACGCGGCGAACAAGGCGCAACTGGCGCAGACCGCCGCGAAGCAAGCCACGACCCGCGTTTCGACCGAGGAGCAGATCGTGGGCAATATCGACCAATTCAAAGGGACGGCGCAAACCGAGATTCGTTTCCTTTCGGGGCAGAGTGTGCTCAGCAAGAAGGCGAAAGATGCGCTGGACGAAATGGCGACTCCGCTGAAGGATCAGCGCAGCTACATCATTGAGGTGCGCGGGTTCTCGGCCGGGCGTGGTCAAGCCGCGATTACGAGTTCGCAGAAGATGGCGGAATCGGTAGCACGTTATCTTGTGCTCGACCATCAGATTCCGGTCTACCGGATTTACGTGCTGAGCATGGGCAACGAGCCAGTGCCCGGCGCCAACGGAACGATGGCGAAGCCGACCAGTGGAGGCCGGGTCGAAGTCAGCGTGATGAAAAACGATCTGGCGGCCTCGGCACAACAGTAGGGCTCTAATTCGGATGAAAAAGGCGAGCCCCTCGTGGGCTCGCCTTTTTCATTTCGGGGGCCGGTTGGACGGTCCATCAGGGAGATGAAAGCGAGCGACCGGAGAACTAGGGGTCCGATTTTAGTCACGGCCTGCGGGCAATCCTGTTATGATCCCCCGCAATGGCTTCCCGCCCCTCCAGCGCATGAGCCATCGGACGGCGGAACGCTCCCTTGCGGAGGGAGAGTTGTCGCAGGCGGTCCTTCGCAGAAATTATTCCGACGCGCGAAGACGCGGCCACGGCTTTGAACCAAGGAAATCCCGACGAAGTGAAAGGTTGGCCATGAGTACTGCCGATCGAAAGGGAGCCATTGGCGCGTCCGCATACTGGCTGCACACGCGGCCTCAGCGCTATGGGTTTGCTCTGATCGCGGTAGCTGCGGCAACTCTGTTGCGCTATCCATTAGGTAAGTTGCTTGGCGCCAATCTCCCCTTCCTCTTGTTCTTCCCCGTAATCTGGCTGGTCGCGTGGATGGCCGGGCTGGGGCCGGGAGTGTTCGCTGTCTTTCTTTCGGGAGCGGCAGCCGGTTACTTATTCTCCGGGCCCGTCTTCTCCGGGCCCGTCAGTCGATCGGCCTTGGGACTCCCGATCAATGCGAACGGACTGCTGCTGTTTTCGCTCGTGGGCGTAACGCTGAGCGTAGTGGTCGACGTCTATCGGCGTCGCGCTGAGAGATTGCGAGAATTCGAAAGAGCAGCGGCTAGCGTGAAAGAAGGCATCATTGTCCTTGACCGCCAGTACCGCTACGTGGTCGCGAATCAGGTCTTCTTAGGGTACCGAGGAGTGAAGCGAGAGGAACTCATTGGCCACTCCCTGGCTGAGACGATGGGTGCGAGCTTTTTTGAAACGACGGTCAAACCGAAGTTGGATGAGTGCTTCCGTGGCAACGTGGTGAAATTCGAGAAGCGCTACAACTATGCAGGGGTTGGGGAGAGGGATTTCTCCGTCGCCTACTTTCCCATCGAAGGTCCAACCCGGATTGAGAGAGTGGTTTGTATTCTGCAGGACATCACTGTGCAGAAAGATGCAGAGCGCTCGTTGAAGCTGTTCCGAACATTGATCGATGAGTCGAACGATGCAGTGGAAGTGGTGGATCCGGGAACGCTGCGGTTTCTGGATGTGAACCAGAAAGCGTGCAGGGACCTGGGCTACTCGCGGGAAGAATTGCTGACGATGACTGTGTTCGATATCGACCCTATCGTAAACGAATCGGTCAGGGCTCATACGCAGGAGCAATTGCGTAGAACGGGCTTCGTAGTGAGGGAGGGCGTTCATCGGCGAAAGGACGGGTCAACATTTCCGGTAGAGATCAGCATGAAGCTGGTTCCCTTGGACCGAAGCTACGTGGTCGCAGTGTGCCGTGACATCAGTGAGCGAAAAAGGGTGGAGGCAGAGCTCCGGGCCAGCGAAAATCAGTATCGCGACCTGGTCGATCACAGTGAAGATCTGGTTTGCACGCACGATCTGGAGGGGAGATTGCTGTCGGTGAATCCGACGCCGGCGCGTTTACTGGGATACGAGGTGAACGAGTTCCTTAAGATTCCCATGCGGGATCTGATCGTGCCTGAGTATCGCGTGCAGTTCGACGAATACCTGGTGAGGATGAAAACAACGGGAGCGGACAAGGGCCTGATGGTGGTGATGACCAAGACTGGAGAGCACAGGACCTGGGAATACAGCAACACGTTGCGCACGGAAGGAGTAGATAACCCGGTCGTTCGTGGGATGGCGCATGACGTCACGGAGAAGAGGAGGGCGGAACTGGCGCTGCAGGCCTCGGAGGAAAAATTTTCTAAGGCATTCCGATTGAGCCCGATGGCGCTGGCGTTAACCAACGCGAAGACCCATCGCTATATCGAAGTGAACGAAACCTTTGAACGTGCGACGGGGTGGAGTCGTGCAGAGCTCATTGGGCGGACATCGCTCGATATCGCCCTCTGGGTGAATCCAGCCGAGAGTCTGGAGGTCACCAGGCGGGTGCTGGCCGGAGACCGAGTTCGTGACGTAGAGACCAGCTTTCGTATGAAAGATGGGAGTATTCGCAGCGGGTCGCTAACCGTGGAAGGAATCGAATTGCATGGTGAGCCGTGCGTGCTAGCGGTAGCCGCTGACATTACGGAACGGAAGCGGGCGGAGGAGGCGCTGCGCAAGAGTGAGGCTCACTTCCGGTTCTTGGTGGAGCAGGCATCGGACGGGATTTTTGTTGCTGATGCGCAGTGGAATTTTGTCGACGTGAACTCGGCGGCCGCGAAGATGCTGGGATACACGCGAGCGGAATTGCTGCTCCTCTCGATCCCTGACATTGTAATGCGGGAGGAGGTTCCGCGGGTGGGGCCCGAGATAGAGCGGGTTGGAGGTGGTGCGACGGTCTTGAGCGAATGGAAGTTCCGCCGCAAAGACGGGTCAAGCTTCCCCGGTGAAGTTTGCGGGAAACAGCTTCCAGACGGGTGCCTGCAGGGGATTGTCCGCGACATCAGCGAGCGCCACAATGCAGAGGAAGCGATGCGGCAGAGCGAGGAGCGTTTCCGTGTGGCGCTCAAAGATTCTCCCATCACGGTCTTCAACCAGGATCGCGATCTGCGCTACACGTGGATATACAACCCGCAGCTTTATCTGCAGCATGATGCCATTGGCAAGACGGATGAGGAAATTCTTGGGCGGAAAAAGGGCGCTCCTCTGATGGACCTTAAGAACCGGGTTCTTAAGACAGGCGCAGCCCTGCGGGAAGAAGTAGTGATCGCCGCCGACGGCAAGAGCCACGCATTCGATATAACGATTGAGCCCTTGTTCGATGCCGAAAAAAATGTGGTCGGCATTACAGGATCTGCCATGGACATTGCGCGGCTGCGCGAGATGACCGATCGCCTGCAAGACGCACGCGACAAGCTGGTGCAGGAAAAGTCGTATCTGGAAAACGAGATTCAGAAGGAACTGGGATTCGAAGAAATCATTGGTCAGAGCCCGGCGCTGCGGGAAGTGTTGAAGAGCGTGCGGGTCGTAGCGCCCACAGACTCCACGGTGCTGCTACTGGGGGAGACCGGAACTGGAAAGGAATTGGTGGCACGCTCGGTGCACGCGCTGAGTTCGCGCCACGACAAGACATTCGTCAAACTAAACTGTGCCGCTGTGCCATCGGGTTTGCTGGAGAGCGAATTGTTCGGGCATGAGCGAGGGGCGTTTACCGGGGCAGTTAGCCAGAAAGTGGGACGCATTGAACTAGCGGACAAAGGCACTCTGTTCCTCGACGAGATTGGCGAATTGCCGCTCGAATTGCAGCCAAAACTGTTGCGGGTCCTGCAGGATCGAGAGTTCGAACGACTGGGTGGAGTGCAGACCCTGCATGTAGACGTGCGGATCATTTCCGCCACGAACCGCGATCTGCATCAGGATATAGCCGACAGGAACTTCCGCGAGGATCTGTTTTACCGGCTCAATGTTTTTCCCATCGAACTGCCGGCGTTAAGGCAGCGGCGAGGCGACATTCCGATTCTGGTGAAGCACTTTGTGCACAAACACTCAGGGCGCATGGGCAAGCACATCGACGTTGTGCCGGAAGAGACCATGGCCGTATTGCAGAACTGGAACTGGCCCGGCAACGTCCGCGAACTGGAGAACATGATCGAACGCATGGTGATTCTAAGCAAAGGCAGCGTGCTGGCTGCGCCCCCAGCGGAATTGCGTGCGCCCGAGGAGATCAGCGAAGACAGTCTTACGGAGATGGAGCGCGAGCACATCATACGCATTTTGCAGGATACCCACGGAGTGTTGTCTGGCACGGATGGGGCGGCCAGCCGGCTCGGGATTAAGCGCACGACGCTGCAGTCGATGCTCAAACGCTTCGGAATCGAATTGCAGGATTATCGTCGCGGGAGCGGGGTGTTCGGTCCAAGTTAGCTGCGCAGCAACGGTCGACGAGATAGCAAAGCAAAATCCCCGCCCTCGTTGCAAAAAGCGCCAGAAGGGTGGGGCACCCTCGAGACTTGTTATATCCACGATTACTTTGCCAGGCGATTGTATTTTTTCAGGACTTCACGGAGCCGGTCGTGAGGCAAGGCGATGACGGTGTGATTGTCGATGCCGGTCATGGTATTCGCAGCAACCATGGCGTTGACCACTGCCTCTTCTGTGGCCTGCACGGTTGCGAGAAAAATCGGATCGAGAGAATCGTTGGGCAGCATGGTCAGCTGGTGTAAGCCCTTGCTGCCCACAGCGCCGGGGTTCGCTGTTGAGAAAGCGATGAAGATGTCACCGGAGCCATCGCCGGAATAGCTGCCGTCGCGGCCCAGGCCGAGCGAGATCTTGCGGGCGATGCGCTTGAGTTGAGTGGGGATCAGAGGAGCATCGGTGGCAAGCACCACGATGATCGACCCGACATCATCTTTCCACACCGTGTGTTCCGGGATTTCGCGGCCCACGTTAATGCCAGCGATGCGGAGTTGCTCGCGCGATCCGTAGTTGCACTGGACGAGAACGCCGACGGTGTAGCCACCGTTTTTCTCGTCAAGCACGCGCGAACTCGTTCCAATTCCGCCCTTGAATTCGTTGCAGATCATCCCCGTGCCGCCGCCTACATTGCCTTCTTCGACGGGGCCGGTGTGGGCGACGTCGAGAGCGTGCCATGCGTCTTCGGGCTTTACGTGGAATCCGTTGATGTCGTTGAGATAACCGTCCCAGGTTTCGGCGACGACAGGCAGCGACCACCAGTAGCCTTCCATGTCGGGCGAACCGTGCTTTACTTTCCAGGCGATGACCGCGTCGCGGACCATGCCAACGCTGTGCGTGTTGGTAATCATGACGGGGCCATTGAGGAATCCGGAGTCATCAACCCAGGTTGTGCCGGTCATTTCGCCGTTGCCGTTAAGAGTGAACCAGGCGGCGAAAACGGCATCGTTGCTGGTCTTGCCGCGAGGATGAACGGCAGTGACGCCGGTGCGCACCGGACCTTTGCCGACTTCAAGTTTGCCTTCGCCTGAGATGAGCGTGGTGTTGCCGACTTCGACTCCTTTCACGTCGGTGATGGCATTGTTAGGACCGGGAGTGCCGTCGAACGGGATGCCGAGGTCGCGAGCGCGTGGCTTGCTCTGCGCATAGACGCTCTGAGCGGAGACGACCTGCGCGGAAATTGTGCTGGCCAGAGCGACAGCCATGATGCGAAGCAGTGCAGTGCGACGGACTTGCGGGGGCATGGTCCCTCCAACGAACTGGAAGTATAAAGGATGATGGCGTTGCGTTGTTTGGTGCGCTTTGGGGTGGATGGTGCTGGAGTACAATCGCAAATAGGTTCGACGTTCTTGGGGGAAGCATTATGAACGGCTGGAAGAAAGCGGCGGTGGTCGGTTCAATCGGTGCGGCAGGAATTTTGTTCATGAAAAAGAAATATCCAGCGGGCGTGCTGGCGACCGGTGTTGGTCTGGCGTTGCTGGCGGCGGAATATCCGGAGAAGTTCGAAAACGTGCGCCGGTCGCTGCCGGATTATTTCGAGCACGGCCTGCGAGTGATGGAAATGGCGGCGCAAGCTGGAAAACGGATTACCGAAGCGGCGGGGCGGAGTGCCGTGGGAGCATGGGAAGAAGTTGGAGGATAGCCGATCCTCACTCGATGCCAAGTTGCTTTTTGGCATCGGGGCTAAGCCGCTCGGGGGTCCACGGCGGAGTCCACACCACATTGACCATGCAACTGCCGACACCGGACAATTGCTCGACGCGTGATTTGACCTGCGCGCTGATATTGACGTGTTCAGGGCAGCCTTGCGCGGTCAGAGTCATCTCGACAGTTACGTCCTGCTTCGGCTCTGCGGGACTCTCGGCGAGCGCGGGAGCAAAGTCGATCTTGTAGATCAGGCCGAGATCTACGATGTTGACGGGGATTTCGGGGTCGTAGCAACTCTTCAGAGCGCTCAGGACATCTTGTTCGGTAATGGCGGCCATCGTGACATTCCCTCCCTGTGACTTCTTTTGCTCTTTTACTCTGCGCTCTTTCAGTTTACCTTATCGCTGCGGCCCGCCAAGTCGACTCCGGCAGAGCCGGAAAGTTGATAGAGTGTTCCCATGATGAGTGCAGAGGCGAAGCAGAGGCTTCAACTAGCCCTATTGCTAGGTGTGGTGGTGGCGACGGTGCGCGCGGGCTACATTTTATATGAGCGCCACGAAGATAAGGTCGCGGCCGACAAGCAGAAGCAGGCGCAGAACGTCGGGTACTCCAATCCTGATTACTACGTTAGCCCTAAGAAGCTTTATCCCTACGACCTGAAGAGCGCACGGCAGCTTATGCAGCAGCCGGTATGGGTGAAGGAAGGCTATCGCTATACCTATTATCCATACGACTCGACGCGCAAGCAGGTGGACTTCGCGCATGACGGCGGCCTGCTGTTGCCGATCGAAAAGCTGGCGATTACCGATGTTGTCGCGGCGATGCCTCCGGGCAAGGGAGAGCGCCGGCAGGTGATGGCGATATTTCAGAAGGAAGGGAAGACTTTCGCAGTGCCGATTGGGTTTGAGGCCGACCAGCAGTATACGATTTATTCCGATGAAATGTTTTACGTGGAAGATCCACATGACCTTTATAAACACTGGCCGCCTGAGGTGTGGCAGGCCGTGGCCCAGCATCAGGTCAATCCCGGGATGAACGAACTGCAGGCGGATTTCGCCATCGGCATGGGAGTGCCCGACAGCGGCAGTTCGCTCGAAAAGACCGTGCGCTATCCGAACGGAGGCAAGCCGGTGGTCGTCATCTACCGCGACGGGAAAGCGGCCGAGGTCAAGCCAGGCTCGTAAGCGATCAAGATCGGCGCCACAAGACAGGTAGGTTTCACTGCGATTGGGCAGGTTGTGCTACCATGCCGGGCAAGTCTTCAGTTGCCGGGAGGCGAGTCATGACGACTGCACTCAGGCCCTTGAGTACGGGAGAATTGTTGGACCGTACATTTTCTCTGTATCGCAGCCACTTCGGATTATTTCTCGGAATCTTTGCGCTGCCGCACATCGTGGTGCTGGCGTTCCAGTGCGTGGGAGTGGTGGTTAAGTCTCCTGGCAATCAACTTTCGGATTTGTTCGCGACATTTTTCTGGAGCATGGGGGCATTATTTCTGGCGGCGATTGTTTCGGCTGCATCCCAGGCAGCGACCGTAATCGCGGTTTCGCAGGTTCACCTCGACCGGCCAGCCAGCATTGCGGATTCGTTCTCGCGAGTGAAGAGCGAGATTCCAGGCGTAATCGGGCTGACGTTGCTCGTTGGATTGGGCGTAGGAGCGGGTTTCATCGCCTTGGTCGTGCCGGGAATCATACTGGCCATGATGTGGTCTTTGGCTGTGCCGGTGAAGGTGCTGGAGAACAAGGGCATCACTGACGCAATGTCGCGAAGTTCTGACCTTACGAAAGGGGACCGCGGTCGCATTTTTGTGATAGCGCTTCTGTTCGGTGTGCTGAGCATCGGAGTGGGACTGCTGCTGCGATGGCCCCTGGAAATAGCCGCAGGTGTGAGTTCAATAGCGGCCATGCAGCGCAGTTCGCGGAGTTGGCAGGCGGCGCTGCTGGTTTCGACTTTCGTCTCAGAATGCCTGGTCGGCCCTCTGGCTACGATCGCATTCTCGCTTGTCTACTACGACGAGCGCGTACGCAAGGAAGCGTTCGACCTGCAATTGATGATGACCACCCTGGACGCTCCGGCGCTCCCACCGTCCCCCGCACAAGCAGGCGCATGAGGGCAACGCCGAGCTATATCCTGGCGCGCTTCTCGATCGTGGCAGTTTTTATCGCGGCAGTATCCATTACTGCAGTCTCTATCGGATTAGTACCTTGCCGGGCCGATTCTGAGGCGACAGGTACGCTTACTGCGGTCGAGTACCGCGCCGAGCTTGATCGATTGTTGTCGGCGACGCAGCAACTGGACAGCTCGGGCGGCGCGACTCCGCAACCGCTGCACGAACTGCCGCAGAGTTGGCATGTGGCCACGGATCAGCGGGAATTTGACGTATCGACGGAGGGACTGCAGCGGGATGTTCGTCGATACGAAAAGGAAAACAATGTTGCGAACGCCTCAGCGATTCGGACGCGGTTGCAAACCCTGCGCCGTGATCTCGATGGATTTGAAAAACCTCCCGCCGATGTTTCTGCCAACCGGGCAGCGCTGAACTCAATTCTGGCGCGCCGCGAATTTCGCGATGTGCAGGGACCGACCTGGCTCGACCGGTTCAAGCAGCGCCTGCTGGAATTTATCTTCAACTTTCTGGGTCGGGTGATCCGGTCGGCAGCCATTCCTACTATCAGCAAGTTTTTCGTGTACGGGATTATGGGCTTGGCCGTGGCTGCGTTGGCATTTATTGCTTATCGCAGCCTGTGGTCGAGCAGGGACTTCGACACGGTTATCCCCACGGATCTTCCAGTTTCGGCGAAAGAGTGGGCGATCTGGCTCTCGGAGGCGCGCGACGCCGCTGTGAAGGGTGAGTGGCGCGATGCGATCCATTTGGCGTACTGGGCAGGGATTTCTTTTCTGGAGCGTCAGGGAATGTGGAAGCCGGATCGTGCGCGCACACCGCGTGAATATCTGCGACTGCTTTCGAGTTCGAGCGAACATCGCGAGACTCTGACTGCGCTCACGCGAATCTTTGAACTCGCATGGTATGCCAATCGCGGCGCCAGCGAACGAACCTTCTCGCAAACGTTGGAGGAACTGGAGAAGCTGGGATGCCACTGAAACTAGATGCGAAGGATCGCAAGCTGTTTCTGTGGGCAGGTGTCGTTTTCGTTTTGCTGATAGCCGGCGCTATGCTGTTTGGCGGCGACACGGGAGCTAAATCGGAAATCCCAAGCAGTTATTCGACCGCTTCGGGCGGCACCAAGGCCGCTTATCTTCTGCTCTCGCAAGCGGGATACAAGGTAGAGCGTTGGGAACGGCCGCTCGATCAGCTTCCGCAGGCGAAGGAAGCGAAGGGGAAGATGCTAATTGTAGCCGACCCCGAGGAGGCTCCTACACATGAGGAGAAAGATCGTCTGAAGGCGTTCATCTCTGACGGCGGACGTGTGATCGCGACTGGAATGTTTGCCGGAACATTTCTTCCGGAGAACGAATCGGTGCCGGATGTGCTTGGCGGAATGCAGTGGAAGAAAGTGGCGGCTCTGTCTCCATCCGAAATCACGCGTGCTGCTCCGGAAATTGTTCTCGCTCAGAACGCGCGCTGGCAGCCTTATTCGGCGGCGTATCCCCTGTACGGCGATGGCGACCGCACGCTGGTTGTGAAGTATCCGTATGGTCGTGGGGAGGTGTTGTGGTGGGCTTCGGCTACCCCGCTGACGAATGCGGGTTTGAAAGAGCAGGGCAACCTTGAATTTCTTCTGGCCTGCATGGGAGGCGCGAAAGGCGAGATCCTTTGGGACGAGTATATTCATGGCTACCGGCAGACCCTGGGTTCTTCGATCGCGCACTCACCGGTGAAATGGCTCGGGCTGCAGTTGACGCTTCTGGCATTGGCGGTCGTGGCCACGTTTTCGCGGCGCAGCGGGCCGATCTGCAAACTCGCATCTCCCGTCCGCTTGTCGCCCATTGAATTCGTGCAGACGCTGGGCGGGCTCTACGAGACTGCCGGCACGGCGTCGGTTGCGGTGGACATTTGCTACCAGCGGTTTCGTTACTGGCTGACGCGGCGGTTGGGGGTTGCGAGCAATATCTCGGTGACGGACTTGGAAGTTGCAGTACGGGACCGGTGGTCGTTCGTCGACGATCACTTCGTCGCGATTCTGCGGCGTTGCGAGTCGGCGAAGAGCGATCCTTATCTGCATCCCCCGGCGGCATTGCAACTGGTGCAGGAACTGGATGAGTATGCGGCTCGCTTAAAGCTATATCAAAGTATCCGCAAGGAGAAAGTTTGATGAATGCTGTTTCCGAGCTGGTGCAGCGCATTCGCGATGAGATGGGCAAGGTCGTGGTCGGGCAGGATGAACTGCGCAACCAGTGCGTGGTCGCGTTGCTCTGCCGCGGGCATGTGCTGCTCGAGGGTGTACCGGGAATTGCGAAGACCTTGACGGTTAAGGCGCTGTCGCGGCTGATGGGGTTGGGCTTTCAGCGCGTGCAGTGCACTTCTGATCTGATGCCGGCTGATATTGTAGGCACCAACATTCTGAATATGGCGACCAGCGCCTTCCAGTTGCATCAGGGGCCGGTATTCACGGATCTACTCCTGGTGGATGAAGTGAACCGCATGCCTCCGCGGACGCAGGCGGCGTTGCTGGAGTGCATGGAAGAACATCAAGTTACGATCGACGGCAAGACCTATCCGCTGTCACAGTTCTTTACCGTTTTTGCCACGCAGAATCCGATTGAGTTTGAAGGAACGTATCCGTTGCCGGAGGCGCAGCTCGACCGCTTTCTGCTCAAGCTTCGAGTTACGTATCCGGCGGCGCAGGAAGAAGTTCAGTTGCTGGCGAATGTGCAGAACGGATTTGAATCGCGGGAACTAGAAAAGATGAACCTGCACTCCATTGGGACCGGACTGCTTGAGCAAGCGCAGCAGCAAGTCAAGTCCGTTACCGTTGAGCAAGCGCTGTTCACTTACATCGTCCAGATCGTGCGCCGCACCCGGGATTGGCCGTCGTTGTCGCTCGGCGCAAGCCCGCGGGCGGCGGTGAGTTTGATGGCGGTGTCGAAGGCATTTGCCGCCATGGACGGACGCGACTATGTGATCCCCGACGACGTGAAGGCGTCGGTGCGTCCGGTGCTGCGCCACCGCATCATGCTGCGGCCGGAAGCTGACCTGGAGGGGATCACACCTGATCAGGTGCTGGAAGATGTGCTGCGGGCGGTTGAGGTTCCAAAGTGAGCGATCTGGGCCCGCTAGTTCCACCCGAGACGGAAGCGCAGACGAAGTCGTACAAGCCCTTAGGCGTGGCCTTTGGCGACCGCTTCTTCATGCTGCTCTTTGTGGGGCTGGTTTGGTTGGGGCCGGCGTTCATCGATCTGCGTTTTGTATATGCACTGCTGGCTTGGGATGGTCTAGTTCTGCTGGCGTGGCTGGGCGATCTGGCACAGATGCCGAAGCCGCGACAAATCACGGTGAGACGTTCGTGGCGTTCGCCCGCGGCTTTGTCGATTGCATCGGATGTCGAACTCACTGTGACGAATTCCTCCCGCACCAGTATTCATGCTTCGATCATCGACACAGTTCCACTGCAGTTAAGAAGCGAGCCGCCCACGTTAACGATTCAGGCCCGAGCGAAAGGTGAAGGGATCGCGAGCTATTGCATCCGTCCCTCTGAACGAGGAGACGCAAAGCTGGGTGATGTTTATGTGCGCTACCAGAGCTGGTTGCGCATCGCGGAGAAATGGGTGCGATCCTCGCTGGAGCAGACGGTCCGCATTTATCCGAACCTGGACGAAGCCAAGCGCCACTCGATTTACTTGCTACGCAGTCGCCAGATCGCGCTGGAGAGGCGGCACGCTCGCGTGCGCGGAATTGGCCGCGAGTTTGAGAGCCTGCGCGAATACCAGCAGGGAGACGAATATCGCGACATCTGCTGGACCGCTGCGGCGCGGCGCGGCAAGCTGGTGACCCGCATGTACCAGATCGAACGCAGTCAAACGGTGTGGATTGTGATTGACTCGGGCCGGTTGATGCGGGCGCGCGTTCGCGGATTGAGCAAGCTCGACAAGGCGGTGAACTCTGCGCTGAGCCTAGCGCAAGTGGCGCTGTACTCCGGCGACCGCGTGGGGCTCATCGCTTACGGGCGCGGCAGTCGACAGCAGCTTCCGGCCGCCAAAGGCAGCGCGCACTTGCGACAACTGATCGAGCAACTCGCGCTGGTTCACGAAGAAGGCTCGGAGGCGGACCACTTGCAAATGGCGGGGCGCCTGCTTACGAATCAGAAACGGCGCAGCCTGATTGTCTGGCTCACCGATTTGGCGGAAACCGCGATGACGCCGGAAGTTATCGAAGCGGCGTCGATGATGATGCCGCGGCATCTGGTTTTGTTCGTTGTGATCGGTCAGCCGGACTTAGGCGAACTGGCCGCGAGGACGCCGCGGAGCGAATCCGAAATGTATCAAGTCGCGGCCGCGCAGGAGATGGTTCATCGTCGTGAACTTCTGCTCGCGCGCTTGCGCGAACGCGGAGCGCTGGCGCTGGAAGTGAGCTCCGGCGCGGTTTCTCCCGTGCTGGTGAACGCATATCTGCAGATCAAAGAGCGGAATCAACTCTGATCTCGTGCGGGCTTGCGCGCCATTCCAAAGAGGTAAGCTCCCAAAAGCACGAACAACGCTGCGGCCATGGAGAATTTCAGCGAAACGGCAAGGCCGGTTGGAGAGACGAACGCCTCGATCAAACCAGCGATGATCAGGATCGGAATCGTCCCCAGCAAGAGTTGAACGGCCTCCAGTCCGGCTTGAGCGAGCGAATCCCGACGAGGCAAAACTCCCGGAAACAGAAGACCCTGCGCGATGCGAAATCCCGCGCCGCCCGCGATAAAGATAGCCGGCAACTCGAGCACGCCATGCGGGGCAACGAAACTCCACAACTGCAGGCTCATGCCGGAAAGCCAGCAGGCCATGCCGATGACGCCGATCATAAGTCCGTTGAAGGCCATCATGTAAACCGTTCCTAGCCCCGCCGTGATGCCGAACGCGAACGTGGTGAATCCGACACTCATGTTGTTGGTCATGATGGCGCTGGAAGCCAGCGGCTTGATGCCGACAATCGAATGAGTCCACATTTCGTGGCGATCGATGGTTTCGACCATTTGAGGGCCGAGGAGTTTTACTTTGAAATCCGGGTTCTGATAAGTGAGGACGGCTCCCACTAAACCAGCCACGACAAAAATCAGAGTCGCCAGCACGCAGTGCTTCAGGTTGCGGCGGAAAGCCGCCGGGTAGGTGTACCAGAAGAACGAAAAAATCGCCTTGGGACTCGCCCTGTGACCGGAATAGATGGTATTGTGGGCGCGCACCAGCAACTGGTTGATGTAGCGCGCAAAGTGCACGGAGCCGCGATCTTCGCGGATGGCAGCGAGATCGGCCGCGGTCTGGCGATAGAGCAAGCTGAGTTCCTGCAGGTTGGAACGTGACAGCGATTTCAGTCCGCCCTTTGCGCTCTGATTGAGCAACGCTTCCAGCTTGCTCCAGTGCGGCTTGCGTTTTTCCAACCAGCGAGTGGAAATCATCGTCGTTCGTGAGGCCATGGACTCATTCGACCAACTTAAGATCGATACTCCAGAGCAGATCGCCCTGGAATTGCCGCTGGCCGGAATCGGCAGCAGATTCCTCGCCATCGCCATTGATACTTTAATTCAGGCAGCCCTGTATTTCATAACGGCGATGATTTTCGTGATCGCGCTGCCGCTGGGGCTCTCGGTATTCACCTTTCTTCCGCGTTTGATCGGTCCCGCAATGGCCATCTTCATCGGGTTTGCGATTTACTGGGGATATTTTGCAATCTTCGAAATTCTCTGGAAGGGGCAAACGCCCGGGAAGCGATTTACCGGTATTCGAGTGATTAAGGAATCGGGCAGGCCCATCAACGCATTCGAAGCCGTTGGCCGAAATCTTATGCGAGCTGTCGACGGGCTGCCGGGAATCTACGGTGTGGGCCTGGTCTGCATGATGTGCAACCGGCAAAGCCGCAGGCTGGGCGATTTTGTTGCGGGCACTGTGGTGGTGCATGAGAAGCCGACAGAGGAAGTGCGACCGTCATGGAACACGGCTTCGGAATCGATTTCGGCTTCGAGTTTGCCGGGACCGGCGCAAGCCGACGCGGATGAACTTGTGTTGATCGAGACTTATTTGAGCCGGAGGTTCGAACTCGATCCGGAAGTGCGTCTGCGAACGGCGATTCAGATTGCAGACAGGATCAAGGCGAAGACGGGACTCGAATCGCAACCACGCCAGCACGTCGACGATTTTCTTGAAGAAGCTGCACGGAGGATCCGGGATAGTGGAGCCTTTCGCTAGTCCGCGACAACCGGTTTCGCAGGATTCCATCCCCGCGACCGCAACTCCGCCGGCTCAGTCGGCGGCAATGCGAAAGTCCAATGGAATGCATTCAAAAAACAGTTAAGGTCAACTCTTCAAAGTTATTGACGACGGCAGATTGCTTCGCGTAATGTTTTGAACAGTATGTTGTCTCTTCGCCATCACCGCCATCATCATCATGCGCATAGCGCGAACGGCGGCGATGTGGACCTGAGATTGCAGACTTGATCTAACCAGCACTTTTCAGGAGTTCAGCCCGCTGACGCGAAAACGCTCAGCGGGCTTTTTATTTCTCCGAGAAAGGAAGTAACCGTATGAACGCGGAACTTGACTTTGACAAACTGGGTGGCCTGCTTCCCGCCGTGGTGCAGGACTCGGCCGATGGGGAAGTCCTGATGGTGGGCTTCATGAATCGCGAGGCCCTCGATCGCACACTAGAGGAAGGGTACGTGACGTTTTTCAGCCGCACGCGTCAGCAACTCTGGACCAAGGGTGAGACCTCCGGAAACCGGCTGAAAGTAGTTACGGCCTCTATCGATTGTGACCGCGACACGCTGTTGCTGCGGGTTAAGGTCGAGGGAGCGGGGTTGGTTTGCCATTGCGGCACGCGCTCGTGCTTTACAGAACCGATTCAGCTGCGAGCTTTGGAATCCGCAGCGGAATTGCCCAAGGAGGCGCGGTGAAGCTACGAATCGGCATTCCGAAAGGCAGCTTAGAAGAGGCGACTTTGCAGCTGTTCGCGCGCGCCGGCTTGCCTGCACACACGACGGGGCGGTCGTACTTTGCGAGCACAGCGGATCCGGAAATTGATTGCATGCTGATCCGCGCGCAGGAGATGGCGCGCTATGTGGAGCACGGCGCCATTGATGCGGGCCTGACCGGGCTGGACTGGGTGATCGAAAGTGGACTCGGCGTCGTAACCGTGAGTGACTTGATTTATGCCAAGCGTAGCCGCGGGAAAGTACGTTGGGTGCTGGCGGTGCCGGAAGATTCTACGGTTCAGCGGGCAGAGGACCTCTCTGGAAAAATCGTCGCCACCGAATTGGTGAAGGTTACGCGCCACTACTTCGTCAAAAAAAATGTCGAGGTCCGGGTGGAATTTTCCTGGGGCGCCACTGAAGTTAAACCACCGACGCTGGCCGACGCAATTGTCGAAGTGACCGAGACGGGAAGTTCGCTTAAAGCTAATCGCCTTCGAATTCTCGAGACGGTGCTGGAATCCAACACGCAGTTGATCGCCAACAAGTCTTCGTATGCCGATCCCGACAAGCGACGAAAAATCGACAACCTGGCCCTGATGCTGCAGGGAGCCATGGAAGCGCAGGACAGGGTCGGGCTCATGCTGAATGTCCGGAAGGAAGACTTGGCAGCGGTGCTCGCGGTGCTGCCCGCGCTACAGAAGCCGACGATTTCTCATTTGAGTGACGACGATTGGCTGGCTCTAAATACCGTGATCGACGAAGCGGCTGTGTGGGACGTTATTCCGCGGCTCAAAGAAGCGCGGGCGCAAGGCATCGTCGAGTACCCGCTGAACAAGGTGGTGCTGTGATGCGGATCGTTTCTGGCCGTGAAGCTGAGGCCATGGTGGAACGTCTCGCTGCCCGAGGCGACCAATCCACAAGTCTGCAGGCGCGAGTACGCCGCATTGTGAATGACGTTCGCCGCGGGGGGGATGGGTCGCTTCGTCGCTATGCGGAGCGGTGGGATGAACTGAAGACGAGACAGTCCTTGCGAGTGTCTGACGAAGAAATGGCGGAGGCCTGGCGAAGGCTGGCTCCGGAGCTGCGCAAGTCTCTTCGACAAGCTGCACAGAACATCCGCCGTTTCTGCGAGTGGCAAAAGCCTGCGGACCGGATGCGAACTCGCAACGGGATTTCGCTCGGACAAATTGTGCGGCCTTTAGAGTCAGTGGGCTGCTATGTGCCGAGCGGGCGCTACCCGCTGGTTTCCACCGTGCTCATGACCGTGATTCCGGCGCAGGTTGCAGGAGTGAAGAACATTCGCGTGGTGTCACCCAAGCCATCGGTGGAGGTGCTGGCCGCAACTGCCGTGCTGGGCGTGCGCGAGTTTTATCGTGTGGGAGGGGCGCAGGCCATAGCGGCATTGGCGTACGGCACCAATAGCATCGCGCGGGTGGATAAGATCGTTGGGCCCGGGAACGCTTATGTGACTGCAGCAAAGAAGTTGGTCGCGTTCGACTGCGCGATTGACTTTCTAGCCGGACCGACCGAGGCCGTTATTCTGTGCGACTGTCTGAGTGATTCGTGGGGCGATTCGTGGGTACCGGAATTCGCTGCAGCCGATCTGGTTGCGCAGGCCGAGCATGATCCGGGAACCCTGACTGTGTTGATCACAACCTCTCGTGAGTTCGCTCAGGCGGTGAAAACGATTGCGACACAGCTCGCGAAAAACAATCCGATTGCACGGAAGTCTTTGCGCGCGCGAGGAGCCGCGCTGGTTGCGGCATCTCGCGAGCAAGCGCGAAACTGGGCCAATCGACTCGCACCTGAGCACATCACGATTGATGAGGAAGACTTGCCGTTTATCCAGAACGCTGGCTCGGTATTCATTGGAGCCTATTCCGCGCAGGCAGCGGGCGATTACGCCACCGGGCCCAACCATGTCTTGCCGACTTCGGGGCAAGCTCGATTTCGAGGAGGTCTCAGCGTGATGGATTTCGTGAAAGTAATTACGGTGCAGCAGCTTTCGGCGGAAGGGTTAAAACGGATTGCGCCAACGATTGAATGCCTCGCCAAAGCGGAAGGACTGGCGGCGCACGCGCAGTCGGTCCGCGTGAGGTGCGAACATGCTTAGCCCGCGCGAAGCGGTGCGCACGCTGCCTTCGTACCATCCGCCGCTGGCGGGGCGGCATGGATTGCGATTGGATTTCAATGAGAATACGACCGGTTGCTCGCCGCGAGTACTCGAAAAATTGCGGCAGTTGGCTCCGGAGCAACTCGCCAGCTACCCCGAGCGCGGGCCGGTAGAGGCGAAGGTGGCTGACGTGCTGGGCGTCGCTCCATCGGAACTGCTGTTGACTAATGGCGTGGATGAAGCCATTCACTTGCTGTGCGAAACCTATCTGGAGCCGGGTGATGAAGCGTTGATTGTCGTGCCCACGTATTCGATGTATCGCATTTACATGATGGCGACGGGCGCGCAGATGATCAGCGTTCCGGCGGGCAACGATTTCGCGTTTCCAATCGATGAGGTATGCAGGCGCATTTCGCCCCGCACGCGACTGATTGCCATCGCGAACCCGAACAATCCCACGGGATCGGTTGCGCCGGAGGAGGATTTGCGGCGTATGGCGCGCTCGGCCCCGGATGCTGCGGTGCTGGTCGATGAAGCCTACTTTGAGTTCTACGGACAAAGCATCCTGGCCGCGAGAGAACAATTGCCCAACCTGTTTGTGGCGCGCACTTTTTCAAAGGCATACGGACTGGCCGGCCTGCGCATTGGGATGTTGGTGGGCGATGCAGATCAAATGCGTGCCATACGGCGAGTTAGTTCGCCGTACAACATTAATGCTGTGGCGCTGGCTTGCCTGCCGGAAGCAATCGGCGATCAAGCATACATCCAACGGTACGTGAACGAGGTACGCGAATCCCGGGCGCGACTGCAGCGCGTTTTCGCGGCGAGCCGGATTCAATTCTGGCCGAGCGAGGCAAACTTTGTGCTGGCGCGGGTAGGTGCCGCGTCATCTTTTGTAGAGCACATGCGAAGGCGCGGCATTCTGGTGCGCGATCGATCTGGCGATCACGGTTGCGAAGGATGTGTGCGGATCACGCTCGGCCCACGAGCGCACGCCGATCGATTGCTCGCTGCGCTGCAGGAGACGATCGAGGAGCTTGGCATTGCGCAAGGAGTGTCAAGCCGATGAGAAAGGGAATCGTCAAGCGCGCGAGCAAAGAGACGCAAATCCAACTTTCGTTGACCATTGAGGGGCGCGGCCGCTACCAGGTATCGACCGGGATCCGATTCTTCGATCATATGCTGGAACTGTTTGCACATCATGGAGGCTTCGATTTGACCCTGAAGGCCTGCGGCGACCTTGACGTCGACCAGCATCACACGGTGGAAGATGTGGGCATCGTGCTCGGGCAAGCGTTTGATAAGGCACTCGGCAGCAAGCGCGGGATTCTTCGGGCAGGATATTTCTTGATGCCGATGGACGAGACCATGGGAATGGCCGCCGTAGATTTCTGCGGGCGCACCGCCGCTGTCGTCGAAACAAAGGTGCGCACTCGACTGGTCGGCGATCTGCAATCCGAACTGGTTCACGACTTTTTCGAGGGATTTGCCCGTGGCGCGCGGGCCAACGTTCATGTGCGCGTCCTTTACGGGCGATCGAGCCACCACAAGATTGAAGCGCTGTTCAAGGCCTTTGCCCGGGCGCTGCGCGCCGCCTGCTGGCGTGATCGACGAATGGCTCGCCTGCTGCCAAGCACTAAGGGAGTGCTGTGATGATCGCGATCGTTGACTACGGCGCTGGCAATTTGATCTCGGTCAAAAAGGCGCTGGACTGGTTGGGACAGGAGTGTGCCATCACTTCAGTTCTCGAAGACCTGGTGAGGGCGTCGAAAATTGTTCTGCCGGGCGTGGGCCACTTTGCCTCGACGGCGGCTCTGGCGCGTCTCGGCTTGAAGGACGCGATTGCGAATGCCATTGAAGGCGGGACGCCGTTCCTGGGCATCTGTGTTGGCATGCAATGGATGTTTGAGCGCAGTCAGGAATCCCCGGAGACGAGCGGGCTGGGCTTGTTGCACGGCGAATGCGAGCGCTTTCCGGCGAGTGTGAAGTCGCCGCATGTCGGGTGGAATCAACTGGAGATCAGCTCTTCCTCGCGACTGTTGCGGGGTGTGCCGTCGGCCTCGTTCGTATATTTCACACATTCCTTTCGTGCGCCGATTACGGAGACGACGGTCGCGTGCTGCGAGTATGGAGGACAGTTTTCAGCAGCCGTGGAACGGGAGCACGTCTTTGGCGTGCAGTTTCATCCGGAGAAATCCGGGACGGTTGGTTTGAAGATGTTGAGCAATTTTTGTGAGCTTTGAAATTTCGCGATCCAACATGTTGACGAAACGAATTATCGCTTGCCTCGACGTGGACGGCGGCCGTGTGGTCAAAGGCGTGCAGTTTGAAAATCTCCGCGACGCAGGCGACCCGGCTGAATTGGCCCAGAGCCATGGCGAGTCCGGAGCGGACGAAATTGTGCTTCTCGATATTTCAGCGGCGCACCAGCAGCGGGCAACGCTGCTTGATACCGTCCGCCGTTCCGCGCGTCAGCTGTTTATTCCGTTCACGGTTGGCGGCGGCATTCGGAACTTGGAGGATGCGGCCGCCGTATTTTCGGCAGGCGCGGACAAGATCAGCATCAACTCTGCAGCACTGGCTGATCCGACGGTAATTACACGAATCGCGGACCGCTTCGGCTCCCAGGCTGTGGTGGTAGCGATTGACGCCAAGCGTTCCGGGGATGGCTCTCATTGGGAGGCGTTCACATACGGCGGACGCGCTGCCGCCGGACGCGACGCGATCGTGTGGGCGCATGAGGCGGAAGACCGCGGTGCAGGAGAGATTCTGCTGACCTCGATGGATCGGGACGGTACGGGCATCGGCTTTGATTGTGAGTTGACCCGAGCAGTGGCGGACTCAGTACGAATTCCAGTGATTGCCTCCGGCGGCGCGGGCGGCGCGCAACATTTCGTTGAAGTATTCCGCGAGGGCCACGCCGACGCGGCATTGGCAGCGTCAATCTTTCACTACGGTTTTAGCCGGCTCGTGGACCTCAAGGAGCGAATCCGATCGCAGGGAATCCCAGTGAGGTGGCCATGCTGATTCCATCCATTGATCTGATGGGCGGCAAGATTGTGCAGCTCGTTCAGGGCAGGAAGAAGGCTTTGGAGTTCGATGACTTCGACGAGTGGGTGGGCCGTTTCTCAAAGTATCCGCTGGTGCAACTTATTGATCTAGACGCTGCCATCGGTACCGGCGATAATGTCGCGCTCTTGAAGGAATTTTCCCGAAAGCTGCCGTGCCAGGTGGGCGGGGGCGTCCGCTCGGTCGAGGCCGCGCAGGCCGCGCTGGGGGCGGGAGCGCAGAGAGTGATCATCGGATCCGCACTTTTCGCGGGGGATAGGCTCGATTACGACTTTGCAGAACGAGCAGCCAATGCAGTGGGTTCCAGCCGGCTTGTGTTCGCGCTCGATGCGATCGGCGGTCGAGTCGTCACTCACGGATGGCGAAAGCAGACCGCGGTCAGCCCACTTGAGATGATTCAAGCGCTGGATCCGTGGTGTGGCACGTTTCTCTATACGCATGTGGAGACCGAGGGGCTGCTGCAAGGATTCCCGCTGGACGTGATCCGTCCGCTGCGCCGGGCTACGGCGAGGCAGCTCATTGCGGCGGGCGGAATACGTGCGCAAAACGAAATCGCCGACCTACACGCGATCGGAGTGGATGCCGTGGTCGGAATGGCGATCTACCAGGGACTTCTTCCCGCATAGCATTTCCATGCCGCTCTTGCGGTTTCAAAACTTCAGCCCGACGGCGCTGCTCAGGAATGCCGCGACGGGCGACATGGTGCGGCAGGCACTGACGAATGTCGACATGAAGTTGGCGCTGCAGGTTTGCTTGTCGGTGAAGTTGACGGCCGTGCCGAGGTCGCGGAGTTTGAGGTCTTCTACAAACTCGTGATCAGCGGGGAATCCTCGTGGCGGGCGCTTGAGTTTGCTGGCATCGTCCCAGTTGAGAAGCTTGCGTACGGTGCGCCAATCTTTAGGGCGCGACGCGATGGCGTTGCGAACCTTGAGCAGCGTCGGCGGCTCGGGATGCCACAGGCCCGACGCGGCGAAACATCCATCGGGCTCGAGATGTAGATAATAGCCGGGAGAATGGACATCTTTGCCGCGATGAGAAAATCGCATAGCGACGTGCGTTTTGTACGGCCGCTTGTCATGGGAGAATCGCGTGTCACGATAAATACGGAACATGGAACCACGCGATGGGCGCGGATCAGCGACGAGATGTGGGGTGATTTCGGATAACGGCACTGCGAAATCCGTAATGAAACGCAGGACGGGCTGGCGAACGCAGGTTTCCCATTCTTCCTTATGTGCCAGGAACCAGTCACGATTATTGTTCCGTTTGAGTCGGGCGAGAAAACGAAAAAGATCGGCACTGAAATATGTCGGCATTGAAGATAAGGTTAAAAAAGGAGCGGAGAAAAAGTAAAGTGCTGGTCAAAAGAGGGGGCATTGACGCCAGTCACAGCCCCATGTTTCGATGAGAAGTGCCGAGCCGCAAACCTGCTCTTCCGGTGGACGACCTTCTACCGGAGATTCTTAATTCGTTAAAGCTGCACCCGAACCTGGTGGTCGTGGCCGCTCCTGGGGCGGGGAAAACCACGCGCGTGCCTCCCGCGCTGCTTGAGATAATCAGCGGAGAAGTTGTAGTGCTCGAACCGCGGCGGATCGCAGCGCGACTGGCCGCCCGCCGAGTCGCATGGGAACTGGGTGAAGAGGTCGGGGAGACGGTCGGATACCAGATCCGGTTTGAAGAAGCGATTGGCCCACACACGCGCTTGCGATTTGTCACCGAGGGTGTGCTCACGCGGCGCCTGCTTTCTGATGCCAGTCTGGAGGGCGTGGGGGCAGTCGTGCTCGACGAATTCCACGAGCGCCACATGGAGAGCGATCTCGCGCTGGCGCTGTTGAAGCGATTGCAGCAGACCCGCGCTGATCTGCGACTTATCGTCATGTCAGCGACTCTCGATGCCGGTCCGGTGGCAAAGTTTCTGGATGGTTGCCCGATCGTGCGGTCGGCCGGAAGGCTATTCGAACTTTCGGTCAAACATTTGCCGTACTCACCGGAGCCACTGGAAGCGCAAATTCGAAATGCATTGGAATGGCTCATTGGCGAGGGGCATACCGGCGACACTTTGGCGTTTCTGCCGGGGGCTGTGGAAATTCGTCGCGCGATGCGAGCGTGCGACGTGGTGGCGCGCCGGGCCGGCCTGCTGATGCTTCCTCTGCACGGCAGCCTGCCGGCAAGCGAGCAGGACCGGGTGCTCTCGCCCGCTTCTCAACGAAAACTGATTCTGGCGACCAATGTGGCGGAAAGTTCGGTGACGGTCGAAGGCGTGACCGCCGTCATCGACAGTGGCCTGGCGCGCTTCGCCATATATTCTCCTTGGAGCGGGTTGCCTGCGCTTCATGTCGGCCGAGTCAGTAAGGCTTCGGCGCGGCAGAGAGCGGGGCGGGCGGGACGCACGGCCCCCGGGCGCGTATTGCGCATTTACACCGAGGAGGATTACTCGCGCCGTCCGGATCACGATGAGCCGGAAATTCTGCGCAGCGATCTCTCTCAGCTTTGTCTCGCCCTGCGAGCGATGGGGATCGTGCATGTCGACGATATCCCGTGGCTGGACGCTCCAAATGGAGCAGCGGTTCAACAGGCCGAGTCGCTGCTGGACCGGCTGGGTGCCCGAGGAGAAATGGTACAGCGCTTGGCGCGGTATCCGTTGCCCCCGCGGCTGTCGCGAATTCTCATCGAGGCTATGGAGCGAGGCGTGGGGGACGACGCCTGCGTCGCAGTGGCTCTTCTAGGTTCCGGAGTGCATGTAACAAAACCTGATCTGCTCGCTGCGATGGATTTGGAGCAGGACCACCGCGTACGACAGCACATTGCCCAGTTGCGAAGGATCGGTCGAATTTCCAGCCAGAAGAGACATGACGACGATGCTCTCCTGATCTCGGTTCTTGCGGGATTTCCGGATCGCGTCGCACGTGTCCGCGCCGGGAATCAAGTGCTGCTGTCGTCGGGTGCATCGGCGGAGTTGGCGGTCGGGCCTCCGTCCTACGAGTTCATGGTTGCGGTCGATGCCGAAGACCGCAAAGAGAAACCGTTGCCGCTGATCCGAATGACAGCGCGCATCGAGCCGGAGTGGCTGATCGACCTGTTTCCGGATCACGTGAAAGAGGAATCGAGCGTGGTGTGGAATCGTGTGGCAGAACGCGTGGATGCGGTGAGCGCGCTGCGATACGACGAACTGGTGATTCAAGAATCAAGAGGCGCACTACCGGACGCTCAAGCCGCGGCTGAACTGCTGGCGCAGAAGGCGCTGGAAGCTGGCGTCGAATGCTTTGTTGACGTGGGTGCGCTGAATGAATTTATAGCACGCCTCGAATTTGCAGGTTTCGAGGTGCCGGATGTTTCGGAGGCAGTGCGTGATCTCAGTCGTGGCCGGAGGAGCTTTGCGGAGTTAAAAAAGGCTGCCAAGGATTTTGCTTCTGTCCTTGAACAGCAGATGGAGAGCGCGCGGAGGTTGCGAGAAATCGCGCCGCCGAGCATCCGCTTGCAGAGTGGCCGGCAGGCCAAGGTTCACTATGAGCGAGGCAAACCGCCGTGGATTGCGTCCCGGTTGCAGGACTTTTTCGGCATGCGCGAGACGCCGCGGATTGGGTCAGAGCGAACGCCACTGGTGATTCATCTGCTAGCTCCGAATCGAAGGCCGGTACAAACGACGACGGATCTCGCAGGATTCTGGGAGCGGCTTTACCCTCAGGTGCGCCGCGAATTGATGCGACGCTATCCGAGACACTCATGGCCCGAGCGGCCCTGAGGTTTTTCTGTTTAAAAGTCTTCCAGCTTAAACACGCGATCCATCAGCAGCCACTTTTCGCCGGGCTTAGCTTGGGGCAGGGGTTTCTGAAATGTCCACATCAGCGTTTCCCACTCCTGAACTTTTGCGTTGAGTTGGTCCTCCCGGTTCTTGGCGTCGAACGAGAACGACTCGTTCACTTCCATGATCATAAACATGCGCGTCCCGAGCAGATAAATCTCCATGTCGGCGATGCCCGAGTCTTTGATGCTGCGAGTAATCTCGGGCCATATTTTCTCGTGATAGCGTTTGTATTCAGCAATCAGGGCGGGATCGTCCTTCAAGTCGAGGGTCAGGCAGTATCGTCGGTCCATTCGACCTCTGTGGCGGGAACGGCCAAAGCGGTGACCGCATTTGCGGTCGGCCGGTATCCCCACACTGCGAAATAGAACACATAAGCGTGACATACCAGCGGAACCACAAACGCGCGCTGAATGTTCCACGCATCAGAAATTCTGCCCATAACCCACGGGAAGACCGCACCTCCGATGATGGCCATGACGAGCAGAGATGATCCCAGTTTGGTGTAAGGGCCGAGACCCTTCAGGCTCAGTGCGAAAATCGTAGGAAACATGATGGAATGAAAAAAGCCTACCAAGACGATCGACCATACGGGCACGATGCCCGATGCAAACAGAACGACCAGCAGGCAGAGCAGGGAGCCGCCGGCGAATAAACTGAGCAGACGCGGTGCTGCGATTTTTTGCATAATCGCGGAACCTGCGAAGCGCCCAATCATGAAGCCTGCGAGGTGGGCTTGCAGGTATTGAGCCGCGGCTTTTTCGTGAGTACCGGGTAGCGTGAATTCGGCAAACCGGATGATGAAGCTTCCGACTCCCACCTGCGCTCCCACGTAGAAAAACTGCGCAACTACTCCCTTGATCAAATGCGGAAAGGAAAAGACTCCACTGAGCTTCGCGTCCGCAATCTCTAATCCCGCGTTGTTCGTCTCGCGAATCTCCGGCAACTTTGTCAGGAAGATGAGAAGCGCCACGAACAAGAAGACTCCGGTGATCACCAGATACGGGATCCTCACCATGTTGGCCTCAGACGCCTGATAGGCCAACGACTGCGATGGACTCATAGCCGCGAGCTCGGCCGGAGTGTGCTCGATACCGGAAAGAATGAATCGCGAGCCGAGAAGGGCAATCAGCACGGCGCCGGCGGCGTTGAAAGACTGAGCTAGATTCAGCCTGCGCTCCGAACTCTCGGCTGGACCAAGTGTCGTGACATAGGGATTGGCAGCAACCTCCAGCACCGACTGCCCACATGCCATCACGAAGAGAGCGCAGAGAAAAAATCCATAGACCCTTACGGAGGCGGCGGGAATAAACAAACTCGTCCCTGTGGCACAGACCAGGAGCCCAATCAGAATTCCGCGCTTGTAACCGACCCGTTGCATCAGCCATCCCGCGGGCAGAGCAGCCAGGCAATAGCCGCCGAAGAACGCAACCTGAATCAGCGACGATCCTGAATCGGTGAGGGCGAACGCTTTTTTGAAATGCTGGATCAGGACGTCATTCAGGTTGACGCCGATGGCCCACAGAAAAAACAAACTGGTTACCAATACCAGTGGCACAACATAGCGTCGCTCGGTGATAGGCGCGGATGCGGTCATTCAGGAGGCCTCATGTCAGCGACCGATCCAGGTGAGTGTAGCCACCGTCGACGAATAAATGCTGGCCGGTGGTGTGGCTGGATTTGGAAGAAATCAGAAAAACCACCGTCGATGCAATCTCTTCGGGTGTCGTCATGCGCCGCTCGAAGGGAATTTTGGTGAGGATCATCTTCAATTTCTCTTCGGGGTTCGGAAACGTGTCGAGCCAACTCCGGTAGAGCGGCGTCATCACTTCGGCAGGGATGACAGTATTCACACGAATGCTGTGTGGGAGCAGTTCCGCTGCCCATTCGCGCGTTAACGCCATGACTGCGCCTTTCGAAGACGCGTAGCCGGACGTGCTGCCCTGGCCGGTGACTGCGGTCTTAGAGCCGATGTTGACGATCGCTCCGCGCGAGCGCCTCAGCTCTGGCAGGGCGTAGTGAGCCATGCTGTAGTAGTGCACCAGATTGCGGTTGAGCGATGCCACGTATTCGTCCACGCTGCCGGATTCCAGTCCGATCTTATCGTTACGCCCGGCATTGTTTACAAGAGCATCGATCCGGCCGAACGTCTGTAGAGCCTGCTCGACAGCTCCCGAACAATTCTCAGGAGCAGCCAGATCGACGGTGACGAGTCCACAGGACGCGCCCAGGTCTTGCATTTTCTTCTGGAGGACATGACCAGCCTCGGCGTCGCGATCTACAATCACGGGAATGGCGCCTTCGACGACGCAGGCGTGAACAATCGCTGCGCCGATTCCTTTGGCCCCGCCGGTGACCACGACAACTTTGTCTTTTAGTTGCAGGTCCATGCGCGCTAGCCTCGCAGGTTGAAAAAGCCGCCATCGAGAGGATAATCGACGCCCGTAATAAACGCGGCTTCGTCCGAGCACAAGTACAAGGCCAAGGAAGCGACCTCCATCGGTTCCGCCATTCTTCCGATCGGTTGCCCCTTGGCCAGCTTCTCGAACATTTCCCGCTCGCGCCCCGGGTATGTCTTTTGCAAATAATCGTCGACAAACGGCGTGTGAACTCGCGCCGGTGAAATGCAATTACAGCGGATATTGTGCGCAAGATAGTCTCTTGCTACGGAATAGGTCATGGCGATGACCGCGCCTTTGCTCATTGAGTAAGCAAAGCGATCGGCGAGTCCCACAGATCCGGCAATTGAAGCCATGTTGAGAATCACTCCCCCGCCGGAAGTTTTCATGTGACCAACCACGGCGCGCATGCAATTGTAGAATCCCTTGATGTTGACTCGAACCACGCGATCGAAGTCTTCCGGAGTTGTGCTCTCGACCGTGCCAATGTGTGAGACTCCCGCGTTGTTGACAAGGATATGAACGCGCTCGTCGCGGAACAGTTCATTGAATCTGGCAATCACATCTGCTTGGTTGGTCACATCGCAGAGATAGGCGGAAGCGTTTCCGCCGGCGTCGGAAATGCGCCGGCAGGTCGCAGCCGCTGCGGCTTCGTTCACATCAAGAATCCGAATCGAAGCGCCCTGCGCCGCGAATTTCAGGGCAATGGCCTGACCAATGCCGCTTCCCCCGCCGGTCACCACAGCGACTTTGCCATCGAGGCGGAAGCTTGCGGCGTTCGCCTTCTGATCGATCACAGCGAAACCCCGCGTTTCCAGGGAATGAAATCCTCTTGAGCCTTCTGCTCGGCTTTGGTATGGATTTCACCGCTCGCTACTGCGATCACGAGATCAAGAATCGCCTCGCCCATCTGCTCGATGGTTTTTTCTCCGGCGACGACCGCTCCGGTGTCGATGTCAATGATGTCGTGCATGCGCTGCGCCAGATCCGAATTCGTGGAAAGCTTCACGACCGGAGCGATCGGATTGCCCGTCGGTGTACCCAGACCGGTGGTGAACAATACCACGCTGGCCCCGGCGCCGACCTGCGCAGTTACACACTCAACGTCGTTGCCCGGAGTACATTGCAGATTCAAGCCCGTTTCTGTGGAGTACTCGGGATAGTCGAGCACAGCGGTTACGGGCGAAGTGCCGCCCTTCTTGGCCGCTCCCGCGGATTTCATGGCGTCGGTCAATAGTCCGTCGCGCATGTTGCCGGGAGACGGATTCATGTCGAAACCGGATCGCACCGCAGCGGCCCGGGCGGCATAGTCGCGCATCAGTTGGATAAAGCGATTGCCAACTTGTTTGCTACCTCCCCGATTGATGAGTTCTTGTTCTACACCGCAGAGTTCCGGAAATTCCGACAGAATGGCACGGCCACCCAGAGCAGCGAGCAAATCGGCAGTGTGTCCGATGGCCGGATTGGCCGAGATGCCGGAGAAGCCATCCGACCCTCCGCACTTCAACCCTACGCACAGATCGGAGAGCGGAGCGGGAGTGCGCTGCGCCTTGTTGGCTTCGACCAGCCCCAGAAAAGTCTGTCGAATGGCCTCAGACATCATGGCCGCCTCGGAACCGCTGCGCTGCTGCTCGAGGATAAACAACGGTTTATCGAAGTTGGGATCGCGCTTGCGAATTTCGTCGCGCAGGATTCCCGTCTGAGCATTCTGGCAGCCCAGACTCAGCACCGTCGCGCCGGCAACGTTTGGGTGGTGAATGTAGCCAGCGATCAGGCCGCAGAGATTGTTGGAATCCTCGCGGGTTCCACCGCATCCGCCTTCATGAAGGAGAAATCGAATCCCGTCGATGTTTTCGAATAGGCGGCTGCGCGGCGTTGATGGCGCCTCCGCGCGCGCTGCGTGAACTTCGATCTTGTCCAGTTGCCCTTCGCGGTAGAGCTTCGCCAGGTCGGCAACCTGCCCGCGATAAAGTTGGGGTGCAGCCAAACCCAGTTCTTCTTCGAGCGCTCGTTTCAGAACCTGAATATTCTTGTTCTCACAAAAAACGAGGGGAACCACGAGCCAGTAGTTTCGTGTGCCAACTTGTCCGTCGGAACGACGGTAACCCTGGAAGGTCCTGTGCTGCCAGCGCGAAACATCGGGCGGCGCCCAGTGAAAGTCGTCTGCCTGTTCGTGAAAAGCTGCTGCCTGGTGTTGGATATTGATCGTTGACACTAGTTCTCCGGCGGCGATGGGCTTGACGGCTCTGCCTACCAGAACTCCGTACATGATGACGCTGTCGCCGACCTCCAGACTGCGCGTCGAGAACTTGTGCTTAGCAGGAACACTTTTCGGAAGCGTGTAAACATGGCCTGCGAAATCGATCTGTTCGCCGGCTTTCAAGTCGTTGAGGGCGATCAAAACATTGTCGCGGGAATCGAGTTGAAGAACCGAGCGATGGGCCATGATTTCGACGTATTCCGTGGTTGGATTCCTGGCGTTTACGGCGGCCGCCGATTGCGCCCGGTCATTGTAATGCATTCGGCGTAAAGCATTCGTGGGGCGGTATTCGATAATGCTTAACGACCGGCGAGCCCCCAAAACCGTCGCGCATTGCCGCCGAGCACGCTATCTCGACATTCTTGTTTTTGCCCGGCCAGATAAGCCTTCAATACCTCGACCCACCGTGCATATGATGCCGCGACCAGGCACACCGGCCAATCGGACCCTACCATCAGGCGCCCCGCTCCGAACGCTTCAAAGGCGACATCTAGAAACGGAATGAGTTGCTCGGGTTCCCAATGCAGCCAATCGGCCTCGGTGACCAACCCCGAGACCTTGCAAAATAGATTTGGGAATTCAGCCAGCCGCCTGATCCCCTGCGCCCACAAATCGATGTCCCCACTCTTGATCGGCGGTTTGGCAAGATGATCGAGGACAAAGCGCTGGCGCGGGAAGCGCTGCACAAATTCAGCGGCGACGGGAAGATGTTTCGTGTAAATCAGGATGTCGTAAGCCAGATCGAATTCTTCCAGCGCAGAGATACCTCGTAAAAAATCTGGCTGCAGCAGGAATCGATCGTAGGGTTCGCTCTGCACGATGTGGCGAATGCCGACGAGCTTCGGGTTTTGAGCCAGGACCTTCAGCTGCGATCGAATGTCGGGCGACCGCAGATCGACCCAGCCGACTACACCGAGAATCCAAGGAGCACTGTCGGCCAACTCAAGAAGCCAGCGAGTCTCTTCCAGCGTCTGTCGCGCCTGCACCGCAACCGATCCCCGGAATCGGTTGCTTTCCAGTTCGAGCCTTAGATCGTTCGGCAGAAAATCCCGCCGCAGCACGGCCATCGAATCATCGATCCACTCGTATTCGCGAGGGCTGTAGATCCAGAAATGCTGGTGGGCGTCAATTTGCATAGGCCGCACCGGTATCTTATCGCAGCCGCATTGTTAGTGTTGCCGCACCTCCAGTTGCACCGGACGCGCGATCGAGCTAACGTCCGGGTCATAGTACTCATAGACGCGCGAACGGAACGTCCGCGCGCGGATGGGATACTTTGCGCGCAGCCGGAATTGCAATTTGACTGTGTCACCGGCGGCGATGGAGTTGAAATAGAGAATTGCCTGAGTTGCCGTGAGGCTGAATTTTTCCAGGCGTCCGGTTTTCTGCCCGGCAGTCTTTTCGACGAAAGTCTGCAGATCCTCGCTGAGCAGATCGAACCCCGGAGGAATGCCGAGGTCGACCATCACCATGTTCGCTGACTTGGGCAGATTATTTTTGACAGTCGCGGTGGCCGTGGCGATGTCGTCCTGCGCAAGGCGGGTGCGATCATAGTTAACGTCGATAGAAAGAGCCTCGTTCGCTGGCTTCTGGTCCCAGGGAAGGTAATAGCTTCCCACAATTTGGTAGGCCAGGCCGCCTTTACCCTCGAACCGAATTTCTACTGAATTGGAATTTTCCGCGTCATCGTTTTTCGGCCCCGCGTCTTTCGAACCCATATCTCTCGAGCCCACGTTCTTGAACACAAACTGATGAAGTAGATCGTTGTTCTCCGCGGTTAGCATGAGTGTCTCGGCGGACTTTCCGTTGAGCAGAACCTCTAGAGTGCCCTGTACACCGGCCGCGCCTTTTTCACTTGCGAGTAGAAGCGCGCGTAACGCCATGATCGTCGATTGGGTTGTGCCCCACGCCCCGGTCGCGTCTTTCTTGGATGCGATCTAGGTCATGGCCTTGCGCGCGGTGCCCGATGCCTCGCCCCATTTCAGCAATGCCTGCACGGCCAGTCCCGTAGTCTCTACGCTCGCGCTCTCGCCGGTGGCGTACCCGCCGGTTTCGTCGGCGCTCCACCAAGCCTGCTCATCTTTCTCGGTCCGAGCGTCGAGCAGAAACTGCATAGCCTGGCGAGCGAACGTGCGATCCTTTCCCTGATCTGCAGACTCACGATCGCTGGATCCAGGCGCGTGATTGCCGCCTCCAAAATCGATTGCAAAGTTGCCAATCACGGCCAGCGTGTAAGTATCGATCTTTCCATTCATATGGCTCTCCACAAATTGCCTAGCCTTTTCGACTACCGGTCCCTGGTACCCGGTGTTCTCAAGCGACCACGCGATATAGGCGGTAATGCGCAGCACGTCGGAGTTATAACGGTTCGTCGCGCCCTCGTTGATGAACTGCGTGTCCGGCTTCCAGCTTCCGTCGGCCTGTTGCTGGTTGGCCAGCCACTGCTGGGTTCGTGAGATCAGTCTCGGGTCCACGTCGTAAACCTTCGACATATCACTGAATTCCATCAGCCCGTACGAAGTCAGAATTTTGTTGGCCGGCGCTTGCCCGAACCAGGAGAAGCCGCCACCGGGCACTTCAAACGTGAGCAGGCGCTGGTAGCCGTTGGCGATGTATCCCTCGGCCTTGGCGTGCACTTCAGGAGTCAACTTTTTTGTGCGCTTCATGTAATCCAGCGCCAGCACGTTGGGATACGTGCTCGAAGAAGTCTGCTCAAAGCATCCGCCCGGCATGCGTAAGATGCTGTCCATGCCTTCGATCACCTGGCTCAGCGGGCCGGGGTAAAGGCGGACGAAAATCTTGCTGGCATCGGGTATAGAGTTCGCGGGGAAGTTGAGTTCGTGGCGAACGGAGTTTTCCAGGCGTCCATTGAACACCAGATTCTGCTCGCGCCCGTTAGGAATGACTTCGATTTCCCGCACGACAATATCGGCGCGGTCTGCTCCGCCATTCATGCGAGCAGAGAGTGTCAGCTTGAATTTTCCGATGCGCCGGGCTTCAATCGTGAACTGCGATCCGCCCACGCGGGCGGAATCGACGGTCACCGATTTGTCGCCAACATCATCGACCAGAGAGTACCAGTCGTCGGGCTGCAGCTTCAGGTTGACGTCTCCGCGCCCGCCCGAGTAGTTGTATACGGCAACAGGAATGGAAACGCGATCGCCCTGGGTCAGCGTGACCGGAAGGTCGAGGTCGACGAAGAAATCCTGAAAAACTTTCAGGCTCGAAGTCGCGCTTCCCAGCGCTCCATGCATCGTGGATGCCAGCATCGCCATGCGCCACGTGGTGATGGAGTCCGCTATTGGTATCGAGATGCTAGCCACGCCGTCGGAGTCGGTGATGATTTCAGGATTGATGTAGAGAGCCTCGGGAAAGTAAGAGCGCACGTGCGCCGACGGGCCGGATTCTTCTTTCTTGTCTTTCGTGAGAATCGCGCTGTTTTGAGCCATGGCTCTCGGCATGGGTACCGCCGTCGCAGGAGCGGCATCCGCCGCCATTACGTTCATTTCGTTGATCACGCCTCCGATAGCACCGCCAGCCACGCCGCCGGGTACACCGCCGATCGGGCCGCCGACCGCGCCAGCACGCATCACCTGACGAAGAACCATGGGATTCGCGCCGGTAACCGTGACGACTTCTGAGGCCTCGTCAATCGCAAGGTGGACGGAGAGCACAGCGCGGTCACGCGCCTGCACCGTGAGTTCCCGCGAAGCGATCTTGAATCCGGCCAGTGAAACTTGCACTTCGTATCTGCCCGCGGCCAAGCCTGCCAGATCAAATTGCCCAGTGGCATTCGCGCTCACCGTCCGCATTTTTCCGGTGGAGACCTCACGCGTGTTGATGTTCGCTCCCTGCACCACCGCGCCGGAGGGATCGGTAACAGTTCCCACAATCTCTGCGAGGCCGTTGAACGGACCGCGATCGTGTTCGACGTTGAAATCGATGGTTCCCGAGTTCGGGTGGCCGACAATATTCCCGGTGCGAACTTCGATGTATGCCGCCATATCGTCCGCGCTGTCAAAGCGATGGTCCGCTCCCGCGCTGCGTACCATGTAGTGCGTTTTGTCCCGATACCAAGTGATGGGTTCAACGCGAAGTTCAGTACCCCACGCGTCAATAAAATTAGGATTGCGGGAACTCGAAATTCGCGCGAAGACCTTGGTCAGATCGCCCTTCTCCGAGTTCTCCCTATAGGCGAGGCTCAGATCCTCCGCTACACGTCGCACCTGCGCCAGAAACTGTGCCCGGTAGCGTCCGGCATACTCCTGATATTTCGTCATCGGCACGGTTCGCCCGAATTCCATTTCTAATTTATTCGGGCTCACCATCTCCGTAGCCGAGAATAAGGCCCGCGCTGCTCGATCACGTTGTTCGACTTTCGACCGCTCCACCGGTTCGACGATCTCCGACATGCCAATGGAGTGGATTTCATACCGCGGCTTCATGACCTCCTCCTCCAGGTAGAAGAAAACTTTGGCGAAGCCAGGTTGCTTCTCGGCCAGTGCGAAGACTGCCTCATCCACTACTTGCAAGCCGAGAGCGGCGCTCACGCCCTCGCCCCGAGAATTCGTCACGCGGAAGCGAATCCGAGCGTCGCCCCCTGGCTTGTATACGGGGGCATCTGCCACTGCGTCGATCTTGAGTTCGTCGGCCGGTTGCACGAAAACCAGGCGATGATCCGCGACAGGCTGCGCGTTGCGGCTGAAAAGGTACGCGTTGAAGTCCACGGTTCCCGCTAACTCCGGCGTCGCCGTCAGCGACAATTCGGCCTCTCCGTTTTCGATGTCGACATCACGCGTTAGCACAGTCTGTCCGTCTTTGACGACGTCGATGTACGCAGTCCCTCGCCTCTTCGTGGAGAAGACTCTCAGGTCGATGCGATCGCCGGTTTTGTAGACTGCGCGCTCGGTGCGTAAGAGAATCTGATCGTCGCCTTCGCGCGACTGTAGTTGAACCGCACTAGACGCGCGGTCTCCTTCCTGATCCTGTCCTTCGATCTCCAGCGTTAGTGCCCCGGAGGCGGGGCTGATGCGGATAACGGCAACACCACCCTCATCAGTGTTTGCGCTCTGCTCGACCTGCCCCTCCGCATTAATTTTCAGGTGAGCGCTGGCCGGTGTTCCGTCAGGGTAAGAAGTGAGGATGAAAACCTGGTTCTCCAGATTCGGGACGAGCGTGCCTCCCTCTGGCACGGCGGTGATGATCAGGGGCGATTGACTGACGGTGATGGGCTCGCCGCGAGTCTCCGAGTGGTCTGCGGAATCCTTCACCATAGCCTCAATCAGGACGCGAGCCGCACCTTGGCTGAGCGGGCGTCCAGCGAAATATGTAGGCAGCGTTAGATCAAAATGATAGGTTCCATCATGATCGGTCCTGCCTTGAGTCGAGCCCACATTGAAGAGCGACACATCCATGCTGGAGGCTTTGACGGTTACTTCACTGTCGTCGACCGGCTTGCCAAAAAAATAGTTGGCGCGAATGGTCCCGGTCACATGATCACCGGGGCGATAGCCGCGCTTCGTTTTCTTGTCGTTGCCCGCGAAATCGATCGCGACTTTGAATTTCGGCAGAACGTAGCGTTCGACATTGAGCGCGATCTCGGCCGTGTTCGTGGGCGACTCGCTCTCACCCAGCAACGCGCGAAGGTGGTAGGTGCCCAGGTTAACTTCATCGGCCAATCCGAACTCCGCGGACGCAATTCCAAACTTGTCGGTTTGAGTCGCCTTCTTGAAGACTTTGTTGCCGCGGGAGTCTTCCACTTCGAAAGTCAGTTTGCGGGCGGCGGCAGCTTCGTGGTTGGCACGATCGAGCGCTAGTGCTCGTACGTGAATTGTTTGTCCAGGCTGGTAAATTGGCTTCTCGGTGGTGAGAAGAATGGAAACCTTGTCTTCGAGTCGGACAGGTTGAACGAATTCTGTCGATCCGATCGCCGTGTCGACCAGGTAGCGCAGTTGACGGTCGCCTACTACGCCGGCGGGAAATCGAAATTGCGCTTCGGTGGTTCCTCGTCCGTTGAGTTGTCCCCTGAAGAGCAGTTGTGATTTCTGCTCGGGGGCCAACAGTTCAATGAGAACCGCGCCCCGCCCAGCAATAACCTCGTCGTGCGTATCAGTTACGATCACACGCACCGCGGCCTCACCGCCCGTGAGATACGATTGCTGGCCGAGAATGTGAACCACCGGCATGCGAAGGATGTCCGAAATCGATTCTGTGCCCTCGATCTTTGCCGTCTTGCCATAGCTGTATTCGAAACGGTAACGCACGCGATGCCATACCAGTTCGTCGATGGGCAATGGCTTCGCCAGCGCGATTCGCTCTCGCCAGTGTCCTTTGCCCTCGACGGCGTCGGCGGCCCTCTCCACGCTTCCCAAGACATGGTTTTCCGGATCCAACACTTCGACAATCAGCTTGCCCGCGCCGGCTTGAGCGGCGTGGTACGGGACGGTCAAATCAAGCGTTCCGTGCGTGTATGTCGCACCGGGCGCGGGCTCGCCGTTCGCAGCCTGAAAGCTTTGAACCGTGACGATGGCCGCGATCGCCAACACAACCGGAATAATAAGCAACCAATATCTTGACGACGTTATATGGCCAGAGGAACTTTCCATGATGTCTCCGTGATTACTTGCAGTGTTACTAGCAGCGTTCTTGCCATCAGCATGAGAACGAGACAGTTCGCCATTCTTGCGCGGTGGCTGCGGGCTTCCGCGCGCTGCACACCTTGAATTCAATAGACACCGGAACTCTACTAATGGGGTCAAGAAAGAGGATCGCCGAGTCCGGCGCGCCGACGGGGAGTGATCCGTGAGGTGGTGTATGATCTTGCAACGCTCCGCGGCCTCGCTGCACACTGGCCCTCGGCGTTTGCCTATGAACCTGGATTTAGGATTACTTCATCGCCTTCCCAAAGTCCTGCTACACGAGCACTTGGACGGCGTGCTGCGGCCGCAAACAATCATCGAATTGGCCCGAGCCACGAAATATGCGGATCTGCCAACCGACGATCCGCAAGCGCTTGCGGAATGGTTTTTTCGTGGAGCCAATCAAGGGAGTCTGGCGAAATATTTGGAGGGGTTCAAACACACCATCGCGGTGATGCAGACCGAGGAGGCCCTGCAGCGCGTCGCTTACGAACAGGCAGAAGATCTGAGCCGTGATGGGACTATTTATTTCGAGACTCGCTTTGCTCCGATTTTTCACACCCAACAAGGATTGACCCACCAGCAGATCGTTTCGGCCGTGTTGAAGGGACTGGAACAGGGACGAAGGGAGTTTGGAATTTCCTCGGGCCTGATCATCTGCGCGATGCGCAACATGAATACGTCGCTGGAAATGGCGGAACTAGCTGTCGATTTTCGCGCGCGCGGCGTGGTCGGCTTCGATCTGGCAGGCGAAGAAGGCGGCTATCCTCCGAAGAAGCATGTGGACGCCTTTCATTACATTCAGCGCGAGAACTTCAACATCACAGTGCATGCCGGCGAAGGTTACGGGAAAGAATCGATCTGGCAGGCAATTCAATATTGTGGCGCGCACCGCATTGGACACGGGACGCGCCTGATCGATGACATTGCTGTGGTTGACGGCAGAGCCGTGAAGCTAGGCGATCTGGCTCAGTATGTTCTCGACAAACGCATACCACTCGAAATTTGCCTCCTCAGCAATGTGCACACTGGCGCTACACCGAGCCTGGCCGAGCATCCCTTCAAGATTCTTTATCAAGAAAAGTTCCGTGTGACCCTGAACACGGATAACCGGTTGATGAGTCGCACGTCAATGACGCGCGAATTTGAAGCAGCCGCGGAGACGTTCGGTTTATCCCTGAACGATTTTGAGCGGATTACGATCAATGCCATGAAGAGCGCTTTCTTGCCTTATAAAGAGCGCTGCGATTTCATCTATTCCGCGATCAAGCCCGGTTACGCCAAAATTCGCGAGTCGACTGGGCCGAAGGATCCGCTGTAAGAATGGCTCGATACGAAGAAGTCGTGTGCAGTCTTACTACGCGGCTGTTCGTCGCGCTCACGATCTGTTGTGGCTTAACCCCCGCGCAGACTGCCGCGCCCATAGCGCCGATCCGCATCAAAGTCATTATTGTCACGATGTTCGAACGCGGCGAAGATACCGGCGACACTCCAGGCGAATTTCAGCTCTGGGTGGAACGCGAGCATCTTGATCAGATTCTTCCCCTGCCCGCTGGCTATCACCATGTGCGTCTGAACAAAGACGGAGTCCTGGGCATGGTGACCGGAGTCGGAACCGCCAAGGCTGCCGCTTCCGTGATGGCGCTGGGTCTCGATCCACGTTTCGACTTGTCGAAGGCGTATTGGATTATCGCCGGCATCGGCGGCGGCGATCCCGCGGATGTGTCGGCAGGATCAGCCGTTTGGGCGGATCATGTGGTCGATGGCGATCTCGCATTTGAAATCGATGCGCGTCAAATTCCTGCGAGTTGGCCGACCGGCTACGTCCCGTTGCGGAAGGGCGCTCCTTACGAACAGCCGGCCACTGACGAGTACGGAGAAGTGTATACGCTCAATCCTGGTCTAGTTAGCTGGGCGTTCCATCTCACACAGGATGTGCCACTGGCAGACTCTGACGCGTTGCGCAAATCACGGTCGCGCTTCGCAGGATTTCCGAATGCGCAGAAGCCACCGTTCGTAACGCGAGGCGACGACTTGTCGGCGAGCACTTTCTGGCATGGTTCGAGAATGGATGAATGGGCTAATGCCTGGACTCGCTACTACACCGGCGGAAAAGGAAACTACATGGTTGCCGCCATGGAAGATTCCGGCACCATGCAGGCACTCACGTTCTTGAGCGGTGCCGGCCGGGTCGACCTGCAACGCGTGCTGGTGCTGCGCACAGTTAGTAATTACGACCGTGAAGCCCCGAGCGTGCCGGCGACAGAAAGTCTGCAGGAAATGGTTTCTGGAAATTACTCGGCGTACATGCCTGCCCTTGAAGCGGCCGAGATCGTCGGAGACAAAGTGGTGCGGGATATCGTGGAGCATTGGGCCGAGAGGGAATCGACCGTCCCGCACGCGCCGTAGTTGAGGGGTTAGTCTTACCTGGATAACGCAGCGAGCGTCTCGGCAAGTATCAGCGTTCCGCGAACAATATCCTCCGGAGCGGCGTATTCGTCAGGGCGATGGCTGTATCCATTGCGGCAGGGGATGAACAGCATCGCGACCGGAGCGATGCGGGACATGAAAAGCGAGTCGTGATAAGCGCGGCTAACCATGGGCATGAAGTTCAACCCATGCATGCGGCAAGATTGAGAAAACGCTTCGATGATCGCGGGAGCGCAGTCGGCGGGCGCATCGGCGTTCAGCAACGTGTTCTGTATCAACGCTCGCCGCTTCGCGGCGATCGAACGGCTCGTGGTCTCGATCGAGCGCATTACCGAGTCGCGACGGGCAAGATCCGTGTCGCGAATATCGATGCTCAGGCGCACCTGTGCGGGAATACTATTGACCGCACCCGGAAATACCTCGCAGATGCCGACCGTCGCGACCGTGTCGATGGCTCCGCTGGTGCGAGCCGCGTTCTCAATCGCGAGAATCAGCTCGGAGGCGGCGCAGAGAGCGTCGATGCGATCGGGCATTAGCACTCCGCCGGCGTGTCCGCCAGAGCCTTCAATCAGCACGCCGAGACTAGCTGGTGCGGCAATGTTCGTAACAATTCCGAGTGGAATTTGCTCGCGCTCCAGCAGCGGTCCCTGTTCAATGTGCAATTCTACGAACGCCTCGTAATAGTCAGTCGACAGCTCTACTTCTTCGAGTTCGCCGACGAAGCCAGCCTCGTGACGGACTTCATCGAGCGCAGCGCCATTTTTATCTGTCAATCTTCGCGCTGCGTCTGCGGAAAGAGTTCCCGATAGCAGCCTGCTTCCTAAACATCCGATGCCGAATCGCGTCGGTTCTTCGGCAGTGAAAATCAGCAGCTCGATCGAATGTTTTGGATGAAATCCGCTGCGCTGCAATGCTCGGATCGCTTCCAGCCCGCCCAGCACGCCCACCACGCCGTCGTATTTCCCCGCGTTCGGAATCGCGTCGATATGCGAACCGGTACCAACCACCGGGGCGGATGGATCTAATCCGTCCCAGCGTGCGAAAGTATTTCCCACGGCATCCTCGCGCACGCTAAGCCCAGCTTCCAAGCACCGCGCTTTCGTCCATGCGCGCGCTTTGAGGTCCGAGTCGGTGAAAACAATTCGCGTTACGACCGGGGGATCGGCTGCGGAGATCGCGGCCAGCGCTTCAATTTCGGCAATCATTCGATCGCGGTCGATCGTGAGACTCATGAAGTCAGCCCGCCAACGGATGGCGGTTCCAGTCTTTGTAGATTAGATATTTTGCCGCCGACTTGCCGATCGCCCCAAACCATTGCGGACACCATGGTGCCATCCAAATGAAATCTCCGGCAGTTACGGGATACCATGAATCACCCAACCGGTAAATTCCGCCGCCCTCGAGCATGATGAGCCCGTGCTCCATCACATGCATCTCGACCATATTCAGCGCGGCTCCGGGCTGGTAGACCATCGTGTTTACCGCAAAGTCGTAACTCATTTCGTCAGGAAGTAAACACTTGACCTGCAGGCTAGGGTCGTCACCGAGCGGATGAGACGAGACAGCGTCTTCGGTCGAAATGATCGCCTGCGGAGGCTTAGCCGGATCGAGCGGCTGATAGTGTTTCTCGAAAACGGCTGCACGACCCGCCTTCGCTGCTACTACCCGATGCTGCAATCCCTGGGGAAGATAGGCATAACCGCGGGGGCCAAGTCTGCTCGACTTGCCGCCGGCTTCAACTTGCACTTCACCTTCGATCACAAAAATAAAGCGTTGCGCGGGTGTGCTCCCTAATTCTCCGCCCGCTTCGAATTCACCGGTGTATTGCGTGAACTTCGCGCCCAGAGCGGGGCTGATGTGTACGATCGCGGAGCAGGCCTTCATCCCAGGTAGAGCGGTGCGCACAAAAGTGTCGGGAGTCAACAGCAAATGATTCGGTTGTTGTGAGCTTCGAGTCCGGCCAAGATTATGCACGGTTTGTCCTTTTGTAAAATTCAGGGGAAGAAGCTAGCTGGTCAAGAAGGTGCAAGCCGCACGCGATCGCCTTCTCAACATCCTCCTGTAAGGCTGATTCTGCCGGATCGTGGCTGATCCCGCCTGGGGTGCGCAGAAAAATCATCGCGCTTGGAACTTTCTCCGCCAGGATCATGGCATCGTGACCTGCGCCGCTCACCATCCGATGCGGCGTGCATCCGGAGTTGACGATCACCTGTTCGATCTCCCTAATGAGAAACGGATCCATCGCCACGGCTCGCTGATTCAGTAATGTACTGACCTGCACAGACAATCCACGGCGCGCCGCGACTTCGTGGGCTTGACGAATGAGGCTGTCTACAGCGCGAGTGCGAACTTCATCACAACTGTGACGAACATCAAGGGTAAGCCTTGCCTCGCCGGCGATTACGTTGGTCGCTCCGGGCTTGGCCTCGATTTTGCCGACCGTCGCCACTAGCCCAGAGACATCTTGCGCGAGGCGTTCAACCGCGCAAATCCACTCAGCCGCGCCCGTAATTGCATCGCACCGAAGATGCATGGGTGTTGTTCCCGCGTGATTCGCATGGCCCACGAATGTGAATTCCAACCGGGACTGCCCTGCAATGGCTTCAACCGCTGCGAGAGCCAGGTTCAGATTCTCCAAGATCGGCCCTTGTTCTATATGAAACTCAAGATAGCCGATCGTGTCGTTTTTCAACACGGCCTGAGGGATATCCGCGGGATTCAACCCAAACTCTTCGATCGCCTTTCGCACCGAAACACCACGTTCGTCGAGAGTACCGAGAAGTTCCTCGTCCAGCCTGCCGACCAGCGCTCTGCTACCGATGAATGGAGCGCCGAAGCGCACTCCTTCCTCTTCGGAGAAGCCAATCACTTCGATTGCAAAGGGGAGCCTGCGTCCGCGTAATTCCTCGAGCAACGCGACCGCCAGCACAACTCCCAGAACACCGTCATAAGCTCCTGCGTTGGGGACCGTATCGAGGTGTGAACCAATCAGAAGGCGCAGCGTGCTCGGCTGCGCTGCAGGATACACTGCACGGAAATTTCCGGCGGCGTCAATTCGGACCTGCGCATCAAGCGGTTTCATCCATCGGGCGATTTCTTGATGACATGCGTGCATGGGCGGCGACAAAAAGGTGCGACGCGTGCTCTCCGAGTCTTCCGAAAAAGACGCAAGCCGCAGGCACCGGCCGATTACTTCTTTCGCGCGCATTGTGAGTTCTGTGGTCTGCACTGACTTCCAGTTCGGATGACGAGAACCCGTCGAAGCGAAATCAGGTCTCCCGTATAACCTTCGCCGCAGCCCAGCCGACCAGAACCAGGGCAGCGAGAACTTCCCAGTTGTATTGGTTGCCATAAGTCGCGACCGGGAAGTGATTGCTGATCATGATAAAGACAACGGGCACTGCGATGAAAGTATTGTGTTTGGATCGCAGCTTGGCTTGAGCGCTGAGTGCCGCATCGAATGTCTGGCCGGCGGCCGCCGCCGCGATCATTTTGCGTTGAGAGGGAAGAATTCGAAACCAAACGTTGGCCGTCATGATAGTTCCGAGCATCGCGCCGACGTGGATGTAGGCCGCGCGCCCGCTGAATATACGGGTCACCCCCCAAGCCAGCAGAGTGATCATCATCAGAGAAAAAACCGCGAACGCTGCTTCCGACCGGCCCAGCGGCGACCGCAGAGCCAGGTCATAGACGATCCATCCCCCGGCCAGGACCGCCAACCCGATAGCGATCCCCTGTGCCTGCGAGATTTGTGCGACATCGGGATCAATGAGTCCACTGCTCGAGTAATATACGAGAACCAGCAGCACCATTCCGCTGATCCACGTCATCAGAGCTTCCCAGCGGAACCACCGCACCTGCTCAGGCCCGACCTTCAGCGACTTCTGCCGGTCGACCGTGTAGAAGCCGCCGCTGTGAACCATCCAAATCGATGGGATCGTTCCGTTCGCGGCAGCCTTCTTCGTGAGCTTGTTGAACTGCCCGTCTAGCCACGTGAAATAGTAGGTTTGGCCGACCCACATGATCGCGGCAAATACGTGGAACCATCGCACCAGCAGGTTTAGCCACTCGCGGATTGACGAGGTCACCTGGTGTGCTCCATGAAAATCCGCTCCTTCAAAGTCCATTCCATCGAAGCTCACTCTATCGAACGAATCCTTTGCCGCTCAACTTCCGCGGTATGTGGTATATCCGTACGGGCTTAGCAGCAGCGGAATGTGAAAATGCGATTCGCCTGCCTGCACCCGGAACGTAATCTCCACTACTGGATACAGCGCGACCATTTTTTGCTGCGCGAAGTAGCTAGCGGTATCAAAGATGAGTCGATACACTCCAGCGGGAATATCCCCGCCTTCCGGGAGCAGTTGCGGACAACGACCCTCCTGATTGGTGCGCGCGGAGGCCAATATGCGCCAGCCTCCGGCGGGCTCCTGTTTCTCCAGACGGGCAGGCACGTCCGCGGCAGGCTTGCCGCGAACCAAGTCCAGAACGTGGGTCGAGATGCATTTCATCCCTGCTTTATCCATGAAGCCATTTTCTCAGCCGAATTTCCGTAATCTGGCGCTGCTGCTCGGCCGCTTCCTGAAGCTCGGTTTCTTCGTCATTTGCCATGCGCCGTTGAAGAACTTCCAGAATCTGCGACGCAGACTTACTGGTGGCGCAAACAATGAAGATGCGATGGAAGCGTCGCTCATACTCCCGATTCGCCTCCGCCAGAGCATTCATTAAAGCCGCGTCGGCGTCCCTCGCGTCTTGCTGCTCCTGCGCCGACCAGGCCACCGCGGGACTCTCCGGAGGCGGCGGCGAAGGCCGAGAGGAACGCGATTCCCCGATTCGCGGGTGACTCTCAAACGCTTCCATCCAATCCGATCGCGGCAGACCAGCCCACACTTCGTTCGACGCAGCCAGTATCGCATCTTCGTCGGCCAGCGGTCTGCGGGCAACCATAGCCCGAGCCCACGCCTTCGATCCGCAGCACGGCAGAATCTTCCTTACGGCATCATCAGACGGAAGCAGATTCCATTGTGCAAGAACGTTCTCCCCTTGATCGCGTTCTGCCCCACGGCGATCAGAATTCAGATGTTGCAAGAACTCAACCACCAGATTGCCGGAGACGGCAGCACGATACATGGAGGTCGATCGAATATCGTCAATGGGATGGATCTCGGACATCGCAGTTTTTCTCGCTAAGAGCAGCAGCGCGGAATCGATAGTTCGTCCCCTCATCGCCAGTTCGGTCTCCCTCAAACGGACAGGAATGGGCGCGACGCTCCCTAGAGCGATGCGCACATTATCCACCGTTCCGTTGGCAACGCGGCCCAATGCGGCAATGCAAACTTTGGAAATCGCCTGCGCATTCCGAGCTCCAACCTTGCGAGCATGGCTGAAATATCCCGAGTATCGCCGAGACAGGCATACAGATTGAATCAGTTCGTCGGGCGCCAGCAGAGTCTTCTTGTACCCCGTGTGAAAGTCAACATAAGGCAGCCGGCGCTCTCCCCGCACGGAGACCAAGATTATTTCCGCTTCATAGACGAGCAGCGCGGGCAGTGAATCCGCTGCCGGCGACGCGTTCACGATGTTGCCCCCGAGAGTTCCCCGATTCTGATTCGCGATTCCTCCCGTCCACTGAGCGGCGCTGGCCAACAGCGGAAATTCGCGTTCAACCAGTTCGTGTCGGCGCAGGTCTGTGTATGTTGATCCCGCCCCGATTCGAATCTCGCTCGCCGTGACATCAATACGCCGCAATTCAGGAAGGTTCCAAATGCTGACCAGCTTTCGCGCCGGCAGCTTCCCAGCCGCGTACAGCACCATCACGTCTGTGCCCCCGGCGATCGGAAGCCACGCACCCGGTTCCCCGGCCATCAGCGAGACAATCGCCTGCAAGTTGCCTGGCGCCAGCATCTCGTAGTCAGACGGGTTCGATCTCATGCGGTCTTCCTCAAACTCATACGCTCGATCTGCGGCGTGCCGCCTCCGCCACGGCTTCCACAATCTGGGCGTAGCCAGTGCAGCGGCAAAGATTGCCGGATAGCCCTTCCCGGATTTCGTCCACTGTAGGTTGAGGCTTTGCGTTTAATAAATGCACGGCCGCGAGAATCATGCCCGGAGTGCAAATGCCGCACTGCGCGCCCCCACATTCCAGAAAGGCCTCCTGCAAGACGTGCAGCGTGTCCCTCTTCGCAAGCCCTTCGATCGTGACAATGCTTGTGCCTGCGGCCTGCAGAACCGGCACAAGGCAACTATTGACCAGCGCACCATTCATCAGCACGGAGCACGAACCGCACTCGCCTTCTCCGCAACCTTCTTTTGCACCGGTCAACCCAAGTTCGAACCGCAGGACGTCGAGCAGGCGTTCCATCGGGTAAGCTCGTACTTTTTTCAGCTCACCGTTGACGATCAACGAAATCTCAGCCTTGTGCCTGCCGTGGAAGTCGGTCATTCGCCTCCGCCCATTGAGCTGACCGGCGACGATGCAGCGAGCCCAATCATGATGTCTTCCGGAAGGAGGGGAATGGAATCGAAAGGAACGCCGAGCGCATCTTCGATCGCATTGACGATCGCTGGTGCCGGACCGTCCATCGGAAGTTCTCCGATGCCCTTCGCACCGTACGCGCCATGAATGTTCCCCAACTCTTCAAAAAAGACGCGAATGGGCGGCAGGTCGCTCGACGTGGGCATGATGTAATTGGTCATCTGCCCGTTCTGCATGCGTCCGTTCTGCCAAACTACTTTCTCATAGAGGCTGAATCCAATACCCTGGGCAATCCCACCGATGATTTGTCCGCGCGCCAGAAGCGGGTGCAGAACCTTACCAACTTCCTGCAGCGCGACGAAGTCGTCCACCGATACGCTGTACGTTGTCAGGTCAACCGTGACTTCTGCGATGTAAATTGCCCAGGCGAATGCAGCGTACGCTTCTCCGCGATATGCCTGATCGTCCCAGAAAATCCCACTCGGCGCTTCGTAGCGCGACCAGGAACGAATCGCGCCAAGCTTCGCCACATGCTGCTGGCAAGCAGCACGAAATGCATCTGGGGAGTACCCTTCGCGCAGCAGGCCCGAGGAAATCAAAGTCTGCGCAATTCCCAGGGCTGCAGACTGCACCAGCTTCCCCACTACCATCACCGTGCGAGATGCCACAGTCGGCCCGCTGTTGGGCACTTCGAGCGTGTCAGGCTGGGCCATGCTCACATTTTCGTAGGGTAGACGGAGAGCCTCGGCTGCGATCTGGCTCAGGACAGTTTTCGTCCCCTGGCCAAATTCCGTGCTCGACACCAGCACGCGAACGCTGCCGTCGGCACAACCTTCCACCCCGACTACAGAACTTAGATAACGCTCGCCCGACCCGGTAAATCCAGCGCCGTGGAGGAACGCGGCAATGCCCATCCCTTTTTTCGAAGCGCCGAGCTGATTCTGCTTGACGAACCTTTGCTTCTTAGCCTCATAGTCCGAAACATCCAACGCGCGATCCAGCAATTTCCCAAGATCGATCGGCTCGCGCACCACTTGTTCGGTTGTGGTGGCCTGTCCCGACTGCAGGAAATTTCGCCGGCGAATTTCGACTGGAGACAGGCCCACGGTCTGCGCAATGCGATCCATGTGCCGCTCCATGGCAAACAGGCTTTGCGGCGCTCCGAAGCCACGGAACGCTCCATGCGGCGGCGCGTTGGTGGCCACCGCCTTGGCGCGGATGCGAACACTCGGCCAGTAGTAGGGCCCGCCCGCGTGAATGACTCCGCGCGAAAGCACTACCGACGACAACGTCGCATACGCTCCACCGTCAATCGTGAAATCAATTTCTCCGCCGAGAATCTTCCCATCGCGGCTGACGGCGGTCCGGTGACGAGTTCGTGAGGGATGCCGCTTCGTTGTCGCGACCATGTCTTCCATGCGGTCATAAATAATTTTCACTGGCCTCCCGGCCTTGATGGCCAGTAGTGCGGCATGTGCCGCAATCATCGACGGATATTCTTCCTTGCCGCCAAACGCGCCTCCCGTCTCCATCTGCACCACTCGAACTTTTTCTGCTGGAAAATTGCAGAGCGCCATCAACGCCTTGTGAATGTAATACGGACACTGCAGAGAACCCCAGACCGTGATCCCCTGCGCCTCGTCGTAGGCGGCGATCATTCCATTGTTTTCGATGTAAAGCTGTTCCTGCGCGCCCGTCGAATACTCGCCTTCCACAATGTAGTCAGCCTTCTCCCAAATGCCGTCGAGACTGCCTTTTTCGATTAAGTAGGTTTTGAAGACATTGTCCTCGCCCCAAATGATTTCAAAGCGGTGTTCGCTCTGTTCGATCGTGAAGATCGCAGGCAGGGGTTCGTAATCGATCGAGATTGCCGCAATAGCCTGGGGAAGAAGATGGCGGTCGGGGTGAGCCAGCAACAGAATCGGCTCTTCGGGATGGTTCACTACTTCACTCGCCAGGCAAGGCTGATCTTCGCCGATCAGCGCGATGCAATTCTTCCCAGGAATATCTTTCGCAGACACGACAACGAATTCCTCCCACGCAATACCCGGACCGAAGGTGATCTTCGTGATTCGTCCGCGGGGAACCTGGCTGCGAACCGTGGCTCCGAAGAGCATGTTCGGCAGAACCATGTCGTCCACATACTTCGACTCTCCCGTTACCTTATCGCGCCCTTCCTTGCGCGGGACCGACTTGCCGACGATGCGCTCAGTGTTCATGGCTTAAATATTACTGGCTTAACGTTTATAGATTAATGGGTTAACACCGTTGCCCACTCACGTTGACCCAAGCGGGCATACGCCATGCGTGGATGGGATAGTGTATGACAGACTGAGTCGAAATTGGCTGGAAGTCTTGCGGAAGCAGGATAGAAAAGATTATGGCGTCGATTGAGGGCGCGCAGTCGCAGAGTACTCTCGTCCCGCCGGCTCCCCTGGAAACTCTCCCGCAGCGAACACGGGATTTCCCCGCAGATATGTGGCCTTCACCACCCCACGCAGCGTTTCTCCCAAATACGGCGAGACCGGATGCCGGTAATACAACTTGTCTTTCGCCACAACGAATTCGCCGTCGGGATCGAACACAACGAAATCCGCATCATGACCTGGGGCTATACTGCCCTTGTGCGTGCCGCATCCGGCCAGTCGAGCGGGGCCTCCTGCCATCCACTTTGCCAGATCGAGCAACGTAAATCCGCGCCTGCTGGCATCAGTCCACACCAGCGGTAGCGCCACCGGAAGGCTCGCAATGCCACCCCAGGCGGTGCGGAAATTGCCTTCCGCAATCTTCTTCATTGCAGGTGGACACGGTGAATGGTCGGTTACGACCATGTCAATCGTGCCGTCTCGCAGCCCCTGCCACAATTTCTCGCGGTTGTCACTGCTTCGAATGGGCGGTGCGCATTTTCGCAATGTCGCTCCATTTGCAATCGATTCAGCGGCCAAATGCAAGTAGTGGGGACAAGTCTCAACGCTGACCGAAAGTCCTTCGGCGCGAGCCGCGCGGAGTTCTGGCAACGCAAGGCTTGCCGATAGATGGACAATGTGCAGCCGAAAGCCATATTCGCGGCAGAGATTAAGCATTAGCCGGATCGCCGCCAGCTCCGCCTCATCTGGCCGCGACTGCAGGTAAGTCGAGTAGTGGCTCCAATCGGCGCTGGCCAGGGTCTCGGTGGCGCGATCAATCGGGCCGGGAAGTTCCGCGTGCACCAGCAGTGGCAGCCCGGTACGGGCCACGTGTGGCAGCGTAGAGCGCAACTGTTGCTCCGTAACCATCGTGAAACCGTCAATTCCGGGATTAACAAGAAAGCACTTGAACCCTGGCACGCCAGCGGCTGCGAGCGCTTCTATGTGATCTTGGTTATCGTGAACCACTCCGCCCCAGGCCGCCCAATCGACGCGGCATTTGCCATATGCGGCCGCACGCTTGGCTTCTAGAGCAGCTACCGTGGTCGTCGCGGGAAGACAATTCAGAGGCATGTCGACGAGCATCGTGTAACCGCCGGCGGCCGCCGCCCGAGTCGCCGTTTCAAAACCTTCCCACTCTGCGCGCCCAGGATCGTTGATATGCACGTGGGAATCGACCAGCCCGGGAAGGATGGCTGCATCGCCGAAGTCATGAACCTCATAGTGATCCGGTACTTGATTCGGGGAAACGACCGCATTGATCCGCTCGCCTTCCACAAGGATGGCACCCGGGCGAATTCCTTCGGGAGTGACCACGCGCCGAGCGATGAAGGCTTGCAACTCCAAAGTGTCAGTCTCCTCAGCCGTAACGATTTCACGTGCTGAAAACAGCATTTTACGAAATTCCGAGTCCAGCTTATACTCGCTTCTCAGCGAAGCGGCTGCGAAAGAGTCCATGTCGACTGATTTGCGGGTTCGCGGGTTGCTGGCGCCGGCGACCCCTTGACAGTCACGCATCGTTAGAGCCGACACATGGACAATCCTTTCATGGCTCGCGCCATTCAACTCTCGATTGATAACGTCCACTCCGGACGCGGCGGCCCTTTCGGCGCGGTGGTTGTGAAAAGCGGCGCCATTGTTGCCGAAGCCGCCAATCAGGTCACGTCCACGAATGATCCGACCGCGCACGCCGAAGTCCTCGCCATCCGCGAAGCCTGCAAAAAACTTGGCGTTTTCGATCTGGAGGGTTGCGAGATATACACCTCCTGTGAGCCTTGCCCTATGTGCCTGGGAGCAATCTACTGGGCTCGCCTGTCACGCGTCTACTTTGGCAACGCCGACGCCGATGCCTCCAGGATCGGGTTCGACGATTCGCTGATCTATCGCGAAATCGCCCAGCCGCATTCGCAGCGCAAGATCCCGATGATTCAGATGATGCGTGAAGAAGCGTTGGCGGCGTTTCGTGCCTGGGAAAACAAACCCAACAAAATCGAATACTAAACCGCTCGGTAGTGCAAAGTCGTACTCATGGAGGACGATTGATCGACCGCTATTTCAAACTCACCGAGAACCAGACATCTGTGAAGCAGGAGATGCTGGGCGGCCTGACCACCTTCGTCACGATGGCCTACATCATCGTCGTGAACCCCCAGATTCTCGCTCAGGCAGGAATGCCCCCGGAAGGAGTGGTTTTCGCGACGTGCGTATCGGCTGCGGTGGCCACGCTGGTGATGGGCCTCTACGCAAACTATCCCATTGCCTTGGCGCCGGGGATGTCTCTCAATGCCTACTTTACTTATTCAGTTTGCATCGCCATGCATGTTCCGTGGCGCACGGCACTCGCGGTCGTGTTTTGTTCGGGTGTTCTTTTTCTCGTTCTCACGGTGACGAGGGTTCGCGAGCAAATCGTCAATGGCATGCCCGACTGCCTGAAGCATTCCACCGCGGCCGGAATCGGAATGTTCATCGCGTTCGTAGGACTGCGCAACGCAAAGCTGGTAGTGGCCAATTCTGCGACGTACGTGGGACTCGGCAGCTTCGCCGACAAAGAAGTGCAGACCGCCTGCTTCGGCCTGGCGCTTACGTTGATCCTGATGTCGCGAAAGCTCCATGGTGCTATCCTCGTCGGCATCTTTGGGACAACCGTTCTCGGAATTCTGCGCGGCGTCACGAACTGGCCCACGGCAATCTTTTCGATGCCGCATCCCTCGTCCACATTTCTGCAGCTTGACTTTCGTGGCGCCACCCATCTTGGCTTGCTCGAAATCCTGTTCGCATTCTTGTTCGTGGATTTATTCGACAACGTCGGGACGCTCGTGGGCGTTTGCGAGCAGGGCGGCTTCGTCAAAGACGGCAAGATCCCCCGCGCCGGCCGCATCCTGGTTGCGGATGGAGTCGGCACCGTGTTCGGCGCCCTGACCGGAACTTCCACGGTCACCAGCTACATTGAAAGCGCCGCTGGAGTTGCCGCCGGGGCTCGCACCGGACTGAGCAACGTCGCTGTTGCGGCGCTCTTCATGCTCGCCACTTTCTGCTCGCCTCTGGCCACGGCGATTCCAGCCTTCGCAACTGCGCCGGCACTGATTCTGGTTGGCGTGTTGATGACGCAATCCATCGCACAAATCGACTGGAAAGATTTCAGCGAAGCTGTCCCGGCATTCATTACCATGCTCGCCACGCCTCTCACATTCAGCATTGCCACCGGCCTCAGCCTCGGTTTGATTTCCTATACGGTCGTGAAAATTGCTTCCGGAAAGGTTCGCGAAATCAACGCGCTCATTTGGATCCTCACCATCCTGTTTATTCTGCGCTACGTTTATTTGGCGGCAGCCTAGCGTGTACCGTCCGGAGCGGCTTTTTCAGGTCGAATCAGCAGCGCCAGTCTGGGGAATAGAAAAAGTACGGCGGCATCATCGATAACGTTCACCTGGCAGGTATAGAACCCGGGCTTCAGTGAGTTCAGCGGCAGCTCAAGCTGGAAGACTCCGGCCTTGCGCTCGCGGGCATTCAGTTCATTTAACTCGACGAGTGAGCTCTCGAACACTTTAATTTTCCCGCGGAAGAACGCGACATTCGAAAGCAGGTGAATGCCAGATCTTGCCGCACCGGCCTCGGAAGTGCCGGCAGCACCGGCTCGCGCTGGATCATAAACTTCGTAGTACAGCCGCAAATGCTGTCCCGACGAGAAGACGTGCGTCACGTTCGGGATGATCTCCGACCCGTCGCGAACCAGCGGACTCAAAGTCGACCCTTTCTTCGCTGGTTCGAGCTGACTCGCGAGGACAATCGAACTCATCTTCAGCGGCTGCGACTTGAGGTCGGGCACGTCCAGGTCGGTCTCGAACGAGCCCATGCGTCCGGTTTGATTTTCTCTCACAACAAATTTCAGGTGAAACTTTCCGGGAGGCAGGCTGAGTCCAGTGTCGTACTGCACATTCTTCTTTTGCACCTCTGATGCTGCACCTACGGCAAGTTTGACCGTGTCGCGAATCTGAGTGATGGCATGGTGTTGGCCGTCGGTTACGATGCCAATCACATCGAGTGTTGCCTTATCGCGATCGCTGCTGCGCGCAAAAGGAATTTCCGATCCCGGCACGACCAGCGAGATTGGAATGTAAAACTTGTTGGCCTCCAGACGGAAATAAGCAGTGTTCAGATACAAGGGCAGGTCGGTCGTCGGCAGTTCGGACGCAAGTTCCTCCTGCAGTTGCAGTTCTTTGTCTTCCTTGGTGGAGTGTTTGTAATCCGCTGGTGCGTAGTAGCCGCGACGGAAGTCAACCTTAACGCCGGGAGCATTTACCTTCACAGAAATGCGGCGATAACGCCCGTCCCTGGCTGGATTCGTGCTGCGATAACCGACGAGATAGTACGTCGATGTATCCTGCTGCACTCCCTTGAAAACCTGGCCGAAATCATTGGAATCAAGAAAAGCGCGCCCGCCCGTGTCGCTGGCCAGCGTGACTAGAGTTTCTTGCGTCCTGAAGTTGGAATTCAACGCGCTGATCGTGGCTTGGCCGGAATAGGCGGAGGTGCCGCGCAGGCTGGCGTTCTGCGCCTCTCCGCCGGCGACGAGCGCCTGCAGGCCGCGTAGATCCATGGTGTAGATCGCCAGGTTCGCCCGCACGGCGGCGTTGGTGGCTGCCCGCAATTCTGATTGATTTTCGATTCCCGTTCGGTCCATACCGCTGGAAAAATAGATCAGCGATTTTTTCTGATCGAGGTGAGAAAGTTTTTCGGCCACCGAACGCAGCGCCTCGAGCCGCCGATCGGTATTGAAAATGTTGTATTCCGTATCGTCTGCCGTGAACGGCTGACCGGTGTCTGGCGTGCCCTCGGTCGAACCCGTCGTGCCTTCTTCGAAGCCCTGGCCGCTGCCAGTACTGAAAGCTTGCAGCTGCTTTTTGAGTAAATCGTGATCGGCGGTGAAATCCTGGTTGACCAGCAGCGCGCTGCCCAGAGACACGATCGAGACCAGATCCGCTGGTGCCATCTGCGTATCGACGTAGTGTTCGGCCGAGGTGACGGCGCGATCGATCTCGTCCGGCTCCATGGCGGAGAGATCGAAAAACAGCACGATGAGACGGCGATCTTTAAACTGATTCGCCCCTCCGGGAGTCGCCGCAGGCGGAGCTTCCGCGGGTTGAGCGAGCGGGCTGGACAACGGTTTTGTTTGCGCTACATCTTGATTCGCCACAGCATCGATATCTTCCACATCGAACGAAACTACTTTCTGTGGCTTGTTGTCTTCGAGAATCGTGAAGTCTCCGGGTTTGAGTCCGCGCACGAAATTTCCATTCTTGTCCCGGACCGTCACATTCACCAACACCAGATCGGTCTGCACGCGAAACGTGTAGTCCGTAGGCTGCTGCTGTTGCGCGGGCAGGGAAGAACACAACAGGGCGAACTGCAGCAACGTTGCCACAATCCTGCCAGCCCATCGGTCCGGAATGGAAGTCATGGTTGTTCTCCCCTCAAAAGCGGAACCGGGCCGTCATCGTAATTTGCCGCATGGCGCCAACCGCCGTGACATGCCCGAAGGTTAGCGAAGTCACCGACGTATCAATCGACGAGTAATTTGGTATGTTGAAAACGTTCGCAGCCTGCGCGCGAAATTCCAGCACGCGCGATTCGTTCAACGGGATGACCTTAGTGAGCGCCATATCAAAAACCTTGCTGCCGGGACCGATGATGCTATTGCGGCGTGCGTTGCCATATTGGCAGGTGGAAGATGTGCTTTCAAAGGCCGCGGTATTGAACCACTCTGTAATCGAAGGATGCGACAGCTGAATCGATTGCCCGGGAACCAGATTCGGTCGCAGCGTGCCGCTCGTGCCACCATTAAGCTCGCAAGTGTTGTTCACGAATCGAGGTGTGAAGGGAAGTCCGGTTGCAATGGTCCAGTCCCCACTCCATTGCCAGTCGCCTAAGATAGCGCGCACCGGAGTATTCCCGTTGAGCCAGCGTTTGTCATGGCCAAACGGCAGTTCCCACAAATAGTCGGCAGTGAATCTCTGAGTCTGGTTGAAGCTGGAGAGCCCGCGCTCCGCGGAAAGATCAAACGGATTCTGGGCCACGCTGTTTGCCCCGCTGCCCGCCGAGGCACTCGCGCCCCCACCCGCCGCGCCGGTCCCGCCCGCTCCCAGGCCAGCGCTTCCCGAGCCGCTCGTAGCTCCCGCGCCGATGGAGGACGCATCATCGATCGACTTCGAAAACGTATAGAGTCCGCCGACGGAAAAGCCGCTCGCCAGGCGCTTGCGCAAGCGCACCGATCCTGCATTGGCCTCGGAATCGCCAAGGGAATTTTCGAAAGTGAATGCCTGTACGTTTGGAATCCGAATCTGAATGCCTCCCATCGTGATCGTCCGGTTGGGCGCTTCCAGAATATCCAGGTTCGTGCCCTTGGTTCCCGTGTAGTCGACATTGAGCAACAACGTCGGTCGCAGCTGCTGCTGGATATCCAGATTGCGGATTTGCACATAACCGAATCGATAATTCGGATTCACCGCGTAGCTATTGGTGGTCGGATTGGAAGAGTCAGACGGAAAGCCGCTAGCCAGCGTAAGGTCTCCTGGAGCTGTCTGAATGTTGGTCTCGGCCGTTGAAAATGGAGGCTGGAACGCAAGTTGCTGCGCGATGGTTTGATAAGCGCCGGTGTTGTAGTTGATTCCATATCCGCCGCGCACCACCGTTTTTGAAAATGGCTTCCATGCGAATCCGACGCGAGGCGCAAACCCTTTGCGATCCGGACGCACCAGGCTGGCCGGCAAGTTTCCGCTATAGGGTCCGGGTCGTCCGGGCACGACCACCGCGACTGCGGGCGTACCCAGCGCGGGGTTCAGCACTCCGGGCGAGAGATCAAGGTTCGCAATCAGATTATTCTCTTCCGTGAGCGGCGAGACGTATTCGTAACGAATGCCGACGTTCAGCGTGAGATTTCCGCGAAGTTTCCACTCGTCCTGCAAATACGAATCCCAGTAATTGCCGTGGAAATGATAGTTATCCTGCCCGTACTGCACAGACGTTGTCTGCGGAAAACCCAGCAGGAAATCGGCAAAGTCGTAGCCTGTCCCGACGACGGGTTCTCCACTGACAACTTCCTGTGTATTGAGGCCACTGAAGGTGAACGATCCGCGCGCGTTGCTGCTGGTCTCCGTGTTGAGCTGCACCCTCCGGAAGTCTCCACCCCAGCGCCACGAGTGTTTGCCGTGAGTCCAGACGACATTATCGGAAAGAGTATAGGTCTGGTTGCGCAACAGTTGCGGATTTATATCCGAGAGGCTGTTGAAGTCGGCGAACGAAAGGCTGGGCAATCCCCAGTCAAACGGATTCGTGGAGACTCCGGTGATTCCCAGCGCGCTGTCAATGTCCTGGTTGAACGCATAGAGATTTTGCGTGCGGGTCCGGCTGCGGTTGAAGTCGAAGCGCACGGTGTTGGTCAGCTTACCGACGCTCTTCACCCAGCCAAGAGGTACATCAAAACTGCGAACGTTGGTGCTGCCGCCCACGCTCGGAAACGGATTCGTAATGTTCGAGTCCGATCCATGGTAGTGCAAGCCAAACGTCAGATTATTGCGCGGAGCCCCGCGACCACCACCTCGGCGTCCGCCGGAAGGCGCAGCGCCCAGGGTGTGATTGATGCGCACGTTCAGGTCGTCGCTGTCGCTGGTCGTGGAAGTCACATAGTGAAAATTCTGGAAGTTCCCCGGCAAATTCGGCACCGGGATATATGGCAGCAATCCCGCTGCCACCGGATTGATCTGCGGAAGCGTGTTACAAGTCGGGTTGCAAGGAAACGGCGCATTGGTCGCGGGATCGAAAATCTCCACCTGGGTGCCCTTCGCAGGCCCAGAAGTATAGTCGACGCCGGTAAAGTTTCCTTCCCGCTCCAGCAGCGTCGGCACGGTGGAAAACTGGTCGAACGGATTCTCCCCGCGCTTGCCGTTGTAGTTGACGAAGAAAAATGTCTTGGTGCCACCATGATAAATCTTGGGAATATTGAGTGGCCCGCCCACCGAACCGCCGAAGCTGTTCTGCAAATATCCCGGCTTGCTCGCGGGTTCGCCGGCCAGTGCATACGGCGATGCATTCAGCGCCGAATCGCCGATGCCGTAGTAAATCGATCCATGCGGATGATTGATGTCAAAGCCGCGCCGCCCGGTGATGGTCATGGCCCGCCCCGGACCTCCACCACCAAAGCCTCCTCCGCCGCCAAATCCGCCGCCTGCCCCGAAGCCGCCCCCATTTTGCCGAGCGTCGGTGATGCGCTGCTGCAGCTCGTCTCCACTCATCCCGTTGAGCGAATTGGAACTGTTCCCGGAAA
>Ga0210389_10000164_pt1 | contig 67749 bp, 76 predicted proteins | sample IncBWH28OmetaG_FD_160127 | JGI IMG/M metagenome (GOLD analysis project Ga0210389, IMG submission 160127) | Forest soil microbial communities from Barre Woods Harvard Forest LTER site, Petersham, Massachusetts, United States - Inc-BW-H-28-O ...
TCATCATCATGCCGGGGGTGCAGAAACCGCACTGGAGGCCGTGGCATTCGGCGAAGGCCTCCTGGACCGGGTCGAGGATGCCGCCCCAGGCCAGGCCCTCGACGGTGGTGATTCGGTGCCCGTCGGCCATGACGGCGAGGACGGTGCAGGCCTTGACCGGTGTCTCGTCGAGCCACACGACGCAGGCGCCGCAGTTGGACGTGTCGCAGCCCCAGTGCGAGCCGGTCAGGCCCAGGTCGTCGCGCAGGAAGTGGATGAGCAGCAGGCGGGGCTCGACCTCGCGGGTGTGGTCGACGGCGTTGACGGTGATGGTGATCTTCATGATGCTGGCTGCCGTCCTTGTGCGCGGGGGGTCTCTTGCGCGCGGTCGACGGCGAGGCGGAGCACCCGGGTGGTGAGCTCCTGGGCGAGGTGGCGCTTGTAGTCGACGGGGCCGCGCTGGTCGGCGACGGGGCGGCAGTGCTCGGCGGCGATCCGCCCGGCCTCGGCCAGAATCCGCTCGTCGGCAGGCTGGCCGCGCAGGAATTCCTCGGCCTCGGCGGCGACGAAGTGGGTGGCGCCGAGGGCGGTCAGGCCGATGCCGGCGTCCTCGATGCGGCCGTCGGCCAGCCGGACGGCGGCGCCGGCCGCGCCGATCGGCCAGTCGCCGGCCCGGCGCGAGACCTTGACGTAGGCGCTACCGCTGCCGGTCCGGACGGGGAGCCTGATCTCGGTGAGCATCTCATCGGCGGCGACGACGGTTTCGTATGGCCCGGTGTGGAACGCGCGGGCGGAGACCTCGCGTTCGCCGCCGGGGCCGCGGATGATCATGGTGCCCTTCAGCGCCGCGAAGGCGGCGGACAGGTCTTCGGACGGGTCGGCCTGGCACAGCGAGCCGCCGACCGTGCCCCAGTTGCGGACGACGGGATCGGCGATGACCCGCTCGGCGTCGTGCAGGATGGCGAAGTGCCTGCCCGCTTCGGACGAGGCGAGGAGGTCGGCGTGCCGGGCGAGGGCGCCGATGCGGAGCGTCCTGCCCGTGCCTGAGCTGCCCGTGCCTGAGGTGCCGCCGGTCAGCTCGATGTAGCGGAGGCTGGCGATGGGATTGATGTCAATGAGGATTTCGGGATGGGCGAGGCGGAGCTTCATCATCGGGATCAGGCTGTGCCCGCCGGCCAGGACCCGGGCGACCGGGCCGTAGCGCGCGAGGAGCTCGAGCGCCTGCTCGACGCTCGCGGCCCGTTCGTAGTCGACCTGTGCGGGGACTTGCAATCCGCTCTCCCTGGGTTACCGTTTGCGCTTAAGAGTCACACTGGAGTCACGATGACGCTGACGCAACTGAACGCATTCGTCCTCGTGGCGCGCCTGGGGTCGGTCCGGGCGGCCGCGACGGCGCTCGGTGTCAGCGAGTCGGCGGTGTCGCAGGCGCTGACGGCGCTGCGGCAGGACCTGGGCGACCAGCTGATCACGCGCAGTCAGGCCGGCATGGTCCTGACGCCCGGCGGTTCGCGGCTGCTCGGCACCGCGTCCCAGATCGTGGTGCTCGGTGCGGAGGCGCACGCCGCCGTCCGGGCCGCCCAGGGCGCGGCGGAACAGCTCCGCGTCGTCGCGACGTCCGCGTTCGCCGAGTTCGTGGCCGGGCCGCTGATGGAGGCGTTCACTCGCCGGTTCCCCGGGCCCGTCGAGGTGTCGACCGGTGTGGCGGCCTCCGACGAGCAGGCCGTGCTGATCGCCAACCGCCTCGCCGACGTGGCGATCGGGCCGGCTGTCCGCCGTGAGGAGGAACTTCCGATCGTCAGCGAGCCGGTCTTCAAGTACCGGCTGGCGGTGGTGGGCGCGAAGGACTTCCGGCCGCGCGGCCCGGTCCGGCAGCTGCGCTGGCTGGTGGACCCGTCCGGGACCGACTCGGGCAGCGAGACGGCGGCGGTGCTGCGCCGGCTGGGCGTGCCGGAAGGCAACATCCGCGTGTTCCCGAGCCAGACGGCCGCCTGGTCCGCCGCGGCCGACGGACTGGGCGTGGCGCCGGCGATCGAGCACCTGGTCTCCCACCAGGTACGCCGCGGCGAACTCTCCTTCGTCCCCATGCCGGGTGTCCCGGCCGAAGAGTGCTGGTACGCGACCCTGCTGGAACGCGGCCGCCGCGGCACGGCGGCCGGCGCTCTCCGCCGCTTCCTGAGCACCCCGGAAGCGATGCAACTGATGCGCTCCCCAGCCGCAGGCGTCCCCCCATCCCGCTTCAAACCCCCGGTCTACGTCACCATCTGGAGCTGACCCCCTCCGCGCCCCCGCGCCGCCTCTCCGCGGCTCCGCCGCACCCCCCAACCGGCTCAAATGCGCAAACGAGCCGGTTATAGCGTGCTCAAACCCGCATTCGGGCCGGCCAGCGAACGTGCTCGAATGCGCAAATGGGCATCCTCGGGCGAGATGCTCCATGTCCTCCTCCGCGGGTCAATTAAGCAACACCTTATTTCGCTATTGCGGCGGTGTTAAGGCGGGGAGAACATGCGGTTGAAATTGCACGCGCAACCGGAGCCATCGCAGGTGGCGCCGCCAACGACGGCTGGAGTTAACGCATGCGAGTCGAGTCCGATGGACATAGCGGTGGAAATCCGCGCTTGTATGAGCTAATCGAGCACGCACCGAAGACTGGCAAGAGCCCCACGGTCTGGGCCTGGCCGCAGCTGGTCGACTATCTCAAGGTCGCTGGTCAGCCCGTCGCCGGACCGTGGCCGCCGCATCAGGAACCCCGTCCCGACCCCGACTACGAGTCGGGCCCGGTGGCGGTCGCTGACCCCGAATCGGTTCCCGCGCCCCGGACAGCCGCAGAAAAGCCAGCCGTCACCGAACCCGTCACCGAACTCGCCGCTGAACCCGTTACCCAGCCCAGCGCGGAACGGAGCGAGTGAATGTACCCCTCCCGTTTCCGTTACGAAGCGCCCCGGTCCCTGGACGAGGCGATCGCGCTGCTGCGTGATGGCGGCGACGATGCGAAGGTCCTGGCCGGAGGCCAGAGCCTGGTGCCGATGATGAAGCTGCGTTTCGCGTCACCGGAACTGCTCGTCGACATCAACGGCCTGCCCGGGCTGGACTACCACGTCGCCGAGCCGGACGGCAGCCTGCACGTCGGCGCCCTCTGCCGCCACGCGGACCTGGAGTGGTCGCCGCTGCTGAAGAGCTCCCAGCCGACGATGGCGGCGGCCGCGCCGGTAATCGCCGACCCGCTCGTGCGGAACCGGGGCACGCTGGTCGGCTCACTGTGCCACGCCGACCCCCAGGGTGACTGGGCGGCGGTCATGCTGGCGCTCGGCGGTTCTGTCGTGGCCCAAGGCCCGTCCGGGAAGCGCGTCATCCCGCTCACGGACTTCGTGACTGGCCCGTTCACGAACACGCTGGAGCACGACGAGATCGCGGTCGAGGCGGTCGTGCCCGCGGCGCGCGGTCTAAGGGCCGGGGGCTACCTGAAGCTGGAGCGGCGTGTCGGCGACTTCGCCACCTGCGGTGTTGCGGTCGCGATCGAGACCGCTCCGGCGAGCGGGACCGTGACTCGGGCGGGCATCGCCCTGTCCGGTGTCGGCGGGGCCACGATCAACGCGACCGAGGCGGCCGCCGCACTGACGGGCCAGCCGCTGACCCCCGGCACCATCAGCGCCGCCGCCGATCGGGCGGCGAGCACGGCGCGGCCGAAGACTGACCATCGCGGCAGCGCCGAGTACAAACGGCACATGGTGCGCATGTTCGTCGCCCGGATCCTGAATGGCACGGCACCCACGGCCGGAGCGGCCGGTGCGGCCGGAAAGGCAGCGTGACGTCATGACCGTCGTTTACGACGACCTCGGCGACGAAGCAGCCGAAGAAGTCCCCATGCGCCGCATTCGGTTCACGATCAACGGCGCGAAGAAGATCGCCGAGATCGAGCCGCGGCTGCTTCTGTCGCACTTGATCCGGCGCGGCGTCGGCCTGACCGGCACCCACATGGGCTGCGACACCACGAACTGCGGCGCCTGCACGGTGCTTGTCGACGGCAAGCCGATCAAGTCCTGCACGATGCTCGCCGTGCAGGTGGACGGCCGGGAGGTCACCACCGTCGAGGGCCTGGCCAGCATGAGCGAACTGCACCCGCTGCAGGAGGGATTCAAGCAGGAGCACGGGCTCCAGTGCGGGTTCTGCACGCCGGGGATGATGATGGCCGCCAAGGGCCTGCTCGACCGCAACCCCGAACCGACCGAGGAAGACGTCCGGTGGGCGCTGTCCGGCAACCTGTGCCGCTGCACCGGCTACCAGAACATCGTGAAGTCGGTCCTCTGGGCCGCCGAGAAGATCCGGGCAGAGGGGTAGTCACGAGATGACGGAGACCACGGCACGGCCCGCGGCGCTGGACGAGATCAAGATCGGCGGCCTGGGCGCGAGCCGCAAGCGCGTCGAGGACGATCGGTTCATCCGGGGCAAGGGCAACTACACGGATGACATCACGCTCCCGGGGATGCTGCACATGGAGATCCTCCGCAGTCCCCTGCCGCATGCGCGCATCAAGTCGATCGACACGAGCAAGGCGTGGGAGATCCCCGGGGTTCACTTGGTCCTCACCGGCGAGATGATGGCGACGCGGAACCTCGCCTGGATGCCGACGCTTTCCTATGACACGCAGGCCGTCCTGGCCACCGACAAGGTGCGCTTCCAGGGGCAGGAGGTGGCGGCGGTCATCGCCGACGACCCGTACATCGCCAAGGACGCGTGCGACGCGATCGATGTCGACTACGAGCCGCTGCCGCCTATCGTGAACCCGGCGCAGGCTCAGGCCGACGGCGCCCCGGTCATCCGGGACGACAAGGAAGGCCAGGTCAACAACGTCATCTACGACTGGGAAGTCGGCGACAAGACGGGCACCGACCGGGCCTTCGCACAGGCCGACGTCATCAGCAAGATCGAGCTGCACTACCCGCGCAGCCATCCGTCGCCGATCGAGTGCTGCGGGTCGGTCGCCGACTTCAACCGGGCCACTGGCAAGCTCACCGTCTACATGACGACCCAGGCGCCGCACATCATCCGCGCCGCTGTCGCCATGGTCGCCGAACTCCCCGAGCAGATGATCCGGATCGTCTCACCGGACATCGGCGGCGGCTTCGGCAACAAGGTGCCGATCTACCCGGGCTACGTCGTGTCGATCCTCGCCTCGATCCTCCTGGAGCGACCGGTGAAGTGGATCGAGGACAAGACGGGGAACCTGATCTCGACCGGCTTCGCCCGCGACATCTACCTACAGGGGGAACTCGCGCTCCGCAACGACGGCAAGATCCTCGGGATGCGGATGCACACCGACGCCGACCACGGCGCGTTCTTCGCCGACGCGCAGCCGAGCAAGTTCAAGATCGGCCTGATGCACTCCACGTTCGCGGCCTACGACATCCCGGCCGCGCACCTGACCGCGCGCGGCGTGTACACGAACAAGGCACCCGGCGGCGTGGCGTACCGATGCTCGTTCCGCGTCACTGAGGCGATGTTCTTCCAGGAGCGCATGATCCAGGCCGCGGCCGACGACCTGGGCATGGATCAGGCGGCGTTCCGGCGGATGAACTTCGTCAAGGACGACGACTTCCCGCACCGCACGCCGTTCGGTTTCCTCACCGACTCCGGCCAGTACGCCAAATGCCTAGATGTCGGCCTGAAAGCCATCGATTACGAAAATTTCCGTAAGGAACAGCAAGAAGCCCGCAAACAGGGCCGTCTTCTCGGCCTCGGGATCTCCACAATGACCGAACCGCTCGGCGCCGGCAACAGCCGTGAGTACGACATCCTCGGCATCAAGATGTTCGACTCCGCCGACCTGAAGGTCCACATGACCGGCAAGGCCATCCTCCGCACGGGAGCCAAGACCCAGGGCCAGGGCCACGAAACGACCTGGGGCCAGATCGTCGCCCACGAACTCGGCATCCCGGCTGAGGATGTCACGGTGGAGGAGGGCGACACCGACACGGCCCCGTTCGGGATGGGGACTTACGCCTCGCGCTCCACCCCGGTCGCGGGCGCCGCCGTCGCGATGGTCTCACGCAAGATTCGCGCCAAGGCGAGGAAGCTCGCCGCTCATCTCCTCGAGGTCTCCGAAGAGGACGTGGAGTGGGAACTCGGCCGCTTCTACGTCCGGAGCGCCCCCGAGCGCGGCGTGACCATCCAGGAATGCGCGATGGCGGCCTACAGCAACATGCCCGACGGCATGGAGCCGGGCCTGGAGAACACGGCCTACTACGACCCGCCTAATCTCACCTGGCCCTTCGCGGTCTACATCGTCACCGTCGAGGTGGACCCCGCGACCGGTGTGTGGGACGTGCTGAAGACGGTCGCGGTCGACGACTGCGGCGTCCGGATCAACCCGATGATCGTCGAGGGCCAGATCATGGGCGGCCTGACCGAGGCCTACGCGATGGCAAGCATGCAGTTCATCACCTTCGACGGCGACGGCAACTGCGTGGGCTCGAACTACATGGACTACCTGCTGCCGTCCGCATGGGAGACACCAGGCTTCGAGCTGCACAGCGAGGTCGTCACCCCGTGCCCGCACCACCCGATCGGCGCGAAGGGCATCGGCGAGTGCGCCGCGGTCGGCGGCCCGGCGGCCTTCGTGAACGCCGTCATGGACGCACTGTCCGGGACGGGAGTCCGCAACATCGACATGCCGGTGCTGCCGGACCGCGTATGGGAGGCGCTGCAGACCCATCACGACGTCTCGGGCGCGCCGCCGGTGAGGAGCGACTCGTGAAAGTGCTCGAGCAGGCCGCGGAGAAGGCCAGACGGGGGGAGCCGTTCGCGCTGGCGACGGTGGTCTGGCGGCAGGGACCGTCGTCCGGGAAGCAGGGCTCGCAGGCGATCATCACCGCCGACGGCGAGCTCCGCGGCTGGATCGGCGGTGCCTGCGCGGAACCGGTGGTGGTCCGGGAGGCGAAGCAGGCCATCGCCGACGGCAGCGCCCGGCTGCTGCTGCTCGGCACGCCGGACCAGTTCGGGACGACGGTCGCGGAGGGGATGACGGTCGTCCCGATCTCGTGCCAGAGCGAGGGGGCGCTTGAGGTGTATATCGAGCCGGTGCTTCCGGCGCCGCGGCTGGTGATCGTGGGCACGTCCCCGATGACGCGCACGCTCGCCGAGCTCGCGCGGGCACTGGAGTGGTCGGTGGAGGTGATGGCCGGAAAGGAGTTCAAGTCCGGGCACGCCGATAACCGGACCATGGTGGTCGTCGCCACGCAGGGCCACGATGACGAGGGGGTGGTCGAGCGCGCGGCCGCCGCCGGTCCCGCCTATCTGGGCCTCGTCGCGTCCCGCCGCCGGGCGGAGGCCGTTCTCGGCTACCTCGCCGAACGCGGTGTCGCCGCCGACCAGCTCGCCCGGGTGCACGCTCCCGCGGGCCTGGATCTCGGCGAGACGACCCACGAGGAGATTGCCGTAGCGGTGCTGGCGGAGCTGGTCAAGCTGCGGGCATCAGGTGCTGTCGCCCTTCCCCCATCACGTTCCAGCCTTTCGCTTCTTGCCCCCGTCACCGTCACCGACCCGGTGTGCGGCATGGCGGTGGTTCCGGATCAGTCGGCGTATCCGTTCACCCACGAGGGCGTCACCCATTACTTCTGCTGTGCCGGCTGCCGCCGCTCGTTTGAAGAGAGCTTGGTGAGCTGAGTTGATCATCAACAACGACTTCGAGGTCGCCCAGCCGGTCGACGCGGTGTGGAAGTTCTTCGACGACATTCCTCAGGTGGCCGCGTGCCTGCCAGGCGCGCAGCTCACCGAGGATCTCGGCGACGGCAAGTACAAGGGCGGGGTCGCGATCCGGATGGGCCCGGTCCGGCTCCAGTTCGCGGGCACCGCCGACATCACGGCACGCGACGACGCCGCGAAGAAGATCGTGGTCAACGCGGCGGGTGCCGACGAGAAGGGCCGGGGCAACGCGGCGATGGTGGTGAGCGCGGCCCTGTCGGCCAAGGGCAGGGGCACCAAGGTCGCCGTAACCCAGGATCTCCAGCTTTCGGGCGCGGCGGCCCAGTACGGACGCGGGATGATCGCCGATTTCTCCGCGATCATGATGCGCGACTTCGCGGCGAACATGCAGGACCGGATCGAGCGCCTGGAGCGCGGCGAGTCGGTCGAGCAGCTCAACGCGGCGTCCGCCGGCTCGTCGGTGCGGGGCTTCTCGCTGGCCATGCGCGCGGCGCGCCTGGCCCTGACCCGGGTATTCCGCCGCTTCTTCCTCCCCTATCAAGGAGCCACGACATGACTCTCTGGTGGATCGGCAACATCATCCTGCTCGTCGTGGTGCTGCCCGTCGTCATCTACCTGCTCAACCGCGTCCTGGCCGCGCTGGAGCGCATCCGGGCCGCGAGCGACGACATCCTGGCCGGCGGCGTCGCCCTGGTCGGGGAACTGCAGAACGTGCCCGAGGGCCTGGCGACGACGGACAAGACCATCGAGGCAGTCAGGGTCGGCGCGGTCCGCTACGCGGGCTCCGTCGCCAAGCTACTCGGATAGGAGAACGCGTTATGCCAGCAGCAGCCTGGATGACGATCGCGGTCGCGGGCCTGATCATCGCGATAATCGCGGTGGGCCTGATCCGCGTCGTCGGCCATCTCTTCGCGATCCGCAAGACGCTGCGGGCGGTCACCGGCGGCGTGCAGGCGGTCGAGCAGCTCACGTCCACGGTGCCCGAGCGACTGACCTCGGTTAACGCGAACCTGAAGCCGGTCCGCGACTTCTGCGAAACGGTTTGAGCCATGGACACTGACTGGACTATCGGCTTCGTGATCGGCGGCGTGATCCTGGTCGCCGTCGTCGTCCTCGTGGTGACGATCCTCATGCTCGCGAAGCAGGTCGGCGACGAGGCGCCGAAGATCAACACGGCCCTCGAGGGCGCTGTCCGCAACACGGCCCCGCTGGCCGCGCTGCGCACGACGATCGAGCACGCGACCATCATCATCGCCGGCCTGCAGCGCGGCCGTGCGCGCCTGGGAGGCTGACCCGTGAACCCGACTGAACACGCCTTCTGGCTCTCGGCCATCATCGTCGGCTTCGTGGTCGTCGTGGCGGTCGCGGCCCTGCTCAGCGTGCTGATCTACCTGATCAAGCGGATCAGCGGCCGGGTCGGCACGATCGGGGCCACGCTGACGGCGGCTAAGGCGAACACCGCCGACACGGCGCTGATCCCGCAGGTCGCCACCGGCGTCGACGCCGTCCTCGCCGAAGGCCTGGAGCACCACCTGTTCCTCGGCCGCGTCCTCGAGAAGGTAAGAAGCTGATGACCCTCTTCGTCGTCCTGACCGTTGTCGTAATCGCGGCGCTGATCGCGGGCCTGGCCTTTTTCCTGTACTGGGCGGGCACACTGCTCGACCGCATCGGCGCGAAACTCGAAGGCGCGGCGGAAATCGTCCGCGGCATCAAGTCCGACGCGGAACTCATCGAACCGGGCCTCGACCACATCAACGAGACCGGCGGCGTGGTCGCCGGCGCCCTCCCGCTCCTGTACACCATGGCCGAAGGGATCGTCAGCGGAGTGGCCGTGCCGGCTCCGGCACCGGCCGTGCCGGAGCCGGCACGCCCAGCATCGGGCACCCGTCGCTCCCGCCTCTTGTCGGCGGTGGGCTACACGCCAACCGCAGACTCCACCCGAGTTTGATAGTAATTTCGGTGGCTATAACCACCGAAATTACTATCAAACCAAAGGGGCGCGAGAGGGGGACGGCATGATTCGGCTGGGGTCGCTCGCTGGTTATCCCTTCGACGGTCCCCGCCTGCTCGCTGGCTGGATCGCACCGCGATCAGCCGCCGTCTACGCGATAACCTACAAGCCAGATCAAGCGAAAGATCAGCACGCGGTCATCTACGTAAGCCACTCCGGTGACCTGTCCCTGGAACGATTTCCTTTCAAGCATCCGAAGGCCACGTCCTGGATTAAACGCGCCGGCTCGAAGTGGAAGCTCTACATATGCACCTATGAGATCCCGGGCGGCACTCCGTCGCACAGGGATCAAATCACTCGCGAACTGATATCGGTCTACCATCCTAGTTGTAACGACCAGCAGTACGACCCCACCTGGAGACCCGAGTGGATCGGTGGCTCCGGCACAGGCTGATCAAATGCCGACGCCATATACAAGCGGCCCTGTCAAGCCCCTATCTTCCGGCTGTGGATAAATTCTTAATTATCCACAGCTGGCGTTAATTGACGCTACCGGTACCGTGAGGCGGCAGGCATCGTGGCCTCATGACGTTTCTCGGCACATGTTCCCCTGTGCTAGACGACTTGCTCAAGGACCAGGATGAGGTTCTCGATACCCAGACGGCGCTGAAGCACATGTCACGGGAAACTTTGCGCTGGCGGATCAAGTCGGGACGCTGGCAGCAACCTTGCCGGGGAATCGTGGTCGCGCATTCCGGGCCGTTGACCCAGCGGCAAAGGCTGTGGGTGGCGACCCTCTGGGGCGGATCCGGTGCCGCGCTCGCGGGCCTGACCGCTGCCCGGCTGAGTGGTCTGCGCGGCTTCGACCGCGATCAGGAGGCCATCCACTTGCTGCGTCCCGTTTCGCGCAAGGTGCGGGCTTCCGCGCCACCACTGGACCTGGTCGTGCACTATTCCGGGAGGCTTGGCGAAGCAGACGTGCATCCCGTCTTGCGGCCGGCTCGGACGAGGATTGACCGGTCGCTCATAGACGCGGCGGTATGGATGGTCACCGACCGCGGCGCCCAAGCCATCCTGGCAGCAGGTGTTCAGCAGCGCTTGGTGCGCGTCGGCGACCTGTGCGCCTGGTCGAAGAGAACGAGAAACTGCCCAGGCGCGCGCTAATTAAGGTGACGTTGGGCGACATAGAAGGCGGGTCGCAGGCACTGTCCGAACTTGACTTCATGACGAATGTGGTGCGCCGGTGCAACGTGCCCGCGCCGACAAGGCAAGTACCGCGTCGCGATTCGCGCGGGAAACGGCGATGGCTCGACGTCTTTTACGAGCATGTCCGCCTGGCGATCGAGATTGACGGTGCGGGGCACCTCGACATCCTGGAGTACTGGGATGACATGAATCGCGACAACGAACTGAAGCTCGCGGGTTACACTGTCCTGCGATTTCCCGCGTATATCGTCCGGTACTACCCCGAACTTGTCGCGGCCGGAATACGGCAGGCATTCCGCAACTTCGGCATCCGCATTTGATAGTAATTTCGGTGGCTATAACCACCGAAATTACGCTCAAACTCGGGTGGGGGCCGTCAGAGTCCGGGTAGAACGGATGCGAGTTCTTCCAGGCTCGCGAGGTCGTGGCCGGAAAGCAAGAGGTCGATGTGCGGTCCGGCCGCGATCATGCCGAGGGCGGTGTGGGACTTGTGCGGGTTCAGCCAGACGATCCGGTAGCACAGGCGGTGCAGGCGCTCCATCGCGTGCGCGAGGGTTTCCGGGTCGCCGCGGTCGAGGCCGTCGGAGCAGATGACCACGACCGCGCCGCGGGCGAGGCCCGCGCGGGCGTGACGCTTGACGAACGTGTCCAGGGACTCGCCGATCCGTGTCCCCCCGTCCCAGTCGGACACCGCGCGTGCCGCCTGGTCAAGCGCGTCGTCGGGCTTGCGGCGGTTCAGTTCCCGCGTGATGCGGGTGAGCCTCGTGCCGAAGCAGAACACCTCGACGCGCGCCGATACCGCGCGGCGGGTGGTGTGAGCGAACTGGAGGAGGTGGCGCGAGTAGTCGGCCATGGAGCCCGAGACGTCTAGGATCAGGATCAGTCGGCGCGGACGCGTCTTGCGCTTCTTGAAGTAGAGCCGGGCCGGGTCGCCGTACGTGCGCATCGACTCCCGCGCCGTCCTCCGCATATCCAGGTACGTCCGGCCGTGGCGGGAGCGAGGGCGGTTGGTGCTGCGATACCGGCGGCTGCGGCGGCGCGGCGGCGTCAGCCGCATGCGGTTCACGATGCGGCGCAGGGCCGCGAGTTCCCGGGGCGTGCAGGCGGCGAATGACCGGTGCTTGAGCACGTCCGCGTTCGACGCCATCCAGCCGAGGGAGGGCTTGTCCGCGTCCCGCTGGTCCTCGTCCGGGTCCGTGCCGGGCATCACCAGGGCGGCTTCCGTCTCGGCCGCCGTCTGTGCCCGGAGTAGCAGTCGCGTCTCCCCGGAGACGTCCTCGCCGAGGAAGTACCGCCGGAACACAGTGTCGTACACCGGTATGTCCTCGTGCCGCGAAACCAGCGTCGCCCGCCCGCCCCAGTACAGGTCGGCCAGATCCGACGAGTCGAGCGTCGCCATCGCCGCGAAGTACGTGAGCACGTCGCCGGTGCCGACCGCCACTCCGGCGTGCCGGAGTTCGTCGCCGAAGCCGACGAGCACTCCGGTGAAGGCGTCAGCCACCGGGGACGATCTCCGCCAGGTTCTCCCGGACCAGGTCGAGATCGTCCCGGTCCTTGACGACCGCGCCGAGCGTGTCGTCGGCGGCGTCCGCGGTCAGCTCGGCCGAGCCGAGGACGCCGAGCGTGCGGACCCAATCGATCGTCTCGGCGACACCGGGCGGCTTGGCCAGGTCGAGTTCCCGCAGGCGCTGGACGGCGGCCACCACCTGATCCGTGAGCCGGCGCTCCGCCGCGGGCTCGCGGATGCTGACGATCTGGGCCTCGCGTTCGGCGGTCGGGTAGCCGATCCAGTGGTACAGGCATCGCCGGCGCAGGGCGTCGTGCAGTTCTCGTGTCCGGTTGGACGTCAGGATCACCACTGGGGGAGAGGGCGCGCGGATCGTTCCCAGTTCGGGGATCGTGATCTGGAAGTCGGAGAGCACTTCGAGGAGGAACGCCTCGAACTCGTCGTCCGCGCGGTCGATCTCGTCGATCAGGAGCACGGCCCGGTCACCGAGGCGGACGGCCTGCAGAAGCGGGCGCTCGAGCAGGAACTTCGGGCCGAAGAGCTTGTCAACCGCGTCCTCACCCGCGGACGTGGCGCGGATCTGCAGCAACTGCCGCGCGTAATCCCACTCATACAGTGCCTGGCTGGTGTCGATGCCCTCATAGCACTGCAGCCGGATCAGCGTGCGGCTGAACACGTCGGCCAGCACCTTCGCCACCTCGGTCTTGCCGACGCCCACCTCGCCCTCGAGAAGCACGGGCCGTCGCAGCGTCAGCGCGACGAGCAGCGTGGTGGCGAGCCCGCGGTCCGCGAGGTAACCGCCGTTCCGCAGGTTTTCGGTGAGCTCGGGAACGGTGCCCGGATAGTCCGTCACCGGGTCAGCGCGCGCTGTCGGCCGTGCCGAGGACAATATCGCGCAGGCTGCCTGCCGCCGGGTTGAGCTTGCCTTCGCGGGCGAGCCTGTCCCGCCAGGCGGCCGCGCGGTCGGTCTCGTCGCCCGCGGCGAACTCGTCGAAGCCCACGCCAGCGTCGGTCATCCGCTTGCAGGCCTTCCCGGCCCCGTCGCCGAGGTCTTCGATGCCGCTCACCTGACCGCGCCACACCTGCCGGAGGACCTCCAGCGTCTCGGGCTGGCCGGGCCGGGGCGTAGTCTCGGACGACGCTGCCGTGCGCTCTGTGCTCATATACGGACCGTAACTCCGAAGCGCGGCCGCGTGCGAGACGCGATTAAGCGATTTCTTAATCGGCTTGCCCGGTATGCCGCATATCCTGCTTTAGCCCGCTGAAATGCTCCGCCACTGGCGGCGGGCGAGTACTGTAACTGCCCGTGGACCTTAGCTTCAGGATGGGACGACAGTGCCTGACGACTGGTCGCTGTCTTCCAATCTAGGTCCGCTGGGGGCGCTCCCGACCGCCCCCAGCCTCGCCCGTGGCTTCGTGACCTCAGTCCTGGAGTCCTGGGGCATGAGCATGCTGGCGGATATCACGGAGCTGATCGCCAGCGAGCTCACCACGAACGTCGTCCAGGCGGCGACTGACGAAGACGGGAAGCCCCGGTATGACGATGCCGGGAGCCTGCCGCTGGTATGGCTGCGCCTGCTCTCCGACCGCGTGCAGCTGCTCATCGAGGTCTGGGACAATATCCCCGACGTGCTGGGCGCGCCGGTGGTCCAGCACCCCGACGAGCTGGATGAATCCGGGCGCGGACTGGAGATCGTCGACACGCTGAGCGACGAATGGGGCTGGGAGCACGTCCCCGGCTGGAACGGAAAGCGTGTCTGGGCAGTACTGGCACGGCCCGACTGAAAACCGGGCGACCCCTGAGTAAGGTGAGCCGGTGAGCGCCCCTGAGAGCCGGATCCGGACCAGCCTGCCGCGGCTGGTCGATCACGTGGCGCAGGAGTACGGGATCGGCCAGGACCACGTATGGTCGGTGCTCGCCACTGGGTACGAGGACTGCAACGTCAAGCTGACGGCTGGGACGTTTGGCTTGGTGGTAAAGGTTTTCGCCGCTGACCGGCCGGCCTGGATCGCGGAGCGCACCGCCGGCCTGATCGTGCGGGCGCGAGCCGCGGGGGTGCGGCACCCGCGGCTGCACCGGGACAGCGCGGGCCGGCTGGTGCACCCGTACGACGGGCACGGTCTGCTCGTGATGGACCTAGTGCCGGGGCAGACGTTCTATGATCTGGGGCGGCCGCCGGGCGAGGCCGAACTCGCGGCCGTGGTCGAGCAGGCGGTGCGGATTCACTCGGTGGACGCGCATCCGGAGCCGGTGTTCGACTCGTGGGCGATCGCGAACCTGGCGCCGCTGGCCAGGAAGGTCTCCGGGCTGCTCTCGGCCGAGCAATCGCGCCTGGTTGGCCGGGTCGTCGCGGAGATGGGTGACATCGACTGGCTGGCGCTGCCCGAGGCGCTCATCCACGCCGACCTGACGGCGGGGAACGTGCTGCTGGGGACGGACGGGTCGGTGAACGTGCTGGACTTCGCGCTGGCGAACCGGTGGCCGCGGCTGCAGGAAATCGCGGTCATCGCGGCGAGCCTGCTGCACGGATCGCCGGATCCCCTGCCGTCGCGAATGTCTTCGGTCGCGTCGCTGTATTCGGCGGCGGCCCCGGCGCCGTTGACGGATGCGGAACTGGCGGCGCTGGACGTGTTCGGGCGCGCGGCCGCGGCGATGGAACTGCTCGGCGGGCTGAACCAGCGGCAGGACGGCAACTGGGGTGCCGAAACCGACTCCCTGATCGAGATCGGCACGGCCGGCCTCCGCGAATACGAGTAAGGTCCCCGGTTCGGCGTGGTTTCTTCGGGTAGACGAAATAGGTGACAGAAGACTCAGGTCGTGCAGACGCGGACCGGCTGCGTGATATCGAGGCAGTCATGGACGCGGCGCTGTCACGCCTGGACGAGCAGGAACTGCTGCGGACGCTGCTCGAGCGCGTGAAGAAGGTCCTCGGGGCGGACACGGCGGCGGTGCTGCTGCTGGACAAGTCCGCCCGGCAACTGGTGGCGACGGCCGCGAGCGGGATCGAGGAAGAGGTCCGGCAGGGGGTCCGTATTCCGATCGGCGCCGGGTTCGCGGGGCGGGTCGCCGCGACCGCCGAGCCGGTAATTCTCACCCACGTGGACCACACCACAGTGCGGAATCCGCTGCTGGTAGACCGGGGGATCAAGACGCTGCTGGGCGTGCCGTTGCTCGCGGGCGGCAAGGTGATTGGGGTGCTGCATGTCGGGTCGCTGAGCGGGCGGCCGTTCGGGGCCGAGGACGCGGACCTGCTCCGGCTCGCGGCGGACCGGGCTGCGCTCGCCGTCCATTCGATCATGGCGCAGGAAGACCGGCAGGCGGCGATCGCGCTGCAGAGCAGCCTGCTTCCGTCGGCGTTGCCCGAAATCCCGGGGCTTGAGCTGGCGGCTCGGTACGTGACCGGCTCGGGGAACGTCGGCGGCGACTGGTACGACGTGTTCGTCCTGCCGGACGGGAAGGTCGGCATCGTCGTCGGGGACATCGCTGGGTCCGGGCTGTCGGCCGCGGTCATCATGGGCCGCATGCGCAGCGCGCTGCGCGCGTACGTGCTGGAAACCGAGGATCCGGCGACGGCCCTGCGCATGCTGGACCGGAAGATGCAGTACTTCGAACCAGAGGCCATGGGGACCGTGCTTTACGGGTTGTTCGAGCCGGACACGGGGGAGCTTACGGTTTCCTCGGCCGGGCACCCGCCGCCAGTGCTCGTGGTTCCCGTTGGTCTTCCGGGCGGTTCCGCGGACCCGGACGCGGCGCTGGTCCCTGTCCCGCCCGATCTGCCGATTGGCGCCAAGGAAGACGCGCCCCGGCGGTCGAGCGTGTTCAGCGTGCCCGTCGGCGGGCTGCTGTGCTGTTTCACGGACGGGCTGGTGGAGCGGCGGGACGAGGTCATTGACGAGGGGATTGGCCGGCTCACCGCCGCGCTTTGCGAGGCCATGGGGCCACTTCATGCCGAAAGGCGACCGCCGGACGTGACGCCCGCCGAGGACGCGATCGCCGCCGTCATGCGGGCCATGGTCGGCAACGCTCCCGCGCGGGACGACGTGGCCGTGCTCATCCTGCACCGGGTTAACTAGTGGCCATGTCCGGGCCGCGCCGGGATAATCGGGCGGCGTGGCTACTCAGGTGATCGTGCTTAACGGCGGGTCGAGTTCCGGGAAGACCGGGATCGCGCGGTGCTTGCAGGCGATCCTGCCCGACCCGTGGATCAGGATCGGCGTGGACCAGTTCATCGAGACGCTGCCGCCGTCGCTGATGTCGGCTGGTTCTGCCGGGATCGAGTTCGGGCAGGACGGTGCGATCGTCGTCGGCAGCGAGTTCCGCGTGGCCGAGGCGGCCTGGATGGCCGGGGTCGCGGCCATGGTCCGGGCCGGAGCGCGGGTCATCTTCGACGACGTGTTCCTTGAGGGCGCGGTGTCGCAGGCGCGTACGCGGTCGTACCTAGAAGGGCTTGAGGTGCTGTGGGCCGGGGTGCGCTGCGATGCGTCGGTGGCGGCCGGACGGGAAATCGCCCGGGGCGACCGGGTGGGCGGGATGGCTGAGTCACAGGCGGACCTGGCACACCGGGATGTCGTCTATGACGTCGAGGTCGACACCACGCACACGGAGGCACTGGAATGCGCGCGGATTATCGCCGCGCGCGTGGCCGCGGGTTCCCCGCCAAAATAGCCCGGGTACTTCACGGCGGATATCGCCGTGGCGCCTTCCCGGAGGTCGGCGAGGGATACGGCCACAGCGAAATTATGCGCCGAGGGCTAGTTCGCAGGCGATCAGGAGCATCGTGGCCGCGATGAGCAGGTCGAGGACTTGCCAGGAGCGCGGGCGGGACAGCAGGGGGGCGAGCAGGCGGGCGCCGAAGCCCAGGCCGGCGAACCAGAGGGTGCTGGCGCAGCAGGCGCCGAGCGCGAACCACCACCGCCCGGAAGGGCCGTGCGTATTCGCGATCGCCCCCAGCAGCAGGACCGTGTCGAGGTAGACGTGCGGGTTGAGCCAGGTCAGGGCCAGGGTCCGGCGCACGATGGGGCCGCGGGCGCTCCCGCCGTTCGCGTTCGTGGACGCGTCGAGCGCGGAGGGCCGCCGGGCGTGCCAGGCCGACGACAGTCCGTACCAGGCGAGGAACGCGACGCCCAGCCACCGCACGGCGAGCAGCGCCCAGTCCGCGTGCTTCACGACGGTGCCGATGCCGGCGACTCCGGCGGTGATCAGCGCGTAGTCCGAAAGCGTGCACAGGATGACGACCGGGCCGACGTGCGAGCGCCGGAGCCCCTGGCGCAGGACGTAGGCGTTCTGGGCCCCAATCGCGATGATGAGGGTTAGCCCGGCCAGCAGGCCGGCGAACGAAGCGTTGATCACGCGAGCAACGCTAGGCGAGCTCGGTCCATAAGTAAAACAAATGTTCCTACGGATCAGTTAGCTGTGCTTAACTTAGCAGCGTGGAACTCAACCCGTCCCAGCTCGAAGCACTCGTCGCGATCGCCGACTGCGGCAGTTTCGAGGCGGCGGCCCGGCAACTGCACGTCACGCCGAGCGCGGTCAGCCAGCGGATCCGGGCGCTAGAGGCCAGTGCCGGCCAGGTGCTGGTCAGTCGGGGCGCGCCCTGCGTCCCGACGCCGCGCGGCGAGCGCCTGGTACAGCTCGGCCGGCAGACGCGGCTGCTGTACGACGAGGCGCGTGCCGAACTCGAGGCGCTGACCGCGGTCGAGCTGCCGGTCGCGGTCAACGCGGATTCGCTGGGCACGTGGTTCCGGGGGGTGCTGAGCGAGGTGGCGGAGTGGGACGCGACGGCGATCCGGCTGCATGTCGAGGACGAGGCCTACTGCCAGGAACTGCTGCGCCGCGGTGACGTGCTCGCCGCGGTGACCAGCGATCCGGTCGCCGTCCAGGGCTGCACGGTCGAGCCGCTGGGCGCGATGCGCTACGTCCCGGCGGCGGCGCCGGGGTTCGCGGCGCGCTGGCGGTCGGCGGCGGGCGAGCTGGACTGGGCGGCGATGCCGGTGCTGCTGTTCAACGACAAGGACGAGCTGCAGTACCGGCACCTGAACCGGCTGGGCGTGCGGGAGCGGCCGACGGTAGTGCACCGACTGCCGTCGACCAGTGACTTCTACGAGGCCGCGTGCTTGGGGCTGGGCTGGGGGATGCTGCCAGAGCTGCAGGCCTGGGCGGACCTGGAATCCGGCCGGCTCGCGCGCCTGTCGGACGACGCGATCGACGTGCCGCTGCACTGGCAGCGCTGGCGGCTGTCGTCGCCGCGGCTGGCGGAATTCACCGCGCTGGTCCGCCGGGCCGCGCGTCGCCACCTTCTTCCGTGACATTTTCCATCACGTCGCAGCCGACTCGCCCAGCTCCGGCCCCACGGCCTACCGTTGCCCTATGTCGGAGATTGTGCTGCGAAATGGCCGGATCGGCGTGGCCGGTCCCGTCGGCGACGTGGTCGTCGGCGCCGGCGTGATAACAGGCGTGATAACAGGGGGCGCACCGGGTGCGAGAGTGCCCGGTGCCGAGGTGATCGACCTGGGCGGGGCGACGGTCCTGCCGGGGCTGTGGGACTCGCACGTGCACTCGGTGCAGTGGGCGCTGGCGCGCCGTCGCGTCGACCTGACGGCGGCGGGTTCGGCGCGTGAGGCGGCGGAGATCGCCCGCCGGGCCGTGCTGGAACGGCCGGGGGAGATCGTGCAAGGATACGGGTTCCGGGACGCCCTCTGGCCCGACGTGCCGGATGCCGATTTGCTGCCGCGCGAAGCCACCGTCGTGATGGTGAGTAATGATCTGCATACGGCCTGGCTGAGCCGCGCCGCGCTCGCGCTGACCGGGTACGCCGGTCATCCGACGGGGGTGCTGCGCGAGCATGAGTGTTTCGACGTGCTCACGCGGCTGCCATCGGCGTCCGCGGACGAGGTCGACGGGTGGGTCGCCGAGGCCATGGGCGCGGCGGCGGCGCGCGGGGTCGTCGGCATCCTCGATTTCGAGCTCGCGGACAATGTCACCGACTGGCTGCGCCGGGTGCGGGCCGGCGGGACGACCGTGCGGGTGCGGTGCTCGGTGCCCAGGGTCCGCCTGGACGAGGCGATCGCGGCCGGGTGGCGGACCGGGGCCGTGCTGCCCGACGCAGGCGGGCTGCTGGAGGTCGGGCCGGTGAAGCTGTTCACGGACGGGTCGCTGAACACCAGGACCGCGTACTGCGCCGACCCGTATCCGGGCACGGACACGTGCGGGCTGCTGGAGACACCGCCGGATGAGCTGCGCGCGGTGATGCGACGCGCGGCCAGCTACGGCCTGCACCCGGCGGTGCACGCGATCGGGGATCTCGCGAACGCGGTCGTCCTCGACGCGTTCGAGGCGATCGGCTGCCCGGGGCGGATCGAGCACGCGCAGCTGGTGCGCTCGGCGGACATCGGGCGGTTCGCCCGGCCCGGGCTGATCACGAGCGTCCAGCCGGCGCACTGCCCGGACGACCGGGACGTCGCCGACACGCACTGGAAGGGCCGTACCGGGCGCGCCTACCCGTACCGGAGCCTGCTGGACGCCGGGGCGGTGCTTGAACTCGGCTCGGACGCGCCGGTGGCGCCGCTCGACCCGTGGGACGGGATCGCCTCCGCGGTCGCGCGCACCGACGACGGCCGGCCGGCCTGGCATCCGGAGCAGGCGCTGTCCGTCGCGGACGCGCTCGCGGCGTCCAGCCGGGGACGGCGGGAGTTCAGCGCCGGATCGGCGGCCGACCTGGTCATCGTGGGGGAGGAGCCGGATCGCCTGGCCCCTTCCGCCCTGCGGGATATCCCGGTCCTGGGAACCCTGCTCGGCGGGCGGTGGACGCACCGGGACGAGTCGCTGGCCTGATCCCGGCCGCCTTAGCCGTGCGCGGCCTCGGCGGTCTTGCGGAAGCCTTCCAGCTCCATGGCGACGTATCGCCGGGAAAGGCGCCCCATGAAGGCGATGCGGTACTTCACGGACATGCTGTTCGCGTGTCTTCAGCCAGGGCAGTAGCCGGCGGAGTCAGGGACGCGGGTGCTCGCCCAGGTCCCAGAACAGCCCGGCCATGAGTCCCAGCGCCTGGCGGGCGAGCGGGGCGAGCAGATGCTCGTCGGGGGCGTGCTGGGCGCAGGCGGGGTAGGAGTGCGGCACCCAGATGGTGGGCAGGCGGAGCTGGTCGGTGAAGACGTCGTTGGGCAGGCTGCCGCCGAGGTTGGGCAGGAGGGCGGGGGCGCTGCCTTCGGTGCGCTCCAGCGAGTCCAGCGCGAACCGGACCCAGGGATGAGCGGGGTCGGTGCGCGAGGCGCCCATGAGGTGCGCCGCCTCGACGGTGACCAGCCCGAACCCGTTCCGGTCCAGGTGCTTCCTGATCACCGGGGCGATGCCGGGGGTATCGGCGGCGGTGAGGACGTCGGTGCCGACGACGAAACGGAGCTGGCAGTGCGCGTGGGCGCTCCCCGGGATGGCGTTGACGGGAATGTCGGGATTGCCGGCGGCCAGGGACAGCACCTCCAGGGTGTTCCCGCCGACGGCGCGTTCGGCCGGGGTCAGCGCGGGATCGCCCCAGTCCTCGTCGATGTCCGGGTCGGCAGGGCCGCCACCGGGCGTGATCGACGTCAGGGCGTCCCGGACCGCCCGCGGGATCGAGGGCGTGCGCAGTTCCGGGACGAGGATCCGGCCCTGGCCGTCCGTCAGGCAGGCGATCGCGTTGGCGAGAATCGTGGCCGGGTTGCGGAGCAGGCCGCCCCAGTTGCCCGAGTGATAGGAGCGGTCGCGCAGGTCAACCCGCAGGGTGAACCCGGCGGAACCGCGCGTGCCGAGGAACACCGTGGGCCGCTCGGCCGCCACGCGGGGCCCGTCCGACGCGATCAGCAGATCGGCCGCGAGGTCAGCACCGTGCCGGACGCAGAACTCGCGCAGCCCCGGCGAGCCGATTTCCTCACCGGTCTCGACGAGGACGGTCAGGTTGAAGCCGAGCCGCCCGCCACGTGCGCGCAGGACCTGCTCGAGCGCGGCCAGGTTGACGGTGTGCTGACCCTTGTTGTCCGCCGTTCCCCGGCCGTACCAGCGCTCTCCCTCGACCGTCACGCGCCACGGGTCCAGGCCGGCGCGCCAGCGTGACGGCTCGGCGGGCACCACGTCGGCGTGCCCGTACACCAGGACGGTGGGCAGCCCGTCGTCCTCGCGACGCCGCGCGATCAGCAGCGGGCCGCCGTCACCGGGATTGTCCAGCACCCGGGACACGGCGCCGAGCCGGCCGGCGGCGGGCACCATCTCCCGTTCCAGATAAGCACGGAGTTCACCATGCCGGCCCGGCTGCCCGCTCTCGGTCGGGAACGCGACCCTGCGGGTGAGATCGGCCAGGAACTCGCCGGAATCGAAGTAATCAACCGCCCGCGTAATTGCCAGGGACCGGGTCATGAGCCAAGCCCACCACGTGCCGGGCGCGCGGGCAAGGCCGGATTAACCGGTCATGTCGTAGATCAGGCCCGCTACCCGCCGTGTCATGATGAGAGAGGGATGGATCCGGTCAGCAGATCCGGGGGGACATATGGCTGACACGAGTACTTTCGCCAGCACGGCCACGGGCGGCCGGTCGCGGAGCCTGGTCCTGACCGCGATGATCTTCGCGGTGGCGATGACGTTCATCGATCAGACCATCGTGTCGATCGCGGCGCCGACCATCCAGCATGACCTGGGCCTGTCGTCCAGCGGCATGCAGTGGGGGATCAACGCCTATCTGCTGACACTGGCGGCGTTGTTCGCCTTCGGCGGCCGGCTGGCCGACATCGCCGGGCACCGCAAGATGGTGGTGCTCGGGGTCATCATCTTCGCGGGCGCCTCGGCATTGTGCGGCGCCACGCCATCGGGCGGTGCCGCCGAGGCGTGGCTGGTGGTGTTCCGCGCGATACAGGGCGCGGGCGGGGCGATCATGTTCCCGGCGGCGATCGCCATCGTCGTGGTCACCTTCGACCTGCGCTCGCGCGGGCGGGCCCTGGCCCTGTTCTTCGGCATCGCGGGCGCGCTGACCGCGATCGGGCCGATCGCGGGCGGGTACCTGATCGAGTGGACGTGGCGGGCGATCTTCTGGATCAACATCCCGGTCGCCGTGATCGCCCTCGTGCTGATCGCCATCTCCAGGCCGCCGAGCGAATCTCGCCCCGCTCCCATGGACTACCGGGGCCTGGCCCTGATCGTCGGCGGTGTGGGGCTGAGCGTGTTCGGGTTCCAGCAGTCGGCACTATGGGGCTGGGGCAACCCGGCCATCGAGGCCACGATCGCGATCGGCGTGATTCTCCTGGTGGTGTTCTTCGCCGTGGAACGGCGCACGGAATCGCCCCTGATCAACGTACGCATCTTCCGGAACCAGGCGTTCCTGGTGGAGAACATCATCCTGGGCATCGCCATGATGGCGTTCATCCCGGTGTTCTTCTTCGCCGCCGTCTACGGGCAGGTCGCACTGGCTGAGAAGGCGACGACATCCAGCCTGCTCATCTTGTACTTCTTCATCGGGTTCGTGGTCTGCGCGCAGATCGGCGGCCGGATGCTCGACCGGACTGGCGCCAAGCGACCGGTGGTGCTCGGCTCCGTCGTGGCCGCGGTTGGCTTCGGCCTGTGGGCCTCGAAGGCGACCGACCTGCACGCGGGCAGCCAGGTGATCTACATCATCCTGGCCGGTGCCGGGATGGGGCTTATGCTCGGCCAGGCCAACACCGACGCGATCAACCGCGCCTCCCGGTACTCCTACGGAGAGGCCACCGGCATCACCCAGACCGTCCGGAACTACGGCGCCAGCCTCGGCTTCGCGATCCTGGGCACCATCCTGATCTCGGACTTCCGCTCGGCGATCACCTCCTCGCTGACCGCGCGGGGCGTGCCCGGCCCGGCGGCGTCAGCCCAGGCGGCCAAGATCGCCCAACTGCAGGGCGGCAACGGCAACGTCACGGCCATCCCCGCGTTCATCCGCGCCGACTTCGCCACCGCGACCCGCGACGTGCTCTACGGGATGATGATCGTCATGGCCGTCGCCGCCCTGATCGCGCTGCGCGGTCTTAAGCGCGGGGTCCAGGATGACCTGGCGGAAACCGCTCCCGGACTGAAAGTCGCTGATGAAATGGCCGACAATAAGCCGCAAAAAGCGCCGTAGGTTACGCAACTCGGCCCACATCTTCAAATGTTGCCATTCCCGGCGCCGCGGTCCTGTCGCATACTGGTGCGGTGGGACGGGCAATTGTTTCCGTCGGGGGGTACATCCAGAACCCCGCTGGCCGCGGACGGGTACGTCTGCCGCGGGTAGCGGGGCCATCTGACCGAGCCCTGCACATGCTGGCCGGCCGGTTCGCGATCGCTTTGCGCCTCGGTGGTGCGATCTTGTTTACCGCGATCGCCGTGCTGGCCGCGACGAATCAGGTCTCCGCCTGGCTGCTGGGCATCCTGCTGACCGCGCTGTGCCTGTGGTCGGGCTTCTTCACCTGGCAGGTCCGGCGGTCCGGGCTGGCGCCGGCCGTGGTCCTGGCCGACGCCGTGATCATCTCGGTGCTGGCCCTGGAACAGCGGCACCTCGTCCCCTCCGTGCTGATCGCGGACGGCACGAGCTGGACGCTCCCGCTGGCCTGCACGTCGGTGTACATCATGCAGATAGCGCTGCGGCCCCGGCTCGCGCTGCCAGGGGCCGCGCTTGTCGTCATCACCTACGGGCTCGGCACCGGTGACCTGGTCAACGGCTGGCTGCTGGTGGTCGAGACGACCGTCGCCGCCGGGCTGATGGCGGTGATCCGCGGCGGCGCCCGGCAGGCGGACGCCGCCGTCGCCGCCAGCCTGGAGACGGAGCGCCAGGTCCGGACCGAGGAGGCGCGGCGCGCCGATGAGCGAGAGCAGCACCGCCAGCTGCATGACACCATCCTGTCGACCCTGACGATGGTCGCGGCCGGCGCGTTCGCCGAGCCGGCCCCGGCGCTGACCGCCCAGGCGGCCCGGGACCTGCGCGTGCTGCAAGGGCTCGAGGGTGCACCGGCCCCTGCGACCGTGCCGGGCGGGGCGGCATCGCCGACTGAGCTTGGACCAGAGCTGGAGCTGGGACCGGGGCTCGAACGGGCCGCCGCCAGCGCCGGCGACCTGGACGTGCGACTGAAACTCGTCCCGGTCACGCTGCCGTCCGCGGTCGCGGATCAGGTCGTCGCCTGTGTCGGCGAGGCGCTGCGCAACGTCGGGCAGCACGCCGGAACCAGCGAGGCAGACGTGACCGTCACCGGCGGTGCGGGGTGGGCGGTCGTCGAGATCGCCGACCACGGCCGCGGGTTCGACCCGGCCGCCATCCCGCCGTCACGCCGGGGCATCCGCGAGTCGATCACCGGGCGAATGCAGGCGGCCGGGGGACGTGCCGCTATCGAGAGCAGTCCCGGCGCGGGCACGACCGTCACCGTGAGCTGGCCAGCATGAGTGCCACGCAGCCGACGGTGATCATGTCGGGCCGCTATCAGCGGGCTTTCACCATCGCGGTGGTCGTCCTGGTCGGGGTCTGGCATCTCGCCGGAGCGGGCGGGCAGCTGCTGCACGACCGGCCGTCCTACGGCTCGTTCGCCTTCCAGTGCCTCATGTGGCTGGTCATGGCCCTGGCGATCGCCTTCGGATCGGTCCTGGTGCTGCGCGGATCACCGCGGCGGCTTCCGGCCTGGACGGTGGCCCTGGTCGCGCTGGCCGCCAGCACGGCAGCGGCGGCCGCCAGCCCGGCCGGACAGATGCTGGCGGTTAACTGGGCCTGGGGCAGCGCCGGCTGGACCATGGTGCTCGTGCTGTTCCGCCGCCGGTTCACCGAACTCGCGTGGTTCCTCGCCGCCGAGGCCCTCGCCATCCTGGGGGTGCAGGCGTGGGACGGCCTGAACCGTGCCGATCTGGCCGGTTTCCTCGCCCTGCTGGTCTGGTCGACCGGCGCCCAGGCAATCGTCGCGGGCGCGGCCAGGACGCTCGACGCCGCCGCCAGCCAGGCCGGCGAGGCAGTACGGAGCGAGCAGGCCATTCGCGAACGAGCCGCTACCGCGGAGATAATTCAGGCCGCGCGGCACGCCCGCTGGCTGACGCTGCAGGAGGGCGCCGTCCCGCTGATCGCCGAGCTGGCGGCGGGGAGAGCGGACCCGGGCGACCCGCGAGTGCGCCTCAGGTGCGCGGTCCAGGCCGCGCGGCTGCGCCGGCTGCTGGCGGAGGGCGATGAAGTCGCCGGGCCGCTGCTGCACGAACTGCACGCGAGCGCCGATGTGGCCGAGCGCCGCGGGGTCGCCGTTGAGATCGAGACGGCGGGCCCGCTGCCGCCGGTGCCCGGCGCGGCCCGGCGGGTTATCACGGACGCGGCCATCGCGATCCTGAGCGCCGCGCGGAGCCGGTCCCGGATCACCCTGGCATCGGTGACCGCCGGAATCGCCGTAAGCTTCGTCGCCGATACGGGCACGGTCGTCCCGCTGCCCGCGGACGGCGAGGGGGTCGCTATCGAACAGCAGCAAGACGGCAGCATCTTGTGGGCGGAGGCGCGATGGGTCAGCGGGTGATGGTGGCGATCATCGAGGACCATCCGGTCGTCACCGAAGGGGTGGCGTCCTGGATCCGGTCCGATCCCGGCCAGCGGGCACAGCTGGTCCAGACGGCACGCGACCTCGCCGGGCTCGGTGCGGGGTCGCTGCCGCGGGCCGATGTGGTCATCCTCGACCTTGAGCTATCCGGGGAACTGGTCACGGCGCAGATCCCCGGGCTGGTGGCAGTCGGATACCGGGTGGTGGCGTTTTCCGGACATACCGATCCCGCGATCGTGATGGAGACCCTGGATAACGGCGCGCATGCCTACGTGTCCAAGGACGAGGGCAGCGACCACCTGGTCGAGGCCGTGCTGGCGGCGGCGGCCGACCGGCCGTACGTGACGCGGTCGCAGGCGAGGGCGATGCTCGCCGACCAGCGCCCGGCCCGCCCGACACTGTCGGACCAGGAGCAGCAGGCGCTGCTCCTGTGGTTCCAGGGCATGTCCAAGGCGTCGGTCGCGCGGCGCATGTCGATCAGCGAGAACACGGTCCGGCAGTACATCAGCCGCGCTCGTGCCAAGTACGCCGCGACCGGCCGGACCGCGCCGAGCAAGGACGCGCTCCTCGCTCGCGCGATCGAGGACGGCGTGATCAAGCCGGGCGAGATCACGCCGTACAAGTCGTTCGCCCGCCAGGCGGCGGACGGCCCCAGCCCGGGTGCCCCGGGCCAGTGACTGACCCAGGGCACCCAAGCCCCCCCACCCCGGGAGCTCCCCCCAAACGATTCGACCGCGGGCCGTGAGCCGTGCTGCGTAGCCGGACCCCGCGGCGCCATCAGATCGCGGGCTGGGCGCACAAGTAAGCATCGTCGATTGGGGTGGTCGTGTCATGACGCCCGATCGGGTGACATGACGGCGTTTTTTACGCTAGCCGCGTGGAGTTTCCCGTCGATTCTGGGTTCGATTGGTGAATCTTACGCACATATCCGGTTAAGAGGCGGCGCGATATCTCGTTAGCCGGAAACTGCGAACACTTCGGATATACCGGGAATGCCGGGCCGAGATGGAGCTGCTCACCGTGTGCGCAGGTAGTCGTGCAGGGACCGGGCAACTTGAGCCATGACGGCTTCCGCGCCGGGCTGGGCGGCCGCGGGTACCCGGGACTCGGTGAGGGCCACGACGGCGTAGGCGCTGCCGTCGTCGTGCTCGACCACCCCCGCCTCATGCCGCAGGTTCAGCAGCGTCCCGGTCTTGGACGACCACGTCGAGCTGTCGGAGCTGAAGTCCGGGGCCAGCCGGTGGCGCAGCACGTTCTCGGCCATGAGGGAACGCACCCGGGCGGCCACCTCGGCGGGCAGGCGGGAGGGGGCCCACAGGGCCCGCAGCAGGTCCGTGAAGGCACGAGCGGAACCCGAGTTGGCACGGGTGACGTCGAGCTGGGGGATCGCGTGCCCTCGCCCGGACGTCCGCGACCCGATCGCGAGGGAATGGGCCAGGTGTTCCTCACCGGGGCCGAAGCGCCCAGCCGGGGTCTGGGTGAGCTCGCGCATGCGGTGGCGGATGGTGATGCCGCTGATGCCCGCGTCGCGGATGTACTGATCGGCCGCGGCGGGCGGCACCAGGTCGAACAGGGCATCCGCCGCCGCGTTGTCGGTCATCGCGGTGCTGAGGTAGAGCAGGTCATCCACGGCGATGCGCGCGGGATGACGGAACTGGCTGAGGCCGCCCGGCCCGCCGGCCGCCGTATGCCCGGGCAGTACCTCGATCATCGCGGCCCCGTCGAGCAGCCCGTCGTGAATCCGGCCGGCCACGGCGATGGCGAGGGGCACCTTCACGAGCGAGGCGACGGGGAACTCGACCTCCGGGTCGATACCGATCTCCTGGCCGGTGTCCAGGTCCCGGACGAGGAAGGAACCGGACAGGCCCGCATCGGAGAGCAGGCCCCGCAGTTCGTACCGTAGCCGTTCGGCGCTCATGCCCCTCCCCGGTCACGTGCGGCGCTGTGGCCCTGCGCCGCGCTGTGGCTCTCCGTGGCGCCCAGCGCCCGGGCGATCGCCGCGCCGAGGCCGACTCGCAGTCGGTCCGGACTGTCGCCGTCCAGCACGCTCACACGGTAGCCGCGGGCCACGGGTGACCCGGCGAGCGTGCGGTACCGCAACCCCAGTTCGTCGGCCTGCGCGGCGGAGCAGAGCAGCAGGTCGCCGCCGCGGAGCGCTTCGGACAGGGCGGTGACCAGTGAGGCGGCGACGGAGATCTGGGCGGGCATGAGCGCGGCCCGGTGTCCGAGCTGTTGCAGATGGTCGCGGATGTGCGGCACGTCATCTTCGGGCTGGATCCAGATGCGCCGGACAGGGCGCTGGGTGCGGCTTGGCCGCAGGCTTTCCACTCGCAAGGGTCTAGACGTCTCGTCGGCTGTCTCGTGGGCCGTCCGGCCGGGTGCCTGGCCGTCCGCCTCGGTGTCCGCCTCGGTGTCCGCCTCGGTGGCCGCGGACGCCACGCCGAGCGGGACGATCCAGTCGGCCTCGGCCGCCGGCACCGTGATCAGGGCGGCCCGGACTTGCGCCGTGGCGATCAGCTCGGCTCGTTCCGCTGGACCGGCGGGGCGGAAATTCAGCATGACTCCCTGCTCGTGCGCGGCCGCGTTGAGTCTCGCGAGCGACACGACGGGGCAGGTCTCGGGCACCGCGAAGGTGAGCGGGCTGAGCCTGGCCTGCTCGGCGTGGTACTCCATGGCCTCCGCTAGCTGCACGAGCTGTCTCGCGGACGGGAGCATGTCGCGGCCGAACGGGGTGAGCGCGGCCCGGCGGGTGGAGCGGTCGAACAGCCGCTCACCGAAATGTTCCTCGAGTGCGGCGATGCGGCGGCTGGCCACGGACTGCGGGACACGTGCGGCGGCCGCGCCGAGCGTGAAGCTGCCGCGCTCGCCGACATGCACGAACACAAGGCAGGCGGCGACCAGATCCATGCCAGCATCCTATGCTGAAACAGCATACAAAACGTCCTTTGTGTCTTTGACGGCATGAGTGAGGGCGGGCAGGCTGACGTGCATGTTCACACGCCGCCATCGCCCCGCCCTGTTCGCCCTGCCCGCCGTGGTGTCCATGGCCCTGCTGGCCGGATGTGCCGGGTCCGGTTCATCCAGTTCATCGAACGCGTCGAACGCGTCGAACGCGTCGAGCCCGTCCAGCCCGCAGGCCTCGTCCTCGCCCGCCGCCGCTGCCACGGCCGGACCGTCCCCGGCCCGCACAAACGCGGCGTTCGCTCAGCTTGAGTCCCGGTTCCACGCGAAGCTCGGGGTCTACGTGCTCGACACCGGGACGGGACAGGCGGTCTCCTTCCAGGCGGGCACGCGGTTCGCCTACTGCTCGACGTTCAAGGCGCTCGCGACCGGGATCCTGCTCATGCGCAACGCGCCGCTGAATCGGGTCATCACGTACCGCAAGTCCGATCTAGTCGAGTACTCACCCGTCACGTCGCGGCATCTCGCCACCGGCATGACACTCCGGTCGGTGATGCAGGCCGCGCTGGAGTACAGCGACAACACGGCCGCGAACCTGCTCCTTGAGCAACTCGGCGGGCCGGATCAGTTGCAGGCGGCATTGCGCGGGATAGGGGACACGACGACCAGCTCCGACCGCGACGAGCCGTCCCTCAACGACGCCACCCCTGGCGACACCAGGGACACCAGCACGGCGGAGGCTCTTGGGGCGGACTTGCGCCAGTTCGTCCTCGGGGGCCTGCTGTCGCCCGCTGACCGCGAGCTGCTCACCGGCTGGCTGGTGGACAACACGACCGGCGGTCCCTACATCAGGGCCGGGGTGCCCGCGCGCTGGAAGGTTGGCGATAAGACCGGCAACGGCTACTGGGGAACACGCAACGACATCGCGATCGCGTGGCCTCCGCACGGCGCCCCGTTCGTCATCTCGATCCTGTCCAGCCGGGGCTCGATCAATGCGGACTCCGAAGACGCCCTGATCGCCGATGCGACCCGGACGGCGCTGGCCGACCTCCGGTGATGAGCTGGTGCAGTGCCGTATCTATGCCCGGTTGCATGCCTCGAGCAGGAGTTCCGCAACGAGGGCCCAGTGCGATGGGGCGTACTTGCTCGTCGAGAATGAGCCTGATGATGTCCTGCAGGTCGGTGCCTTGCTTGGCGACGGCGCGGGCGCGCTGGCCTCGACGCGGTTCCCGCGTCACCGAGAAACGTTGCCCGGCTACCAGACACGCGCCCACCTTTCCGGTGGCGTCCAAGCGTCGAGGATCTCGCGGCCGCGCCCACTGTCCTGAGCGAGGTCAAGCGCGACGAAGAGCGGGTGGGCGAGCGGCCATTTGAACGGGCTGCTTGCGAGGTTCACCCGGTGGCGGCAGGCCGTGGGGAATGTTGTCATGTGTTTACATCTATAGTCGACTGTATTTGTGTCGACCAGGGTGGCAGGCACCGTAGAAGGAGGCGGCGGACGCTACCGAACGCAGGTAAGCTAAAAGTCTCGTCAGGCCCCGATAGCTCAGTGGATAGAGCGACCGCCTCCTAAGCGGTAGGTCCCGCGTTCGAGTCGCGGTCGGGGCGCTTTCACTTCTCTGACCTACGGAAATCTAGGCCTTGTTGGCCACCACGATCAGGCCCGCGGCCTCCAGCTCATCCAGCACGCCCCAGGCCCACTCGGCCTTCTTGTCATGGACCGAGCCGGACAGCGGCCCGGACACCCACAGGATGTCCCCCTCGGGAGAGGCAATGACCTGCAGGTTAATGCCGTGCTTCTTGTGCTTGCCGGAATAGAACGGCCGGTCGGCGGCCACCCGGTCGATCGCGATCAGGGTTCCGTTCACGACCACGTAGGCAGCCCGTACCACCGCGTCAAGCACGAGGGGTCGCTGACCAGGAACCCGATGACCGGCATAGGCGGCACGGGACGAGGCCTGGGCGACGCACTTACCAGGCCCGGCGGGAAGTCGTTGTGGGCCGGCTGGATCGGGAGCGGTTCGCCGAGCAGCTGGTCCGGCTGTCCTCCGAGGCGCCGTCAGACCAGGGCGCGGCTTCAGATGGATCGGCTGCGCCAGCGCATCGCGGCCGGAAACCCGCACGCCTGCGGTGGGTGCCGAGGTCGTCGAGGTCGCGCTTGGATTAGGCGGGCGCGGGGTAGTCGCGCCACGCACCGACCACGGCGGCCTCATCGGGTGTGCCCACCGACCAGGACAGGTTAGTGGCGGCGTGGTATAGCCGGTACACCCGAAGCAGATCGGGCTCGCCTATCCGGTCCAGCGCGGTGGTGATGTCGGGCAGGTGGTCGCGCACCCCGCGACCCCACAACGCGAGGTCCCATTCCAAGGTCACCAGGTCGAAGGCGGTGTCCCCGGGACCGGCGCCGTCCCAGTCGACGACACCGACCACCGCGCCGTCGGCCACGAGCACGTTGCCTGGACTGAAGTCTCCGTGCACCACGTCCGACGGCGCGAAACGTGCCCCGTCGACCGTGGCCAGGGCGGCGGCCAGCCGGCGGAGCAGCTCCGCGCCGACCGGGTGCGCGCGGAGCACGTCGACGCGGACCTTGCCGCCGCGGCGGGCGTTGCCGGACAGCGCGCGCAGCCAGCCGTGGTTCGGCTCGCCGCGGCCCCGGGCCCGGTCCGCCATCGACAGCATCTGCCGGACGACTGCTGGCGTGATGTCGGCCGGGTGCCGGCCGCGGAGGTGTTCCTCCACGACCACGCTGTACTCGTCGAACTGGCTGACCGACAGGCACCGGGGGAACGGCCACCCGGCGGCCTCCAGTACCGATGCCCACTGCCGGGCCCGTCGCAGCGCCGGGACGGGCCGCTCGTTTGCCGGCCACCACTTCAGGACCAGCCGGGGGCCGCCGCCGGCCGGGCGCACCCACCGCACGTTCGGGCCGCCCTGTTCGAAGGGGCCCACCTCGGCGACGTCCCCGCCGGTGGCCCGCCGCGCAAGCCGCATGACCTGCTGATCGGTCAGCATTCCCTCGGATCCTCCTGGCCCAGCAGCACATCGATGGCGGCGACGACCTCGGCCCACGTGTCGGCTCATAACCCAGAGGTTCGCAGGTTCAAATCCTGCACCCGCTAGCAGCGACGACGACCCCTGGAGCATGGCTTCGGGGTCTTCGTGCGCGACGTCAACCAGGCTGGTCGCCATCGCGGAGCCAACAGGCCCACCGCGCCCAAACATTACCTGGCGTCGCCGTCGGCCGACGCCTTGCGCGCCAGGATGAACGCCACTCGGAACTGGCGGCGATCATCCGGTTCGGGGTTTTCCATCAGTCGGGCCGTCTCGGTAATTCCGGCCGAACGTAGCAGCGCTGCGACGTGATCCGGCCACCAAAGATAGGCCTCGGCCACCCGGTGGTCGTAGTACTCGTACGGCGGTTCAGGCGTGTCTGTAGCTGAGAAACTGAGCAGCAGCCAGCCGCCTGGAGCGAGCACTCGTGCGATCTCGGCCAGTGCCGTCGGCAGCAGTCTGGGTGGCAGGTGGATGACCGAGGAGCGGGAGAGTACTCCGCGGCAGGAGCCGTCAGCTAGGCCAAGGCGGGTTATCGAGCTGAGCGCGAAGCGGACCTCAGGGTAGCGGGTCCGGCCAACCGCCAGCATTTCGGCAGACTGGTCAACACCAAGCACCGACAGCCCGAGGCTGTGCAGGTGCGCCGCGATGTGGCCGGGACCGCAGCCGAGGTCGGCGACCGGCCCCACAGGCCCGCGCCGGACCACCTCAGCGAAGGCGGCGAGCAGGCCGCGCTCGGTCGGCCGGTCATCCAGCGTGTCCTTGAACTGATCCGCGTAGGTGACGGCGATGGCGTCGTAGGCCGTGCGAGCGGTGCGCAGATCGGGCTCACTCATGCCCGGGACACTACTGCCACCCGGCACGCGGGATCGCCACCATGCCGAGAGTTCGGCACTCTGATGAGGCTAAGAGCTCGGGGCGGTAGCGGGTCTTCCTGGGATCAAAAGAACTTCCTGCCGGAGGCCCGAAGCCGGTTCCGGTGCATGCGTACTGCCCTCTCGGTTGCGGCGGGTGAGACGAGATCGCCCCACGCTCCTGCTGCCGCCTGCCCTAGTACGAGGATCGCCTCCACCTCATCCTGGCCGAGTCCGGCTCCCTGAACCAAGCGCGTGCCGAAACCAATGTGCCAGCGCTCGTCACGGAGGACCAACCCCACTCCCCGGCGGACGCCTGGAAGGGCGACGGATAGGCGGTCGAGCGCGTCGAGCAGCGCATTCTGGCCAGCCAGGAGGACCACGCCCTCGAGCACCATGTGGTACAGCCCGACCGCGGCGGTCAGGCCCGCCCGGTCTTCGGCGAGGCGCCGGGCAGTGGCTGGGAGGCGATCCTCGAACAGAGCGACGAGCTCGGGACTGACGAGTGTGCGAAGAACGTCCTGTCGAGCCGCAACGCTGGCTCCCGGGACGGTCGCGACCTCGGCCGCGACACGGTCGAAGAAGCGGGCGTGGCGGTGCTCGTCACGGGCCTGCGCGCGGAAGCACGCTGCCACCCGGTCGTCGGAGGCTGCGGCCTGGAAGGAACCGAGGTGCCCGGCCACCGACGACTCGGCGATACAGAAGCCCGCGATCAATCCGAGGACCCGGGCGCTCTCGGTGTTCTCGAGCGTCGGCCACGCTGCCTTGTCAGACGCAAAATCGATGGTCACCTCGTCCCACTGCAACGTGTCGGCGAGTATTACGAAGCTGTCGTATCTGGTGAACATGGACCGCCGTCCAATCATCCTCCCCCGGGAGCGGAGACTAAGCCGGTTCGGTTGTGCGTTAAGGACTACCCGTGAGCCTGAAGACCAAGCGCTAGGCGGACATCCGCCACATGGCGGCGGGCGACGGGAATGCTTTCGTGGGTACGGGTATCGGTGTGGAGAAATAGTGATCCCTTGAAACTCTGCTCAATTTCTCTTATCCGGTTTAGGTTGACTAGGAAGCGGCGGTGGACGCGGAAGAATCCCCGGCCTTCAAGTTGCTGTTCAAGGCTAGCGAGACCCCGGGCGGCGGCTAGGAGCCGCCCCTGGTCGCTCATCAGCCAGATATTGTTGTGGTCAACCTCGGCGAAGCGGATCTCGGCTGGCTCTAGAAGAACCCATCGATCTTGCCGGAGGGCGACGACTCGGCATGAGATTGGGTTGGGACGAGTGGCGCCTCGCGGCGCCTTTGACGACGGGATTTCGGAAGGGAGATCGCCGTCGGGAGCGTCGGCAGATCCGAACGCGAGCAGTGCACCGATAAACTGAGTACCGATGAAGACCGGACGGACCGCCACCGGGACGGGAGCATCGAGGAAGGGTGCAAAGACCTGCGTTTTCCCGCTCCAGTGGGGATCTTGCCGGGCACACCCCATAGCTTGGTGGACCAGTTGCGGAAGCGCGGGGAGGTGCGGCGTCCAGCGGTCGGCCGGTGCGTAGGCGGGGGTTTCGGCGGGAGTTCCCAGCAGGACGGCAGCCTCGGAATTGGCAAGAACGACGTTCCCGACCACATCCACTGCGGCAAGCGGCGTCGAAGGCGCTAGCCGGCTGTCGGCAAAGGCAGCCGTCAGGAGAGTGCCAGTACAGTTGGCGCGCTGTCGCAGTTTAACCTCGGTGGTTGCCACGGCTTTGCGGAGCCATGCAAGAGCGGTGCCGGGCACCGGGCTTTTCCAGCATGAAATGCCCAGTGCAGCGAGCGGCTCATCAGTGACGACATTGCGGACTGCGATCCCAGAACATGTCCAGGAATGAAAGGCTCTGCACCAATGCTCTGGGCCCGCGACGGTGAGGGGACCGTGACTTTCCAGGGCGGTCCCCATGCCGTTGGTGCCGCTCACCCGTTCCGACCAAGCGGACCACGGGGCCAGGTTGCTGTCCGCGGCTAGTCGAAGGACACGCGGGCTCCCGTAGGAAACCAGGACGAGCCCGTCGGGGTCTGTCACCGTGATTAGGCAGTCACTGCCGACTTCGTTGGCAGCGGACGCGGCCACACCGCCGAGCTCGGCGAAAACCACATCGTGCTCGATCGAGTGCGGGCTGGCCTCTGCCGCGGCGGGTGCCTGGTCCAGGCACGGGTTGACTCCGTACTCCTCCCGGCAGCGATACCAGGACATAAGGATTTCAGGCCGGACTCCCTGGACACTGTCCGCGCCGGCGACAAAACGTTCCCAGGCCGCAGCCGTCGTATCGAGGTTGCCGCTAGCGAGCAGGTGACCGCTCGCTACGATCGCTGCGCCGTTCGCTGAATCTTTAGCGCCGTTCATCCCGAACCTCTTGAGCCTTAGCGAGGAAAGTCTTACGTTCGCACCAGCGGACGCACCAACGACCTGACTCAAGGATCACCAGGCTAGTCGCCAGGTGACGGTTTTCCAAGGGCGGCAGTCGGACGCTTTCCAAGCTGGAAGCCGGACGCGCCAGCCCTGGAGATGGGGCGCGCATGCCGAAGTCGTTACCGGAAGCCCGTCGATGTCAAGGGTGCCGTGAGCTATGCCTCGATGCGACGGCAGTAGCCGCGACAGCGGCCGGTCCAGCGGAGTACCGCCGGGACTGACGGTCAGCTGCCAGCGGAGGTTCCGATAGCGATGAACGGCACGCTCCGTACGCAGCGGGCCGTTAGACGCTACCCGCCCAGCCCGGTAGGCCGAATCCGATAGGAGGTCAGGTCAATGACGATAGGAGTGGAGCAACTACTTCCGGAACTCACGAAGCAGAACGGCGCAACAATAGGCCGGCTGCTTGCCAACGGGAACCTAGGACACGCCGAGGAGAGATCCGACGGCCGGATGCATGCCGAAATCCGCATTCCCCAGGATCAGCTGGTCTTCGACCCGGCGGTCTTGGTCCTGCCCCATGGCGGCGAGGTCGAACTGGAGATCTTCAACGACGATGACAACACGCACTGCGCGCTGTTGCCCAGCAATGGTGACAGCCAGTTCATCTGGCTGGTGAACCATTCGCGGGGCACGGCCACCCTCCGCCTCGACGGCCCGGGCTACTACTGGTATAGCTCGCCCACCGGCAACGACGAAGGCCGCGGCCTGACCGGGGCAATCGTCGTAATGGGGGACGTTCCCAAGGAGGCCCGCCTCGACCGTCCGCAGCAGCCCAGGCCGTAGACCGGCCGTCAGACTCGCCATGACCGCGGAAAGGAGCAGGAGATGGCAGAAGCGAGAGAATACGTAGACGCGGGGCGCGCCGTCGACCAGGTGACTCTCACCCAGACAGTCGGGATGGCGCCGCCGGTCACCCGGAATGTTACCTACCAGCGCATTCTCCGGGCCCGCTCGGAGCCGCACAACTGGCTCACCTACTACGGCGCCTATGACGGCCAGCGTTACAGCACGCTGGAGCAGATCAACGCGCAGAACGTCAGGCAGCTCAGACCCGCATGGGTCTTCCAGTGCGGTTCGGCCGGCCTGCAGGCGGGCGCGACCACATACGCGTTCGAATGCGCCCCGGTCGTCGTGGACGGAATCATGTTCATCACCGGCTGGGATGGGTGGGCCTGGGCGGTCGACGCCCAGACCGGCAACGAACTATGGCGGTACCGGCACGCGATCCCGTTCGATGTGTCGCTGTGCTGCGGCAACGTGAACCGCGGTGTCGCCGTGGCCAACAACAAGGTCTTCATGGTCACCCAGAACGCCCATCTGGTCGCGCTCGACGCCACCAGCGGCAAGCCCGTCTGGGACAAAACGTACGGCGACGTGCGGGCCGGGGAGAGCGCCACGGTCGCTCCTCTCATCGTGAAGGACCTGGTGATCGTCGGCAGCTCGGGCGGCGAGTTCGGGGTACGCGGCCATATCGACGCCTTCAACATGGAGAGCGGAGAGCACGTCTGGCGCTGCTACACGGTGCCGAAGCCAGGCGAGCCCGGATCCGACACCTGGCCTGCCAAAGGTGAGGCCTGGGCGAGGGGTGGCGCGAACTGCTGGGTCACCGCCACCTACGACCCGGAGCTCAACCTCATGTACTGGGGAACCGGCAATCCTGCGCCTGACTTCGACGGTGAGGTGCGGCAGGGCGACAACCTCTACACCGACAGCATGGTCGCTGTCGATCCCGACAACGGCCAGATCCGGTTCCATTACCAGTACAACCCGCACGACGTGTGGGACTACGACAGCATCTCCGAGCACATCCTGTTCGAGATGGACGGCCGCAAGGCGATGGCCCACTTCGACAAGAACGGGTACTGCTTCATCCTGGACCGCACGAACGGTCAGCTGATCCGGGTTTTCCCGTTCGTCGACCGCATCGACTGGGGTGACATCGACGCCAACGGCAAGGTAACGCCCAAGGTGTTCCCCGATAAGGAAGGGGAGCCGGTTCACTTCTGGCCAGGGCCGGCCGGCGGCAAGGAATGGACGCACGCGGCTTACAGCCCGAAGACGCAGCTCCTCTACTGCCCGGTGCAGGATGTCGGCGCGACGGCCACGCGGCGGCGGCGGGAGTTCAAGGAGGGCATTCCGTACTGGGGAGCGGGCGTCGAAACAGACGCTGGCGACATGTCAGGATGCCTGAGCGCCTTCAATCCGGCCAACGGCGAGGAAGCGTGGCGCTGGCGCAGCGATATCCCGATGTGCGCGTCGGTGCTGGCCACCGGGGGCGACCTGGTGTTCGCCGGCGAGCCTACCGGGGAGTTCCACGCGTTCAACGCCCGTACCGGGGAACCGCTGTGGCAATTCCAGTGCGGCAGCGGCCATCACAGCAGCCCGACCACCTACAGCGTCGGCGGACGACAATACATCGCCGTGCCGACCGGGTGGGGCGGCTGGACCGAAGGGTTCGCGCCCGGAATGCTCGGGGTGCCGCACGGGGCCGCTCTCTTCGCGTTCGCGCTGCCGGACTAGCGGCGCTGTCTATGCGCCAGATCCGTACGGCCACCAACGAGACCGGCAGCGAAAGGAGGTGACAGCCATGGACCGGGAACACGTTATGCACCGGCCCCAAGAGCATGTCTGGGAGACCCCTCTGGCCGAGGAGATCAGAGTCTCGCCTGAGGCGTGCGCCTATATGGGTGCCTGGAAAGACCAGGACTGGATGTGACCGGAGGGGGCGCCGGGCGATGCCGCCCGGCGTCCTTCCCGGTAATCCCAGGACGATCCGTAGGTAGGGGAGTCGGCGAATCGGCATGTGGGTTCGAGTACTGGGATCGGCAGCAGGGGGCGGATACCCGCAATGGAATTGCGCCTGCCCTACCTGCCGTGCGGTACGAGATGATTCCCGGCGCGCCCTTCCCCGCACTCAGTCATCGATTGCTGTGAGCCCGGACTACAGGCAGTGGTTCCTGCTTAACGCCTCACCCGATATCCACGCCCAGATCGAGTCCTTCCCCGCCCTGCGACCCCGCAGCGGTCACGACGGCGGTGTATCGAGGGCGGTCCCCGTGCAAGCCGTGCTGCTCACTGACGCCGAGCTCGACCACACGCTCGGGTTGCTGCTGCTCCGGGAGGGAGGCGGCCTCGACCTCCACGCCACCGAGGCGGCCCGAGATACGCTCTGGGGCGGGACTTCGCTGCTCCGGACGCTCGAGGCCTACTGTCCGGTCAGCTGGACGCGCGTCGTGCCTGGGCGTGACACCCCGCTGGGAGATGGGCTGTCGTACCGGGCCTTCGATGTGCCCACGACGAAGCGGGCGCGTTTCGATACCGGCAACGGCGACGGCAATGGGGAAGGGCGCGTCGTCGGTTACCGCCTGACCGATGTGCGCACCGGCGGGATGCTGGTTTACCTGCCGGCCGTCCAGCGGCTGACCGCGCCGACGCTTCGCCAGCTCGCTGGCTGCGCCTGCCTGCTCATCGACGGAACCTGCTGGGACGACGACGAGCTCGTCCGGCTGGGCGCGAGCGGGAAGACGGCGCGCGAGATAGGACACCTGCCGATCAGCGGTCCCGGCGGCAGCCTCGAACAGCTGTCCCCGCTCCCGGTCGACAGGAAGATCTACATCCACATCAACAACACCAATCCGATCCTGCTCGAAGACGCGGCAGAACGTCGCACCCTCGAGCAGCACGGCATAGAAGTCGCAGTGGACGGGCTGGAGCTGCAGATATGAGCACGGTGACGATAACGGAAACCGAGAGCTTCGTGGCGGCGCTGCGAGCGCAATCCCACCGCTACCACGACCAGCATCCCTTCCACCGGAAGATGAATGAGGGGACGCTGAACCCCCGGCAGATTCGCGGCTGGGTGGCGAATCGCTTCTACTATCAGGAGAACATTCCCCGCAAGGACGCCGCGATCATCGCGAACTGCCCAGATCGCGACGTCCGCCGTCGCTGGGTCCAGCGCATCCTCGACCACGACGGCGCGGCGGGCAGCGAAGGCGGCATCGAGGCGTGGCTGCGTCTCGCCGAGGCAGCGGGACTAACCCGGCAGGAGGTATGGGACGAGCAGCACGTTGTCCCTGGGGTGCGGTTCGCTGTAGATGCCTACATCAACTTCGCCCGCACCCGGCCATGGGTCGAGGCGGTGGCCTCCTCGCTGACCGAGCTGTTCGCGCCGGATCTGATGGCCGAGCGCCTCGCCGCGTTCGAGCGTTACTACCCCTGGATCGACCCGGCGGGGCTCGCCTACTTCCGGGCTCGTCTCGCCCAGGCGCCACGCGACTCCCAGCACGCCCTGCAGGTGGTGACACGGCAGTGCCAGACGCCTGTGCAGCAGACGGCGGCCGTGGCGGCACTGTCCTTCAAGTGCGACGTGCTGTGGAGCATGCTCGATGCCATTGACCGGGCCTATGCAGATCGCTGACAGCGCCGAACGCCCCCGCCTCGCGCCGCACGTCCGGCTGGCGTACGACCAGAGGCGGCAACGGCACGTGCTGCTGACTCCGGAAACGGTCACCCTGCTGAACGGTACCGGCGCGGCCATCCTCGAGCTGTGCGACGGGGTGCGGACGGTGACCGAGATTCTGGCCGAGTTGCGTGGCCAATACGACCGCGTGGCCGACTCCGAGGTACGGGCATTCCTTGACGGAATGCTGGCCAAGCGATGCGTGGAGGTGAGCCATGGATAGGCCGCTCGGGCTGCTTGCCGAACTCACCTACGCTTGTCCGCTGCACTGCCCGTACTGCTCCAACCCGCTCAATCTCGGGGACTACCAGGAGGAGCTGACGACGCAGCAGTGGCGGCAAGTGATCGCCGAGGCCGCGGAGCTGGGAGTGCTGCAACTTCACTTGTCTGGTGGTGAGCCGCTGCAACGCCGCGACCTTGTCGACATCGTGCGGTTCGCGAGCGGACATGGCATGTACACGAACCTCGTCACGAGCGCGTCCGGCCTTTCGTCCCGCCGTGCGGAGCAGTTGCGCGCTGCTGGCCTCGATCATGTGCAGATCAGCGTCCAGTCCGACGAGCGGGCGCTGTCTGACCGCATCGCCGGAATGCCGTCGTTCGAACGCAAGCTGGTAGCGGCACGGCTGGTGAAGAAGCTGGGCTGGCCGCTCACACTGAACGTGGTCTTGCACCGGCACAACGTCGACCGGATCGGCCACATCCTGGACCTGGCCGCGGAACTGGGGGCCGACCGGATCGAGCTCGCCAACACGCAGTACTACGGCTGGGCCCAGCGTAACCGGGAGGCCCTGCTACCCAGCCGGGCTCAACTGGAGCGCGCGGAAGCGGTGGTCCGTGCGGCCCGCGAACGGCTGCGGGGACAAATGGAGATCATCTACGTCATCCCTGATTACTACAGCAAATACCCCAAACCCTGCATGGGCGGCTGGGGCCGACGGCAGCTCACCGTGGTGCCCAACGGCGACGTGCTGCCCTGCCCGACCGCACATACTCTCCCGCTTCCCCGAGCCAGCGTGCACGAGCACCCCCTGGCGTGGATCTGGCAGCAATCCCCGCTCTTCCAGCGCTTTCGGGGAACCGACTGGATGCCGGAGCCGTGCCGGAGCTGCGCCCGCCGCGACCTCGACTTCGGCGGCTGCCGGTGCCAGGCATTCCAGCTCACTGGCGATGCCGCCCGCACCGACCCCGTCTGCCACCTCTCTCCCGATCACCGGATCGTGGCCGACGCGGTGCGGGTCGCCAACGTGGCCGCGTCGCCACGCGAAGCATTGCTCATTCCCCGGCCGCATCCGGACGCCCGGCGCCAGGATTGACCTGGAGGGAGCGCGGTGGCAGTCGACAATGCTGGGCCGCCTGAGCATGACGCGGCGGCGGGGAGCGCCGGGCCGGCAGTTCTTGACCCACAGCACACTGGTGACATCGTCGGGGCACTGGGCACCCTCAAACAGAGCGAACCGGGCCGCCCACGGTCGTGGCGCAGGAAGCTACGACTGCTGCTGGTTATCGCGGGTCCGGGACTGATCGTCATGGGCGGCGGAAACGACGCGGGCGGCGTACAGGTCTATGCCCAGATGGGCCAGGACTACGGCATGAAGCTGCTGTGGACTCTTTTGCTGCTGTTCCCGGTCCTCTTCTTCTGCCAGGAGATGGTGGTCCGGCTCGGTGCCGTCTCCGGGGTGGGGCACGGCCGGCTGATCTTCGCCCGGTTCGGCAGATTCTGGGGGACCTTCTCCGTCGCCGACTTGTTCGTCATCAACGCGGTGACGGTGGTCATCGAATTCATCGGCGTCGAGCAGTCGCTGTCGTTCTTCGGGGTCCCCGGCTTGTGGGCCGTCGTGCTGTCCGCCGCGCTGCTCTTCGCCGTGATGGCCGGCGGAACCTACCGGTACTGGGAGCGCTTTCTAATCGCGCTGGTGATCGCCAACTTCGTAACGTTCCCGATGGCCTACTTCGCCCACGCTGGCGTGACGTCAGCCGTCTCCGGCGCGGTCCCCGGCCTGCCCGGCGGGCTGAACGCGACCATCCTCCTGCTGGTCGTCGCCGTGGTGGGGACGACCATCGAGCCGTGGCAACTGTTCTTCCAGCAGTCCAACGTGGTTGACAAGCGCATCACGCCGCGCTGGATGAACTACGAGCGGCTCGACACGGGCCTCGGCGTGCTTATCGAGGTGATCGGCGCGGTGGCGCTGATGGCCGCGTGCGCGTTCGGGCTGGCGCACACGAAGGCATTCGGCAACTTCGCCGATCTGAGCACCACCGCCGCGGACCTGCAGCGCTACGTCGGTCACGGCGTGGGCTACCTGCTGGCGCTCGCCGCGCTCGACGGGTCGTTGATCGGCGCTAACCTGACGGCTCTGACCGTCAGCTACACGCTGGGCGACGTGTCCGGGAAGATGCGCCACTCCCTGCACTGGAAGCCCCGTCAGGCACCGTTCTTCTACGGCCTGTACGCAGCCCTGGTAGGGCTCGCCGCCATCGTCACCCTGGCCTGGGGCAACGACCTCGGCGTAGTGATCGACGGGGTGGAGGCACTCAACGGCATCCTGCTCCCCTCAGCCCTGGTGTTCCTGGTGCTGCTGGCCAACGACAAGGCGGTGCTCGGCCCGTGGTCCAACAGCCGGGCGCAGAACTGGGTCAGCGGCGTCCTCGTCTGGACCGTGCTCACGTTCTCCCTCGCGCCACTGGCCACGACCTTCTTCCCCAACGTCACCCTGACGCAGTGTCTCTACGCATTCATCGTCTGCACAGTCGGGGGGCTGGCGGCTGGCGCGGTGCTCTGGCGGCTGCGTCCCTCCCGGCATCAGCCGGTCAGCCTGGCGCCGGACAGCAACGAGCGTCCGCCCGGGATGTGCCGTCGAGAATGGCGCGAGATCCTCTGGGCTCGTCGTGCCGAGTGGCGTACGCCCCGCTTGGAGACGCTCCAGCAGCCGACTCTCAGCATCTCCCGCAAGATCGGGCTACTCACCCTTCGTGGGTACATAGTGTTTGCCGTCGTGATAATGGCGATCAAGCTCGTCCAGGTCACTGCCCATTAGTGCAACCGCGCGTCGGCGCCCATCGCGTCGCGTCGGTCACAACGCCTTCAGGGCCTGGTACTCGCTCCAGTGCCCGGGGGAGCAGAAGAAGATCACGCGTTCGCTCTCGTAGTGCGTATCGGACACTGCGTCGCTGGACAACGCTTTCTCGCACACCCAGCAGTAGTACACGGTGCTCACACGGTCTCCTCATCACCTGTCTCAGCGGGTCGCTGACCTTCTTCCAGTGCTGGCAAGTCAATGCGCACGGAGTCTGGAAATCGGATCTATGCTACTAATTATACTCAAATGACCCGTATCGCCATGCGCTTCGGCCGGTTTGCTCGGTTGAAGCACGAGGCTTCCCACCGCATGAGCTGTCCGGCGATCAGGTAAGCGCCGAGCCCCATGAGATGATTCCCGCGAGTCGTTCCGCGCGCTCGCGCCAGCGTTCGAGAACCTCGGCTAAGGCCAGTGCGCTGCCGAGCATCGACATCTCATCCCGGAGGCCGCGCGGGAGCAGAGCAGGTGAATTGCGGACTTGCGCCACTGTGTCGCGCAGGAGCATGACGGCACGCGGGTACTCCACCTGCTCGGATAGCGAAAGCACATCGCCCAGGGTGTCCTTGGCCGCGGCCCACGACCTGTTCCGCAGGTGAGCCTGCAGCAGGTAAGCCAGCAGAAGGTAACGGCTCCGCGGTCGGCCAGACGGCGCCAGGAACGCGGAATCCGCGAAACCGTCCGCCGCCCGCCCAGCGAGCCCCAAATCGAGCAAGGATACTGCCTCGTGCCACGCCAGTTCGTGCTGGTTGAGCCACCAGGTCCAGGCAGGATCGCTTTCCCGCGCCTTGTCGAGGATCAGGTACCTGATCTCCGGAAAAGTCCCCGGCGCGCCGCTGTCTCCGCACTGTGCGCGGGCGCGCGCCGCCCGGGTCAAGAACAGTCCCCGTACTCGCGGCGAGAGCCGGTAGTCGCCTTCGATCACCGACTGGGCCATTTCGAGTGCCTCGCGCGGGTGCCCGCGCGAGGCCACGTGCAAGCTCGCGTTCTGGAGGGTGAGAAGCTCGATCTGCTTATCCCCGGCGGACCGTGAGAGGGACAGCGACACGCGATTCAGGCGGGCTGCGAGGTCGTGCCGCTGGTCTTCAAATGCAAGCCACCCGGCTACTTCCGCCAGTTCACCGGCGGCGGCGCGAAAATCCCGCTGGAGCTTTCTGGCGTACTGGCCCGTGGCGAGCAACCGATTGAGCACTCGGAGGCACCCGACGGCGATCCGCACCAGATCAAGGCCTTCCGGACCACCATCCAAGGCCACGAGATCCCGGATGCAGCCGCGAACCCCCAGCAGGTAATCCGCATCGCCGAATTCGACGGCCGCCGAGCTGAACTCGACGAGGGATTCGGCCGCCGTACGTACCGGATCCGCACTGTCCTCCGACCCCATTGCCAGGGATGGCTGACGAGCCGGAGCATCCAGCAATTTCTCCTACAGGTCGCTAGAGGATCTTGTTGATGATGTCGTCGCCGATCCCGAAGCCCGCACCGCTGATGATCGCGCGCCGGAATCCGCCACCGAGGAACTGCTGCAGCAGCGACACCTGTCCGTGCTCTTGCTTAATGCCCAGCGCTATCTCTTTCGGGTCGAGCATCCACTCACGCGCGTGTTAGGATCACCCGCCGCGGCCGCCGCCTGCAGCTTGCTGGCCAGCGTCTGGATCTGCCGCGGTCTGACAGCGGTGGCGGAACTGATGGCGGCGAAGCTGATGGCGGAACCGATAGTAGCTGGGTAACCTGAGCCGGGCAAGCAGGCTGAAGGCGTTCGGCAGCCGCCCATCCCACGCCGCCGCGGTGACGCCTCCCCACCGGTAGAACGGTTCCCCGTATTCCCCCAGGTGCAGGATCTCCAGTCCGGCGGTCGCCAGGACGGTGACGACGTCACCGAGTCGCCACTGCCACTGCACGGCGCCATGGGCGGGGAAGTCGTCATTGACGTGGCTGCGGCCGAAGTAGTCGCGGTCCTCCCGGATCCGCGCCTGGTCCTCGTCCCAGGTCCACAAGACCGCCGCCGGATGCATTTCATAGATGAACACGTGCCCGCCAGGCCGAAGCAGCCGCGCGATCTCCGCCGCCCAGGCCGGCAAGTCGCGCATCCACATCAAGGCGCCCTTCCCCGTGTAGACGAGATCCGCGTTCCCGCTGGCCAGTGGGGTCCGCGGTACCTCCCCGAGCACGTACCGGCAGGCCATGCCGAGGTCGTTCGCGCGGCGTTGCGCCGCGTGGATGGCTACCCGGCTGTAGTCGACGCCGACAACGTGCTTCGCGCCCGCCTGGACCAGCGCGACATCGTCCGTCCCGTTCCCGCTCTGCACGTGGACGACCGCGGGTGAACGGCGCAGGATCGGCGAAAGGACTTCCCGTTCGAGATCATTTAGCGAGGTACCCGCCGCGGCCTCGGCCAGCAGATCGTCGTATTCACGGATGTGCTTTTGCGATGCGGCATTCCACGCGGCCTGGTTGGCCTTGGTCGTCGGATCCACGGCGCGATACTTTCCCGCCCCGGCCGCGCTCGTCAACCGCTTATCGCGTGCGCAGGCGTCGAATGGGCACGCCGAAGGACTGGGCTAGCTGTTCCAGCTTGTCGTGGCCGTGCCTGCGCGCCATCGCCACCGCGATCTCCGCGGCGCACCGGGCGTCGGCGCTGGCGTCGTGGTGCCTGGCGAGGGTCACGCCGAACTCGGCGGCGACATCTGGCAGCTTGTTGGACAAGAGGCTGCAGGTCCGCCTGGCCAGCGCCAGGGTGCAGATATAGTCGACGCCCGGCACCGGAATTTGCTCCTCCGCGAATGCGGCGCGCAGCACGCTCATGTCAAACGGGGCGTTGTGCGCGACCAGCAGGTCATCCAGGACATAGCCCTCGATGAAGCGAGCGGCCTGTCGCAACGTCGGCGCGTTCATCACCATCGCGGGGGTGATGCCGTGCACCTTAACGCTCCAGTAATTGAATTCGCTGAACGCCGCCGGTGGCTGTATCAGGGTGCTGGTTTCGTGGATAATCTGTCCGTCGCGGACCTTGACCAGGCCGACCGCGCAGGCGGATGCCCGGTTGGAGTTGGCCGTCTCGAAGTCGATGGCGGTGAAGTCAAGGCTCACACCGCAGTTTTACCAGTCTTATCCAGTGATGCCCGGTAATGACGAGATCAGGCACGTCAGCCGGCGTGTCCGCTGGCTACGGTCCGGTGATGCCGAGGTGCTCGCGGACCAGCTTTTTCGGCACGCACATCGTCCACGCGCCCGTGACCAGTTCGCGCATCTCGTCGACGTCGATCGCGGCTAGGCGGACCTCGATCCACTGGTAGCGCATCTCCGCCGGGATCGGCAGGAAGAACTTCTCCGGTTCCGCCGCGACCAGCGCGGCGCGCTCTTCCCGGGGGAAGCCGCAGCCCATCGTCGTCTCGTCCCGGCTCAGCGCGACGAACACGATCCGGCCGACCCGGAACTTGATCCGGTCACGGACGATCGCCTCGTAGGCTCGGGGCAGCGACAACGCGACCCGCCGGATTTCCTCGACCGTCACTTTCGGACCCGGATCAGCCACGGGACGGATCGTACCCCGCTATGTGGTGAACTTTGTGATGGAGAGTCACCTCGGACGTTCGGGAAAATGGTTTTGAAGGGGCTGCTAGATGGAACCTGCTGCGACGACGCCCGCAGCGCCGGTGTCCAAGATCGAGCGTGAGTCGCTGGAGCTACGGCAGCGCCGGCTGGCCGCGGCGCGGCGGCGAGCCACCGCCTTCCTCGTGGTGGTGACGCTCGTCTTCATAGGCGTGACGGTCGCGGGGGCGCACGGCTCCTTCCTGAGCTACGTGCAGGCCGGCGCCGAGGCGGCCATGGTCGGCGGCACCGCGGACTGGTTCGCGGTGACGGCCCTTTTCCGGCATCCGCTGGGGATCCCGATCCCGCACACCGCGCTGATCGTCGAGCGCAAGGACCAGTTCGCCGCCACCCTTGGCCAGTTCGTCCAGGAGAACTTCCTCAACGGCGATGTCCTCGTCGACCGGATTCGCACGGCCAAGCTCAGCACCAGGGTCGCGAGCTGGCTGTCCGACGAGGCCAACGCGGTCAAGCTCGCCGGGTACGCCGCCGACGCGGTCGTCACGCTGACCGAGGCGCTCCGCGACGAGGACGCTCAGCGCCTGCTGACCGCCGAGCTGAGCCGGGCGGTCGACGCCGTCGACGTGGCGCCGCTGGCCGGGAAGGGCCTGCAGATCGTCATCGAGGGCGGGCATCACGCCGAGCTGTTCGACACGTTCGTCGGGGCCGCCGACCGTTATCTCGATGATCATTACATGGAGCTGCGGGAGCGCTTCGAGTCCGAGGCGCCGCGCTGGATACCGAACATCGCCTACCGGCAGGTCTTCGAGCGCCTCTACAACCACATGCGCCACCGGCTGACGGCGATCGCCGACAATCCCGACGACGAGTTGCGCCACCAGTTCGACCAGTGGATCCTCGCGCTTCCGTCTCGGCTGGAGAACGACCCCGCGCTGCGTGAGCGCGGCGACCAGATCAAGCGTGACGTCCTGGGGAGCGCCGTGCTGCGCGACCTGTCCTCGACGATGTGGGAGAACGTCAAGCAGACGCTGCGCGCCCAGGCGGCCAACCCGGATTCGGAGCTGCACAAGCGCCTGGCCGAGGCGCTGTCGGCGGCCGGGCGGCGTCTCGGCTCGGACCAGCGCATCCAGGACAGCCTCGAGCGCATGATCGAGTCGGCCGCCCGGTCGCTCGCCGATCAGTTCCACGACGAGCTCGCCGGCCTGGTCACGGGGACGATCCAGCGGTGGGACGCCACGCAGACGTCGAGTCAGCTCGAGCTGCTGCTCGGGCGGGACCTTCAGTTCATCCGCATCAACGGCACGGTGGTCGGCGCCGGCGTCGGCCTGGCCCTGCACGCGATCGTGCTGGCGCTCAGCTGAATCCCGGCCTCTCGCGGCGTGCCCCGCTCGCGCCCGGCGGCCCGAGCGTTTGGCCCTCTGGCGCCAACGATCCAATTGGATTGGCTCGATGGCGCAACTGATCCAATAGGCCACGGACGGGGGCAGTGGCACGTTGCCCGTAATCTGAGGCAATGTCGCTTCTGCTGCTCGACCTCGACAACACGCTGATCGACCGGGCGGCGGCATTCCGGCGCTGGGCCGTTGCCTTCGCCGCCGCACAGGGAGCGCCGTCGGCCGAGGCTGACTGGCTGGTCGAGGAAGATGGCGACGGCTTCAAGCCGCGTGAGCGTTTCGCCGCCGAGATCCGTGAGCATTTCGGCCTCACCGGACGGCAGGAGGACGACGTGCTGGCCGAACTCCGCGCTGGTGTTGTCGAGAATATCGTCCTCGACCCTGGTCTCCCGGACGCCCTTGAGCGGGCACGCGCCGCCGGCTGGGACCGGATCGTCGTGACTAACGGCACGGTCCCCCAGCAGGAACGCAAGCTTCGCCACACTGGCCTCGTCCATCAGGTGGACGGCTGCGTGATCTCCGAGGGCGTCGGCGTGCGCAAGCCCGACCCGCGGATCTTCCGCCTGGCCGCCGAGCGGGCCGGGACTTCGCTCGACGGCGCGTGGATGATCGGCGACTCCCCGGAAGCCGACATCCAGGGCGCTGTGAACGCGGGCATCAGCAGCGTCTGGCTGCGCCGCGACCGTCCGTGGACGATCACGGACTTCAAGCCCACCCTGACCAAGGACTCATGTGTCGAGGCGATCGGCGCGCTCATCGCGACCCCGCCGCCCGCGCGCTAGGGCGCGCGGCGTACCAGGATCCGGTACGGTTTCCCGTCGGCCTCGGAGGCCGCAGAGCCATGCTGGCCCGCCGCCGCTACCAGCGCTAACGTGTTTACCGTGCAGACGCTCGACGACGTGGCCCGCCTCGCTCTCGCGCTGCCCGAGGTCACCGAGGGCGTGGACAAGTTCCGCAAGACCAGCCGCACCTGGGAGGTCGGGGGCAAGGCGTTCGTCTGGGAACGCCCGTTCAGCAAGGCGGACATCAAGCGCTTCGGCGACGCGACCCCGCCCGCGGGGGCCATCGTCGCCATCCGCACCGCCGACCTGCACGAGAAGGAGGCGATTCTGGCGGCCAAGCCTGGCGCCTTCTTCACGATCCCGCACTTCGACGGGTACAAGGCGTACCTCGTCCAGCTGGACAATGTCACCGCCGAGGCGCTCAAGGAGGCGCTCGTCGATGGCTGGCTCGCCGTCGCCCCGCCCTCGCTGACGGCGGAATTCGAGAGGTCCTTACCCATCACGTTCCAGGCGGCTCCCCGCCGTCCGCATACTCGGCCCCGCGGCGGGAAGCCGATGTAACCATGGCGACTCGGACAAGGACACGGGCCCGGAGCGGCAAGCGCGCGGCGGCCGGGAGCGATGAGCTGGGAATGCTGGCACGGGCGGGTTTCCTGGCTCGCGGCATCATGTACATCGTCATCGGCTGGATCGCCATCCTGATCGCGTTCGGCAAGACCAGCCAGCAGGCCGACCGGACGGGCGCCCTCCACGCCCTGGGCACGACGCCGTTCGGGGAGTTCGCGCTGTGGGTACTGGTGATCGGTTTCTTCGGCATGGCGCTATGGCGGCTCACCCAGGCGCTGTCCGGCGGTCATGACGCTGGGGGCCCTGGCCAGCAGGCCGGTGCCCGCCTCCTGGCCCTTGTCCGCGCCGCGGTCTACGGGGTGATCGGGTACGGGGTGCTCGAGTACGCGATCGGCGCGGGCGGCCCGCGGTCGAGCAATCAGCAGGCGGTAGACCTGACGGCGACGCTGATGCGGCATCCCGGCGGCCGGATCGCGGTCGTGGTCGCCGGCGTCGCGTTCGTGATCGGCGGTGTCGTCATCGGCTACCAGGCCTGGCACAAACGCTTCGTCCGGGAGCTGAGCCTGAACAAGACGGGGCCGCGGACGCGGCGGGTCGTCGAATGGCTCGGCCAGGCCGGCGGCGTCGCCCGCGGCATCGTGTTCGTCGTGGCGGGCGTTTTCCTGATCGTCGCGGCCGCGCGCTCGCAGCCGGGGCAGGCTAAGGGGCTGGACTCGTCGCTGCGTGAGCTGGCCAGGACGCCAGCGGGCCCGTGGCTGCTGGTGCTCGTCGCGGCCGGGCTCGTCATGTTCGGCTTGTTCTCCTGCTGCGAAGCCCGCTGGCGCCGGTTCTGAGGCCGCGATACGATTCCATCATGGTCCACATAATGAGACGAGTTTGATCAGGATATAAGACTCGGGCTACGCTAGCGGCATGCCTGAGGTCTACACGCACGGTCATCATGAATCCGTCCTGCGGTCGCACACGTGGCGTACCGCCGAGAACTCCGCCGCCTACCTGCTGCCGCACCTCAAGCCGCACATGCAGATTCTCGATGTCGGCTGCGGGCCGGGCACGATCACGGCGGGCCTCGCGGGCTACGTCCCGGACGGTCACGTGACCGGCATCGACACCGGCGAGGGCATCCTCGGGCAGGCGCGCAAGACCGCGGCCGAGAACGGCAAGAGCAACGTGGATTTCGCCGTGGGCGACGTCTACGCCCTGGACTACCCGGACGACACGTTCTGCGTCACGCACGCCCATCAGGTGCTGCAGCACCTGGGCGACCCCGTGAAGGCGCTGAAGGAGATGCGCCGTGTCACCAAGCCGGGCGGCCTCGTCGCGGTCCGCGACGCCGACTACGGCGGCATGCTCTGGTATCCGCGGTCCCCGGTCCTGGACGAGTGGCGCGAGGTTTACGAGACCGTGGCCCGTGCCAACGGCGGGGAACCGGACGCGGCCCGTCACCTGCACGTCTGGGCACGAGAAGCCGGCTTTACCGACGTCACCGTCAGCTCGTCGAACTGGACTTACGCGACGAAGGAGGAGCGCGAGTGGTGGGGTGGTCTCTGGGCCGACCGCACGCTCAAGTCCGCCTACGCCGAAGCCGCCGTGCGCGGCGGGCACGCCACGCGCGCGGACCTGGAGCGGATCGCGGCGGCCTGGCGTGACTGGGCCCGTGACCAGGACGGCTGGTTCTGCATTCCGAACGGCGAGGTTCTCGCCCGGGTCAGCTGAACAGGTGCTAGCCACCGCCCATGACCGGGGCTTACGCTCCGGTCATGGGCGAATACGAACATGTCTTCCGCCGCAGTCTGCAGGACCCGGAGGGCTTCTGGCGAGAGGCCGCCAAGAGCATCGACTGGTATGCCGAGCCGACGGCAATACTGGATACCAGCGACGTGATGCGGCCTAAGTGGTTCGCGGGCGGGACGCTGAATACCTGCTACAACGCCCTGGACCGCCACGTGGCGCACGGTCGCGGCGACCAGGACGCGCTGATCCACGACTCGCCGGTCACCGGCACGAAACGCGCCTACACGTACAAGGAACTGCGCGACGAGACGGCGATCTTCGCCGCCGCCCTGAAAGGGCTGGGCGTAGCCAAGGGCGACCGGGTCGTCATCTATATGCCGATGATCCCCGAGGCCGTCATCGCCATGCTCGCATGCGCCCGGCTGGGCGCGATTCACAGCGTCGTCTTCGGCGGGTTCGCCGCGCACGAGCTGGCGCTGCGGATCGACGATGCCAAGCCCAGGGTCATCGTGTCCGCGTCTTGCGGCCTCGAAGGGCAGCGAATCGTCGAATACAAGCCGATACTCGACGCGGCCATGGCGGAAGCCGCGCACAAGCCGGACAAGACGGTCGTCTTCCAGCGCCCGCAGGCGGCCGCGGCGATGACCGGCCGGGACCTCGACTGGCGTGACCTGATGGCGGCGACCACGACCATGGTGCCGTGTGCGGAACTCGACGCCACCGACCCGCTCTACATCCTCTACACGTCGGGCACCACCGGCAAGCCGAAGGGCGTCGTCCGCGACAACGGGGGCCACGCCGTCGCCCTGCGCTGGTCGATGCGGAACATCTACGACACGCACCCGGGGGAGGTGTTCTGGGCCGCGTCCGACATCGGCTGGGTCGTGGGCCATTCCTACATCGTGTACGCGCCGCTGCTGGCCGGGTGCACGACGGTCCTGTACGAGGGCAAGCCCGTCGGCACCCCGGACGCCGGGGCATTCTGGCGCGTGATCGCCGAGCACAAGGTCAAGACGCTGTTCACGGCGCCCACCGGGTTCCGGTCGATCCGCAAGGAGGACCCCGGCGGCGAGCTAAAGCACGGGTACGACGTCACATCGCTGCGGTATCTGTTCCTCGCGGGCGAGCGCCTCGACCCCGACACCTACCAGTGGGCGAAGGACCTGCTGAACATCCCGGTCATCGACCACTGGTGGCAGACCGAGACCGGCTGGGCGATCGCTGCCGACCCCGTGGGCCTGGACAGGAAGCCGACCAAGCCGGGATCACCGACGCTGCCGGTGCCTGGCTACGACGTGCGGATCCTCGACGAGGACGGCGATGAGACCAGGCCGAACGAGCCCGGCCAGATCGCGATCAGGCTCCCGCTGCCGCCGTCCTGCCTGCCGACGCTGTGGCAGGACGACGAGGGCTTCCGGAACGCCTACCTGAGCCGCTTCCCCGGCTACTACCTCACCGGCGACGGCGGTTTCCGGGATGACGACGGCTACCTGTACGTCATGGGCCGCACCGACGATGTCATCAACGTCGCGGGCCACCGCCTGTCCACCGGCGAGATGGAGGAAGTGCTCGCCAGCCACCCGGCGGTCGCGGAATGCGCGGTGTTCGGCGTGCGGGACGAGCTCAAGGGGGAGATGCCGCGCGGCTTCGTGGTCCTGAAGGCGGGCGCGCCCGCGAAGGCCGACGCGCTGGGACGCGAACTCGCGCAGCTGATCAGGGACCAGATCGGCCCGATCGCCGCGCTCAAAAGCCTCGACATCGTCCCCGCGCTGCCGAAGACCCGCTCCGGCAAGATCCTCCGCAAGACCATGCGGGGCATCGCCAACGGCCGCGACGAACCGGTCCCGTCGACCATCGAAGACCCCGCCGTTCTCGAAACCCTCCGCCCGATCCTGCGCGGCGAGTAGCTCGTCCACGCCCGCGACCGTTCCTCGGGCGGGGCGACCGGTCAATCGCCGGGGCGCCGGGAAGGCTGGGGAGACTGGCGAGCGTCGTCGTCCTCCCGGAGCAGGATGCTCAGCCGGTGAGCCACCCTGGCCCGGTCGGCGGAGATCTTGGCGAGCTGGGCCGCCAGCTCATCGCGTTCGCGGGCGACCTCGGCCAGCCGTTCCTGAAGTTCGATGATCCGGCGGATGGCCGGCATGGTCATGCCCTCGTCGGCCATGGTCGCGACCTGCTGGATAATGCGGATCTCGACGCGGGTGTACCGGCGCTGGCCGCCGTTCGAGCGGCTGGGGGACACGACCTGGAGCTGGTCGACGCGGCGCAGGAACGCCTGCTTGACCGCGAGCATCTCCGCGACCTGCCCGACGGTGTACAGCGGCTGGTTCTCGTCATCGAAGATTTCCATATCCGCCTCCCATCATCCCACGGACAGTAAGCGGCTGGCAGATCGAGTGATCTGCCAGCCGCTGGATACCGCTGATCGGGCAGCTATTAGCTGGCCAGCTCCTTGTGGGTGCCGACCTCGATCTTGCGGGGCTTGGCCTCCTCGCGGACCGGGATGTGGATCTCGAGCACGCCGTTGCTGTTGGACGCCTCGATCTGCTCCGCGTCCAGGTTGTCCGACAGGCGGACCCGGCGCGTGACGCTGCCGTGGTAGCGCTCGCGGACGACCGGCTGGTCGCCCTCGGTCGTGGTCTCCTCGCGCGTGGCGCTGATGGTCAGCACGCCGCGGTCGACGGTGACGTCGATCTTCTCCGGGTCAACGCCGGGGACGTCGAACCGCAGCACGACCTCGCCGTCACGGCGCACGGTGTCCATCGGCAGGGCCGTGCCCGCGAAACCGCTGGTGAGAGTGCTGGGGTTGAACGCCCGGCGCACGATCCGGTCGAAGTCGCGGTCGAGAGTGGTCAGGTACATCTTCGTCATCCTCCTTGGAGGGACGCCCCCTTGGCTTCACCCTCCGTCGCTAAGTAACTTACAACTCAATTTGTATATTCCTTGAGGGCTGGTTGTCAAAAAACTTCTTCTCGGTCGTAGCAGTCGGCTGGATACCGCTAACCTTGGTGCATGGCGATCCGTCCAATCAGGCTGTTCGGCGACCCGGTGCTGCGTACCGAGGCAGATCCGGTTACCGACTTCGACAAGCAGCTCCGTAATCTCGTCAAGGACCTTCAGCAGACGCTCGACGACGCAGAGGGCGCCGGCCTGGCCGCGCCGCAGATCGGCGTCGGCCTGCGGGTGTTCGCGTACGCGCTCGGTAACGAGCGCGGTTACCTCGTGAACCCGACGCTCGACTTCCCCGATGACGAGGAGGTGGACGGGGAAGAGGGCTGCCTGTCGTTCCCGGGCATCTACTACGACGTCAAGCGGCGGCTCAACACCGTGGCCCGCGGCTTCACCGACCGCGGCGACCCGATTCAGGTCGTGGGCACGCAGATACTCGCGCGCTGCCTGCAGCACGAGACGGATCACCTGGACGGGGTGCTGTTCATCGACCGCATGGACGCGGCGACGCGCAAGGAAGCGATGAAGGCGATCCGCGCGGCCGAGTGGAACAACCCGGTCAAGGTCAGCCCGCACCGCATCAGCGACCGCATTCTCTGACCCTCGCTCTCTGACCCTCGCTCTCTGACCCTCGCTCTCTGACCCTCGCACGGCCGGAGGCTCGTTCCGCGCGTCCGGTCCGATTGGTGCGGATGCGCCATCGCACCAATCCAATTGGTCCGGGTGCGCCAGCGAGCCAACGCGTGGCGCCAGCCGGGGGCGCTGAAGCGTGCCCCGAAGCGCGTAACGGCCGCCGGCTGAGCAGGACCGCCGTGGTCCCGATCATCAGCAGCGGCAGCAGCGGGACGACGGCCGCGGCGTAGGCGACGCACAATCCGGCCAGCGTGGCCCCGGCGAGCAGCCCGAGCAGCACGGACTGGCGTCGCCAGCCGACTGGGTTGCCGTCCCGGCGTGCGATGGCGCTGACCAGGCCGGTGAGCGTTCCCGTCAGGTACGTGGTGGACACGTTCCCCAGGCCCATCTGGTTCACCGCCGCTGACTGGATGCCCATCGCGCCCGCGGCGAGGGCCAGCAGCACGTACTGCGGGACGCCGGACGGCTGTGCGCCCGTGGCCTCCCACCCGATCAGGACGCCCAGGTACAGCGCGAACTCGGCCGCCAGCGCCAGCCGGAGATGCGGCGGCCAGCCGTCCCCGCGGCCATCATCCCCGCGCTCGGCGTCCCCGCTGGCGCGGTCCCGGGTGCCCGGCTTCGCGCGGAACCACAGGAGCCGTGTGCCCGCCGCGACGCCCAGCACGTATCCGCAGACGGCCAGCAGCGTGTGCAGGGCCAGCGACAGCGATCCGCGCGCGAGCGACAGCCCGAACACGGCCATGTTCCCGGTCATCACGCTGGTGAACACGTTCCCGAGCCGGGTGAAGCTGGCCACGTCGGACGCCCCGGACGCGAACGTGAGCAGCACGGCGACCACGCCCAGCACCCGCGCCGTCGGCTGCCCCGCGCCGAACGCGCCGAACGCGCCGGATGCCCGGAACGCCAGCCCCTGCGCGCGGGACGCTACTGTGCGGAAGATCACCGAAGGCGTCACGAGCCCGAACCTACTAGCCGATCGGTGGCCTGGCTACGGAGAGCCCGGCTACGCCTAGGCGGGAAAGCACTAGCCCTGAGTGACGAACGTTGTTACCGTCACGTCGTGGCCACCGAAGAACTCCATGTCACGCGGGAAGGCGCCACCAACAACTGGCGAGCGCTGGATGGCAGCACGGTAGCGGGCGAGGTAAGCGTCTGGCGCCGCCCGGACAACAGGAGTCAGCTTTTCTTCGACGCGTGGCGCCTCGACGCCTACCTGCCGCTCACCCTCGCGGTCGCGCGTGATCTCGGCCAGGATCTCTACACGATGCTGGACGACGCGGAGTTCGACGCGTTCGACGCGTGCGTCAGCGCGGGCTTCACCGTGAACCGCCGGGAGAGCTACTTCAGGATCCCCACTGACCCGGCCAGGACGGGACTGGGCACGGCCGCGCTCCCGCCCGGCGTCTCGGTCATCTCGCCGCCGGCCGCTGACATCGACCGGCTCAGGCTGCTCGACGACGCCCTCCGCCAGGACATCCCGGGCAGCGCGGGCTGGCACTGGGAGCCGCAGGACTTCAAGGACGAGACGTTTGGCCGCCGTTTCGACCCGGAGACGTACCTGATAGCGGTCGCGCCAGGCGGCGACTACGTCGGCATCGTCCGGGTCTGGCGGGGCCGGAGCGTGCCGCGCCTCGGCTTCATGGCAGTCCGGGCGCCCTACCGCCGGCGCGGCATCACGCGGGCGCTGCTCCGCCTGGCCTTCGAGGTGCTCCGCGAGCGCGGCGACCAGAACGTCGTCGCGGAGGCCGACGACGAGAACGGAGCCTCCGTCACCCTCCTGACGAGCATCGGCGCGCGGCGCACGGGCGGCTCGGTGGAGCTAGTCCGCCGTCACGCGGACTGACCGGGCCCACCGGGGCCCGTCCGGGGCGCGTTCGCCGAGGAGACCGGCGACTACCCGCATCCCCTTCGGCGCGACCGAGGGCCACGGCGTGTACCCGTCGGTCAGGACCACGCACACCGCCGGGCGGGGCCGCAGCGCGTAGGCGGCGGCGATCCCGGTGCCCATGTTCGTCCCGCCGCCGCCGACCAGCGTCACCTGGCGGGCCGAGGACACCCGCTGCGCGGGCCCGACGGCGGTGTCGCACGCCAGCACGCGCAGTTGCCGCCGCAGCCCGAGCCCCTGCAGCAGCCCCTCGACCTCGGCGAGCGCCATGGCCAGAAGCTCCTCGCTCATTGACCCGGACGTGTCGCACACGACCGCGAGTTCCGGAACCGGTCGGCGCAGCGCGGGCAGGACCACGTCGGGCACCGCGTATGCCCGCCGCGAGGGCCGTCGGTAGGAGTAGTCGACCGCGCCCGCCACGTCGGCGACGGCCCGGCGGAGTTCGGCGGCGAGCAGCCGGCGCCAGTCGACGGTGGGGGACAGTACCTCGCGCGCCCACCGGAGCAGCCCAGCCGGCACGGATCCCGGCTCCTGCCCCGCGCGCGCGACGTCCTCCGCCACCTGCCGGCGCAGCAGGTCGGCCTGCCACTGGTCGAGCCCGCCGGGCTCATCTCCGTCGCGAGGCTGGCCGTCCGCGCCGCTTCCGCAATCGAGCCATTCTCCTGAACGTCCAAGCGGATTCCCCGGTGCGGTCCGGCCGGAGTCGCCCCCCGTTACGGATGGGGTGGTGCCTGCCGATTCGCCGGGGCCGTCCTGGAGCACCTTGAAGTACTCCTCCGCCAGCCTCCCGTCCGGCGCGCCGAAGTCCCGGGGAATCACCGGCTCGCCCGGCAGATCGAGCCCGGCCGGAATCAGGTCGTCGTTGATCTCCGCGTCGGCGGCCCGGACCCAGACGGGCGAGTCGGGGGCGGAGACGGCAGTCGCCAGCGCTCGTTGCGAGTGATCCCGCAGCAGGTGACAGACGTGATGGACCAGGACACTGCCCAGCTGCGCGGGCGTCCACGTGTCCGTCAGGCCGGGGTCCGCGTGCATGCGCCAGCGCTGGTCCACGCTGACCGTCCCGCTGCCGGGGGCCGCGCGCACCTCCGCGCCGAACAGGCCGGTCGCCAGGTACGGGAAGTTCCGCGCCGCCCACAGGCGCGCCGCGGCCAGACCTGGCAGTTCGGTCAAAGCAACCCGGCGTTCTTGATCAGCGGGAGGAACATCTTGATCTCGGGCGGCATCTCGGTCAGGTCCGGCGGCCGGCATTTCGCCAGGACCATGGCGGCGGTCGCGGCCACGTCCGGGACGGTCTCCGCGCAGCGCCCGAGCACCTGCCAGCCGGCGGTCCAGCGCTCGGGCGTGGGCACCGCGGCGACGGCCGCGGCGATCGAGGCGAGCGCCGCGTAGGCCCGGTCCCCGCGTTTCGGTAGCCGGAAGGACGACGGGTCCGCCAGGACTTCCTCCGGATCGGGCAGGTCCATCTCGACGAGCCAGGCGAGGAATTCCACGCCCGCGCCTTCGCCGACCGCGCCGCGCACCAGCGCCGACCGCGCCGCCTCGGACGCGCCCGCCGCGAGTGCGGCGGTCATCAGGCGGGCGGCCATCTCCCAGGTCCGTGGGCTCGGCCAGCCGCGTCCAGCGGCGGCGGCGTCGTTCGGCGGGGCGAGCGCGAGCGCGGGGCGGACGTGCAGGAACGCGGCGACCAGTCCGCGGCTCAGCGCCTCGCCGGCCTCCCAGCCGTCGGGCAGGATGGGGACCTCGGGGGCCTTCCAGCCGGCGGCCAGCCCGTCCGCGATCGCCTTCGGGGTGGTCTCCCAGGACAGATGACACAGCCGGTTGGCGAGCGGGGCGGACAGGTCCCAGCCATCCGCGGCCTGTTCGGGCGGGTTGGCGGCGGCGACGACGGCGATCTGGTCCGGGAGCGTCAGGTCGCCGACCGTGCGTTCCAGGACGACGCGGAGCAGCGCGGCCTGGACGGCGGGCGGCGCGGTGGAAAGCTCGTCGAGGAAGAGGATGCCGGTGCCGCGCTCGGCGAGGCGGATCGCCCATCGCGGCGGCGCGAAACGCACGGAGTCGCCAGCAATAACGGGCAACCCCGCGAAGTCGGAGGGCTCACGGATGGAGGCGATGACGGTCTCGCACGGCAGGCCCATGACATCGGCCATCGCCCGGATAGCCGACGTCTTGCCGGTGCCCGGCGCGCCCCAGAGCAGCACCGGCACCCGGGCCGCGACCGCGACGCCGAGCGCTTCGGCGGCGGGATTGTCAGTCATGCCTCTAGTCTGCGGTGAGGTCAGTGCTTGTTCATAATCCGCGTGCCGAGTTCTTCGCCCTCGCAAATACCGCGCATCACGCCGATCGCCGCGACGTCGAAGACGTGCATGGTCAGCCCCTGCTCGTTGGCGAGCACGAAGGCGCTGGTGTCCATGACCCGGATGTCAGCCGCGATGGCCTCGTCGTAGGTGAGCGTCTGGTACTTCGTCGCGTTCGGGTTATTCTTCGGGTCCGAGTCGTAGACGCCGTCGACGCCGTGCTTGGCGACGAGCAGCGCGTCCGCCTCGAGTTCGAGCGACCGCTGGACGGCCGGGTAGTCGGTGGTGACGTACGGCTGCCCGATACCGCCGGCGAGCAGCACGATCTTGTTCCGGTCCAGGTGGTGCGTCGCGCGCAGCCGGATGAACGGCTCGGCGACGGCATGGATCGACAGCGCCGTCATGACCCTGATGTCGGCGTCCGTCCGCGCGGTGAGTGCGCCCCGCAGCATGAGGGCGTTCATCACCGTGGCGAGCATGCCGATGTTGTCGGCCTCGGCCCGGCTGATGCCCCAGCCCTCGGCCATGCGCCCGCGGAAGTAGTTGCCGCCGCCGACCACGACGGCAACCTGGACGCCGATGTCGTGGAGGGACAGCACTTCGTCCGCCACACGCGCGAGGCTGGCGGGATCGGCACCCGTGCCGGCGGGGCCGGCGAGTGCCTCACCGCTGAGTTTGACCACCACTCTGCGATACCGCAGCACGCCTTACCCCCTTACAAAGGTGTAATTTTTCTGACGGTAACGCTATCAGCCGACGAGGGCTATATGCGCCCGCCCCGGTCCGGCATAGATTTTTCATTTCACCCGGCCTTCGCGTCCGACCAGCTGCGGACCACGCTGATGTCGGCGATGAACCGTACGTCGCCGCGTGGCGCCCATCTGCGCGCCGTCTCGGCCAGGCAGTCGGCGAGGAGCCGCACCGCCTGGTCCGCGTTTTCCTCCGGGACGTGGAGGAGGAGCTCGTCGTGCAGGCACAAGACGATGGCCGCGCCGAGGTCGTTTCCCCGCGCCCGGACCGTCACCGCCCACATCTTGAACAGTTCGGCCGCCGCGCCCTGGATGAGCGCGTTGCGTCCGTAGCGACCGCGGCCCGCGACCTGGGCGGGGCTGCCTCCTTGCGACATCCGCACGAGCCGGCCGCCGTAGGTGCGCAGGTCGTTTCCGTTCCGTGCGTTCCGGTCACCGTCGTCGAGATAGCCCATGGCGACCGGATAGGCCTTCCGCATCCGTCGCGCGGCCTCGCCGCCGTGTCCCGTGGTCTGCCCGTACATGGCGGCGATCATCGCGACCTTGGCGGTCGGCCGGTCGACGCCGAGTTCCTGTCCCACCGGAAGGTACATGTCATCGTTCTGCGTCGCCTGCGCCAGCGCCCGGTCACCCGATACGGCGGCGAGGACACGCGGTTCGATCTGCCCGAGGTCCGCCCGGACGAACAGGTGCCCAGGCTCCGCGATGACCGCCCGCCGCAGCATGGCCGGCATGTTGTGCAGCCCCGCCGACGCCGTCATCCGCCCGGCCGCGCCGTCGCTGCCGGTCCAGCCTCCCCGCAGCCGCCCGTCCGACCCCAGGTTGGCGTCGAGCCAGGAGTACCCGTACGTGGTGGCGATGCGCTCGGCCTTGCGCCACTCAAGCAGCGCCTTCACGAGCGGGCTGCCGTCCGCCAGCGGCTCCAGCCGCCACGCCCGCGTGTCGGGCACGTCCACCCCGGCCGCCGAGAGCATCGTCTTCACCTGGACCGGGCTGCGAAGGTCGGCGGGGAACCCCGGCGACGCGTGCTTGAGCACTTCGGCGTCCCGGGCGGCGCGGATGACGTGCGCCTCCTGCTCGCTGCGCGGCCGCGGCCCGATGAGGTCGGCGAGCAGTTCCTCCAGGGCGCTCAGCAGTACCGGCAGTCCGTCCGCGGCCAGTTCCGCGCACAGCAGTTCGGCCGTCGACTCCGAATGAGCCGTCGCGATCCGCTCGACGGCGGACCGCTGCATCTCCGCCGCCTCGCCCGCCAGCCGTGCCCACTTCCGCAGGGCCTCCGGCGTGCGCGCCCATCCGCCACGCGCGAACGTCGGCTCCAGGTACCCGTCGGCGGCTACCGGATCGGGCGCCTCGGTCGGTTCGGAGCTGAACAGGTCCGGTATCAGGTTGTCTTTACCGTTGTCGGCCGGCACCTTGTCGAGCGGCAGGCCGCGCAGGTGCGCCCAGGCCCAGCCCGGATCGGCGCGCCACCCGCCGTAGATAAGCCGGTGTACCGCCGCGACATCCCAGCAGGTCGAGACCCGCACACCAGCGGCGATCAGCTGCCGTGCGGTCTCCTGCGACCAGGTCACCCACCGGGGCCGGATTTCCTCATCCGCCTGGGCTACCTGCCCGGCGGTCGTCATCAGCCCGTCGGCCGGGGTACCGGAGCTTGCGCGCGGGGCGACGGCCACCGCTCCGTCCGGCGCGATCGCCAGCCCGATCAGGTCCCCGCGCCGGACGCCGGCCTCGCGCAGCCGTGTCCCGAGTCCCTGATCGCCCACATTCCTACCTTGCCACGTTCCGATGACTGGAAGCTGCCTTGCTTTCAAGTTCCTTTTCGAACTTGGCGGGACGGCGGTGGCGTCATCGGCGAGGTTATCGTCCGGCCGTGGAGACCGACCAGCGGGGAACGTCGCTTCCGGCACTGGCCGCCGGTTCCGCCGCTTCGACGTCGAGCACCACGGGATCGGCACCCGGGGCGGGCAAGGCCAGGATACGGGCACGCGGGAAACCGGGCTCGGCCACGCCGACGACCAGGTGCCCGTCGATCACCCCGAAGCCGCAGGCCCAGACATCGGCCAGCCAGTTCACGGGTAGGCAAGCCCGTAGCTGACGCGTGCCGGCGGCGCCGGTGACCGCCAGCGTGCCCCAGCCGTCGCCCTCATGCGGCGTGACCGTCACCTCGTCGGGGTCGATGCCGAGCCACTCCGCCGCGGCGGGGGCGAACCGGCCGGTCAGCGCGGCGGTCAGGGTCGGCCGCTGCCCGCCCCGGTCACCGGCGCGCGCGGCCGTCGCCCACGCCGCGGCCACGGCGCCGCTCAGCCGGAACTGGAATCCGGGGCCGAGCGTCAGCAGTTCGAGCACCTCAAGCCGCTGCTGCGCGCGCTTGAGGAAGTCCTGCCCGCCCATGCGGCCGGCCGTCATCCTGGCCGTACGCTGGGCCGCCGAAACCACCGCCATCCTCCGTGGTGCGGGCGTGGGCGGACGCGTGCCGGCGGACGGGCCCCCGCCTCCGAAACCCGCGCCCGCGGTGCCGGCGCCCCCGATACCGGTGCCGAACCCACCGGATCCGGCGGGGCCGGGGCGCAGCGGGACGCTGCCAACGGCGGTCCCGCGCCATTGCGCCCGCTGTTCCTCGATCTGCTGGCGCGTGACCGTCACCTGGTCGGCGCGCGAACGTGGCCCGGCGGTCAGCACCGCGAGGTCGTCCGCGTGCCGTGACCACGACTCGGCCAGCGTGATGCACGCGGGCTTGTCACCGCCAAGCGCGCCGAGCACGAGTTCCGCCTCGGCGTCGGGATGCCCGGGCAGGGTCAGCTGCCCCGCCGACCAGCGGACGGTGTGTGAGCCCTTCCCGCACGGCACGACGGCGTCAGCGGACGGCAGCGACAAGTACCAGTTCATGACGCGCTCCACCACTCCAGCGGAATGACCGCCCGGATCTGCCTGGCGGCCTGGGGCCCTGCGGGCCTGTGCGACCCGGTCACGTGAAACTCGATCTCGCTCGTGGCGGGGGACAGGGGCGGGACCACTACCGCCTGGAACGTGACACCGCTGTTCCCGTCGCTCGACCAGCCGCTGATCGACACGGAGTGCCAGCCCCCGGCGTCGTCCCGCACCCACATGGCGGGGTCGGCGTCCGCCGCCGCCGCGGACGGGTCGGCTCCGAGGTACAGCCCGCCGAAGATAATCGTGATCCCGTCCGTCCCGGTGATCAGGCCCGCGAGCACGATGATAATCCCGTCTCCGGCGCGCAGGGCGACGGCCAGGCGCGCGGCGTCGAGCGCGCTGGCGTCGGCGGGGGAGGTGCGCCAGGTCAGCTGCTCGGCCCCGGCCCCGGTGCCGGACCCCGTCCCGTCCCGCGTCCCCGTGGCGGCCAGGAAGTTTTCCCATCGTTCGGGCAGCCGCCCGGGCATGGCGATCACGCGCCCCGGCGTGCCCAGCCGCTCGCACAGCGCCGCGATCTGCCCGGGCACCGGGCTGTCGCCGGCCAGCGCTCCGGACGCCCGCAGCGCCGGAACCACATCGGCCATCCCCGCCGCCTCGGCCGTCGCGAGCGCGGGCCGGGTCAGCAGCGTCTCGGCCCGCCGCAGCAGGTACGCCTCGGCGCGGCCGACGGCCAAAGGCAGCGTGGTCACCGCCACGGCCCGCGCCCGGGCCGTCAGGTCCACGCGCACCGACTCTGTCCCGCACCGCACGTCCAGCCGGCCGAGGCCGGCCGGGGGAGCGGGATTCAGCGTGAGCCGTCCCAGGTACCACTCGCCGCCGCCGCCGGAAAAGCTCAGGTCGTACCGCTGTCCCGCGTCATCGACGGCGGTCATCCCGCCGCCCGCGAACGTGGTCGGCGTCCGCCGTTTCGCCCCGGCGCCCCGCGACGACCGGGGGGACGCGGGCCGCCGCGCGGGCCGTTCGTTAGTCCGCGCCGCCACCGCGAGCCAGGCCCGTCCCGGCCGCGCGACGAATCCCAGCAGGTAGATGTCCTCGTCGCCGTCGTCGTCACCAGTGCGGTCCGCACGGGTGGCGTCCGCGCGAACCCGGAGCACCGCGCCCACCGGCGTGACCCGGATTCCCCTCAGCGAACCCTCGTGACTGCCGTTCCTTTCCCCGCCGGGCCCGCCCGCCGAGCGCGCCAGCCAGCGCGAAACGCCGGGAGGTCCGGGCCGGACGGAGATGGGAGCGCGGCGCCCGAGGTGCATCAGGGTGCCCGCGTCCGCCGACCGGGCCGCGAGCGCGACTTCGACGTCACCGTGGACGCTGTCGGCGAGTCCGGCGTCCAGTTCGCCGGTGCCCTCGAACGCCGCCGCCACGGCGCGCACGCGAGACGAGCATTCGTCGGGCGTCAGCCTTCCGCCCGCGACCTGCCGCAGCAGGCTCTCGGCGAACTGCCGCAGGTATGTCTCGGCGCTCTCGTTACTCATTCCGCTACCAGGTTAGAGGGACGGTGGCACGGTGCTGCTCCATCAGTACGGTGCTGCGCTACCAGTGCAGCGGCATGGTCGTCGTCACCCGGCTGGAGATGCCGGTGACCTCGGCGGTCAACGTCGTGGTGTGCTGCGCGAGCGGCGGCAGCAGGGCCAGCCGCAGGACGACGTCACCGCCGACCGGGCCCGCCTCCTCGATCGCGCCGAGGTGCCAGCCGCCCGCGTCGTCCCGGAACCACCAGGAGAAGCCGGCATCCCGGGCGAGGCCCCATTCATCGGGGAACCGCGTCGCCGGGCGGTGTGGCAGCGGGCGCAGCCCGCGGGCCACCACGTGCAGGAACGTGCCGGACTCACCGCTGCGCAGCCCGGCCACGACGAACCGCGCGCCGTCAAGATCGGGCAGTGCGACGCCGATCGAGGCCGTGCCCGCGGCCGGCGGCAGGTGCCTGCGGCGGCCGTAGTGGGTGATGACGCCGAGCCAGCGAGCGGGGATGTCGCCGGGGCTGCCCTCGGCGGGCAGGCCCAGGAGCTGGTAGAGCGCGGCCACCTGTGGCGGAACCGGGCTCAGCGGGGACAGGACACCCGCTCCTTCGAGCATGTCGGCCAGCTCGGTGAGCCCGGGTTCCTCGCGGGTGAGGGTCCGGGCGCTCTCGGCGGGGAGAGCCGCCAGCAGGGCTTCGGCGTGGCGGGTGAGGAGGCGCTCGCCTGGGCTGTCATCAGTGCGGGCCGCTTCTTCCGGAGGGGTTTCACTGGGTGCGAAACGTATGCGGCACAAGGGACCGTGATGGCTGGTGATGGTGAGCGTGCGTGCGGCGGCGGGCGGCACCGGATACAGCATGATCGTGCCCGTCCACGTGCTGCCCGCCCAGGTGCCGTTGGCGAACGAGAGGCGGTACGGGGTGCCCGCGTCGTCGGCGGCTGACAGGTCGGCCCACGGCGGGAGCTGCAGGTCGGGGATGCCCGCCGACGGCGGGAGCCGGAACGTGGCCGGGGCCAGGACGCGGTCGGGCATGATCACCAGCGCCATCAGGCGCCCGCCCGGCCCGGCGTCGTGGACCGGGATGACGCGCCATTCCTCGGCTGGGGACGCAGGACTCGGCGGCAGGAAGCCGGTCAGGTGGCGGAGGCGGCGGCCCGACCATATCGGCTCGTCCAGGCCGCGGGCGCGCAGGGCGGTGATCAGGTCGAGGAGGACCCAGGACGCCTGAGTCCCGGTGAGGACGCCCGCCTCGACGAGCGTGCTGGCGGCGCGGCGGACCCGGTCGGCGCTGTCGGGCCGCACCGGGTGCAGAACGGACTCGGCGAGGAGCCGGAGGTAGGTTTCGGCGCGCTCGCCATACGGGGAACCGTCAGCGCGTTCGCTGGGCACGCAATCACCGTAGACCTCGCCCGCCGCTGCCCGCGACGCGATTCCTCGCGCGCGCCCGTGAACGCACGGCCGACCTCGTCGGCATTTGTCCGGCGAAATAGGGCGGCACCCGGCCCGGTGGACGGGGGAATGCCCGGGCCGGGCGCCGCGGCGCCCGGACGGCCGGGGAAACCAGCCGGGCGCGGGCCGGGCGGCTGGAGCGGGAACTCACCGCCTGGCGTCTGGGTCGGGGTGCTAACCCCGTTTTCAGGTACATAATGCCCCGTATGACTGCGACTACGCTGGAGGATCCCTGAAGGAGACCTCAAGTTGCCGCGGTTAGACCGGGGCTTGGCTGTTTACAAGAGTAGCGCTTGAGGTGGGCTGCGCGGGGACGCGCGTCGCCGACCAGCAGCGCACGATGTCCCGCATCGACAGGAGACCGACCACATCGTGGCCCTCGACCACAACGAGGTGCCGGAACCCACCGCGAACCATCGCCGCCGCGGCATCCTCCAGCGTCCAGTTCCGTAGCGCGAACACGAGTTCCTGGGTGCAGTGCCGCTCGACGAGTTCGGTGTCCGGGCTCTCACCGGCGGCCACGGAATTGAGGATGTCGCGCTCGGTCACGATCCCGACGCCGCTGCCCTCCGGATCCACGACGACAGCCGCGCCGACCTTGCGGGCGGCCATCATCCTGGCGGCCTCGCGCAACGTGTGCGCGGGGCCCACCATGAGGACCTGGACGGACATTCCTTCGGCTACGTTCACGGCGTACACCCCCACTGGCGGATATTTCTGTCGGCCCTGGTGTTTGACCAGGTGATATACCCGCCCCCAGTCGGCGTAACACCCTAATCTTTTCTCTTTCCGAACATTTCCCCGCCCCGCGCTTCCGGCCGCCGGTCCGGGCAAGCGCCCACCGCCGCTTCCGCCTCCACAGCCTCCGCCGGCACCACCGTCCCAGCCACCCGAGATCCCGTCCGCACTCATCCCGTCCGCGCCCATCCCGTCCGCGCCTATCCCGTCCGCGCCTATCCCGTCCGCGCCCACCCCGGCCGCCCGGGCCCAGCCGCGCCATCCCGCCCGCCCGGGCCCAAGCAGGCCAGCGTGCTCGAATGCGCAATCGAGCACGCCATAGTCGGCCCGAAAGCGCTTTTGAGCTCCCTAATCAACGGGCCCAAATGCGCAATCAAACACGCGAGCTAGAGGCGCCACCCCCGGCTATCTATTCCTCTTCGCCCGTCAGAATCGCCAGCACCTCGTCATGGAGGGCGCCGTTGGTGCACACCACGCTCCCGCCACTGGGCGTCGCGGTCCCCGAAAGGTCCGTGAATCGCCCGCCCGCCTCCTGGACGATCGCTTGGAGAGCGGCGAGGTCCCACAGCGAGACCTCGGGTTCCGCCGAGACGTCGACGGCCCCCTCGGCGACCAGCATGTGGGACCAGAAATCCCCGAATGCTCGCGTCCGCCACACAGACCGCGCGAGTGACAGGAACTGGGGCATGCGCCCGGCCTCACCCCAGCCGCCGATTCCGGAGAAGGAAAACGAAGCGTCACTGAGCTTGGTGACGCCGGATACGCGCAAGCGGCTGGCCTTGGCGAGGCTGCGTCCGGTCCAGGCGCCGTCGCCCGTGGCCGCCCACCAGCGCTTGCCGAGAGCGGGCGCGGTGACGACGCCCGCCACCACTTCGTCGCCGTCCATGAGCCCGATCAAGGTCGCCCACACGGGGACGCCCCGGACGTAGTTCTTGGTGGCGTCGATGGGATCGATGACCCAGCATCGCGGCCCGCTGCCGGTCCGACCGCTTTCCTCGCCTAGTACCGCGTCTCGCGGGCGGGACCTGCGGAGCAGGTTGCGGATGACATCCTCGGTGGCCTTGTCCGCGTCGGAGACCGGCGTTAGATCCGGCTTGGTCTCGACGCGGAGGTCAATGGCGCGGAAACGCCGTGTCGTTATGTCGTCGGCCGCGTCCGCGAGGACGTGCGCGAACCGCAGGTCGTCGTCATATTTTCCCACTCGCGAAACGCTACCGCCTCGGGTAACCAACTGACCAGCGCGCCGCTTGGCGGGTAGCGCGGAATCACGCGGAAAAAGCCATAATCGCCACTATGGACACAACTGAAAGTAGGGTGCTCAGCAGTCCGCCGGATCAACTGAAGCCCTTCATCAGGGATGGCCGGATCAGCGTCATGCCGGCGAAACGCACTACCCGCCTTATCTTGCTCGACAAGGTGGCGCAGGCCTTCGTGCCAGGTCGGCACTACACGGAGGCAGAGGTCAACGACGTCCTCAAAACCCTCACCACTGACCACGCGGCACTGCGTCGCTATCTGATTGACGAGGGTCTGATGGACCGCACGGGCGACGGCACGTACTGGCGTTCCGGGGGAACGGCGACGTTCGGCGACTGACCTTGGCGACTGGCCTCGGCGGCTGATTCACAAGCTCAGATGCGCATTTTGGCCGACGTGGCCGGTTGATCGGCTGGGGCGACTAGTGGCGCGGCAGTGGGACCGGAATATGCTATTCGTAGTGATATTTCGTAATAAGTCGGGCGGGGCTGGCGCGTGAAATTTGAGTTTTGGCGTCACCGACCCATGATCTTCGAGATCGTCGTGAGCACTACGGGTAGCGGAACCGCGGTCGCGAAGCTGTCATGGATACGCGGCCGCTGGCCAGTCGCCGCGGTTCCCGCGGCACGTTCCACGGCGTGCTCAATTGCGCATTTGAGCAGGCAGCCGAGCGTGCTCAAAAGCGCTTTCAAGCCGGCCAGGGCGTGCTCAAATGCGCATTCGGGCCGGTGGGGGT
>Ga0210389_10000165_pt1 | contig 67622 bp, 61 predicted proteins | sample IncBWH28OmetaG_FD_160127 | JGI IMG/M metagenome (GOLD analysis project Ga0210389, IMG submission 160127) | Forest soil microbial communities from Barre Woods Harvard Forest LTER site, Petersham, Massachusetts, United States - Inc-BW-H-28-O ...
TCGAGGTCACCCATCAGATCTACGGCCACCTCGTACCCGCCTCCTGGGACCGCGCCCGCACCGTCCTGGAAGACGCCCGCCGCGCCCGGCGGTACTAGCCGCCGACCCCGGAGAAGATCAATGCTGAACTGCCAAGGCAGCAGAGGTTCAGCCGACGAGAACGACCTGGGTAGTGACCTCGGCCAGGTGCTTGAGGTGGCGGTGGGCTTCGAGGAACAGCAGCCCGTACTTGTCCTCGGCGAAATAGACCTCGATGTCTCCATTGGTCACCTGCCTCGGGTGGACGCCGTAGTTACTGAGATCAGGCATGAGCCGCGCGAACTGGCTTAGAGCGTCCGCTTCCCACCCGCGGTTGCCGGGCGGTGCGTCCCGCAGCGCAGTTGAGACCGCGCCTTGGAGCTGCGCGGCGCGGTCTCCGTCTACCAGGCGTCTACTCGTGGTGCGGTAGACCGCAGGTGCTGCCCGGCGGCGTACCACGCGCCCTCGACGGCGGCGCCGAGCAGGCTGGAGGCCGCTAGGAACACCCCGCGCCGGTAGCACTCGATAGCCTCGCGGAGGCTGCGCTCGGTCCTCGAGTCGAGTTCCAGGGCGGCGAGGTCAGTAATGAAGATGTCCGGTTCTATGCCCCACAGGCCCTACTGCCGCAGGCGGTGCGGTAGCTGGACGATGTCCGAGATCGCCGCAGGCCGGTGTACCCGCAGTCGCTGCCCTACGGAGTACCCGGACCCGACATGGCGCTGACTTAAGGAAACTGCCCGCTGGTCCACGATCACCCGGATGCGCAAGGGCGCGAACCAGATCCAGCGGATGGTGATGGCGCGGCAGTTGATGAAAGGGGAACGTTTGAAACCCCGATCGCGTCCCGCTGGGTGATGGTTACACTAAGTCTTCTTGTGTGCGCGGAGGGGCGTAGTCCGCGAATGTTGGTGCTGCCCTCTAGGATGCCGATATGCCGGTATAAACGTTGCGGGTTGATCGTTGATTGGCGGGCTGGGCGCAACGCGTTGCGCTTTGGCGGGCCGCCGAAGGTGGGGACGGGTAGCGGATGGCGCTGAAGAAGTCGGACCTGTACAGATCGCTGTGGAAGAGCTGTGATGAGCTGCGCGGCGGGATGGATGCCTCCCAGTACAAGGACTACATCCTGACCCTGCTGTTCGTGAAGTACGTGACGGACAAGGCCAAGTCCGATCCGAACTCGCTGATCGAGGTCCCCGAGAGGGGCTCCTTCGACTACCTCCTGACCCTCAGGGGCGATAAGGAGATCGGCGACAAGACGAACAAGGCCATCGAGGCGCTCGCCAAGGCGAACGACCTGGCCGGCGTCATCACGCTCGCCGACTTCAACGACCCGAACAAGCTCGGCGACGGCAAGGCCATGCAGGATCGGCTGACCAGGCTGGTCACCATCTTCAACGACCTGGACTTCCGGGGTTCGCGGGCCGAGGGCGATGACCTGCTCGGCGACGCCTACGAGTACCTGATGCGCCACTTCGCCACTGAGTCCGGCAAGTCAAAGGGCCAGTTCTACACCCCGGCCGAGGTGTCCCGCGTCCTGGCGAAGATCGTCGGCATTGGCTCGGCCACCGGCCAGACCCAGACGGTTTACGACCCTACCTGCGGGTCGGGGTCGCTGCTGCTCAAGGCCGCCGACGAGGCCCCGCACGGGATCACGGTCTACGGACAGGAGCGGGACAACGCCACCTGGGCGCTGGCCCGGATGAACATGATCCTGCACGGCAACGCCACCGCCGAGATCCGCAAGGGCAACACCATCGTGGACCCGAGGTTCGTCGTCGGCGCCCAGCTAATGATCTTCGACTACATCGTGATGAATCCGCCGTTCTCGGACAAGGCCTGGTCCACCGGGCTGGAGAACGACTACGGCCGGTTTGACGGGTTCGGCACTCCGCCGCAGAAGAACGGCGACTACGCGTTCCTGCTGCACGCGGTGAAGTCCCTTAAGTCCACCGGAAAGGCGGCGGTCATCCTGCCGCACGGGGTGCTGTTCCGCGGCAACGCCGAGGCCGACATCCGACGGAACTTGCTCCGGCGCGGCTACGTCAAGGGGATTATCGGCCTGCCGCCGAACCTGTTCTATGGCACCGGCATCCCGGCGTGCATCGTGGTCCTGGACAAGGAGAACGCCCAGGCCCGCAAGGGCGTCTTCATGATCGACGCGTCCAAGGGCTTCATGAAGGACGGCCCGAAGAACCGGCTCCGCTCGCAGGACATCCACAAGATCGTGGACGTGTTCAACAATCAGCTGGAGGTCGAGCGGTACTCGCGGATGATCCCGCTGCACGAGATCACCGGCGACGCCAACGACTACAACCTCAACATCCCCCGGTATATCGACACCAGCGAGCCCGAGGACCTGCAGGACCTCGACGCGCACGTCAACGGCGGCATCCCCGAGCGGGACATCGACGCCCTCGGCTCCTACTGGGACGCGTTCCCGGCGCTCCGTGCCGCGCTGTTCAAGCCGAACCGGCCCGGCTACGTTGACCTGGCGGTCGAGCCGGGCCAGGTGCAGCGGACCAGTCTGGACTCCGCCGAGTTCCAGGCGTTCACCGAGACCGTCCGCGAGACGGCGGCTACCTGGTTCGAGGCGCACCGGCCCGCGCTGGCGGCGATCAAGACGGACACTCGGCCGAATGACCTGATCGACGCGATCGGCGACGACCTGCTCGCCCGGTTTGAGGGCACCGCGCTCCTTGATGAGTACGACGTGTACGAGCAGCTCATGACCTACTGGCACGCCACCATGCACGACGACGTCTACCTGATCATGAATGAGGGCTGGACCGGCGGCGCGAAGCCCCGCGTCGCCCTCAACGATAAGGAACGGGGGCTTGCCGAGACCCCCGACCTGACCGTTGGCTCCGGGCGCGGCTCGGCGAAGTACAAGATGGACCTCATCCCGCCGGACCTGATCGTCGCCCGCTACTTCCCGGCGGAACAGGCCCGGGTAGACGAGCTCACCGTCGCCGCCAATGAGGCCGCGGCCGCGCTTCAGGAGTACCTGGAGGAGCACGCCGTCGAAGGCGGCCTGCTCGCCGAGGCCCTCACCGACGCGGAGAAGGTCACTAAGGTCTCCGCCGCCGCCCGCCTTAAGGTCGCCCGCCACGAGAACACCGACCGCGACGAGATCAACGCCCTCGCCCGCGCCATCGACCTCTTCAACGCCGACGCCCGCGCCAAGTCGGACCTCAAGGAAGCCGCAGAGACCCTCGCGGTGGCCACCTTCAAGCAGTACGACTGCCTCACCGAGGACGAGGTGAAGGTGCTCGTACTCGACGACAAGTGGGCGGCGACCGTCACGTCCGGCATCGAGTCACAGGCCCAAGCGCTCACCTCAACCCTTGTGGACCGCATCACGGAGCTCGGCAGGCGATACGACATGACAGCCGAGCGGATCTCGTTCGACATCATGTGGCTCACGGACAAGGTGGCCGTGCACCTCTCGGCGATGGGGGTGGAGCAGCGTTGACGGCTATGCTTCCTGCGGGTTGGGAAATCGCATCGCTAGACGAGTTGTATGACTTCAGCAATGGAATCAATGCGGATAAGTCGGCGTTCGGATCGGGTGTTCCTTTCATCAACGTGCTTGAGATCATCACCCGTGAAACACTCGATGACTCCCTGATACCTGGCCGCGTCACGCTTCCGGCTGCTGCGATCAAGCGCTACCAGGTTCGCCATGGTGACGTACTCTTCAATCGAACCTCTGAAACCCAGGATGAGGTCGCGCTCTCATCGGTCTACCTCGGTGACTCCAAGCCGGTATTCGGTGGCTTTGTGTTCCGAGCACAGGCCAAGACAAAGCGGCTACTAGCCGAATACGCTGCTTACGCGCTCCGTGCTCGATATGTCCGGGAGCAGGTGGTGGCACGCGGCCAGGGCGGTATCCGCGCGAACGTCAGCCAGCGCGACCTCAATGCCGTGCGACTGCTGCTACCTAGCCCAAACGAGCAGCAATCGATCGCGGAGGCATTGGCCGATGCCAGCCGACACTGCTCCATGCTGGAACTGGCCATCGTCAAGAAACAGGCGATGAAGCAGGGCATGATGCAGCAGTTGTTTATGTCCAGTGCCGACTCCGTACTCCGCCGCCCCCTAGGGGAGGTTTGCGGCTTTCTGTCGGGAGGGACCCCGGACCGCTCCAACGGTGAGTATTGGTCCGGTGATATCCCATGGATCAGCGCCTCCACTCTGAAGGATATTGAAGTATCTCATTCGGATCAAGTCGTTACGTCACGTGCGGTGAGGGCGGGCAGTCGCATGGCGCCTCTCAATTCAACGCTCCTCCTCGTCCGAGGCAGTGCATTGCATTCGGAAATACGAGCATCTTTGGTTGTGGCTCCCGTCTGCTTCAACCAGGACGTGAAAGCGTTGATGCCTTCCTCGTCTCTGGAGCCAAAATTCTTGACCTATTCGATCCATGCGAATGCTCCTCTTCTTCTTCGTCTCGTTACTTCTGCGGGAAATACTGCTGGAGTATTGGACACGAAGATCCTGAGGAGATTTGAGATCTGGATTCCGGATCGTGATACCCAGCTCAATGCGATTTCGATATTGGATGATTTCACCGCCGAGATACATGCTCTCCGCCTACGTCTAGAAAAAGCGCGGGATGTCAAGCAGGGCATGATGCAGGAGTTGCTGACCGGGCGTACGCGGCTTGCCTTTCAGGAGTAGTGCAGCATGAGTGATGTCGGGCAGTCGGAGCGGGCGGCGCAGAACCGGGTCGTCCGGCTGCTCCGGGACCGGCTGGGCTATCGGTACCTCGGGGACTGGCAGCGACGTCCCGGTAACGCGAACGTCGAAGTGGAGTTCCTGGCGGCGAACCTCCGGAAGCGGGGGTACTCCGAGGCGCTGATCACGCGGGCGGTCCGGGAGTTGAAGCAGGCTGCCGCGCTGGGCGGGTCGCGGGACCTGTACGAGGCCAACCGGGACGTCTACGGGCTGCTCCGGTACGGGGTGAAGGTCCAGGAGTCCGCGGGGTCGCCTCACGTGACGGTGCACCTGATCGACTGGGCGAACCTCGATGCGAACGACTTCGCGTTCGCGCAGGAGGTCACGGTCACCGGGCCGCAGCACGCCAAGCGGCCCGACGTGGTGCTGTACGTGAACGGGATCGCGCTGGTCACGCTGGAGCTGAAGCGGTCCACGGTGGCGGTCGGCGAGGGCATCCGCCAGACGATCGGGAACCAGAAGCCGGAGTACATCCGGCAGTTCTTCACCACGGTCCAGCTCGTGCTGGCAGGTAACGACTCCGAGGGGCTGTCCTACGGGGTGATCGACACCCCGGAGAAGTACTGGCTGCGCTGGCGGCTGATCACGGACATGGACCCCGCGACCCGAGCCCGGGTAACGGCGGAGGCGGCGGTCGCGGAGGGGCGGCTGGACCAGGGGCTCGCGGTGCTGGTGGCCCGGCACCGGCTGCTGGAGATGATTCACGACTTCATCGTGTTCGACGCCGGCGTCAAGAAGACCGCCCGGCCCAACCAGTACTTCGGGGTGCGCGCCGCGCAGGAGCGGATGCGGCGCCGCGAGGGTGGGATCATCTGGCATACCCAGGGGTCCGGCAAGTCGCTGACGATGGTCTGGCTGGCGAAGTGGCTCACGGAGCAGGACCCGGCGGCCCGGGTGCTGCTGATGACCGACCGGACCGAGCTGGACGAGCAGATCGAGCGGGTGTTCACGGGGGTCAGGGAGGACATCTACCGGACGTCCAGCGGCGCCGACCTGCTTGCGGTGCTCGACGGCTCGACGGAACGGCTGATCTGCTCGCTGATCCACAAGTTCCGGGCGCCCGGCTCGTCGTCTGGTTCCTCGTCCAGGGAACTGTCCGACGACGAGGCCACAGCGAGGTTCATCGAGGAGCTGCGCCGTAGCGTCCCGCCGGGGTTCGCGGCCAAGGGCAACCTGTACGTATTCGTGGACGAGGCGCACCGGACGCAGGCGGGGAAGATGCACGCCGCGATGAAGGCCCTGCTGCCGAACGCCGTGTTCATCGGGTTCACCGGCACGCCGCTGCTCAAGGCCGACAAGAAGACCACGTTCGAGCAGTTCGGGTCGTTCATCCACGCCTACAAGTTCGACGAGGGCGTGCAGGACGGCGTGATCTTGGACCTGCGCTACGAGGCCCGGAACATCGAGCAGCACCTGAGCTCGCCCGGCAAGATCGACCAGTGGTTCGACGCCAAGACTCGGGGCATGACCAATCTGGCGAAGGCAGCGCTGAAGAAGCGGTGGGGCACGTTCCAGAAGGTCGCGTCATCCCGGTCCCGGACGCAGCAGGTCGTCGCGGACATCCTGCTCGACATGGAGACGCGTCCCCGGCTGATGGACGGCCGCGGGAACGCGATGCTGGTCTGCGACAGCATCTACCAGGCGTGCATGACCTACCGGGCGTTCGTGGAGGCAGGCTTCAAGGGCAAGTGCGCAATCGTCACCAGCTATACGCCCAGCGCCAGCGACGCCTCAAAGGACGACGGCGGTCAGGGGATGACCGAGAAGCTGCTGCAGTACAACACCTACCTGGAGATGCTGTCGGACTACTTCGGCGAGCCGCCCGCGACCGCGATGCACAAGGCCGCGCGGTTCGAGCAGGAGGTGAAGGCGCGGTTCATCAAGGAGCCGGGCCAGATGCGGGTGCTGATCGTCGTCGACAAGCTGCTCACCGGGTTCGACGCCCCGTCCGCGACTTACCTATACATCGACAAGTCGATGCGGGACCACGGGCTGTTCCAGGCGATCTGCCGGGTCAACCGCCTCGACGGCGACGACAAGGACTACGGGTACATCGTCGACTACCAGGACCTGTTCCGGGCGCTGCGGGACGCCATCAGCGACTACACCACCGGCCCCCTGGAGGGCTACGACAAGCAGGACGTAGCGGGACTGCTGTCGGACCGGCTGGTCAAGGGCCGGGAAGACCTTGACGAGGCGCTGGACTACGTGGAAGCGATATGCGAGCCGGTCGAGCCGCCGAAGAACACCGCGCAGTACCTGCGGCACTTCTGCGCTGCGGAAGCCGGCAACGCCGCGCAACTCCAGGCCAACGAGTTCAAGCGGGTTGACCTGTACAAGGGCGTAGCCAGGTTGGTCCGCGCCTACGCGAACCTGGCCAACGACATGGCCGGGGCCGGGTACAGCGACGCCAGGGCCGCCGAGATCAAGGCGCGGGTCACTCACTTCGCCGCCGTCCGCGACGAGGTCAGGCAGGGTGCCGGGGACAAGGTTGACTTCAAGAAGTATGAACCCGGCATGCGGCACCTGCTCGACTCCTACATTCAGGCTGACGCCCCCGAACGGGTCGCGGACCTCGGCGACGCCGGACTGATCGACCTCATCGTCAAGCTCGGCCCCGCCGCCGTCGACCACCTTCCCCCCGGCACGCGGAAGGACCCCGACGCCGTCGCCGAGACGATCGCGAACAACGTCCGGCGGCTCATCATCGACGAGACGCCAACCAACCCCAGGTACTACGAGCGGATGTCGGAGCTCCTCGCGGACCTCATTCGCCAGCGGCACGAGCAGGCGGTCAGCTATAAGGAGTACCTGGAGCGGCTGATCGAGCTCGCCCGGCAGGCCGGGACTGGGCAGGGCGGCACATACCCGGGCTGGGCCGACACCGGTGCCAAGCGCGCCCTGCTGGACTTCGGCCTGCCGGAGGCGGATGCCATCGCCGTGGACAGGTGCGTCCTGGACGCGCGGCTCGATCAGTGGGTCGGCTCGCTGATGAAGGAGCGTAAGCTCAAGAACGCCCTCCGGCAGACTCTCGGTGACAGCTTCGGTCGCCTTGACGAGCTGTTCGAGCTCATTAAGGCGAGGGATGAGTACCACTAAGGGCCCTTCCAGGGCCACGCTGACGATCCGCGGGATCGATGTCGCCGTCACGTTCAAGGACATCAAGAACCTGCACATCAGCGTCCACCCGCCGCACGGGGCCGTCCGCGTCGCCGCCCCCCGGCGGCTCGACGAGGACCGGGTCCGGCACGCCATCGCGGCGCGGCTGACCTGGATCAGGGAGCAGCAGCGGCAGTTCCGGGAGGCCGAGCGGCAGTCCCAGCGCGAGATGGTCTCCGGGGAATCCCACTACGTATGGGGAGTCCGGCGGCGGCTGCGGGTGATCGAGCGGCCAGGCCGGGCGCACGTAGAGCTGGACCACGAGCGGCTGCTGCTGTACGTGCCCGCTGACGCCGGCCCTCCTGCCGACCCGGACTCGGTCCGGGACGCCAGGGAACGGGTGCTGCAGCAGTGGCAGCGCACGGAGTTGCGGCGCGCCATCCCGCCGCTCCTCGCCACGTGGGAGCCGGTTGTCGGCCGCTGCGCGGCGTCATGGGGGATCAAGCGGATGAAGACCAAATGGGGGTCGTGCAACCGGGAAAGCGGGCGGATCTGGCTCAACCTGGAATTGGCCAAGAAGCCGCCGGCCTGCCTGGAATATGTCGTGGTGCACGAACTGGCGCACCTGATCGAGCGGAACCACGGGGAACGGTTCACGGAACTCATGGACCGCGTCTTGCCGGACTGGCGCGGGCGGCGAGCGGAGCTGAACAGGGCACCGCTCGCGGATGAGATGTGGACGTAGGGGGCGGTACACCACCATGAAGACCGAACTGCTCAACCGCCAGCGCTGGCGCACCCGGGTCGAGCTGGCCAATGCGATGTTTAGGGTGTATCGAAGGGTTCCACGACCGCCGCCGGCGCCACAGCGCCCTCGGCTGGGCCAGCCCGCTAGAGTCCGAAATACCAGACCGAAACCGCGCCACAGCTCCTCAAAAGCCACTCCGGTAAACCGGGGCATGATCAGTTTCCTGAGATCGCGGCCCGCACCGTCCTCGACGACGCCCGCCGCGCCGGGCCCCGTCACCCGCCGCGTCCGGAAACTCCGCTGAACCCTGCTGCCTAAGCGTGACCCCGCCCCGTCGGCGATGGAGCCGGGTTACGCAGAAACCGCCATCCGTCTTGGACCCCCGTGCTGAATCGGTGCTGATACCACCGGCTCCAGCAGGGTGCTGACCTGCGGAAACTGACCGTTGGTCCACGATCACCCAGATCTACGAGGGCACCAACCAGATCCAGCGGATGGTCATGGCGCGGCAGCTCCTGAAGCGCTAGCGCCCGGGTTCTGACCTGCCTACGGGCGCAAGGCTCGGTACCTCGTCACGACACCGGAGTCTTCGCGGTCAGGACGCGCAGGATCGTCGCCGGCTGCATCAGCCGGGACGCTGGTGCCAGCATGTTGGAGACCTCGAGGAAGGTGCGGGTCATCGCGGGGTCCTGCACGGCTGCGGCGCGGAAGCGGTTGAGGTACTTGTTGAGGGGCCCCGACAACGGCGGGCGCTTGCCCGAGACCTCGGGGAATCGGAGGTCTCCGCCGGTCGCGAGGTTCCAGGCCTGGTCGATGACCTTCGCCGCGCGGGGGTAGAAGCGCTGCGGCAGCCGGGCCGGGCCGTCGGCGAGCAGGGTCTTGAGCAGCTGCGCCTGAAGCGCGGCCGTCGTCATGCCCTGCCCGTAGGTGGGATTGAACGCCGCGAGCGAGTCGCCGAGGAGCAGGAAGTTCTGCGGGAGGGCCTTCGCCCGTTCCGGGTGCTGGCGCACGCTCGCGGGGTACCGCATCTTGACCGGCTCGCCGAGGGGCGTCCCGGTGCGGACGAGCGAAATGATCTCGTCGCTGCCGAGGCTGCGGGCGTACTCCAGCATTCCGGCGTCGTCGCCGGGCGGCTCCGTGCCCAGCAGGCCGAACAGTACGAGGGCGATCTGGTCGTTCTCCTCGTGGACCATGGCGGCGCCGCGCGGGCAGCCCGGGTAGGGCACGACGACGGCTCGGCGCGGCTTGGAGTGCGGGCTCGCCGCGACGCTGTAGCGGCGGGTGAGGTAGACGACGTCTGCCTGGACCCGGGACTCCGGCGGGGCGGGATAGCCGAGTTCGCGCAGCCACTTCATGGACTGCGACCCGCGTCCCGCCGCGTCGATCACGAGGTCGGCTAGCAGAATCTCGCTGCCCTGGTCCGCGCTGCGTGCGTGTCCGAGTTTCACGCCGGTAACCGATCCTGAGGCCTCGGAGAGTCCTCTGGCCTCTATGTTCTCGCGGATCTCCACGTTGGGCAGCGCCGCTGTCCGCTGCCGGATCAGCAGGTCAAGCAGCGGGCGGCTCATGCCGTAGTTGATGAGGCTGGACGGTGCCGAGGCCAGCTTCCGGCCGTCCATGTACCAGCTGATGTCGCCGACGGGATCGTTCGTGACCGCGCCGGCGGCGCTCAGCTCGGCGAGCAGGCCTGGATGCAGATCGTCCATGGCGTTCGCGCCGGCTTCGAGCAGTGCGTGCAGCTGCCGGGTCTGCGGCGCTCCCCGCCGCGGTTCCGGTCCGTCCGGAAGCCGGTCGCGCTCGACGACCACGACTTTTTCGTACCAGTCGCTGGCCGCCCCTGCGGCCAGCATCCCTGCCATGCTGCCGCCGACAACTACTGCGCATCCCCTCTTCACGGCGTGTTCCGGCATCGCAACCATCCCTCCGTTAGCGTCCGTTTCGTTTCGTTTTAGTCTAACTCATTTGACATGAGCCTGACTCACCTCAAAGAAGACATGCTTTGCCGTACGCTGATGGCATGACCACCAGGAGCCGGGGCCGGCGGGCTGACTACGCCGAGGCCACCCGCACGGCGATCATCGACGCCGCCCGGACGCTGTTCGCGAGGCAGGGCTACTTCGCGACCCGGGTGGAGCAGATCGCGCAGGCTGCGCGGGTGGCTGAGGGCACCGTCTACGCCGCCGGGGGCAAGCAGGGGCTGCTCAGCCTCCTGGTGGAGGAGTGGGCCAGCTTTCCCGTCCGGCAGGAGAGCATCGACCGGCTCAGTGAGATGGACGACCCCGACGAGATTTTCCGGCTGCTAGCCAGGGCGTCCGGCCAGGTGCGGCGAGCGCACGGTGACACCATGCGGATCCTGCTCACCACGGCACCGCACGAGAAGGTCGCGGCCGACGGCCTCGCGACGTCGACGGCCCGCTACCGGGCCACCCTCGCCCTAGTGGCCGAGCGCCTGCACGTCCTCGGCCGGCTCCCTGACGGCATGACCGTGCATCGGGCCACCGATATCCTGTGGTTCTACTTCGGGTACAGCGGATATTTCACCCTGATCGACGAGGGGTGGACCCTCGACGAGGCCGAGCAATGGCTGCGGGAACAGTGCGCGGCAGCTGTCCTGGGCTGATCGTCTTCAAGCGGCGGAGCGCATGGTCATGGCGCGGGCAGCTGCTGAAGGGGTGACCCTGTCTCAGGACAGCAGGGCCAGTTTGCCGACGGTGGTCCTGGCTTCCAGTTCCGTCAGCGCTTGCGGGCCGTCGGCCAGTTCGTACATGGTGGGCTGGCCGGGGTCGAGCACCCCGGCCGTGATGAGCCCGAAGATCTCGCCCATCACCTCGCCGAAGATCTGCGGTGCGGCCTGGATCAGGACGCCGATGTTCAGGCCGATGACGTGGACCTGGTGCTTGTAGACCAGGTCCCAGTTAGTGATCGCCGCTTTCCCGCCGGCCATGCCGTAGACGACGACCCGGCCAGTGACCCGTTTGGCCGCGGCCAGGCTGGCATCGAGGGTGGCACCGCCGGCCGACCCCAGTACCAGGTCGGCCCCGGCGCCGCCGGTTAGCCGCAGGACCTCGGCGGCGAGGGCGGCGCCGCGGGAGTCGAGGACGTGATCGGCGCCCAGCGCCCGTACGACCTCGTGCTTGGCTGGTGAGGCGGCGCCGATCACCGTCGCGCCGTAGTGCTTGGCCATCTTGACCGCGGACTGGCCGGTCCCGCCGGCCGCGGACTGGATCAGGACGGTCTGTCCCGCCGCGACACGGCCCAGCGGCTTGAGCGCCGCCAAGGCCGTAGGCCAGCTCACGACCAGGCCCAGCGCCTGCTCGTCGGCCCAGCCCTCAGGCACGCGGACGGCCGCGGCCACCGGCAGCACCATGTACTCCGCGAAGGCCCCGCCTCCGATGCCCACGCCGATGACGCGGGCGCCGGGCGTCAAGTCGATCACCCCCTCGCCCACGGCGATGACTTCGCCGGTGCCCTCGATACCGGCCAGGTACGGCGGCCGCGGGCCGCCCGCGAATATGCCGCGGGCCTGTGAAATGTCAACGAAGTGACGCCGGCGGCGGTGACCCGGATCAGCACCTCGCCCGGGCCGGGGCTCGGTACTGGTGCGTCGCTGATCAGGCGCAAGTCCTGCGGGCCGTTCAGTGACATCTGCTGCAAGGCGCGCATCGTGGGGATGCTCATGGCAATCGGCTTCCGTTCCTCAGCTGGCGTGATCGAGGGGGCGGCGGCCCCTGCACTCAGGAAGACCCGGCGAGGCTGCTAAAGGAATCGCCCGAACACGGTCACCAGTTCCGGATCGCCGAAAGAGGAGATCCGGCGTATGCCCGCGGTTGTGACAGTGAGCACGCAGATCCCGTACGGCTGGTAGTTCCCTTGCGGATCACGGGTGTAGGCCGCCGCCGCGGGCTGCCCGTTGGCGCTGGTGGCCAGCATGCGCCAGTCACCAGGCGAGCCCAGGAGGTGGTCGCGCAAGAACGGCACGCAAGTCTCGCGGCCGGCGAACCAGGTACGCAGCGGCGTCGCTTCCAGGGTGGCGTCCTGTGTCAGAAGCCGTTCTAGTGCGGCGACGTCGGCATTCTCGAACGCCGCGATGTACTGGTCGAGGAGCGCGCGGGCGCGCGGCGCGGTCGGCTCGGTGACTTGGCTGTCGGCCAGGGCAAGCTCTCCCAGCCGCGCTCGTGCGCGCTGCAGAGCGCTCTTGACCGACGCCGTCGTGGTGCCGAGCACGCACGCCACCTCGGCGGCGGGAAACGCCAGCACATCCGGCAGGATCAGCACCGTCTGCTGCGTCGGCGGAAGATACTGCAAGCTGGCGATGAGCGCGAGCCGCAGTCCCTCGCGCGCCACGGCGATGGTCGCCGGATCACCCGAGTCCGGGGCCATCATCGCATCCGGCGCCAGCTGCAGCCAGTCCACCTCGGCCGCGGCCGCTTCTAGGTGCGCGTCAGGATCCGGCTGCGGGTCGCACAGGCTAGATGGCAACATGCGCCGGCGATGCTTCGCGAGCTCCGTCAGGCACCTGTTGGTGGCGATCTGGTACAGCCAGGTCCGCACCGAGGACCGTCCCTCGAACCCGTCGTAGGATCGCCACGCGCAGGTATGTTTCCTGGACCAGGTCTTCGGCATCGTGGTTCGAGCCGAGCATGCGGTAGCAGTGCGCGAGCAGCTCATCCCGGAACGGCTCGGTATCCCCGACGAATCCGGCGCTATCGGGCACGGTTCACACCGCCCAACGAGCATCCCATAAGTTGCGATCCTCTCATGCGTGATCCGCCTCAAGGATGCAGACCTGGCGAGGGGCCGAAAGGAATCGCTCCCGAGTTCTTCCTGGCGGATCGGCCTACAGCACAGGTCCCGACGGGCCGAGCAGCGACGGCGCCGTGATCGACGATTTGGGCAGATCGAGGAACGCGGGCGGAGACGACAGGTCGCGGAAGTCCATGACCGTGGCGGCGTTGGCGTCCCGGTAGGTGAGGGCCGGGAGGTTCCACTTCGCCTCTATCGTCGCCAGCACCGAGGTGTGGTCGTGGACGACGTTGGTGACGCCGTTCGGGATGGCGTAGGGGGAGGCGACCATGGCGGGGACGCGGGGCCCGTAGATGTCATAGCCGCCGGTGGTCGGGCTGACCGGTCAGGCCGCCTTGAGCCGGCGGCGTTCCGCGGCCACGATCGTTGTGCGCAATTCGGTTTCGGAGCCGGTGTCCACCGCGTCGGGCGTCACGTTCGCCATGTCGCTACGGCGCGCGTACTCGTCGAACGCCGCGCGCTTGTCCGCCAGCAATTCGAGGACCCGCTGGTCAACGCTGTCTTCGCACAGCAGCCGGTGCACGTCCACCGGCCGGACCTGGCCCATCCGGTGCGCGCGGGCGATCGCCTGCTCCTCGATCGACGGCGTCAGCTGCGGCTCGGCGATGATGATCACCGACGCGGCCTGGATGTTGAGGCCGACACCGCCCGCCTGGATCTGGGCGACCAGCACGGCGGGTCCGCTGGCGTTCGTGAGCTCGTCCACCATCGCCTGGCGGTCTGCGGGCGCGATGTCCCCGGTCAGCGGCCCGATGAGGCACATGCCCGGGACGCCGTCCCGCCCGGCCAGCACCTCGATCACCGTCTCCAGCACGTCGCGGAAGTACGAGAACACGATGACCTTGCGCCCGCCGTCGGCTGCCTCGCCGATGATCTCCGTCAGCCGCCGGAGCTTCTGTGACCCCTTGACTGTTCCCGGATCGAACGCGGCCCGGCGCATCGCCATGAAGTTCCCTTCCTGGACCGCCTTCCGGTACGCGCGCATGGCCGCCCCCTCGAGCGCCATCCACTCCTGCGTCTCCAGCCGGTCCGGCAGCTCGCTGAGCACGTCTTCGGCGTTGCGCCGCAGGTAGACCGGCGCTACTTGCTCACGGAACCGGGTGCCGTCGAGCGTCTCGTCCCCAATGTCGGCGATTTCCAGGTTCTCGGCGAGTTCGGGGCGCAGGTGCCCGACCAGGACCCGGAACTCCGTCACCCGGTTCTCCATCGGTGTCCCGGTCAGGAACAGTGCCCGCCTGCTCCGGGCCGCCCACTCGCTGACCGCCTGGGTGCGCTGCGCGTTCGGGTTCTTCGCGTAGTGCGCCTCGTCGACAACCAGCAGCGCGACCGAGACGTCGAGATCGTCCGGCATGGCGCGCAGCGCCTCGAACGTCGTGACCGCGACGCCGCCCTTAGCGGCCCACTCCTGCTCGGCCGCCTGCCGCTTCGCGCCTGGCAGGTGGAGCCGACGCGCCTCGAGCAGCGTGTGCCGCTCCACCTCGCGCGTCCAGTTGATGACGACGCTCGCGGGGCAGACGACCAGGAAATGCGTCGCGCCCTTGGCTGCCAGGTGGCACATCACGGCGAGTGCCTGCATCGTCTTGCCCAGGCCCATCTCGTCGCCGACGATCACCCGCTCCTGGACCAGGGCGAACTTCGCGCCGAACGCCTGGTAACCACGCAGTGATGTCTTGAGCAGGGACTGGTCAAGGGGCAGTACCCGGACTTGCTCCGCGATGTCAGCGGGCAGGAAGCCCTGACTGGCCTCCCGCGCGGGGTCGAGTTCCGCGACATCGATCAGCAGGCCGTTGTAGGTGACGGGGCGGGCGAGATAGTCATTCCACAGCCGGGTGGCCCGCTGTTCCTTGCCGGCCTTCTCCAGCTCGGTCTCGGCCCTGGACAGCCGCTTGCGTGCCGCGGTGACCGGCTTGGAGCTGAGGATGGCGTCCAGTTCGGTGAGGGCAGCACGGGCTTCCTGCTTCTTCCGTCCGGAGAACGTGAAGAGCATTGCCCGCCGGCTCGCGCCGCGGGCGGCCCCGTCAAGCCGGCGGCCGATGTCGCTCGCCAGCGGACCCGGGTCCGGGCCCTTCAGCGCGGACCTGGATCGCTCGTAACGGCGCAGGGCGGCGACGAGCGCGGTCTGCTCGGGGGTCCGGGCGTCCGGGTCGATGCGAACGCGAGTGCCGTCCTCGACGGACTCCCGTAGCTGCCACGCGGCCGCCATGACGCGCCTGGCCGTCCGGCGGCGAACTCCCGGGATTCGCCTGAGTGCTTCCTCCCCGGTCGCGAGGACCTTGCCGACCGTCTCGATGCCCGCGTCTATGAGGGGAGCGAACGCGACCTTCCCGCGCACGACGTCCCGGAGTCGGTCAACCGGCAGGACGTCCAGCGCGTCAGCGACCAGCCGGTCGCGCACCGCTTCATACGCATGACGCGCGACCTCGCGGGATTCTCCCGGCGCGGCGAGGACCGCCTCGATGGAGTCGCGGACCGCGCGGCCGTCCGCGAGCATGGCCCGGGCCGCCTTCCCCGGGCGGAGCGGCCTGGCTTCGACGGGCTTGTGCTCAGTCGGCACCGGTTCTGAGGTCTCTGTCAGTTCTGCCGCGCGCGCCACCGTGGTGTGAGCCTCCGTATTAGAACTGGCGATCGGACCGATACCTGACAGAGAATATCGCCGGAACTCCGGAAATCTCGGTCGATTTTCGCAACCGCCGGGGTCGCCGATGCCCCGGGGGTGCGCACCTGACCTATCAGGTGCGCACCACCGCGGGGCCGAGACCGGTCAGCCGCCGCTTATCGCGGTCGCGGGCGGGAACCCGACGACGTCTCCCATCGAGCCCTGCCACGGTGCGTTGTAGTTCTGTACGCCGCCGTTGGAGACGAGTATCCAGTAGCCGCCAGTCTGGGGGTCGGTCGCCAGCCCGATGGCCTTCACGTTATTGCCGAGCCTCCCCGCGGCCGACCCGTACCAGGGCGCGGCGAAATTGTGCACGCCGCCGTTGTCGGTGAGGATCAGGTAGCCGCTTCCGTCGGGCGCGATGGCGGTCGCGGGCGGGAACCCGACGACGTCTCCCATCGAGCCCTGCCACGGTGCGTTGTAGTTCTGTACGCCGCCGTTGGAGACGAGTATCCAGTAGCCGCCGGTTTGCTGGTCGACGGCGAGCCCGATGGCCTTCAAGTTATTGCCGAGCTTCCCCGTGGCCGACCCGTACCAGGGCGCGCCGAAGTTATGCACGCCCCCATTCGCGGTCAGCACCAGGTATCCGCCCTGATCGGCCACGATCGCGGTCACCGCCGAGTTTGTGCCCGTCAGGGAGCCGTACCACGGCGCGTTGTAATTCGCCACGCCGCCATCGGACTTCAGGATCCAGTAGCCGCCGGTCTTCGGGTCGGTCGCCAGCGCCACTGCCGTCGAGTTGCCAAGCGTTCCCGCGGCCGAGCCGTACCACGGTGCGGCGAAGTTATGCACGCCGCCATTCGCGGTCAAAATGTCGTACCCGGTACTGGGTGCTGACGCATTCGGGCCGGAAGCGGCGAGGGCGGGGAGCGAACTCCCGAGAACCGCCGCCACGCCAAGGGCCGCGACCGCCGACAGTGCGCGCAAACGATGGGTGAACATACGAGACCTCCTATGTGCCTTCCCCGAGTGAGGCACGTTCACCATTAATGACTTGCTAAGAAGGTCAGCGGTTGGGAGTTAAAAGGAGTTTTCTTACTGTCTGCGAAGATCGACGAAGATCGCCCTTGACATGCAGCCAGATGGCTGCCTATGGTTAAAGGCAGCTAGAAGGCTGCATGTCCCTGGATAGCGCCATGTGGGGGTGGACGGATGGCGGGACAAGCCCGGATGGACGACGTGTTCAAGGCGCTAGCGGACCCCAGCCGCCGGCAGCTGCTGGACCGCCTGAACGAGCGGAACGGCCAGACGCTGCGCGAACTGTGCGCGGAGCTGGACATGGTCCGGCAATCGGTCAGCAAGCACCTGGCGCTGCTGGAAGCGGCCAACCTGGTCACGATCGTCTGGCACGGCCGGGAGAAGCTGCATTACCTGAACGCCGAGCCCATCAACGCCATCGCCGACCGGTGGATCAGTCAGTACGACCGCGCCCGGGTGCAGACCCTGGCGGATCTCAAGAGAGCATTGGAGGAGGGCACGATGGAAAAGCCCGCTTTCGTCTACGCGACCTACATCGCCGTCTCGCCGGAGCGCCTGTGGCAGGCGCTCACCGAGCCCGCGTTCACCCAGCGTTACTGGGAGACCAGCTTCGTCACCGACTGGACGAAGGGCGCGCCGATGACCTGGGACAACCACGGCGTCATGATCTCCGACCCCGAGCAGGTCGTCATCGAGTCCGACCCGTTCCGCCGCCTGTCCTACGCGTGGCACAGCTTCACGCCGGAACTGGCCGAGCGCTTCGGCTGGGACGCGGACTTCCTCGCCAAGGTCAGCGCCGAGCCGCGGTCCCGGGTGACCTTCGACCTCGAACCCGCAGGGACGGGAATCGTCAAGCTGACCGTCACGCACGACGGCCTGGGACCGGTAGTGGGCGAGTCGGTGAGCGGTGGCTGGCCGGCGGTGATCGCCAGCCTGAAGACCATGCTCGAGACCGGCGATCCGCTCCCGATGGGCGCCTAGCAGAGGACGGCCGGAGCACGAGCCCCCTCGCCCCGTGCTCCGGTCGACGCCCCCGCCGTGCTGGAAGACGAATCAGCGATCGATGTCTTCCAGCGCCTTAGCCCGCCGTTCCTGCCGCGGGACGCGCGGGCCGAATAGCTCGGCCGCGGATCCGGTCAGGTCCGGCGGGTCGTCATGGTGGACGGCCAGGTGGGCGGCGAGCTCCGCCGCCGTCTCGCTGGTCCAGGGCAGGCCCGACGTGTCCGCGAATCCGGCGCTGAGCACATGCTTGCGGATCTTGCCGTCGGCCGTGCGCGGGAACTGGCGGGTGAGCAGCCAGCGGACGGGCACCTTGTGCGGGGCGAGGCGTGTGCCGCAATACTCGCTCAGCGTCGACGTGGCCCGTTCCAGCGAGGACCCCAGCCGCACGACGGCGGCCACGGTCTCGCCCCAGAACCTGTCCTGCACGCCGACCACCGCGGCCTCGGCGACGTCCGGGTGCTCCAGCAGCACTCGCTCGATCTCGCGCGGGTAGACGTGCTGCCCGCCCCGGACGATGAGCTCGCGTAGGCGTCCGGCGACGCGCAGGTAGCCGCGTTCGTCCATCGCGCCGAGGTCACCGGTGCGCAGCCAGCCGTCGGAATCGATGGCCGCCGCGGTGGCGGCCGGGTCGTCGAGGTAGCCGCGCATGACCTGGTAGCCGCGTACGCAGATCTCCCCGGTCACCCCGCAGTCGGCGACGGCGCCGGTGCGGAGGTCGGCGACCTTCACCTCGGCCCCCGGCAGCGGGCGCCCGACGCCGCCGAGCCGGTCGGCGAGCGTGTCCTGGGGTGTCGTCGCGGTGATCGCGCCGCACTCGGTCTGCGCGAAGGTCGTCAGGACGGGGACGCCGAGCGCCGTCTCGATGCGCAGCGCCAGGTCTGGCGGGAGCGGCGCGCCGCCGCTGATCACCGCGCGCACCGAACTCAAATTCCTGATCTTGAACGTTCCATGGTCCCCCATCACGGCCAGCATCTCCGGGTCCCCGCACAGGAGGGTCCCGCGGTGCTCCTCGATGAGCGACAGCTGCGCCGCCGGGTCGAACTTCGGCATCAACACGTGCGTCCCGCCGATCTGCGCGATGCCGAGCGTCAGCAGGCCGCAGCCGCCCACAGTCGACAGCGGCATCGGGTTGACGACCACGTCGCCGTCGCCGGCGCCGAGCGCCGTCGCGGCCAGCCGCGCGTTGTTCGTCAGCGCGCGGTGCGTGAGGAGCGTCGCCTTCGGCCGGCCGGTCGTCCCCGACGTGTACAGGATCTGCGCGGGGCGGCCGGGATCCACCTCCGGCAGCGACGAGACGCTCCACGGCAAGTCAGGCGACCCGATGGCGCGCAGCGCGTCCCACTCGCTGAGCGAGATTACGCACTTCAGCGCCGGGAGCTGGTACGCAAGGGAACGGAGAATTACGGCCCGGGATGAGTCGCCACCGTTCGTTGCGATAAAAATGCCTTTAGCGCCGGAATGGGACAATGCGTACGTTATTTCGGCAATGCTGGCCGACGGATGGATTGGGATAAGCGTCAGACCAGAGAGACCGGCGGCGAACTCCAGCGTTACCCACTCCGCGCGGTTTTCCGCCCATACGGCAACGACGTCACCCGGATCGAAGCTGGTCAGCAGCGCACGTGCGCCGTCTTCCGCCTCGGCGAGGAGATCGGCGTCCCTCCAGCGGCGCCCGCCGAACACCAGCGCGGTCCGGCCGGGAAACTTGAAAGCGGTGGCACGCAGCACGCCGCCGACGGTAGTTTCGTTGATCTGCGCTGTATTGCCGGACTGCCAGCACGCATGTGGCAATGGTCCGGACGGCGCGGAATGCATGGATCGCGGCTCCTTCAGAGCGACTCGTCTGGGGATGAGGACGCTGTGCCGCGGAGGGGGTCGTGGCCTAAACAAGAGTGCCGCGTGCAATCCCATGAACGCATCAGGGTGGCCCCATGAGGTTTTGGGGGGTTGCACCCTGACGATTGGGGAGTAGCCTCTTGAATGGGACGGGGGGAGCGTCATGCGCGGATTAATTCTGGAACGGGACAAAGAACTCAACCTGCTCTCCTCCGTGATTACACGGGCAGAAGCGGGCAGCGGATCGCTCGTGCTCGCGGAAGGGCCGACGGGGATCGGCAAGACAACGCTGCTGGCCGCGGGCGCGTCATTGGCGCATTCCGGCGCGCACGGCTTTACCGGGCGCTGCCTGCAGGCGAAAGGGCTCGCGCTGGAGGAGGGATTCTCCTTCGGCATCGTGCGGCAGTTGTTCGAACCTGTGCGCGCCACGATGGAACCAGCGCAGTGGGACGAACTCCTCGACGGGGCCGCCCGGCTGGCGGGACGCGTCTTCGACGGCGGCACCGCGGAGGAGACCGATCCGCACGCCACGACGCACGGCCTGTACTGGCTGACCGCGAACCTCGCGGAACGCCAGCCGCTCGTGATCGCCGTCGACGACCTGCACTGGGCGGACGCGCCCTCGCTGCGGTGGCTGTCCCACCTGACCGCGAGGATCGAGGACCTGCCCGTCACCCTGCTGCTCGCGACGCGCAGCGGACCGGACCAGCCGGATCTCATCGCCGAGCTGCGGTCCTTCCCGCACTGCACGCGCCTGGCGCCCCGGCCGCTGAGCGAGGAGGCGGTCGCGGTCCTGCTGCGCGAGCGCCTCGGCGAGGAGGGCGAGCCGGACGGGACGCTGTCGGCTGCCTGCCGCGAGAGCACGGGCGGCAACCCGTTCCTGCTCACGGCGCTGCTTGAGTCGCTGGTCGCGCTGCGCGAAGAGCGCGGCCCCGATGCTCCGCTCACGGTCGGCGACGTGCGTGCCGCCGGACCGGAGCTGGTCGCGGAGACCACGCTGCGGCGGGCGGCCCAGCTCGGCGCGGGTGCCGAGGCACTGGCCCGCGCGGTCGCCGTGCTCGGCGGCCCGGCGCCGCTGCGGCACGCGGCGGCGCTGGAGGGACAGGAAATCCCGCGGGCGGCGCGGCTCGCCGACGGCGTGCGCGCCGCGGGCCTGCTCGCGCCGGGAACGGCGCTGGAGTTCGCCCACGCGATCGTGGCGACGGCCGTCTACGAGTCGATCCCGCCGGGTGAGCGGGCACTCGCGCACGCGCGTGCCGCCCGCATACTGGAGGCCGACGGCGCCGACCCCGAGCGTGTCGCCCTGCATCTGCTGCGCGGCCTGCCCGCCGGGGACCCGCACGTTGTCGAGGTGCTGCTGGCCGCGGCCGACGCGGCGACCGGACGCGGCGCGCCGGACATGGCGGCCGGGTACCTGGGCCGCGCGCTTGACGAACCGCCCGCCGCGGAGGTGCGGGGCGAGGTCCTGCTGCGGCGGGGACTCGCGCTCGCCACCATCCGTGATCCGGCCGCGGTCGGCGTGCTCCGGGACGCGGTGGCGCAGCTGGCCGCGCTGGCGGTGACCGGGGCGGCGCCCGGCCAGGCGGCGGACGCGGCGCTGGCCAGCGCGGGAGTGCTCTGCCTGTGGGGTCACCACGACAGCGCTCAGGAGATCTGCCGCGAGACGCTTCGTGCCCTCCGGACGGCGGGCACGCTGGATCAGGCCACGGAGGACCGCCTGGCGGCGGCCCTGTTCGCGAATTCCTGGCTCAATGCCGGGACGGCGGACTGCGCCTGGGAGGAGTGGTCGAAGATTCGGACGCGCCTTTTCGCCGGTGATTCTGCTGCCGGTGCTTCCAGCGACGCCGCCGGCGCTACCGCCGCCACTGACGCGTGCCGCGTGTTCGACGCGCTGTCCGCCACGCTCACCGGTGAGGGACGCGCCGCCGCGTTGGCGCATCTCGGCCCGCTTCTCCAGGACGACCTGACGGCCGCCGAGGCGTACCCGCCCGCGCTGGGCGTCGGATTGCTCGTCCTGAACTGGAATGACGAGTACGGCACCGCGCTGCGCGCCACCGACCGCCTGCTGGCCGCCGCACGCCAGCGGGGCGCGATGAACATGGTCGCGGACTTGTCCTGCCATCGTTCGGGGATACTGCGGCGCCTGGGGCGACTGAAGGACGCCGCCACCGACGCCCGCTATGGCTTTGACTTCGAGCTCAAGGCTTCGCCCCCGCTAGCGGTGGCCTGGTCCGGCACCTTCCTCATCGAGTCGCTGACGAGGATGGGCGAGCTCGACGAGGCGGACGAGGTGGCGGAAGTGGTCGCGGCTCGCCGGCCGCCCGACGGCTGGTTCCAGGCGACCGTGTACCGGCAGACGCGGGGCATGCTCCGGGTGGCGCAGCGTCGCTTCGCCGAGGGCCTGGACGACCTGCTGACCGCGGGCGAGGCCTGGCGGGGACTCGGTGTCACCAATCCCTCCGTGGCGTGGTGGCGGAGCCCGGCGGTCCGGGCGTATCGCGGCCTGGGCCGGGAAGACGAGGCCGCGGCGCTCGCGGCCGAGCAGCTGGACCTGGCGCGCCGCGCGGGCACGAGGATGATGCTCGGGACGGCTCTCCGCGTCGCCGCGCCGTTCTCAGCGCATCCCCTCGACGACCTCCGCGAGGCCGCCCGTGCGCTAGAAGACGTGAACGCCCGCTTCGACGCGGCCTGGGCGCTGGCGGAACTCGGCGCGCACCTGCGCCGGGCCCGCCACCGCGCCGACGCGCAGCATCAGCTCCGGCGTGCTCTCGACCTGGCCGAACGCTCCGGGGCGATGCCCCTGCGGACCTACGCGCGGGAGGAACTCCTGGCGGCCGGCGCCCGCCCCCGCCGCAACGCCCTGACGGGCCCGGACGCCCTCACGAGCGCGGAGCGCCAGGTGGCTACCCTGGCCGCGGAAGGCATGTCCAACCGCCAGATCGCCCAGCACCTGTTCGTCACCCAGGCCACGGTCGAAAGCCACCTGCGCCACATCTTCCACAAACTAGGCATCCGCTCCCGCACCGACCTCCCCGCCGAACTCCCGCCCGCCACCTAGCCCGCCCCGTCCGCCCGCACCCACCCAACGTGCTCAAAAGCGCTTTTGAGCCGCCTATAGCGGGCTCGTTTACGCAGTCGAGCTCGCTCATCAGCGTGTACGAATGCGCATTTGATCCCGCCGCCATCCCCAGGATTTGGCTGGCGGGCGTTCGCGGTCGGGCAAACTTGCGGTCGTGGACCACATCCGAATCGACAGCGAGGACGATCCGCGTCTAGCCGACTACGCACGGCTAACGGAGCCGAAGCTGCGTACCAGCCTGGAAGCCGAGCACGGCCTGTTCATCGCCGAAGGCACCAAGGTCATCGTCCGCGCCGTCGCCTCCGGCTACCCGGTGCGGTCGGCGCTGCTGGCCGAGAGCAGGATCGTGGACCTGCCGCAGCTTGGCATCACGGATGCCCCGGTCTACGTGGTGGCGGACGACGTCGCGGAACGGGTCACCGGATACCGGGTGCACCGGGGCGCGCTCGCGTCGATGGAGCGCAAGGCGTTGCCGGACGTCGCGGCGGTGCTTGCGACGGCGCGCCGGATCGTGGTGCTAGAAGACCTGGTCGATCATGGCAACGTCGGGGCGATCTTCAGGTGCGCGGCCGCGCTGGGCGTGGACGCCGTGGTGCTATCACCGCGGTGCGCGGACCCGTTGTACCGAAGGTCGGTCAAGGTCTCGATGGGATCGGTGTTCGCCATCCCGTACGCGCGGATGACGGATTGGTACGACGGACTCGCGGACTTGCGTAATAAGGGATTCCGCATCCTCGCGCTGACACCGGACGATAACGCGATCCCGATCGGGGAGGCGATAGCGAATCCGGGCGCGCGCATGGCGTTGCTGCTCGGGACGGAGGGTGACGGGCTTTCCTCTCGGTGGCTCCGCGAAGCCGATGAAGCGGTCCGCATCCCGATGAATCCGGGTGCCCGGGCGGCGGGCGTGGATTCCCTTAACGTGGTGGCCGCCGCGGCGATCGCGTGCCATGCGCTGGCCGGTGAAATCTGACCGTCCTGACGAAACCGGAATGGCGCCGCTTTCGATAAGGGCACGATAACGGCCGACAGCCCGTGCAGGGCAGCGGTGAGTTCACCGGCATCGAAGGGCTCGTCTTCGCCGTGGCTTAGCACGGCCTGGTTGTGCGCACCTATCCCGCCGCTGTCCTCCTCCGGCGCCGCGCCACGGCCGCCGGTGCACCGCGGGTACCGGACGCCGGGCTCGGCCTCCGTGATCGCCTCCACGACGAGGTCATGCCGCCAGTCGTCACCGAAGTCGTACACGTACACCACCCTGTCCTTGACCTCGCCCGCGACCTGGGTGAGGGCAACCGCGGACTCGTCGTCGCGCTCGGACATGTCGTCGTTCTGCGCCGGGTCCCCGAACTCCCCGCAGACAGTCTCGAACTGGTGGTAATGACAGTCGAACCACCCGAAGACGGTCTGAAGTGCCTCGTGGACCAGGTCAAGCCCCATGTCACTGGGCAACTCGAGCCGTCGCCAGACCGGCGGTTTCGCCCCGTAGAGGCTTACCTTCACGCGATGTACTGTTTGTCGGGATCTATCGGAAATTTCAGGCAGGTCCCGCTTAGGGACCCGTCTGCTGCCGACGTACGTCTGGGATTCCAGGATTTTCCGTAGCCTGCCGTCGAGGGATTGCCCGCTCTGCTCGAGCAACGCGCGCAGCATGTCTTCGGCGGTTTCCGGTGCGGATTCCGGCATCTTCGGCATAGCCGGGATTTTCCCAGGACGATCCCGGCTTGCCTATCGCGACACGCCGAATGGCCAGGGACTTCGCCCTGTTAAACACGTCACTGGTTACGGGCGGAACTACTTACGGGCAATCTCGTAGGCGAAGCTGACCGTGTCGGCCAGGCGGCCTTCGGTGGTAAACGGACCGAGTGCCGCGGCGAGATCGGCGTCGAATTGGGCGCCGTGCTCCGCCAGCACCGAAGCGGGCAAGAAGGATGTCGAGCGGATGAGCCCGGCGAGTTCCGGCAGCGTCCACTGCTGCTCGACCGCGAACTCGTAGCGCCCGACCATCTGGAAGCCGCGGTCCATGAGCAGTTCGGCGTCCGGCAGTTCACGCCGCGCGTGGGCGTGACGTGCGGGGACGCGGTGCGCGGCGCCGAGGGCGGTCTTCCATCGGTCGAGCAGTCCGCCGAAGGCGCGCTGCCATTCCAGGGCGCCATCCCACGGTGAGAACGACCAGCACAGCGCGAGGTGCCCGCCCGGCTGGAGCCATTCGCGGGCCTGTTTCGCCACGACCTGACGGCGCAGCCGGTGGAACGCGTTGCCGACGACGATCAGCTCGAAGGCACCCGGCCCGGCGCGGAACTCCTCGGCGCTGCTGACGACCGGCCTGATGTTCGTCAGGCCGGTGCTGGCGGCCTTGGCCCGGACCAGGTCGATCATGTCCGGTTCCTGGTCGACGGCCCATGCCTCGCCGAACCAGCCGGCGAGCGGGAAGGTGAGCTGCCCGGTTCCGCACGCGAGGTCCAGCAAGCGCCCTCGCCCGGACAACGCGGCCCGGCCGGCCAGGTCGGAGATCAGCACGCCCGGGTACGGCAGACGGTATCTGTCGTAGTGCGCCGCACTGCCCCGGTACAGGTCTGGCGCAAACCTGACGTCGTCTTCCACGGCATATATTTTGCCAGTCATCGCGCTCGAGCGAACAAAAACCACATTTTCCAAACGGGCGCTGACAGCCTGCCATCACCCACAATGAGGCCATGGCATTCTTCGCGGTGATCACGGCCAAGGGCCGAACTGGGGCCACGCTCGCGACATCCGGGGGCAAGCGCACTGGGCGGAACACGGGCGTTCGCCGACGGACGCGCGGCACAGGGCATCGTGATCCTCGGGGACCGGTTGAGGTTCCGTTTCCGGACGTAGGATCAGGGACACGGACGGATTGAAGGCCGGGCGTTCGGTTAAATGTTCGGTCCGGGGGTGGCAGGGCAGTGCCGTGGTCGCTACACTGAGCTGTATGACGGACACGGCCACCGCGAACCCGCAGACGCCGGTGCGCGGCAGCGCGCGCCGCTCGCTGCGTCCCGTTGTCGTGGCCGAGAGTCTTGCCGCACTGCGCGGGCCCGGTAGCGGAGTGGTTGAACTGCCGCAGCGGCTGTGCCGGTCCGGCGGGCAGCGAGTGTTCGACATGAGCGACATCGACCAGGCGCTGGACATGTACGAGCTGCTGCTCGAACACGCGCGCGCCCAGGCTGACCTCGCCGAGTACGCCAACGGCGAGTTGCTGGCGCGGCTGTGGTCCGAGCCCTTCCTGCCGCCGCGCGTTCGCGAGGCCTGGGAAGGCGAGCACCCGCTGCTCGCACTGGGCGGGACGGTTCCGGACGACCCATCGTCCGCCGTTACGCCGGCCGTCGCCGCCATCGCCTGATGGCGTTCGAGACCCTGCACCGGCACGTCGCAGCTATCGCCCTTCGTGCCGTGGGCCGCAAATATGAGGTGGCGCTCGCGGGCGGGAACGCTCTCATGGTCCACGACATCGTCGACCGCCGCACGGAGGATGTCGACCTCTTCGTCCGCCGCCTTGGCAACGTGCCCGCCGCCGCGACCGAGATCGAGGCGGCGCTGCACGCGGCCGGTTACACCGCCGAGCGCCTGGATCAGGATAACGGCCTCGGCGACATCTGGGCGGAAGCGGGCGAGGGCCTGGCGGAGTGGGAGATCACCGCGCCGGACGGCGAGCACACCGTGCAGTTGCAGGCGGCGTACTTCGAACTGCTCGCCGATCCGGTGTCCGTGCCGGACATCGGCCCGGTACTCGCCCTCGACGACCTGGCCGGCTGGAAGACCGTCGCGCTCGCTAGCCGGATGGCGGCCCGCGACTACGCGGACGTGGCGGCGTTGCTGAAGAAGTACTCGGTGGGCCAGCTGATCGCGCTCGCCAAGGAACGCGATGCCGGCCTGGAGGACGCCGACTTCGCGGATGCCGGGCAGCGCCTCGATCAGCTGCGGGACAGCCGCCTGGAGCCACAGCTGATCGCGCGGGCGGTCGTCGGCGAGGACGTCGCCTGGCTGCGCGGGCAGTTCGCCAGCTGGCCCCGCGCGGCCGCGCCCAGACGGGAAAAGTGACCGCGCGCTCCGGCGCCGCGGTCCGGTAGCGTGTCCGGCATGGCCAGCGAAAACGCCGCCCGGCTCGCGGTACTCATTGACGCCGACAACGCGCAGCCCTCGATCACCGAGGGACTCCTGGCCGAAGTCGCCAAGTACGGAACCGCGCACGTCAAGCGCGCCTACGGCGACTGGACGAAGTCGAACCTGAAGGGCTGGAAGGAGCAACTGCTCGCGCAGTCCATCCAGCCGATCCAGCAGTTCGCGTACACGCGCGGCAAGAACGCCACCGACGCGGCGATGGTGATCGACGCGATGGACCTGCTGTACTCGGGACGATTCGACGGGTTCTGCCTCGTGTCGAGCGACAGCGACTTCACCCGGCTGGCGGCCCGGCTGCGGGAGTCCGGGCTGACGGTGTACGGGTTCGGGGAGCGCAAGACGCCGAAGCCGTTCGTGGCGGCCTGCGACAAGTTCATCTACACCGAGAACCTCACCTTCACCGCGCAAGACGAGGCCGACGAGATCGACGAGCCGGAAGGCGACGGCGGCACGAACGGCGGTACGGGTCCGGCCGCGTCGGTCGGCGCCAAGGCCAGGACGGTCAAGCGCGCGACCACTGCCCAGCTCAAGGGGGACGCGTCGCTGGTGACCCTGCTGCGGAACGCCGTCGAGGCGGCGTCCGACGACGACGGCTGGGCGGCGCTGTCGGAGGTCGGGGGAATCATCACCAAGCAGCGGCCGGACTTCGACTCCCGCAGCTACGGCTACGCCAAGCTGAGCGACCTGGTCGAGGCGACCACGCTGTTCGAGACCGAACGCCGCCGTCCCGGCAACGGCAAGCAAGAGGTCATCTACGCCCGCGACAAGCGCCGACGCCAGCCCAAAGCGAGATCATCCGCCTGACGGATACCACTGATCCGGCAGGTGCCGAGGGGGAGGCCTGGTGGGTGAGCAGGAACTTTTCACCCTGGCGGTAGCGATCGCCGTCGTGGTGATCGCCGGCCGGGTGATCGCCAGCCGGCTGGACGTGCCCGAGGCGATCGTGCTGGTCGTCCTGGGCGTGCTGACCAGTCTTATCCCGCAGATCCCGAACATATTCCTGCCGCCCGACGTCGTCTTGCTCCTGTTCCTCCCGCCGCTGATCTACAACGCGGCGTTCTTTTCCGCGCCACGGGAGACCAAGGAGAACGCCGTGCCGATCACTGCGCTGGCGTTCGGCGCGACGACGGTGACGATCGTCGTCGTGGCCGCGGTCACCCGGCTCGTGCTGCCGAGCCTGGGCTGGGCCCCGGCGTTCGCGTTCGGTGCCGCCGTCGCCCCGACCGATGCCGTCGCCGCGACGTCGGTGCTCACGAGACTCGGCGCCCCGCAGCGGATCGTGACGATCATCGAAGGGGAGAGCCTGATCAACGACGGGGTGGCGCTGACAGCCTTCGGACTGGCAGTGGAGGCGATGGGCCATCCGTTTACGATCGGGCACGTCGTACTGCGCCTCGTGGAAGTGGTCGTCGGCGGTGTGGCGTACGGGACGGTCGTCGCGCTGGTGATCGGCCGGGTGCGACGGCACGTCCGGGATCCATCGATCCAGATCCTGATCACTCTCATCACCCCGTTCATCGCCTATATCCCCGCTGAGCAGCTGCATGTGTCGGGCGTGCTCGCCACGGTCGTGACGGGCGTCTACCTCGGCACCCGCACCGAAGGCATGCTCCAGCCCGCCTCCCGCGTCAGCGGCTCCCTGTTCTGGCGGACGCTGGTCTTCCTGCTCGAGTCGGCCCTGTTCGTCCTGCTTGGCTTCGAGCTCAGGACGGTCGCGGGCGACCTGTCGAACACGCACTCGATCGCGTGGCTGGCGGGCGCGGCCGCCGCGGAGGTGGCCGCCGTCATCGTGATCCGCATGGCGTGGGAGCTGCTCGTGTCGCCGCTGATCAGCCTGCTGCCCGGACGGCATTCCAGCTATGTCCGGAATCCGTGGCGGCAGCGGCTCGTCGTGGGCTGGGGCGGCATGCGCGGCGCCATCTCGCTGGCGATCGCGCTGACGCTCCCGCTGACCGTCGGCGGCAAGCCGTTCACCGAACGGCCCACCCTGATCTTCCTGGCGAGCGTCGTAGTAGTGGTGACGCTGGTCGGGGAGGGCCTGACGCTCGCGCCGCTGCTGCGGGCCCTGGGCCTGGTGATGGGCCAGGAGAACCGGGAACGGGAGGCCCGAGCACGTGCCAGGGTCATCGAGGCCGGTCTCGCCCGTCTGGACGAACTAGCCGAGGCCGGTGATGTGGACGAGGACACCGCGAGCGTCTACCGCCAGCTACTCGAGATGCGGCTGGACCGCACCCGCGCGATCCTGGACGACGCCGACGGCGAGGAATCCGAACGTTTCGACGTGGCCGCCTTCCGCGCGGAGCTTGTCCGCGCCGAGCGTGACAAACTGGCTCAGCTGTACCGCGACCGGAAGATCAATGACGAGATCCGCCGGTCCATCTCTCGCAGCCTCGACCTGCAAGAACGCCGCGGCTTCGGCTAACGGCGTGTTCGCGGGCGACACCAGTGCGGCCCTGGCTAGGATTTCCTGCCATGCCCACCCCCACGGAACTCAAGGCCCTCGAGGTCATCATCGACAGGGCCGAGCGCGGCGATCCGGTCTCCAGCTACGCGGAACTCGCCGACGCACTCGGCCTCTCCTCGCGCTCACGGGTGGGCAGCCTGGTCGCGGCGCTCGAGGACGAGGGCCTGATCGACGTCCAGCGCACGCCGAAAGGCCGGGTGAAGACGCACACGATCCGCCCCTCGGGCATGCGGCGCACGCGGACGGTCCCGGTGCTGGGCCGGGTCGCGGCGGGCCAGCCGATCCTGGCCGACGCGGACAGCATCGAGGAGTTCATCTCCCTGCCCGCCGACCGCGCGCGCGGCGGCGAGGTGTACATGCTGGAGGTCAAGGGCGAGTCCATGATCGGCGACGGCATTCTCGACGGGGACCACGTGGTCGTCGTCGTGGATTCGCGCCCCGCGCCCGGCGAGATCGCGGTCGTCCTCATCGGCGAGGAGGCCACGGTGAAGCACATCTACTACGAGGGCGACACCCTGCGCCTGAAGTCCGCCAACCCGGCCTTTCCCGACCTGCTCTACGGCGCGGCCGACTCCCCGGTCGTCCAGGGCCGTGTCATCGGCGTTGTCCGCTGGCTGCCATAGCGCGCGTCGACCGGCTGGGTGAGATGCGGGGGAGATTTGGGCCGGATGGGGAGATTCGTCGGCATCTATGGCGCATGTGAGGAAGTGTCGGGCTGGCGTAGGATCGCGTCATGCACGAGGCGCACTGGGGATCCCGGGCATGGCAGAAGAACCTTGACGAGACGACTTTCAACCCGGAGCATCCGCAGGCGTTTCCGGCGGCGCGCGCGACGGACTTGATGGGACGGATCAGGGTCCGGATCAGCGCCGAGAACGACGGCCTGGTGGCCTACGGCTTCGGGGGCCAGCGGATCGCGATTCACTCGTCGGAGATTGGCGCGGTGCGCACCGCCTCCGCGTACCGCACGGGCGGCCCGACCCGAAGCCAGGCACTGCTCGTGTTCGACAAGGCGGACCGGATCCTGCTGCGGGCGGCCGGGCTGTGGGAGACCTACGGCGAGGTCGCGCGCGTCTGCCGCGTCGCCAAGGCGCCCGCGCCGACGCACGTCAGCAGTACCTACGTAAGGACGGCCAGCGGGCGCAGCCGTTCGGGGCGGACGCGGACGAGGCGCGTGCAGCAGGCGCCCCGCTACCAAAAGGCGCACGGCTACCGGAGGCTGCGCACCAGGCCCAGGGGCGCCACCTTGCGGCTCCTGGCGGTGCTCGCGCTCTTCATCGTGGCGATCGCCATCCCCATCTTCATCGGCCTCCTGCCCGCGCTGTTCCTCCCGGACTGGATCGGCAAGGTCCGGGTGCTGATCGGCGTCGTCGGCGCGGCGGTCGGGTTCGCCGCGGGACTATGGCTGTTCGCGGCGGTTACCCACTTCATCGTCGACGGGCTTCGCTGGGCCATCGCGTCGATACAGGCGGCGGGCTTCGCGCCGCCGGACAGGTTCTTCCGGTGGCGCGGCTCGGAGTCGGATAAGTGGTCCGGTTTCCTGACGCTCGGCTTGTTCCTGATGGTTCCGCTGCTCGTCATCTGGGGGCCGGGCCTGGCCCTCGTGTCGGGAATTCACGGCGTGACCGACTCGAACCTGGCCGGGGACCTGCGGGCAAACGGCGTCCAGACCCAGGGCGCCCTGATCGACGTGCCGAGTTACTCGACAGACTCCAACGGCGACACCACGGTGACCGACGTCCCGACGCTGTCGTTCCGCGTCACCGGGCAAACCTGGCAGGACACCGATCCCTCGATCGGCGGGCGGCCGCTGCCGCTGGACGCCGGGGACCCGGACGGCACCGACGTGCCGCTGACGATCGTCTACGACCCGGACAACCCGAATACCGCGGCGGCGCTCCAGCAGATCACGGGGTCGGTGTGGCACGGGGCACCGACGGCGAACGTGATCAGCGGGACCCTGCTGACGGCGGTGCTGCCGTTCTGGATCTGGTGGGCCCTCGCGCGGGCACGTCGGCGGAAGTTCCTGCGCAACGCCGACCTGCTGGAGGGCATCACCACGGCCGAGGGCTAAGCCGGTTACAGAGAGCGGGGTTTCCCTTGATATTTCAAGATAATGCCGCTTTTGTGGTTTTTCTGCTCTAATCTGCACATCGTGTCCGTTGAGTTGCGGCTGAACGTGCCGTGGCTTCCCGAGGAAGCCACCCCCGTGGGTGATCTGGTTGTCGGCCGCGGCATTGATAACACGCTGACCCAGGGTGCGCTGAGCGTGCCCGTGCATATTCTCGATCCGGCGACATTCCTGACCGTCGAGCCGCTGATCTTCGCCGCGCAGCGTGCCGACTCCCCGGGCAGGCTCGTCCTGGTGGTCGGCCACGTGCCGGCGGTGTGGCGCGGTCCGCTCCGGGAAGCCGGGGTGAGCTTCGCCTGCGACGACGGCGTTGTCGAGGTGACGTGGCCGCGCCGCATCGCCTCCTCGCCGCGGCTCACGCTGACCCTGCCCCGCCAGGAGGCACTGCTCGCGCAGGAACTCGTCATCGCGGCGGCGGCCGGACGGTCTCCTACCTGCCGGGAACTGGCCGAACGCACCCGGACCACGGTGGACGACGTCCTGGTGACGGCCGGGAAATTCGCCGAGCACGGGCTCGTCCGCCTGGGCGGTCGGCCGAACGCGAGCCGGGTGACGGTCGTCAACGTGGGCGCCCTGGCCGACGCCCTGGCGCACCGGACGGCGTGGCCGGGGAATCGCAAGATCGTCGGCGGCTACGTGTGGGGCCGGAACATCTGGGCCATTGCCGCCCAGATCGCGCACGACGCCGAGGCGGCCGGCATCGGCCTCGCGGTGACCGGGCGTGCCGCCGCGGCGTTCCTGGGCGTGGTCGGTCCCGCGTCACGGTCCGAAGTGTGGTGCTGGGTCAGCCTGGACAGCCGCTCCCTCAAGACGATCGCCCGCGAACTGCGGCTGGAGCCCGTGCCGTGGGACGACGCGAACGTCCTTGTGGCCGCCGACGAATTCGGGATCGGCACCAGCCGCCGCGGCGCCGCGGATTCCGGCCAGTGGACGGCGACGCTGTCGCATCCGCTGCGTGTCTGGTGCGACCTGCACCACGATGACCGCGGCCCCGACCTCGCGGCGAAGCTCTGGCCGAAGGTGTCCGCCTGACACCGGCATGTCCGCGACTCGCGGGGCCTCGAGGCCGGGCCGGACGCTCCCCGCACGGCGTCCGCCCGGCCACCCGATTCCCCTGTGGAAGTAGCGATGGCTCCTGACGGGGAGGGCGCGCCCCGGTAGCGTCCTCTCTCGGTGTCCCGCTGGCCTCCGTCCTTCCGTATGCATGAGGAGCGGGCAGCCGGAACGCCAACAAGTTTTCCCGGGTTTTTTCCAGGACGCGGTCCGCCCGGCATTGCTACGCTGAACTTCGCCGGAGGGGGCCCACTGGCAGAGCCTTGCCGTTGATTGACAGGGACTGACAGATGTTTAGCGACACACGGCAGGCGATCGCATGACCATGAGCTACGACCGGCCCGCCGGCGCGCGGCATACCGCTAATGCCGTGCCCCGGCTCAGCCCCAAAACCCCCACGCCCGTGGAAGTGGCGCTGCGTGCCCGCATCGCCGAACTCGAAGCCGAGAACGACGGCCTGCAGACAGACAAAGCCAGTCTCCTGGCCGACAGCGCGGAACTCAAAGCGGGTAACGCGGAACTCAAGGCGGACAACGCCGAGCTCAGGGCGGGTACCGCCGAACTGAAGGCGGGCAACGCCGAGCTGAAATCCGAGAACGAACGCCTGCTCGCGACGAATACCGCTCTGTGGCGGAAGATCGCCCAGCAGGACCGGCGACTCGACGCGCTGCAGAACAACCGCCGCGAATAGCCCCGGTTCGTTAACGGGCGCCGTTCGCTAGCGCACACCGCTTCCGGCCCGGTCGTTTTCCGGTTCCGGCGCCATTGATTGCCAGCGCAGCCGGTGGAAACCGGCGGCGCGACGCGTACACCAGCACGCCCAGTCGGGCGGCGGCCCGGTGAGCGTACCCGTCCTGTCTTCCCGGTGAATTCCCCAGGAAATCGCCAGGACGGCGGCGAACAGAATTCCGCATGCGGAACACGCGGCGATAATGATCATGGCGAGAACGGCGAGCGACGACATCTGGTTCTCCATCCTCTGCGGCGGTGCCGCAGACCCCCGCTTTCGGTATTCCCCGCCGACGCCGGTCAAAGCGGACAAAAAGATGACGAAATGCGCGGGGTAACCGGGCTGGATGGAGCGAGAGAAGCCCTGGTGGCGCGTTATTCGCTGGCCGGCCGCGGCCGGGGAATTCGCGGGATGACCGGCCCGGGCTCGCGTCGCGGGGTGCTGTTGCCGCTGTCATGCCGTCCGCCGCCGCCCTCGGCCATCCCGAACGTCCCTCGCGGGCTCCCCGTCCGGGTGCTCCGGTAGAAGGTTCCCTCGGCACGCTTCGGTGCATACGCCATGCTGCGGTCCTGTTCTGTGCGAACTCGGTGACTGATGTGCCCCGGGACGAGGCTTCTCTCTACATAGCGTGTAGTTGGCCCCAAATGTCACACCTGTGGACCCGGGCGCGCCCGCTGTGGGCCAACCGCCTGATCACGATGATTTGCCGCGATTATGAGCAGTGCATACGGTCGTATGGGTGACCAGCGATCCCGGAACTCCCCGTCGAGTGTCGCGTCTGTACTACGCGGAACCAGGGACCACACCACAGCACACCTTTGGCTCTTCCCAGCGCCCGCCTGCCCGCGGCAAGAGACGCCGGGGGAGCACGCGGCTGGTGATGTTCACCGCCGTCGCCGCGGTCCTCGTACTGATCGCCGGGATCGGTGATGTCGTGGCACAGCCAGGCGGCACTACGGACTCCAACGGGTTCGTGCCCACGGCGGGGTCACCGAGCGGAGACGCCGAGCAACTGACGACCGCGTTCCTAACCGCCTGGGGAAAGGACGACCTGGCACAGGCCGCGGCCTATACGAGCGATCCCGCGGCCGCCTTGCCCGCGCTCCGGAAATACTGGAAATACCTGAACCTGCGGTCCCTGTCCGGCACCGTCAAGACGGCCGTCGCGACAACCAGCGGCGTGGCGGGCGTCCGGACCGCGGCGACTCCGCCCGCCGGCGCCGCGCCCGCGAGCGTCGCCGAGGCGGGCACGCTGGAGCAGGTCGCGGTCGGGCTCAACGCGAAGGTGGCCGCGTCGCCGGCGGCCACTGCCCTGGCCGGCGTGTGGAGTTACGACACGACCCTCGAGGCCTACCAGGCGGCGGGCTCGAGCGGCTGGTACCTCAAATGGTCGCCTGACGTGGTGGCGCCGAACCTCACGGCCAGCCAGCACCTGGCCGCCGTCACGGCCGTGCCCTCGGTCGTTCAGGTGACCGATAGCGCCGGGACCCCGCTCAGCGCGTATAACGACGCGGGGCTGTCCACCATCGCCGGCCTCATCCAGCAGAACGGCACCTCGGGCCAGGGCAAGGACGGCCTGTACGTGCAGATCGACAACGCGTCCGGCAAGGCGGTGCCCAACAGCCAGGCGGTCGTCGTCTCGCCGCAGAACGTTGGCGAGCTGAAGACCACGATCGATCCGAAGGCGGAGCGCCTGGCGCGCACCGCGGTGAATAAGCACGTGGGCAGCTCGGCGGTCGTGATCCAGCCGTCCACGGGGCACATCCTGGCGATCGCCAACAACGCCCAGGACAACGACTTCGCGCTGACCGCGCAGGTGGCGCCCGGCTCGACGATGAAGATCATCACTTCCACGGCGTTGTTCAACGGGGGCTATACGACCGCCAGCAGCCCTGTCGCGTGCCCGTCGGTCGTGACCGTCACGGGCGTCTCCATCCACAACGACGATGGCGAGTCGGAGCCCCCTGGCACGCCGTTCTCCTATGACTTCGCGCAGTCCTGCAACGACGCGTTCACTCAGTGGTACCCGGACCTGTACGGCAAGCTGGCGTCGACCGCGAAGGACTATTACGGCCTGAACCAGCCGTGGAACATTGGCATCGGCAAGCTATCCGGGCAGTACTTCAACGCCCCGGCGAACGCGCAGGGATCGGAACTGGCGGAAGAGGCCTTCGGGCAGGGCAGGCTGCTGGCGGCGCCGATCGCGATGGCCTCGGTGGCGGCCACCGTGGACAGCGGCTCGTTCAAGCAGCCGATCCTGGTGCCGGGCACCAAACAGCTCACCGCCAAGCCGCTCCCGTCCAGCACGGACTCCCAGCTGAAGGAAATGATGCGGGACGTGGTCACCGAGGGCACCGGCGAGGGGCTCGGCTTCGGGCCGGACGTCTACGCCAAGACCGGTACCGCCGACGTCTCGGGCCAGGAGCAGCCGAACAGCTGGTTTGTCGCCTTCGATCCCCAGGAGGATGTCGCGGTCGCGATCCTCGTCACCAACGCGGGGTACGGCGCCCAGATCGCCGCCCCTGAATCGCAGTACTTCCTGAGCAACTACTGACGTCCGCTGGACTCGCCCGCCTGAATCCCGGAGAAGTTTTCCTACGCCCCGTCCTCGCGCTTGAGTGCCACGGAAGCCACGATGAATCCGCCGAGCAGCATCCCGAGTACGAGGCACATTACGGACGAGAGAACGATTACCGGTGACATCCGAACTCCTCCATCCATACTGACTACGCGGTAGATCTGTGACCCGTTTAATGCCCATCTTTCGTCAATTCAAAGCACATTTCCGCATGACGCGAGGAGCGGGGCAGTGCTCGCCGCGGCGGCGTGGCGGCCGATACTGACCAGGCTGTCGATCGCGGCCAGCCCGTGACCGAGGGCGGCGTCCTCGCGGGAAGCGGGCTTGGCGTGCTTCGGCGTGTATCCCATGACCGTGCTCCCATCCTGGACGGCCAGCGTGGCTTCGTCGTCCTTACCGTCTGTTGTCGGCTTGCCGGGAAGAGTCTCTTCGTTCATCGGTCCCCATGCTGCCACTAGGGTCTGACATTCCAGCCGAACGTCTGTGCGGCAAAGTGCCCCCGTCCTGCTGATCCCGCCGCGGCCTGCCGCCATCGGCCGACGGTCGCGGCATACCTCGCAAAACTGGTTTGACCGTCTGATAGTTAGATCAGCTAAGCTTTATCGGTCGCAGTACGGAAGCGGGAGATGAGCGGACGCAAGATGGACACGGACGAACGCCGGCCGATGCCGGACCGGGACGAGGCCATTGACCGCTTTTTGTGGCTCCGGCCAATCGTCCGCGCTCGCCTGATCGCTCAGGTATCACCTGACCTGCAGGAAGAGTGCGAGTCGCTTACCGCCCACCAGCTGCGCGCGTTGCTCCTGCTGCCGGAAGACGGCCTGAGCATGCGTCAGCTGGCGGCCGCCCTCGGCGTGATGGGGGCCACAGTCACCGTTCTCGCCGACCGCCTGGTCGCGCAGGGGCTAGCTGTCCGGCTGCCCGATCCGGCCGACCGCCGGGTGGTGCGGCTGACGCCGACCGAGCGCGGACGGGCCCTGGCGAGCCGCGCGGCGGACCGGGAACGACGTTCGGCCGCCGAGATCTTCGCCATGCTGAGCGACGCGCAAGTGGCGGCCTTCCTGGACGTGATGGAAACGCTCGCCGCCGGATCGCCGGGCACCCCCCGCCCGGCATCCACCCGAGAGGAGAAATGTTGACCGCCGCCACTAGTGCCGCGAGGCCGGCCCCGCCGGGGCGCGACCGTGCAGACAGCTACAAGTGGATCGCCCTGACGAACACCACCATCGGTGTGCTCATGGCCACGATCGACTCGTCGATCGTGCTGATCTCACTGCCGGCTATCTTCCGCGGCATTAACATCAACCCGCTCACCACGTCCAACACGAGCTACCTGCTCTGGATGCTGATGGGTTACATGGTCGTCACGGCCGTGCTGGTGGTGACCTTCGGGCGGATCGGCGACATGTTCGGCCGCGTGAAGACGTACAACCTCGGATTCGCCATCTTCACGATCGGCTCCCTCGCCGCTTCCCTGACCTACTTTGGCGGATCAGGGGCGGCGATCTACCTGATCGCGATGCGCCTCGTCCAGGGCATCGGCGGGGCCATGATCATGGCCAACTCGACCGCGATCCTGACGGACGCCTTCCCCCAGGAGCAGCGCGGCACGGCGCTTGGCATCAACGCGGTGGCGGGCATCGCCGGGTCGTTCATCGGCCTGGTCGCCGGCGGGCTCCTGGCGACGGTGGACTGGCACCTCATCTTCTACGTATCCGTGCCCATCGGCCTCTTCGGTACCGTCTGGGCCTACCTGAAGCTCGAGGAGATCAGCGTCAAGGAGGGGGGACGCCTGGACATACCGGGCAACATCCTCTTCGGCGTCGGCCTCATCGCTCTCCTGGTCGGGATCACCTACGCCATCCAGCCCTACGGCAGCTCGACGATGGGCTGGCTCAACCCGTTCGTGCTCGTCATGCTCATCGGCGGGGTCGTGTTCCTCATCGCGTTCGTGGTCGTCGAGCTGAAGTCCGCCGAGCCGATGTTCGACATGCGCCTGTTCCGCATCCGGGCCTTCGCCGCTGGCAACGTCGCGAGCCTCCTGGGCTCCATCGGGCGCGGCGGCCTGATGTTCATGCTGATCATCTGGCTGCAGGGCATCTGGCTTCCACTGCACGGCTACAACTTCATCGACACCCCGTTGTGGGCCGGGATCTACATGCTGCCGCTCACCGCCGGGTTCCTGATCGCCGGGCCGGCGTCGGGGTACCTGTCGGACCGGTTCGGCGCCCGGCCTTTCGCTACCGGCGGGATGATCGCGGCGGCGGCCACCTTCGGCCTGCTCATGCTCCTGCCGGTCAACTTCGGCTACGTGTGGTTCGCGCTGCTGCTCTTGGCGAACGGGCTGGCCATGGGGCTGTTCGCGGCGCCGAACACCGCCGGTGTCATGAACGCGGTGCCGGCCAACCGGCGCGGTGCGGCGTCGGGCATGCGCTCGACGTTCCAGAACGCCGGCATGACCCTGTCGATCGGCCTGTTCTTCACCATCATGGTGGTGGGGCTGTCGGCTACCCTGCCGACCACCCTGGCGCACGGCCTGACCGCGCAAGGGGTGCCGGCGCCGGCGGTGGCGAAGGTTACCGGTCTCCCGCCGGTGTCGATCCTGTTCGCCGCCTTCCTCGGCTACAACCCGATGCAGTCCCTGCTCGGGCCGACGCTCGCGAAGCTGTCACCGGCCCACCAGGCGGCGCTGACGGGGCATACCTTCTTCTCGAACCTGATCTCCGGGCCCTTCCACCACGGCCTGATGATCGTGTTCACTTTCGCCCTCGTGATGTGCCTCGTCGCCGCGGCCGCGTCCTGGATGCGGGGTGCGTCGAGCCCGTCGCGGACCGCCGAGCCGACCACTGGCGTGGTGGACTCCGAAACGGCGGTGGAAGCGGCGGCGGTCGGCGAGGCGGCGGCGGTCGAAGCGCTGACGGACGTCGTCGTGGCGGACGCGACGGTAACGGACGCGGCGCCGGAAGACTAAGCACAACCAAATGGAGCTTCCGTATCCGCAGAACCGCCGGGCGCGTCGGCATGGCCGTGACGGCCGTGGCCGGCCTGGGCCGCGTCCCGGACGGATCTTGGCCCGGCGGGCACGGGGGTCAAGCAGTAGGTCCGGCTCTACCGGTCCGGACGTTCCGCGTCGGCCGAGGCACGGTTCGCCACCGCGGTGTCCGCACTGGAAGCCCGACGTACGGCCATTACCTCACGTCGATGCGATTCCGGTCCCGGTTCGGGCCGACGGCGGCACAGACCGCCACCGTCGAGGCGTGGGCGAGGTCGGCGGGCCGGGCGGTGACCGGCACGACCCCGCACTACGTCGCCGTGACCGGGACGGCACCGAAGTTCAGACGGGGCTGCTGGACGCCGAGACCCGCGTCGTGGACCAGCACCTGGGGGATGTGGCGACGGAGTCCTATAGCATCGCGGAGAGCCAGAACTCGGCTGGGGGCGACAGCACGGCCCCGGAGAACGCGGCCGGCACCGGCCCTGCCCAGGCCCCGCCCGGGACGTTCGCCGAGGGGTCGACCGGCGGCCGCAGCACGCTGTTCCCCAGCCCGCCTACCAGCGCGGCGTGGTTCCGACCGCCTTGTCCGGACCCGCCTGCGTCTTCAGCCTCGGGCTCGACAGCAGCCTGGCCGAGGCGCCCGGTAACGACGACGTCACCGGTGTCGGCGCCCCGACCAGGCAGTTCATCGCGGACCTAGCCGGAGTCAGTGCCCGAAGGCCGTGACGAACGACGGGCCGGGCGTGCCGAGCCCGGTCTCGTCGTCGTACCCCCTGGTCGCTTTCAGCGGGGCCTGGTCCTCGCCGAGGGTAGTCAGGTAGTCGTCTCCGCTGCCCAGGTTCAGCTGGGTGCCGATCAGCACCGGGGGATGCGCCGGGTTGACTGGCGCGACGTCGCTGATGGCCGCGGTGCCGTGCAGCAGGTACAGCGCCGGGTTGAGGAAACCGAGCGGATGCCCGGCGGCCTGGATGGTATCGGCTTCGAGGCCGGCGAAAAGGGGAGCGGCGAGGCTCGTGCCGCCGCCTTCGGCCGTCTGTGCGTAGACCCCGCTAGTGACAGCGCCGGTGTAGCCGATCAGCATCTGGCTTCCGGCGTTGGCGGAAATATCGGGAACCACGCGACGTGATGTAGTGGTGCCGTTGTCGGTGGCCAGCGCGGCCGGCACCACCGGCTTCTGATAGGCGGGCTCGGCGAACAGCTCGCTCACCCCGCCGGTCGAGCCATCGACGAACTGCCCGGGCGGGGGCGAAGTGTAACCGGTGCCGGCCGTGTCCACCTCGGTGCCGTCGTCGCCCCACGGGTAGTCCGCGACCGGGGTGCCATTCCGCCCGATCGCCAGGCTCGTGCCGCCGACCGTGGTGGCCCACGGGCTGGAACCGGGGAAACCGACCATGGCCGTGGTCTGCAACGGAGGGCTGATGTTCGCGCCGCCGTCCCCGGAGGAGAGGTCGAACCCGATGCCCTCGAGGGCGCCCTGCTCGAAGGTGAGGTCCCAGGCCGCGCCGTCGGACGGGGAATACTGGCCCTCGTCGTCGTCGAACGAGCCGGTGACCACGTTGGCCAGGTGCTGGTCGGCTACCCGCGTCTCGGCGTCGAGCAGTTCCTGCATCTGCTGCTCGGCGCTGTTGTCGTTACAGCCGGCCGCGGTGTAGACGACCTTCGCGTCGGGCGCGGTGACGTGCACGCTCTCCACGTCGATCGCCTCCTCCAGCGTGTTAACGTCGAAACCGCCGGGCTCGTCCTGCGTGATCTTGGTGCCGGCGCTGATGCCGCCGTCGCTGGCGTCGTCGTCGGAGCAGGAGGCGGCGACCGAGGCCGGCTCGTTCACGGTGAACTGTCCCGGGGTGAAACCGGCCAGGCCGTGACTGGCGAAATACCGGTTGGCGTCGGACAGCATGGTCGGCGAACTGTCGGTCATCACGACGGCGACGGTCACGCCCTTGCCCTTGTCGGGACTAGAGCTGACCCCGTACGCCTTGCGCACCTGGTTAGGCGTGTACCCGCACAGCTGCGTCGGGGCGGTGGTGCGGCCGTAGGCTTGCGGGATCCGCTCGGTGTGCTGACCCCAGTACTGCGAGCACTGGTAACCGTCGGCGGCCGTGGTCGCCGGCTTGGCCGCGGAAGCCTTAGCCGCCGAGGCCGGGGCCGAAGCCGAAGAGGATGGCGGGGGCACGGGAAGGACGACCATCCCGAATCCGGTCACGGCCGCGATGTCGCCACCCAGCGCGGCTGGCACCGAGAATCCGCCGGACGTGCCGAGCTGAGGTTCGCTGGGGAACTGGCGCCCGTCGATAGTGATCGGGGGAAAGTCGTACTGGATGAGCGTGGTGCCGAACGCGGCGTCCACTTCGGCCGTGGTGGCCTTGACCGCGATGTAGTGCCGGTTGGTCGCGGTGACCTGCATGCCCTGGGCGGCCAGCCAGTTCGCGACCGTGCTCGCCTGGGCGGCGGTGGCGCCGTACCGGCGGCGGAACTGCGCGGCGGTCAGGTAATGGCCGTAGCGCGGGCTGCGCGGATTGGATACCGCCAGCGCGGCGGAGGCCAGGCCGGGCTGCCCGGCCAGGTAGACCCGCAGCTTCAGCGTGGGCGCCGACGCCAGCGTGGCGGGCGTGCCGGCGAGGGTGCTCACCGGGGTCGGATCGGGCAGCGCGACGCGCCCGGGGGTGCTCGCGGCGGCCGGGGTGGCGGCCGCGCCTGGCGCCAGGGCCAGCGTCACGGCGGCCGCGGCCAGCGCCGCGAACCCGGCGCCGCGTCGTCGCTGTCGCCGGAATGAGGGCATGCCGAGAAATCCCAAGGAAAGCTCCAATCTCGTCAGCGGGTCCGGCTGGCCGGACACCGGCCGGACGGAAACCACACCCACACCGAACCCATCGGCCGGCTGGATCGTTGTCTCCCAAATCGGGAAAAAATACTTTCTGGTTCCTGACAACGGTTCGCGGCGCATTCCGGGTCTTGATAGATATGGGACACGTGCAGGGCGCGGCGGGCCGGGCGGATGAGTTCCGGGAGTTCGCGCTGGAACGTGCCTCGTCGCTGCATCAAGTCGCGTACCTGCTGTGCGGCGACTGGCATCTGGCCCACGATCTCGTGCAGGAGACGCTGGTCCGGGCCTACCGGTACTGGCCCCGCATCCGGCAGGCCGACAGCCCCGACGCGTACGTCCGGCGCATCCTCGTCAACGAGGTGCGCGGGCGGCAGCGCCGCCGTGAGCGTGCCGAGTCGGTCGCGCGGTTCACGGTCGAGCCCGCGGTGCCGGACGCGGCCGACGACATCGCGCGGCGCGACCGGGTGCTGCAGGCGCTGCTTGAGCTTCCGCTGCAGCAGCGCGCGACGGTCGTCCTGCGGTACCTGGAGGGGATGTCGCAAGCCGAGACCGCCGAGCTGCTCGGCTGCAGCGAGGGAACGGTCAAGAGCCAGAGCTCGCGCGCGCTCACCACGCTGCGCAAATACCTGGTGCTAACGGAAGCGACGATATGACTTCCCCGGAAGAGACGGCGCTCGCGGACACCTTGCGCGACCTCGCGGGCAGTCCGCCGTTCGCGATCGACGCGGCCGACGTCGCGGCCATCGAGCGTCGCGGGCGGCGCCGGTGGCAACGAGCCCTCGCCCTCCGCGGGCTGGCGGGCGTCGCGGTGATCGCCCTGGCCACGGCAGGCGCGGTCGGCGCGGTGGCCGCCCACGGCCGGACGGGCACGGGCGGCGCGGGCACGCCTGGCACTACCCGGATGGCCGGCTACGTACGGCAGCAGATCGAGACGGCGCCGAGCCCGGCCAACTCGCTGCTGGAGGTCAGGCAGACCGATTCCGGCGCCGCCGATCCGTCCGGCGTGGACACTATCTGGACCGACCCGGCCACCGGCAACATCATGCTCCTGGACGGCAGCGGCCAGGCCAAGTTGGCGTACTGGCAACACGACTACTACAAGAACAAGGTTTTGAACGAGGACGGGACGCAGGTCAACTACGGTCCCCGTACCTGGTGGACCGACGACGTCCTGGTGGGCGGGCCCGTCAAGGGACCGGTGCCCTCCGGCCCGGCCGAGACCGGCTACTTCACCCCGGCCGAGGTCAAGGCCTACCTCGCCCGGCCCGGCTGGAAGATTACCGGCTATCCGACGGTCGACGGGCACTCCACCGTCGAGATCTCGTTTTCCAAGGACGGCCTGACCGACGACATCTGGGCCGACGCCCGCACCTACGAGGTGGTCCGGACGCTCAGGAAGTTTCCCCGCCTGGGCACCATCACGCAGAACTACTACTGGGTGCCGCGCTCCGCGGCGATGACCACGCTCGTCAACCACCCGAAGGTCCCGGCCGGCTTCAAGGAGGTCCCGGCCGACTTACGCCGCTCCGGAGATTTACGCCACCGAGTCAGGCACCGTCGTCTCGATCTCGGCCGGTGATTCCGCCGCCGTGTCCGCCGCCGCGGCCTCCCCGACGAGAGCGTCCTTGCGCGGGGCGAACGACAGGCCCGCCGCCATCGCCGCGAACGGGATGACCGGGATGAGGTAGCGGTAGTCGAAGTCGGCGACCGCGATCGGCGCGACCAGCAGGGCGACGGCGCTGACCCACGGAAGCATCGACGTGCCGCGCGGCCGCCAGCGGAGTCGCAGCGAGCGCAGCGCATCCGCCGACAGCAGCGACCTGAGGCCCGTGCCGCGCCGCCGCGCCGTCACGGAGGCTATGTCCACGGAGAACAAGCCGCCGAGCCCGAGCAGGAAGATAACCGCGAGGAGCGGACCGTAGGTGAACACGACTCGCTGGTAGACCGCGATCGGGTCGGCGAAGACCTTCCGCACGACGCCGGGTGCCTGGTGGCCGTAGTTGAGCCAGTCGTCGTAGGCGGAGTATTTCGGGACGATGTTGGGCGGGATCCAGCTCTTGGTCTTCGGGGGAAGCAGCGATATCGGCTTGCCGGTGGTCGCGTCCGTGCCGGTGTAACGGGCGTGGAAGTTGTAGTAGTAGGTCGTGCCCGAGCCCGGGTAGCCGATGCGCGGGAAGCCGAAGGACAGCATGACGTCCTTCACGAGGGTCTTCGCGTAGTCCAGTGGCTGCGCCTCGACCGCGCTGATCGCGAAGCTGGTCAGGATCTGGTCGCCCTTGGCGCTGACCGGGCCGCCGACGGAGTTCATGTCCTGGTGCACGTAGGGCGCGTACCAGATGTAGTTGCCCGGGGGCGTCCGGTCGGCGAGTGGCTGAGTCGGGCAGACCTTGGCTTCCTCGCCCGTGGGTTTGATGACCGCGCAGTTGGCGAACGACGACACCCGGCCCCACAGGGAGAAGCCGACCGCCATAGTCGTGTCGTAGTGACCGGTCTTCTGGTGGAACCAGTTCACGTAGGCGCCCATGGGGACGAGCATCCCTACCGTGAACACGATGGCGACAGCCCAGCCGCGCAGGGTCTTCCACGACCAGCCGCGCAGCAGCAGGAACAACGGCAGCACGGCGAGCATGACCTCGCCCTCGGTGCGGACCACGATCGCCGCCCCGACCAGCAGGCCGCCGACGATCGCCGTCCACCACGCGGGCCGTGGCCGCCACAGCAGCATCAGGGTCGCGACCATCAGCAGGAACGTGAACAGCGACTCGGCCATGATCAGGTGCTCGTCCTCGATGATGTACCCGTCGAGGAGCTGTGGCAGGGTCGCGATGGCGGCCCAGATCTTGGGCACCTTGTTGCGGCGCAGCAGCACGTAGATTATCACGGCGGTGAGCAGGCCCATCAGGTGCTGCACGCCGGTGACGAGGGTGAAGGAGTGGAACGGCAGCAGCAGCCGGAGGAAGAACGAGTACCCGGTCTGCTTGGACGCGTCCGGGTATGGCCGGAGCGCCGCGCCTACGTAGACGTAGGAGTCGCCGGAGAACCACAGGGCACCGGGGTAGCCGAGCATGGCGTCCAGCCGCAGCAGCGCGCCCGCCAGCAGCGCCCAGGAGAACAGCTTGTTCTCTCCCGCCAGCTGCCGCAGATAGCGCACGAGCCGTCGCGGATTCACGCCGATGATCCTACTGTGGCGTTTCGTCCGGCGCTGGCGGGCCCATGATCTGCTTGACGCCTGCCCGGGCTTGCCAAACGGAACGAGGTTCCGTATCTTGATTATCGGAACAACGTTCCGCTTCTCAGGAGGAATCCATGACGCACGACTCCCGGCCTAGCTTCGGAATCACGACCGTTCCAATGCAGGTCTCTTACCATGACATTCAGCGGGTCTGGCACGAGGCGGACGCCATACCCGAGATCGAGCACGCGTGGCTGTTCGATCACCTGCTGCCGATCGGGGGCGACCCGAACGGGCCGATCTTCGAGGGCTGGACCCTGCTGTCGGCGCTCGCGGCCCAGACCGAGCGGCTGCGCCTGGGCCTGCTGGTGACGAGCAACAGGTTGCGGCCGCCCGCGGTGCTGGCCAAGATCGCGACGACGGTGGACATCGTGTCCGACGGACGGCTCGTCTTGGGCATCGGCGCGGGCTCGCGCCCAAGCATCCCGTGGGCCCGTCACGAGTACGAGGCGCACGGCCTGCCGTATCACGACTTCCGGCACTCGGTGGAGGCGCTCGCCGAGGCGTGCACGGTCATCAGGCGCCTGTGGACAGCGAACGAGCCGTTCGACTTCCACGGCGCGCACATCGACCTGACCGGCGCGTTCGGCAACCCGAAGCCGGTGCAGCGCCCGTACCCGCCGATCCTCGTCGCCGGACGGTCGGCCGCCGTGCTCCGCGTCGCCGCCGAGCACGCGGACCTGTGGAACATCCCGGGCGGCGACATTCCCGACGCGGCGCAGCGCAGCGCCCTGCTGGACCGCTACTGCACGGAGATCGGCCGCGACCCGGCCGCCATCACGCGTTCGATCCACCTGAACGTGTCCTACGACCAGCCCGACACGACCCGCGCCGCGATCAGCCAAGCGCTCGACGCTGGCTTCCGGCACATCACCCTCGGCCTCCCGGCGCAGCCCTACCCGGCCAACGTCGCGCGCTGGGTGGCCGACGAGCTCATCATCAAGTCATAGGAACCAAATACTGACATATCCGACCCATGATCATGAGAGCGCACGCTAGCTCGTGATCGCGACCCTAGCGGGCTGGGTTGTTGTCCTCCGGGCGCAACAGCACGCAGCTGCTGGTGGCGGTGACGTAGATCTTGCCCGCGGCGTCGGTGATCCGGCCTTCGGCCAGCGCGGTGCGACGGCCCAGGTGAATGACGGTGGCCTCGGCGGTGATCGGCCCGGTGTTGACCGTGACGGGGCGCAGGAACTTCACCGACAGGTCAAGGCTCGTGTAGAAGACGCCGGCCGGGAGCATGGTGTGCACGGAGCAGCCGCAGGCGGAGTCGAGCAGGGTGGCGAACACGCCGCCGTGCACGCTGCCGATGGGGTTGTAGTGGAATTCCTGCGGCGTGAGCCGGAAGACGGCGCGGCCCTCGGTGAACGACGCGCCGTCGAAGTCCAGCGCCTCCATGACGGGCGGCTGTGGGATCTTGCCCTCGGCGATCGCGGTCAGGAACTCGATACCGCTCAGTCCTGCCCCGGCGGTGGCGATGGCGACCGGGTCGGTCCACGAGAAGGTCCGCTGCCGCTGTGCGGTCCGCGTCGTCTCTGGCTGCCCGGTATCCGATGCTGTCGTCATGGCCACCTCACTCACTGGGTTTCTAAATGCAACCTAGCATGCGTACCATTCGGGTCATGAGGCCATATAGCGCGTATGACAGTGGCACCTGCTCGATCGCGAGGACGCTCGACCTGATCGGCGACCGCTGGACGCTGCTGGTGCTGCGGGACGTGGCCAACGGCGTCGGGCGTTTCGATGAGCTGGCCGGTCACCTGGGGATCGCGCGGAATGTGCTGGCCGGACGGCTTGCCCGCCTGGTCGAGGCCGGGCTGGCGGAGCGGATTGCCTACCGTGAGCCGGGCACGCGTGAACGGCATGAGTACCGGCTGAGCGGGCCCGGGCGGGAACTGGTGCCGATCCTACTGTCGATCATGCAGTGGGGTGACCGCTATCTCGCCGGTCCCGAGGGCCCGCCGGCCGTAGTTCGGCACGCCGACTGCGGCGCCCCGATCAGGATCTCGCTGACCTGCGAGGACGGGCATGAGCTCGGGGAGCGGCCGCGGCTCTCGGTGGGACCGGGCCCCGGGAGCCGGATGCGGTCGTTAAGCCGGGGCCCTGGTCCTCCTCGGGTCGGAGATTCTTACGCGGCCTGCAGGTCCTTGACGACGGTCAGGGCGTCGTTGACGTGACGGCCGATGTTGGTCATCGAACTGAAGATGTGGCGGATGGTGCCAGTGCGGTCGATCACGTAGGTGACCCGGCCGGGCAGCACGCCGAGCGTCATCGGAACGCCGTAGCTCTTGCGTATCTCACTACCCTGGTCGCTGAGCAGCGTGAACGGCAGCTTGTGGTGATCGGCGAAGCTGGCGTGTTTGTCCACCGGGTCGGAACTGATCCCGATCACCTCGGCGCCGGCCTCGGCGAACACCTCGTGGCTGTCCCGGAAAGCGCATGCCTCGGCGGTGCAGCCCCGGGTCTCATCCTTGGGATAGAAGTACAGCACCACGACGTGCTCGCGGAACCGGTCACTCAGCCGCACCTGCTCGCCGGTCTGTGACGGCAAGGTGAAGTCGGGAGCCTTCTCCCCGGTCTGAACAGCGTGTGCCATGCCGCTACTTCCTTCCTGCTGACTGTGTATGTATGACGCGATAATATTGCGCTCAATATAATTGGGCAACTGGTAAGCTGGTGACATGCCCGGTTACCCACAGCTCGAGCTTGACCGTCAGCTCTGCTTCGCCCTGTACACCGCCAGTCGCGCGGTCGTGCGCGCGTACGGGCCGCTTCTCGATGAGACTGGACTCACGTATCCGCAGTACCTGACGATGCTGGTCCTGTGGCAGAACGCGGACCAGCCGCATTCGGTGGGGGAGCTCGGGGAGCGCCTGCGCCTGGACAGCGGTACGCTCACGCCGCTGCTGAAGCGGCTGGCCGCGATGGGGTACGTGACGCGATCGCGGGACACGCGAGACGAACGACGGGTCCTGGTGGCGCTGACGGCGGAGGGGCTGGCGCTGCGCGATCGCCTGGCTTCCGTCCCCCAGTCGTTCCTGGAATGCCTGGGCGTGGACGTGTCCGAGGCGATCGCGCTCCGCGACCAGCTGACGGCGCTGACCGCCTCCCTGGAAGCGGGCGCGCGCTAGCGACGTTTCCGCGGGGCGTCCGACGCAATTGCGCCGGGGTCGGCCGCCAAATCCCGTCTTCAGGTCCAGCGGAGTGTCTGGGCGATGGCGGTGAAGAGCGCGAGCATAGGTTCGGCGAGCGCCTCGACGGGGGTGGCGAAGGACAGCAGGAGCCATGCGCCGCTGACGGGGACTTGTACGAGGACGTCGAGGCTGCCGGGCTGAGGCTGGCTGAATACGGCGGCTCCGGCTCTCAGCTCCCTGATTTCCGCCGGACGATCCACGCCGCCGCGCGTGCTCGCCACCTCCTCGGCCGTCAGCGGCCCGGTGGGCGGCGGCGGGAGCAGCCTGATGACCAGCGACGCGGCGAGGGGGAGCGGCCCGGCCGTCATGAGCGAGAGGTACAGTTCGATCCCGCCGATCCGCCAGGCGGCTTCCGCTCGCTCAGCGAGGAGGCGGCGGAGCTGGGCCTTGAGCTCAGGGACGCTGCCCAGGCCGGCGAACTGCCGGGCGACCAGCTCGCGGATGGTGCGCTCGCGCGATCCTGGCTCGAGCGGGATCTGAGACCAGGTGTCCGGCAGCACGATCGCGTAGTCCCGCGGCACGCTGGGAAACGGCTCGGTGTCAGCCTTCATCCAGCATTGCGATCTAGGTCAGCCTTCAGCCGTTCGCCCACGCTGCTCCCCGAATCCGCGCGTGTCCGTCGAGATCTGTTCCGTACTGATGCAACGCTATAAAACCATGACGGGTTACAGGCCGTTTTCACGGACTCGTCACGTCAGGCTTTCCTCCCAGTTTCGGGGGTCGTCGGCCAGCACCCGCTCGTGGTCCTGCCAGTCCGCACGGATCTCGTCCCAGAACCGCTTGTTGTGGCTGTCGTAGCTGAATTTCGCGCCCACGCTGAAGATCGTCCCGGCCAGGACCGTGGAGAGCACCCACCGGGGGAGTGACTGCCCCGTCCGGCTGCGGCCGGAGAAAGACAGCACCAGCAAGGCGTCCAGGAAGGCGCGCAAGCTGAACGCCCGGCGGACCTGGTAGCTCTCCGTCCAGCCGCCGCTGGCGCACATGTTGGCGATGATCTCGCAGTTATGGCCGATCACGTGGTACGGCAGGCGAGGCTGCAGCGTAAGCAGGAACTCGGCCCGCTTGACGATCTTCCATGGCGGATCGGCCGGCGGATGCCAGCCGGTGAGCCAGCTGTCGTATCCGTGACGGACGATGGTCGCGGTCCCGTCCCCCTCGAATTCCTCCAGCGAGACCGCGCTGATGCCGGCGCCGCGCTTGTTCCCGATGCTCCCGAACTGGATCACGCGATCGTCGCTGATGTAGATGCCGTGGTGGTAGTACAGCCCGAAACGCCCGACCTGGAGTTGGGTGCCGGGCTGAAATCTGCCGTGCATGAGAGTTGAAGGTACTAGAGCCTCCGAGCGGAGACGGAAATCGGAGCCCTAACTTGTCGTGGGGATCACGCCCGTGCCCTGCCAGTTCGTCCCGGTGACCGGGCTGATCGAGCGGGCGAACGGGATGGCGACATGCACAGCGGGGCTGATCGGGAACGACCGGGTCGGATGGGCGCCGCCGCCGGTAGTCTCGCCGATTACCTTCGCCCGGCCGAGAGCCTGCAACGTGTAGCAGAAGTCCTCGCCGCCAGAGAATGTCTCGCCGCTGGACAGGACGTAGACGGGGTGCCTGAGGTAGCGCTCGCCCGGCACGTACGGCAGCGACCAGAACTGCCTGGTCTCGCCGGTGCCGGCGTGGAAAATGTCGTTCAGGTGGGTGCTGGGGCCGGCGCCGGGCAACAGGTAACTGCACCAGTAGACGACCCCGTCGGGGAAGCCGCCGTGGTTGCGGCGGAGGTCGAGGATGAGGGCGTAGGTGCCCGAGACCAGTTCCATCGCCGCGCTGATAGCGGGCCCGGCGGCGTCGGGGACCGGCACGCGGCGGATGTCCAGGTAGCCGACGTTGCCGTCCAGCCGCTCTACCCGGCGAATGCCGAAGTTGTCCATGGTTCGGTTCTTGCGCCGCATCTTCAGGCGCCGCAACTCGTGGTCAGGCGGCTCGGCGTCCTCGGGCACACGCTCGCGCTGCGGGCCCGGGCGGGGACCGGGGCCGCCGCCGAGGCGGACGCGGAGGTGCTTGTCGTCGCAGACCTGGTGGAGATGCTCGGCCAGCGTCCCGTCATCCGGCATCGTGATGCGCGGCGTCGAATCCCCGGAGCCGTCGAGCGTGAACTCCAGCAGCCGCGCGGAAGGCAGGCGTCTCGAGAGCTCGCGTCGCAGCTCTCGCATGGGCCCCTGGTGCGCCTCCTGCCAGGCCGCGAGATCTCGCTCGTCGTTCTCGGATTCGCCAGCCGGGGAGCCAACCGGAGAAATGAACACCCGGATCATGAGCTGGCCCGGCGGCACCGCCGGGTCTTCACCATGCCGCAGCAGCACGGCACGCCGCACCGCCCCGTCGGGGAAGAGTGACTTGACCTGCTGATCGACCACGCGTCCGAGCCGGTCACGTTCCTCCTGATCCATGCGACCTCCCTCGGGAGTCGCCCAGTCAACGCGCCAGGCCGGCCGATGGTTCCGGGACGGGCTGACCGCTGAGCGTTCAGACCTTCAGCGTCGGAGTGGGGTTCGGCGTGGAACGAATCGTGGAGTCCGTCGCGACCTCGGCCGATGGACGGGAGTCGATGTTCCCGTCGGCTTTGTAGACAACGGGGACGCCGCCCGCGATGGCGTAGTCGAAGTCGTCGTCGATGAGGAACTCCCGTGCCCCGACCGCGAAGACCCAGAACTCGTCGTTCTCGACGATGTTCCGGTCGTCCAGGCAGAAGGTACCCGGCTCCCAGTCGGGCTCGAACTTCGCCCGCACGCTTTCCCGTGCCTGCTCGTATGTGACGCTCAACTTCAGCTCCTCACTCTGCCTGCTCCTGCCCTAGAGTCTGGCGGACAGATTACCCAGGCCAGCTCCTGTGTGATGGAGCCGCGCCGGGGCAGCAGCCTCAGGCTATTGAGACGGCGCGCATCCGGCACGCGATGACGGCGGCGAAGGCGGCGGCGAGATCGATGCCCGCCGTCGTGTAGCTGTAGCCGGTGACGGCGCCGAGCAGCCCGGCCTCAGGGAACGGCACGAGCGCCTCGGCCACGCCCGCGTTCTCGTCGGTCTCCCCGAACGGTCCCGGCTGACTCTCGCACCTTCTTATGCCCACGCCGGTGCCGGACAGCGTCTCGAATTCCTCCACGGCGGCCCCTGGATACCGGTGCCTGGCCAGGGCGGCGAGGAGGCTGGCCGGGTCGACGGCCGCGGGGAACTCCATGGGCATGGCGCCGACTCCGAGCACGATAAGGGCGGTCCGGTCTTGGTGCGGACCCGCGACCGCGCCTAGGTAGCTCATCCCGGTGGCCTTGACCGCCTGCCGCATGGCGGACAGCTGGGTGATGAGGTCCGCCCGGAGCCGTTCGGCGTCCTGCGGAACATCACCGGAAGCGCGCAGCAGCAGCGGCATGCACCGATCGGCGAAAGAGGCGTGCTCGGCGGCCGCCGCCTCGTCATCGGCTTCGACGGCGAGGCTGAAAATGCCATCGGGCACGTCGGCTTGCAGTTTCCAGCCACCTGGCGCGGTTAGGTCCGCCACGACGCCGTCTGGCATCAGCTCGTCTCTGTCTGCTGGTCTTCGAGCTGGTCCTTCCAGATCTTCGGCCCGCCAGGTGTGGTCCGCGGGACTTCGCCGCTCTCCGCCTTGGCCTGCCATTCCTTGTCGAGCCGGTTGAGCTGGACGTAACGCTTGCTGCCGCCCCCGGCACGGAACTCGATCGGTCCGAAGATCCAGATGAGAAGCATCGTGCAGATGAGTGCGAACACCAGCATGAACCATCTTCCGCCGTTGTTCTCGTCCGCGACGCCGACCCAAAAGATGATGGCACCCAGCCCGAGGAAACCAGACAGAATTATCTTCCCGATGGTTTTCCACGAGCTGTTCATGCCGCGGATCTGTGCCTGCTCGACCACCTTGCGGGCCTGGAATTCCTCCAGGGAGGTGGCGTCCTCGGGCCGCAGCAGGTCTCGCTTATCCCTAGCCATGTCTCTCAGTCTCCCGCATCGGCGTAGACAGGCTCACCGGCGCCGATGTTGTTGACCCAGTTCCGTACGTTGCCGGGAATAGCCTCGATCCCGGCGGCGCTGAAGGCCCAGGCCGACTGGCCCGCGACGATGTCGACGGCCCGCCACTCGCCGTACTGGTCGAGATCCTTGACCGCGCTTATCGAAGTCTCCAGTGAGTCGTCTCCGGCCGCGGCTTTGAGTGATGCCCCGATCATCCGGAACATCCCTGGCGCGACCGGAGCGGTTCGCTCCACGTCCTTGACGGCCTCGCCGACCTTGGGGATCTTCGACACGACCGTCGCCGCTACGCCCTTCCAGGTAGGCGCATTCGTAATGACCTCGGTCAGCTTCGAGTCCTTGTAAAGTTCGCCGAGCTTGCCCGCGGCCTTGATCCACCCGGCGTCGGACACGACCGCGACCGCGTCGAGGGCCACCGCGCCCCAGCTCCCGCCGTCGAACATGGCGAGCAAAGCGTCTGCTCCCATGGCTAGTGCGGCAGCGCCAAGCGCGATGGGCGCCATGATGACGCTGAGTGGCGGTATCAGCGCCAGCAGCCCGGCGACGGTCGCCACGATGTTGGCGATGCCTGAGATGAACTCAAGCAGGCCCTTATCGTGAACGATGTGGCTCAGGAAATCGACCGCGTCGTCCCAGCCACCCTCAACGTCGTGCCACAGGCTTGAGAAAAGACCGGGCGGCTGCGGTGCCATGTTGCCCGCGTCCTGCAGTTGGCCGCCGGTCTTCTGCACAGCCGCGAGGTAGCGAGCGTGGATGTCGTTGGCCTGCGCGGTGATTCCCGACAAGGCGGTGCTCGCGCTGTCGGCCTGCCTCCGCTGCGCGGAAGTCAGCTTTACCGCGCCCGTGCCGATGCTGGTTTGCGTCCCGCCGCCCGGCAGCGCGCCGAGCTCGTCCCGGTAGGGCGCGGCCCGTGTGTCAAGCGCGTGGGCCTCGTCCTGCAGGTCGGCGAGGGTGAGTGCCCACTCGTGCAGCGCCGCAGCGGCTCGGCCCACGGAGCCGGCGGCCTTGTCGGCCAGGGGAAGCACATCTTCGTGGACGTGGGCGCGGAAGGCATCCGCCGCGTGGCCGCGCCATTGCTCGGACCCGGCGGAGCCGAGAGTCCGGACGGCGTCCGTAAGGCTGGTCGCCGACCGGGAGGCGTATGAAGCCAGCGCACGATACCCGTCCAGGTCGCCGGGACACGGGTCGAACCCCAGGTTCGGGTACTGGGCGCCAGCCATCAGTGCTTGTCCCCGCGCGTGAGTTCGCTGGCGAGCTGGCAGTCGAGTTGGTCGAACGTGGTGCCAACCTGGTGAAGCATGGTGACGCACTCGTGACTGTGCTGGCCGAGTTGGGTGATGCCGTAGTTCCAGCTGCCCGCGAACGAATGGACCTGTCCGGCGAGGGGATCGTCGCCGGTGAGATTGCTGTCGCCATTGCGTATGTCGGCGCAGGCGCTGCCGAGCATCCCGCCGAATCCGGTAAAGGCCGCGACGAGCTCATCGAGGACGGCACTGGTCAACTGCAGGTCAGCCATTCACGCTCCCAGCCTCATCACCACCTCGGGTTGGCAATGGTAACGCGGCTGGATGAACCGGTTGGGTGATTTAGCGAGTAACCGGTCACTTATGCGTAAATAGTTAGCGAACATGTGACGATTGGCGCTTGTCTAGAAATTCCGAAGAATAATGACCGTTAATGAATATCGTCATCAATGGTCGACTATTGGTGCCGGTTTCACCCCGCTGGCGTGACGGCGCCCGCGGCCGTGAGCGCGGTGGTGAAGTCGCGGGTGAGCTCCTTGGCGAGGCGTATGGCCTTCGGGGCGCTGGTGATGTCGCCGAAGCTGAAGAAGCTCTTCGCGATCCTGGCGCCCGTTGACGCCTGGGGCTGGCCGGCTTCCTGCTGGCGGCGGTAGACCAAGTCGAACGCGACGGAGATGAGCTTGTCGTCAAGCTTGAGGATGACGCCGGTGCCGATTTTGCGCAGCGCCGCCGGCGTGACGATCTGTATGGCCGAGACAGGTGCCTTGGCGATCAGCGTGGCGGGCGCCTGGATGAGGGTCAGCTCGCCGTCCTCGATCTGCGCCAGGCAGTTGAACATCTTCGCACCCGTCACGATCCGGCCGCCAGCGCCGCAAGGCGCCACGGTGCAGTACTGCTGAGAGAACGTCTCCGTCACTGGTCTAGCTCCTCGTGTTTGGCCGCCCCGCAAACTTATATCACGAATTGTAGTGATCAATTACGAAACGTGGCGAGTGTTATGTGGCGGTATCCGTGCTACGCACCGTCGGCGACCGGGGCGTGATTGTGCAGGCTGGCCAGGTCGGCGGCCGCGCGCCCGGACACCCAGCCTTCCGCGTCGGTGGCCCGGACCGCGCGGCTGCGGGTCAGCCTGTCGCCGAACATCTCGTCTACCGTGTCGTCGACGGCCTGGTGGCGTGCCGCGAGGAACGGCACTAGGTCCTTGCCTCCGCCATGACCGTTCCCGCCATCACCGCCAGCACCCTCCGCCGCCTGTTCCGCGACCGCCTCCTGCTCCGCGTGGTCGGTGGCCTCCGAGAGCCGTTCCCCGATGCGGATGGCGTAGGACACCAGGAAGGACTGGCGGAACGCCCGGGTCCGGGATCGCCCGGCGGCGTCCTGCCTCGCCCCGGACCGGAGCATCGCGCTGTTGGCCTGGACCAGGAGTGAGGTGAACAGCAACTCGACCGCGTCCAGATCCGCCGGGAAGCCGATCACCGTGACGAGGCCCAGTTCCTTGGACCAGACGACACGGCAGCGATTGGCCTGCGCCACGACCTGCAAGAGCGTGGCCTTCGGCGCCTCGTAGGGATTGTCCACCGGGATCCGGCGCCCGCCCGGTTCCTCCTTGCGGCCCGTCTCGGCGGCCAGCAGCGCGTGATCGATGCTGTACTTGGCCATGAGCTCCTGCGCCCGCCCCGACAGGGCCTCCGCTTCCTCCGCGAACTCAGTCGATTCCGCCTTAGCGAGAAGCGCGCGGATCCTGCTCAGCAGCCGCTCGTCCGCCGGCTCGGCACGCTCTTGCGCAGGAGCCTCGGCAGACGCCTTCGCGGCCGGTTGGGAGGGGCCGGGCCGGGCGGTTCCAGGCAGGGGAAGCAGTGCCTCCAGGGCGATGAGGTGCTGAAGCAGGTGCACTGTCTCGATCACGATGGCTATCACGCCGCGCAGACCGATGGCGCCCGCCAGGTCCCGTGCGGTGTCGAGGTACTCGGCGTCGTTACCCCACTGGGCCTCGTTCGGGTAACTCCCGCGCGATGTCGCGCCAAGCGCGGCCACCTGTGCGGCCCACCGGGGGTCCACGGTGGCAGCGGCGTAGCCCTGCATCTCGTTGGCGATCATGTCGGCGATCACCGGCACATGTTCGGCGGAAAGCTCCCGGCCGACATGCCTGGCCAGCTCGGCCGGCTGCCAGCCGAGCCGCCAGGCGGTCGCCACCGACCCCCGCAGGAACTGAACGAGGCTCCAGCTCACCGCCTGCGTCCAGGCCGGCGTCCGCTCGTCCGCGAGCTGCTGGAGGCCCGCGCTGTAGGCCTGCTGGTCACGGCGGCAGACGGCGTCCGCTGCCTCGGCGATCAAAGCGACCGCCATTTCCTGCTGCCCGGGCTGGCGAGACGGCGTGCCCTGGGCCGCGCGCTGGCGCTGGCGCTCCCGCTGCCTGTTCAGTTGCCGCTGCCTGCTGGCCTTCCCCATATCCGGGAACCCCTCCGCATCGAGATCGACCGCGTCCGTCGACGATTGTGCCACCCGACGCCTTCGTCCCGACGCCAGAATGAAGGTCCCGCGGGGGCCGTTCGCGCATAAGCTGCACGTCATGGCGGATGAGCAGAACGCGGCGAAGGTGACAGATCCGGCGGCGATGCAGCGCCTCGTCGCCCGGTCCGGCGACCTCAAGCAGGCGCTGGTCGCGTTCGCGGAGAGCTCGCGGTTCGACCGCTGGCGCCTGCCGGAGCTGGCGAAGGCGTCCGACTCCGGCGCCGCGGATGGCGCGCCTCCTTCCAGGGGCAGCGAGCGCTGGGTCGCCGCGATGGACGACTTCATCATGACGTTCCGCTTCCCCGACGGGACCGGCGTCGTCGACCGCTACCTGAGCGCGAGCGGCAAGAACCTCGACAAGCGCGACCGGAAGCTGCTGGAGGGCTGGCGCGATCCGATCGACGGCATCTTCGAGCTGCGCGCGAAGAACAGTGACTCGCTCACGCTCCACAACCTGCTCGACGAGCTGGACTACGAGGCGTACTCGGGGAATCCCGTCGCCGGAATCCCGGTCGAGACGCGAGATTTCGTCCTCACCAGGCTGGTCCCGATGGCGCCGGATGCCTGGACGTTCTCCGGCAGCATGACCCCGATCCCGCGGGAGAACGCCAAGATCGTCGCGGAACTCGCGATGGAGTGGTCGGGGACCCGTCCGCGGCTGGTGTTCCGCAACCCGGAGAAGGCGCGCGCCGGCTGGGAGATGATGCGGAAGGACCAGGAGGAATTCGTCGAGTTCTTCGGCAGCGACCAGGTGGTTATCCCGGCTGCCGAGGCGGAGAGCCGCATCAGCGAGTACTACCGGCAGCGCCAGGAGCAGGTCCTGGCGCGACAATCCCCGGACAAGCCACGTCCCGAGGTGACCGAGGGGGTGGACCGGCCGTTCTTCGCGATACCCGAGTCGCTGAAGAGCCTGGACACGATCGGCGTCATCTTCGACGAGACGGACGGGCTGAGCCTGCTGCCGGACTTCGGGATGCTGGAGGAACTATTCGACCGCCCGGCGCTGGCCGCCGACAAGCGGTATGCCGACGCCCTGCTCGGCTACCTGGACTCCGAGAGCATCTACCCTGGCGTGCTGCGCCGCCTGGCGCTGGCCCACCCGGACACGGCCGACCAGGTGTTCCAGACGGTGCTGAAGAAGCCGTCGTTCACCTGGGCCAAGCACGGCGAACTGCTGTTGCGCAAGCATAAGCCGTGGTACTTCAGGCAGGACCGCTACCCGAACGTGACGCCGACCAGCGACTACTTGCGGGGACTCCTGTCCGAGCCAAATGCGTAACCATTATCCATAACGTCGGTGGTGACTCCCGATGGCACTTACACTGCCAAGGTAGGGCCGAACGCGCGCCCCGGCCTTCACGGGGCGGGAATGAACTCGACGCGGGCTCGGTTGCGATGAGAAGTCGTAATGGTCCTGAGTCTTCCTGCCATCCGAACTCAGGCGGACACCGACGTCGCGCGTGCCGCCGCAGGAATACCGGCCCGCTCACCTTCTACGAACCTGTTGAGCCAAGGCGCGCCTGCGCGGTAAGCATCTGGAGAGTAACTGCATGACCGAAGACATCCGAGAGCGCGAGACCAGCTTCGCCGACCTGGACCTCGCCCCGGAACTGCGTCGTGCGCTCTCCGGCCTTGGGTACGAGGAGCCGACGCCCATCCAGCAGGCCGCTATCCCGCCGTTGCTCGCGGGGCGCGACCTGGTCGGGCAGGCGGCGACCGGGACGGGGAAGACGGCCGCTTTCGCGCTGCCCGTGCTCCAGCGAGTGCTCGCCGGGCGCGCGTCCGTCGAGGGCGGGCAGGCTGGAGAGCGAGGCGCGGAGCCGCTCGCGCTGGTGCTCACGCCGACGCGTGAGCTCGCGATACAGGTGTCCGAGGCGATGCTGAGCTACGGCCGTGAGATGGGCGCGCGAGTCGTGCCGGTCTACGGCGGCCAGCCGATCGGACGGCAGCTGCGGGAGCTCAAGCACGGGGCGGATGTCGTCGTGGCGACCCCCGGGCGTGCTATCGACCACATCAACCGCAAGACGCTGGATCTGGGCAGCCTCGAAATGGTCGTGCTCGACGAGGCGGACGAGATGCTCGACATGGGGTTCGCCGAGGAAATCGAGGCGATCCTCGTGGCCACCCCGGAGAGCCGGCAGACGGCGCTGTTCTCGGCGACGATGCCGCCGCGGATCAACGGCATGGTGCGCCGCTACCTGAACGATCCAGTGCGTGCGGAGCTCGGCCGCAAGACGGAGCTGGCGCCGACGACGGGCCAGCTGGTGCGGCAGTGCGCCTATGTGGTGCCGCGAGGCTACAAGCCAGCCGCGCTGGGACGCGTGCTCGACATGGAGACACCGGCGGCGGCGGTCGTCTTCTGCCGGACCAGGGAAGAGGTCGACCAGCTCACCGAGACGCTGAACGGCCGGGGTCATCGGGCCGAGGCGCTGCACGGGGGAATGGACCAGAACCAGCGCGACCGGGTCATGGGCAGGCTGCGGGCCGGGAGCCTGGACCTGCTGGTGGCCACTGACGTGGCCGCGCGCGGGCTCGACATCGACCAGCTCACGCACGTGGTGAACTACGACGTGCCGAGCGCGCCGGAATCGTACGTGCACCGCATCGGGCGCGTCGGCCGGGCGGGCCGTGAAGGCACCGCGATCACCTTGGTGGAACCCCGCGAGAGCCGGATGCTTAAGGCGATCGAGCGGGCGACGGGAACGCCGATCGCGGTCGAGCAGCTGCCGACGGTGGCCGACCTGCAGGCGAAGCGTCTGGAACTGACGCGGGACAAGCTGCGGGAGATCCTGCTGAAGGACGGCGACCTAGAGGTCTTCGAGGCCGTCGTGGCGCCACTGGGCGAGGAGTTCGGCCTCTTCGAGACGGCGCTCGCCGCGGTGAAACTGGCACGCGAGGCCAGCGGCGGCCCACAGGACGAAGAAGACATCCCGCCGGCGGAATTGCCCTCGGAGCGGAGTCGTGACCGTGGCCGGACCAGGTCGAACGGCCGGGACGGCGACAGTGGCGGACGCGGGACCGGGGGGCGCTTCCAGCGCGGCGACCAGGGTCCTGGACGGGGCGGAGCGCGCGGTGGCCGTCGTATGGCGGGGACGACCCGCCTGTTCGTCGGGACCGGCCGTTCCGCCGGCGTCAGGCCGCAGGATCTCGTCGGCGCTATCACCGGGGAGTCGAACCTGTCCGGCCGGGACATCGGGACGATCGAGATCGCCGACCGGTTCTCGCTCGTCGAGGTCCCGGAGTCAGCCGCCGACGACGTGGTATCGGCGCTGCGGGGCACCAGCATCAAGGGCCGGAAGGCGACCGTCCGCCGCGAGCGCTACGAAGCGCGGTAACCCGGCGAACGGCCGGTAGTACGTCATTTCGGTTCGCAGGCGCAGCCGAAGGTTCCCGGTCGGCCCGCGCCCCCGCCGCCATCGTAGCCAGGCTGCGGGGGCTTCTTGAGTTCCTCTTTCTTATCCGAGCGCAGCCCGTTCAGGTGGTCCGCGCTCTTGCTGGATCCCGGGTGCCGAGCACGGGCTGTCCGCCGCGCACTCCGCGCCATCCCACGTCCCACGGCCAGTGCCCGCGGTCGTCGGCGTGCACCAACTGGAGCGCCCGGATGCCGGCGCCATAGAAGTCGACCGCGACGCGCAGATGCGCGGCCGGCTCGGCCACCGTGACGATCTCGATGAGCGGTCCGCCGATCAGCGGCACCCGTTCCCCAGGCTTAGGTGCCTCATCGTGCAACACGTGGGCGGCCACGCTGTTGAGCAACTCCGCGGCGGGACCCGCCCGCATGCCGGTCACCACGAGTTCGGGCGCGCCGGACTCCGTCAGCCCGACCGTGTAGGCCCAGGGTGGATGAACCCGGTCACCGCCCACGCCCTGCACGGCCCACCCACGGCGTTGCATCAGGACTCGCATGTGGTCCAGGTAGTCCTGGTACGTGCCTCCGGGATGATCGCATTGCCAGCACATAGTCAGCTCTCCTTCTAGTGATCGACTGATACACGTACTGTAACTCTTGGCACCGACATTTAGTTCGACTGATCCGATCGCCCGGGGCGCCTGCGATCACCGGCACCGTGAAGACCGCTACACGCCCAGCCGCAAGCTCGCCGACCTCATCCGGGCTCGCACCGCGACGTGCCCCGCGCCCGGCTGCGGTGCCAGCGCCATCGGCAACGACCTCGACCACACCGAGGCCTGGCCCGGCGGTCCAGGCACCTGCGAATGCAACCTCGGGCCGCCCTGCCGGCATCATCACAGGGTGAAGCAGGCGCCCGGATGGCAACTCGCTCAGGTAAAACCGGGCGTGATGCGCTGGGCGACGCCCAGCGGACGCGTCTACGAGACCCGTCCCACCGTGTACGGCCTGTGATCGTCCATGACCGCAGCGGGCGGTATTCCGTCACTGGGCGGCGTCCATCGGCGCGCGGCCCTTCGCGGCCAGCAGCGTCCAGAGGAAGTCCTCGCCGAAACGATCTCCCGAGCCGGTCAAGCCGCTGCCGCCTTCGGGTCGCGTGCTCGGCGTGACTGGGGCGCGCCATAGTCACGGCTCTACCGGCTAGCCGGAACGCTGGAGGTAACGCCAGCATCACGCCATAACGGGCGCTGACCGTGATGTCTCCCTCGCGCGGCGGGACCATCATCGTAATCAACGCTCTGGTCGGCCGACCACCCGAGCCGGCCGGAGCTGTCCAAGCCTAGGGCTACGAGGCAGGAGATAGCGGGCATGGAGCGTACCGACTGGCTGGATGCGGGTCTGGATCCGGCTGGCGCGAATTTTCTCATGGTGACGGCGATCACTCATCATCGGTTCAGTTCCCCGATCTGGGGAGAACACGAGGTCCGCAAGCTGTATGACGAACTCGCTGAGATCGAGGTGCTGGCAAGGCAAGTGGTCGTCGATCACCAGGAGGCCGGGGCTGTGCGACGCCGAATGGGCATCTTCGCCGCTCCTCTGTAACAGGCGTGGGGGCCGCTCACGCCGCGAGACTACCGGTGCCAGCTGGCGTTTCGTGGGGCGGCTGAGGCGCAGGCCGCGGCCCCAAGCCGTTGCGGCCCGCGAGGCGCCGGGCTACCGTCTGTAATGTGAATGCGCCAGATACCGCTGCTGGTGCTAGCGATCCTGCCGACGGGAGGGCGGAGTGTGATCCGCCCGATCAGGCACAGTTGCGTCAGCTCGCGGAGGAGCAGGCAGCATTGCGGCGCGTGGCGGTGCTGGTCGCTCGGGCGGCGACGCCGGAGGAGGTACTGACCGCGGTCGCCGGCGAGGTCGGCACGCTGCTGAAGGTCGACTTCACGGCTCTGATGCGGTCTGACCCTGAGGACATGATCACGGTCGTCGGCACGTGGACTGGCTCCGGCGCCCCCGCGCCGAGCCCGGTGGGCAGCCGGTTTCCGCTCGGCGGACGGAACGTGAGCACATTGGTCCTCCAGACAGGCGGGCCGGTACGCCTAGATGCCTACGACCACGTCTCAGGCAGCATCGGGGCTACTGGCGCCCAGGTCTGGGGGTTCCGCTCGTCGGTAGGCGCCCCGATCAGCGTTGAAGGGCGGCCGTGGGGGCTCATTCTCGTGGCGTACACGCGCGAGGAGCCGCTGCCAGCAGATACCGAGGCCCGTCTGGCCGGGTTCACCGAACTGGTCGCCACCGCGATCGCCAACACCCAGGCCCGAATGGAGCTGCGCGGGTTCGCCGAGGAGCAGGCGGCGTTGCGGCGGGTCGCGACGCTGGTGGCCCGTGGGGCGGCGCCCGAGAAGGTGTTCACCGCGGTCAGCGCCGAGATCGGGCAGTTGCTGGCGACCGACATCACCGTCCTGGTCCGGTACGACCCGGACGACGCGATTACGATCGTCGGCACGTGGAGCAGCACGGGCGGAGAACCGGCCACGCCCGTGGGCAGCCGGTTGCCGATCGGCGGGCGGAACGTGACCACGCTCGTGGTCCGGACGGGCGGGTCGGCGCGGATCGACTACGCCGAGACGGGCGCCTCCGGCCCGATCGGGAGCTCCGCCACCGACGTGTGGGGACTCCGCTCGTCGAGCGGTGCGCCCATCAGCGTCGAGGGGCGGCTGTGGGGCGTCATCGTGGTGGGGTCCACCACCGAGACGCTCTTGCCGGCCGACACCGAGACGCGACTGGCCGGGTTCGCCGAGTTGGTCGGCACCGCGCTGGCCAACACTGAAGCCCAGACCGCCCTTACCGCGTCCCGCGCCCGGATCGTGGCCGCCGCCGACACCGCCCGCCGCCGCTTCGAACGCGACCTGCACGACGGCGCCCAGCAGCAGTTGGTCTCCCTCGCCCTGCAGCTGCGCAGCAGCACGCGGACATCGCCGCGCCCCGGTGCCGACGCGCTCGCGGCCCAGATGGAACAGGTGGCTGAGGGGATTGCCGGGGTAATCGACGAACTGCGCGAGATTTCCCGCGGAATCCACCCGGCCGTCCTCGCCGAGGGCGGCTTGCGCCCGGCGCTAAAGACGCTGGCCCGCCGTTCGGCGGTCCCCGTCCGCCTCGACCTCGACCTCGACCGGCGGTTGCCCGAACAGGTCGAGCTCGCCGCTTACTACGTCATCAACGAGGCACTGACCAACACCGCCAAGCACGCGCACGCATCCGTCGTGCATGTCGAACTCGACATGCCGGACACGGTCGTGCGGCTGGCCATCCGCGACGACGGGATCGGCGGGGCCGACCCCGCCCGAGGGTCCGGTCTCACCGGGCTCCAAGACCGCATCGAAGCGCTTGGCGGCACGCTCAAGCTAGTCAGCCCGGCTGGCAACGGCACCACGCTGCTCATCGAGATCCCGGTCTAGCTGGCGCGGCGTAGTCCGCTATTTCTGGTCTCCGTCATCGCGGGTGACTCACCCCGGTGGCGCGGGGGCATTCATGGGTCAAACGCGCCAAAGCCGCGAGCGCACCGACCGTCCTGCCGGATATTTCCTGATATAACCGTCGCCACGGACGTGCTGGACGGCCGTTTCGGAGCCGTCTGGCATGATCATGGGTCGCAGATGCCACTATTTGGCATGCACGACCCATGATCTTCGAAAACGTTGGCTGGTCGGTCCGGAATAGAGTCTGAGCTGACCGAAATAACGGAATATAGCGGTCATCTCGGCCGGGGCGATGTCAAGATCATGGGTCGGTAGTGCCATGGACGCCGGAACGACCCATGATCTTGTTGGCGAAGGCCCCGGCCCGCTGGAGTTACGAGGCGACGATCGCACTCGTCCGGCGTCCCCGCGACGGTGCGTGAATTGCGACCATGAGCTGCTCAAACGATGGCGCCTTCGGCAGTGCTGACGTGTCGGGCGTGGCGCGGAGGCTGTCGGTCATGAGGGTGAATACCCGTTTCCACGCATCCGGGGCGACGTCTCTGGTCGAGGTGATCACGCCGCTGATCGCTTCCAGTATCAGCACCAGGTCCTGGGGTACGGCGTCGCCACGGAGTTCGCCTGAGCGCTGGGCCCGGCGGACTAGCTTGAGCTGGTTCTCCTGAATGGCCGCGCGGATGCGGGCGATCTCCGCGGAGGCCGGCAGCTCGAGCGTGAGGGAGCCACAGACGTTCCGGTCGGACAGCTGTCGCTCGCACAGCGCCTCGAGGTAGTTGATCAGGCCTTCCCATGGCGGGAGTTCGAGCGCCGTCTCGAGGAATCGCAGGTGTTCGGTGAGCGCGTCCAGCAGTACCGCCTCGACGAGCTGGAACCGGTCGAAACGTCTCGACAAGGTGGCAAGGCCCACGCCGGCTTCCTTCGCGACCTCGGCCAGGGCGACGTCTACTCCTCGTTCCGCGAACACCGCCCGCGCCGCTTCGACGATGCGTGCCTGGTTCTCCGCGGCGTCTCGCCGCAGCCCTCGCACCGCACCCGCGGTCTCCTGTGGTCTGGGCATGCTCGTAGACTAACACAAACGGATAAATTTGTTTCACTTGTTGACGGCGGGTCGATCTCGTCGTCGTCACCGTGGAAGGCCCGCGATCATGACAGACGACACCGCGGTACCGCCTGGCAAGACGGCCGACGCCGTATCTGCCGCGGCAGGTCACGCCGGCACATCGCCGGTCCTCAAGCTGGGCCTGGCGCTTGGACTCGTGGTCGCCGCCCAGTTCGTGCTGCAGCTCGACTTCAGCATCGTCAACATCGCGCTCCCGACCATCAAGCGGGAGCTGCACTTCGCGCCGGCCGACCTGCAATGGATCGTGACCGGGTACGCGCTCACCTTCGGCTCTCTCCTGCTCTTCGGCGGGCGGGTTGGCGACCTCGTCGGCCATCGCCGAGTACTGCTCGTCGGCCTCGGCGCGTTCGGTGTCACCTCGCTCGCGGCCGGGCTCTCCCCGACGTCGATAGCCCTGATCGTGTCCCGGTTCACGCAAGGAGCGAGCGCCGCGTTCGTCGCACCCCAGGCGCTGGCCATCATCACCGACCTGTTCCCCGAGGGCGCGCCCCGGACCAGGGCACTCGGGATCTTTCAGGGAGCGACGGCGGCCGGGGCGAGCGCCGGGATCGTCCTCGGCGGCGTCTTTACCGAGTTCATCGGCTGGCGGTCGGTCTTTCTCGTGAACCCGCCCATCATCGTCGTGCTGGTCATCGCCATCCGGCGCGTGCTTCCCGCCGCGACCCCGCGAGCGGGCGCACGACCGGATATCGCCGGCGCGGTCTCGGCGACGGCGTCGATCGCGCTCCTGATCTTCGGGCTCAGCCAAGGTCAGCAGCACGGGTTCACGAATACGAGCGCCGTGGCCGCCCTGGCATTGGCCGTGCTCCTGGGAGCGGCCTTCGTCGTGGTGGAAAAGCGGGGTAAGGCGCCCATGGTGCCCCTGCCGGTGCTCGCCGATCCGGCCCGGCGGGGGGCGCTGACCGGCGTCCTGCTTATCGGGGCGGTCGTCGCCGGCTACGTCTACTTCACCTCGCTCTACTTGCAGGACGTTCTTCATTTCAGCCCCGTCGTGACCGGACTGGCCTTCATTCCCGCCACCGGGACCGTGATGCTGACCGCGACCCAGGTCGCTCGCCGTGTCATTCCTCGTTTCGGCGTGCGGAAGGTCCTGCTGGCGGGGCTGGCCATCACCGCGCTCGGGCAGGTGTGGCTGTTCACGATCAGCGACAGCGGCTCCTACCAGGTGAACGTCCTCGGCGGGATCCTGATCACCGCGTTCGGTATGGGACTGGTCTTTCCCACCGCTTCCGTGGCCGTCACGGCGGGAGTCGGACCAGGCCAGCGAGGACTGGCCGGCAGCCTCTTCGTCACCGCACAGCAAGTCGGCCAGGCGATCGGCCTCGCCGTGCTCGCGACTATCGCCGCCGCGGTTACCAACGGCCACAACGGTTCGCTGGTCAGCGGCTACCAGGCATCGTTCCTCGTGTCGATCGGGATCTCCGTCGTGGCCGTCCTCATCGTCGCCATCCAGATGAGGCCCGCTAGACCGGGAAGGTGACTCCGGTCAGTTCTTCCGAAGCCTTCCACAGCCGCCGCTGCGTTTCCGCGTCGTGGGACGCCGCGGTGGACTCGACGACCTTTGGCGCGCCGCGCTGTTCGCCGAACCCGTCCGGGCCGTAGTACTGGCCGCCAAGTACGTCCGGATCGGTCGCGGCGCGCAGCGTGGGGAGCGCGCCCATCTCGGCACTCTGCGAGATCAGCGGCGTGATGATCGCCGTCAGCACGCGCAGCGCCGCTGGCACGTTGCGCGACAGTTCCGTGTTGGCGAAGCCGGGGTGCGCGGCGACCGCGATCGTTCCGGGGTCGGTCCCTGTCCGCGCGCTGGCCGCGGCCAGGCGCCGCTGCAGTTCATAGGTGAACATGAGGTTCGCGAGCTTCGACTGGCCGTATGCCCCGACCCGGCTGTAGGACCGCTCCCACTGGAGGTCATCGAAGTGGATGCCGGCCCGGATACGGTGCCCCACGCTGCTCAGCGTCACGACACGCGAGCCAGGCACCGGCAGCAGCGCGTCGAGGAGCAGCCCGGTGAGCGCGAAGTGCCCCAGATGGTTCGTGCCGAACTGCAACTCGAACCCGTCCTTGGTCACCTGCTTCGGCGTCCACATCACGCCCGCGTTGTTGACGAGCAGGTCGATCCTCGGGTGGGCGGCGCGCAGCTCGGCCGCCGCGGTCCGGATCGAGTCCAGTGACGTGAGGTCAAGCCGCTGCACCGACACCTCCGATGCCGAGATTCGCGCGGCCGCCTCCTTACCCTTGTCCAGGTTCCGGACTGCCAGGACCACCGTCGCGCCATGTGCGGCGAGCAGGCGGGCGGTCTCGAAACCAAGGCCTGTGTTCGCGCCAGTGATCACCGCGACCCGGCCGTCCTGCCGCGGAATGTCGTCCGCTGTCCACTTGTCCGCCATGATCATTCGCCCTTCCGCAGCGGGTGCGTCATCACGTGCTGGACGCAGTGCGCTGGAACGTGATTGATTAAAGACCGTTGGTCTTTTAAGGCCGAGATCCACTCTAAGAGACCATCGGTCTGCTGTCAATAGACCATCAGTCTGTAACATGGAGGAATGGTGGCATTCCAGCGGGCGCGCAGCGAGGAGCAGCGGGCGGCGCGCCGCCGGACGATCCTGGACACGGCGGCCGCGATGCTCGACGAGATGCCGGTGAGCGAGGTCAGCCTCAACGAGCTGAGCCGGCGCGTCGGGCTGGCCAAGTCCAACGTGCTGCGCTACTTCGAGTCGCGCGAGGCGATCCTGCTCGAGTTGCTTGATCAGGCAGGGAAGCAGTGGATGGCTGAGTTCGCCGGGCAGTTGAGTGCCGGGATCGATCCAGGCGGCGACGAACGCGAACGCGGTGACCAGATCGCCGCCATCCTGGCCGGCTCGCTCGCCTCGCGCCGGGTGCTCTGTGATCTGCTCAGCGCCCAGGCCAGCGTCCTTGAGCACAACGTGTCCGCGGACATCGCGGCCAGGTACAAGCACGCCACCCACGCCAACATCGCGGCGCTGGCCGCGCTCGTCCATCGTCATCTGCCCGAACTGGGGGAGGACGACGCGTTCAAGGTCTCCGGCATGGCGGTGGTGCTCGTCGGTGCGCTCTGGTCGGCCACCTGCTCGTCGGAGAGCATGCTCGCCGCCTACGAGGCCGATCCCGCGCTGGGCGCGATGCGCATGGACTTCGCACCGGTGCTGCGCGAAGCGGTCTCCGTCATCATCAGCGGGGCGCTCGCGCGGCGGCGGTGAGGACTACTCGAGAGCCATCATGGCTTGCGAGCGACCCCGGCCCATAGCACGCGGTCGCCTGTGGTGTTGTCGTGCGGTCCGGGCCGCCATTCCCTGGCCTGGACCACTCCTGGTTCGACGAGGCCGAGTCCGTCGAAGAACCGGGTGATCTCGGCCTTGCTGCGTGAGGTGTACTGCTGGTGGCTCATCTGGCGGGTGAGCTCCATGACTCTCGCGTCGACCTCTCTGGTGACGTTGTCGGTGGTGCCGTGTGAGAGGGCGAGGTAGCTGCCGCTGGGGAGGGCGTCCATCAAGGTGGCGACGATCCGATGCGGGTTGTCCTCGTCGGAAAGGGCGTGCAGGACGGAGATCAGCAGGAGGCCGACCGGCTTGCTGAGGTCGAGG
>Ga0210389_10000166_pt1 | contig 67595 bp, 63 predicted proteins | sample IncBWH28OmetaG_FD_160127 | JGI IMG/M metagenome (GOLD analysis project Ga0210389, IMG submission 160127) | Forest soil microbial communities from Barre Woods Harvard Forest LTER site, Petersham, Massachusetts, United States - Inc-BW-H-28-O ...
CTGGCTACTGGGCCAGGACCACCCACGCGACCGCCATCGCCGGCACGCCCGGGAACACGCTGGACGCCGTCTGGGGACGTAACGCCGCCGCGGCGGCCGCGCTCGCCAGCGAGTTCGGCGCGACCGCCTGCGACGACTTCGACGCGTTCCTCGCGCACGTTGACGCGGTCGCCTTCGCCGTGCCGCCGGACGTGCAGGCGCCGCTGGCGATCCGCGCTGCCCAGGCCGGCAAGCACCTCCTCCTGGAAAAGCCCATCGCCTTCTCGCTCGCCGAGGCCGACGAGCTCGTTAAAGCCTGCGAGTCGACGGGTGTCGCGACGGTCGTGTTCTTCACGCACCGCTTCAGCATCGAGATCCGCGCCTGGCTCACCGACGAACAGGCCCGCGGCGGCCCAGGCGGCGGCTGGTCGGGCGGGGTCGCCGTCTGGCTGGGCGACGCGCTGCGGGCGGACAGCCCGTTCAACACGCCGTGGCGACGCGAGAAGGGCGGTCTGTGGGACCTGGGCCCGCACGTCGTGTCCATGCTGTGGGCCTGCCTCGGCCCGGTGGCCACGGTGACCGCGATGGCCGGCCCCGACGATGTCACGCACCTCGTCCTCACCCATGACTCGGGCGTGACGTCCTCGGCCACGGTCACGCTGGGCGTGCCGCCCGCCGCCGTGGGCAACAGCCTGTTCGTGTGGGGCGAAGCCGGGCGTTCGGTCATGCCCGCGGCACCAATCGACGCGGTTGAGGCACTGCACGTCGCGGTCACCGAACTCGCCGCCGCGGCGGACACCGGCCGGGCGGCGCACCCGTGCGACGTGCGCTTCGGCCGGGAGGTGGTGCGGGTCCTGGTCGCGGCCGCGGCCCAGCGCGAATGACGGCCCTTTATTCATAACGACACAGGTTTACGCCCTATACCTAAGCGCCTGATTTCTCCTAGGCTCTGCATATGAGCAGTCCACCAGCAGTTCCAGATCGCGGGAACCTGCGCGCATCCGACACTGACCGCGAACGCGTGGCGGAGATCTTGCGCGAGGCCGCGGGCGATGGACGGCTGACCCTCGAGGAACTCGACGAGCGCTTGGACGCCGTCTACGCGGCGAAGACCTACGCCGAGCTTGAGCCGATCACGCACGACCTGCCAAACGCCGGCGCGGAGCACGTGCCCGCACCCGCACCGGCGGCCACCGCCGATCCGGCACGGTTCGGCGGCCAGCCGGGGTCGACCGCCGCCATCGCGATCATGGGCGGCTTCGAGCGCAAGGGCGACTGGGTCGTGCCCAGGGAGATGTCCTGCGTGGCGTTCATGGGCGGCGGCGAACTCGACATGCGCGAGGCGCGTTTCGAGGAGCAGACCGTCAAGATCAACATCTTCGCGATGATGGGCGGGGTCGAGATCACCGTGCCGGACGACGCGAACGTGCGGGTACAGGGCGTCGGCATCATGGGCGCGTTCGACCACAGCGCGAGCGGCGACGGCCAGCCGGGCGGCCCGACGATCGTCGTCACCGGCCTGGCGTTCATGGGCGGCGTCGAGATCAAGCGCAAACGGCCGCGGCGGGACAAGCTCGCCAAGGTCGCCTCGAAGCTGGACGAGAAGCTCGCCCGGATCGAGCGCCGCAGGCGCGAACTCGGCTCGTAGCCCCGCCTCCCGGAACCCGCCTCATGCCCGGCTCCCGTGCCCGATATACCGCTAAATATCATTATGAAACCGGCATTTCGGGAGATCCCGTCGCCGAAGGGCAGTGCGGCCCCGTCTCCCCGGACGATGTCTCTGGACCGGCGGCTCGCGTACCGCAGCTGGTCCGCCGAAAAGTCCATCCCGCCCGGGACGCGGCTCGTCCCCGCCAGCGCGTCCAGCAGCAGCCCGGTGCCGCAGCCGAGATCGAGGCACAGCCCCTCCCCCGGCCCGAGCAGCGCGGTTATCTCGGCGGCGTTGTCATGGTCACCTCTTCGCGTAGGCGGGGTTCCGGAACGGCCAGGCGTCCGCTCGCCAGCCGCTGACCAGGTCGTAGAGCGGCTTGTCCAGTTCGGCACGGTCGGCCCGCACCCAGGAACGCACGTCCGCGTCGTACTCGTCGCGCGCCGACGGGCGGATGTAGACGCTGCCGATCACCTCTTGGGAGCCCGGGTCGAGGACGGCGTAGTTGAACTCGGTCCGTTTCGCGAAATCCGACGCGTGCTTCGCGATGCTGGCGGCATTGTCCGCGAGCGAAAAGTCGTCGTCCACCCAGAGCGTGTCCCCGGTGAATCCGGGTGTTGCCTTGATCTGCTGGCGACTGGACGTCCAGGCCGCGTAGTCGGACTCGTTGTGCCGTTCCGCGAGCGGCTCGATAATGAACAACTCGGTTCGGATTCCGACAGGAACGTCGCACTGATCCGGGACAAACCGCATCGATTCCATTCCAGCATCCTAAGTCGGCCCGCTTAGGATCGTCGCATGGATGGCAGGCCGCCGCCGCGGTGGCGCGTTACCTCGGGCAGGCAGGCACCCGAGGAGGTGGCGCGGCTGCTGGCGATGCTGCCCACCTGGTTCGGCATCGACGCGTCGAACGCCGAGTACATCGAGCGGGCGCACGCGCTGCCCACCTACCTGGCCTGGCCCGGCAACGACGAGGAACCCGGGCACGAGGAACCCAGGCATCCGGCCGGAGTGCTGCTCGCCGCCCGCCACTTCCCCGAGGCGGCCGAGGTCTACCTCCTCGCGGTCGACCCGACGGCGCACCGAAGCGGCGCGGGACGCTCGCTGCTGCGCGCCCTGGAAAGCGACCTGATCGCCGAGGGTGTCGAGTTCCTGCAGGTGAAAACGCTCGGCCCGTCGAATCCGGACGCCGGTTACGCGAAGACCCGCGCGTTCTACGCGGCCATGGGTTTCCGCCCGCTTGAGGAGATCCACGGCCTGTGGGACCCGGGCAGTCCGTGCCTGCTCATGGTGAAGAGGCTTCCGCCCCGCTAGCCGCGAAGCTGACCGCCCGCTCGAAAAGCGTTTGGATCTCGTCGATTACCACCGGGACACTGTCAATATGGCTCTCCGGACACGTGCGAGATTGGCGGGGTTATGGCCGGGCTCGATTTGATGCGTGACTACTACGAGCGTGGCGACGAGCGGGCGCGGCTGTCCGCCCGGCCGGTCGGGCAGCTGGAGTTCGAGCGAACCAAGGAGATCGTCCTGCGGCACCTGCCGCCAGCGCCGGCCGTCGTGGCGGACGTGGGTGGCGGGCCCGGCGCGTACGCGCTCTGGCTCGCCTCGCTTGGGCATCACGTCGTTCATCGCGACCTGATGCCGCTTCACGTAGAGCAGCTGCGGGAGGCGGCCGCCGGGGATCCGTGGATCGAGACCGCGATCGGGGATGCCCGCGCACTCGACCTCGCCGACGACAGCGTGGACGCCGTGCTGCTGCTGGGCCCGCTGTATCACCTGGACGAGCGGCCGGACAGGATCCGCGCGCTTTCGTCGTCGCGCCGAGTGCTGCGGCCGGGCGGGCCGTTGTTCGCCGCGGCGATTTCCCGGTGGTCCCCGCGACTGGACGGGATTCTGCGCAAGCGCATCGACGAGACGGTCCCGGCGGCCAGGGAGCTGATCGACGACGTCGAGCGGACGGGCCACATGCCGCCGCTCAGTCCCGTCGACTTCACCGCCTATCTCCACCGGCCGGCGCAGCTGCGGGAGGAGCTGGCCGCCGGAGGCTTCGAGGTCGTCGACCTGGTGTCCGTGGAGGGCCCGGCCTCCCTGCTCGACGACCTCGGCGCGCGCCTGGCCGACAGCGACGGCCGGCAAGTCGTCCTGGAAACCGCCCGCGCGCTCGAGCGAGTGCCGGAACTGCTGGGCGTAGGACCGCACCTGCTCGCCACGGGCCGCAAATGAGGCACGCGGCGAGTAACGGCGACGTGATGATCCGGCGGGCCGGGCCGGAAGACGCGGCCGAGATGGCGACTGGCCAAGGAGCGAAGGCCTGGCGGACTGTCGCTGTGGACGCTCCAGGTGAACAGGCCAGCGCAGCGATTTTACGAGCGCCACGGGTTGACCGCAGCGGACCGGACCGACGGGTCCGGCAACGAGGAGCGCGAGCCGGACATCAGATAAGCATGGCGATAGACCGGCCGCGTAAATGAGTTGCGGGCGGATTACCGTCGCCGGGAAGCTGTGTGGCTATGGAAGACTTGCCGCGATACTTCACGATTCGCGAGGGCGGCCAGCGGATTCACAACCCGCTGGGTCCGGGGAAGCTCGCGACCCTCGGCGAGGCTCTGCGACTTCCTCCGGGGACCACGGTGCTCGATCTGGCCTGCGGGTCTGGGGAGATGCTGTGCACCTGGGCGCGAGATCTCGGGTTCACCGGCACCGGGGTGGACGTCAGCAGCGTGTTCGTCGGCTCCGCCTGGGAGCGCGCCAGGGAACTCGGCGTGGAGGACAAGGTGGAGTTCATGCACCGCGACGCTTCCGGCTACGTCGCGGGGGAACCGGTCGGGGTGGCGGCGTGCATCGGGGCGACCTGGATCGGGGGCGGGGTCGAGGGAACCGTCGACCTGCTGCGGAGGAGTCTCGCGCCCGGCGGGATCATGCTGATCGGCGAGCCCTACTGGCGCAAGGAACCACCAGACCAGGAGACGATCGAACGCTGCCACGTCGGTCCCGTCGACAACTGGCAGCATGGCCTGGCGAGGCTGCTGGAATCCTTCGGGGACATAGGGCTCGACGTGGTCGAGATGGTGCTCGCCGACGGGGATTCCTGGGACCGGTACGCGGCGCCGCACTGGCTGATCGTCCGGCGCTGGCTGGACGCCAACCCGGACGACGAGATGTATGCCCAGATGCGGGCCGAGCTGACCGAAGCGCCGGTGAACCACGTCCTCTACCAGCGCGAGTACCTCGGGTGGGGCGTATTCGCGCTGATGGACCGCTGACCCGCCTGGCTCAGCCGTAGGTGGGGTACTGCGGCCAGCCGGCCGGCGAGTCCTCCCACTCTTCCTGGCGGCCGTAGGGCGCGAGGTCGAGCATGTTGTTCACGAACAGCACCCGGTCGACGCCGCGGGCGGTCGTGGAATACGTGCGGTAAATGTCCGTGCCGTCGCGCAGGAACATGCTGAGCATGAAGTACTCCGCGCCACAGTCGTCCGCGAAGGTGGTGCCGCGAGACGACAAGAACGTCATCCTCCAGCCCTTCTCGGCCTTGTACCTCGCGATCTGCGCGTACGGCATGTTGGAGATCGTGGCCCAGGCCACGCCATTTTCGGCGAGTCCCGGCAGGTCAGCGACGTTGTTCGTGAAATGGGTGCAGCCAGGGCAGAACGCGTCCGGACCGATGTCCATGAACTGGTAGACCGCGAGCTGGATCTGGCCGTCGAACAAGTCCAGGAGCGTCTTCTTGCCGTCAGGTCCCTCGAACTCGTACTTGTTCTCGAACCTGACCATGGGCAGGCGGCGCCGCTGCGCGGCGATGGCATCGAGCGTGCGCGTCGCCTCCTTCTCGGCCTTGAGGAGCTCGTCCCTGGCCCGCTGCCATTCCTCGGCGGATACGATATTTGGCTTCTCCATTGGCACTCCCGAATTCGCCGTGCGTACACAGTCAGGACTGCGCCAGGAGCACGTTCTCATCGGCGAGCGGCCAGCGAGCCAGAAAAGCGGGAAATCAGCGCCAGCCGAGTGCGGGGGCCACGTACTTGAGGATGCCCTCGATGACGTGGGCGTTGTATTCCACGCCGAGCTGGTTCGGGACGGTCAGCAGGAGGGTATCGGCCGCCGCGATGGCCTCGTCGCCCTTGAGCTGGTCGATGAGGATCTCGGGCTCGGCCGCGTACGAGCGGCCGAAGATCGCCTGCGTCCGTTCGTCGATGAAGCCGACCTGGTCCTTGTCCTCGCCCCGGGCGCCGAAGTACATGCGGTCGCGGTCGTCGGTGAGCGCGAAGATGCTGCGGCTTACACTGACCCGCGGCTGGCGCTCATGGCCGGCCTCTGTCCACGCAGTGCGATATGCGGCTATTTGTTCCGCTTGCTGGATGTGAAAGGGCTTATCTGACTCATTGTCGACCAGGGTCGAGCTTTGCAGATTCATGCCCGTTTCGGCGGCCCAGGCGGCGGTCTTCTGGGAGCTTGCACCCCACCAGATGCGCTCGCGCAGGCCCGCCGAATACGGCTCGACCCGCAACAGGCCCGGGGGGTTCGGGAACATCGGCCGCGGATTGGGCTGGGCGAAGCCGTTGCCCTGGATGACGTCCAGGAAGAGCCTGGCGTGCTCGCGGGCCATGTCGGCATCCGATCCGTCTTCCGACGGGACATATCCGAAATACCGGTATCCGTCGATGACCTGCTCGGGTGAGCCGCGGCTGATGCCGAGCTGGAGCCGGCCGCCGGCGATCAGGTCGGCGGCACCTGCGTCCTCGGCCATGTACAGCGGGTTCTCGTACCGCATGTCGATCACGGCCGTGCCGATCTCGATGCGGCTGGTCTTCGCCCCGACCGCGGCGAGGAGCGGGAACGGCGAACCGAGCTGCTGCGCGAAGTGGTGTACGCGGAAGTAAGCGCCGTCGGCGCCCAGTTCTTCGGCGGCGACCGCCAGCTCGATGGACTGGAGCAGCGAGTCGGCGCCGGTCCGGACTTGCGAGCCCGGGCTGGCCGACCAGTGACCGAACGAGAGAAACCCAATGTGCTTCACGGGCATCATGAACGCATCAGCGTGCCGTCGGCATTCCAGCCCTTTTTCCTTCACGTCGCAGGCGCCTCCGCCGCGCCCCCTTACTCGGCGTCCTAGAGTGCGGTGTCCGCGGGGAACTCGGCCGGGTAAGGCGCCTCGAAATCGGCCGAACGGCTGACGGCCGCCCAGCGGTTCGCCTCGTCAAGCTGCCGTCGCGAGTAGCCCAGCGCCATGTCGGCGGCGTTCGCGCCGAGCAGGAGGTGCCCGGGCGGGTTGTCGCGCTGGGCGGCGCGCACGATGATCTCGGCCGCCCGTGCCGGGTCCCCGGCCGGGCCGCCGGTGCTGGCCCGCACCAGACGGTGCATGGCGCCGATCGTGGAGTCATAGTCGGCCGGGATGTCGTGGATGGTCATCGAGGAACCGGCCCAGTCAGTCGCGAAGCCGCTGGGTTCCACCACCATGACATTGACGCCGAACGGCGCCGTCTCCGCCGCCAGAACCCGGCTGAAGCCGTCAACGGCGAACTTCGCGGCCTGGTAGCTGGCGATGCCGGGCGACCCGCCGACACGGCCGCCGACCGAGGAGACCTGGACGATGAGGCCGCCCTGTTCTTTCAGGTACGGGATGACCGCCCGCGACACGTTGTAGACGCCCCAGAAGTTGGTCTCGAACTGCGTCCTGAAGTCCTCGACGCTGCCGGTCTCGACCGGCGCGAGGTTGGCATAGCCAGCGTTGTTGACGACGACGTCTAGGTGGCCGAAGTGCGCGACGGCCTCGCCGAGCGCCCGCTGGACCGCGCGCGTGTCGGTCACGTCGAGCGGGAGCGCGAGTATCCGCTCGCCGTACTTGCCCTTGAGGCCGTCGAGCTGCTCCGGACGACGGGCCGTAGCGACGACCTGGTCACCCGCGTCGAGCGCGGCCTGGACGAGAGCGCGGCCGAGGCCGCGCGATGAACCGGTGATGAACCATGTCTGCATGCCTAATAGTAAAACACGGTTGTGTTATTAACGCAACCGTGTTGTGATAGTTTGGAGTCATGAGCACGGCGGAGTTTCAGCGGGCACGTTCTGCCGACGCCAAGCAGCAGCGAGAGGAAGCGATCCTGACGGCCGCGGCGGACCTCGGCGCTTCGCGCGGCATCCGGAGCGTCACGCTCACCGACATCGCGGCCGCCGTCGGCATGCACAAATCAGCGATGCTGCGTTATTTCGAGACGCGGGAGCTGATCTTTCTGCGGCTCACGGCCCTCGGGTGGCGGGACTGGTCGGCCGACCTGCTCGAGCGGCTCGGCGGGCTCGCGGCCTCGTCAGCGGGCGCCCCGGCGCCTAGGTCGCTGGAAGCGGAAATCGCGACGGCGTTCGCCGAAACGCTCGTGGCGCGGCCGATGTTCTGCGACCTCCTGGCACAGGCGCCGCTCAACCTGGAACGCAACGTGTCCATCGAGTCCGTGCGTTCCTTCAAGCTGGTGACGCTGACCGAGGTCGAGCGGATCAGCCGGGAGCTGGCGCGTTTGCTGGGACTCGACGCACAGCACTGCGTCGACGTGATCGCGACCGCGACGAGCCTGGCCGGCGCGCTGTGGCAGATGGCGACGCCGGGTCCCGAGGTGATGGAGCTATACCGCGGCGACCCCCGCCTGGCGCACGCGGTGGTCGAGGTCGGCCCGCGGCTTGTCCGGGTGCTTACTGCCCTGCTGGCCGGGCTGAGCGCTACCGACGCCGGCTAGCCGGCGCTGGGCTCAATCGCGGAGCCGACGAGTGCCGCCATCTCGGCTGGATCGAGCCCGAGCGCCGCGTCCGTGACCGCGAACTCCGTGCTGATCCGGCCCGGCTCCCGGCCGGCCCGCCACGCCGGGAAGCCGACGCGATGCTTTTCCACAAGGGTGAGGACGCGCTCGTTGACGATGTCCGCCTCGCCCGCGGCGTAGACCTTGAACTGGCTCGTATGCGGGATCTTCGGCTGCACGGTGATGCACGCCGGAAGCCCGGCGGCGAACTCGCGGGCCCAGGCCACGGCATCGGCCATTACCGACAGCCGGTCACGCAGTCCGACCAGGGCGGAGACAGCCTCCGGCGTCGTGCGGTAAATCGTGCCGCCGAGCCGGCGCCGCCACAGCCGGGCCTCCGCGATGAAGTCCTCCGGGCCGAGCAGGGCCGCCCCGGCGAGTCCGCCGAGTCCCTTGTAGAACGAGACGTAAACGGAGTCGGCCAGCGCCGCGATCTCGGGCAGCGGGTGCTCGAACCACGGCTGCGACTCCCAGATCCGCGCGCCGTCGAAGTGCAGCGCCACACCGCGCGCGCGGCAGGCCGCGGAAAGCGCGACGAGCTCGTCCCAGGACGGAAGCAGGCATCCGGCGTCGCGCAGCGGCAGCTCGACGAGCACTGCCCCGACCCGGCCGGGAACGGCCTCGACGTGCCGGGCGGTCGGCGCCTCGAAACCACTGGTCAGCGATGAGATCTCCAGGCCGTGGAGGATCCGCGGCCCGTCTTCCTCGTGGACCAGCAGGTGGCTGAGGTCCGGGATCGCGACGCGGTGGCTGGCCGCGCGATCCGTGTGGATTCGGAGCGCCACCTGCTGTGCCATCACCCCGCTGGGGAAGAACGCGGCTGCTCCGACCTCGAAGAGCCCGGAGACCTCGGCTTCGAGGCGCTGGACCGCGCCGCGTTCGCCGTAGGAGTCCCATTCCTCGATGCCCAGCTCGTCGCAGGCCTTGGCTAGCTCCGCGAAGACCTGCGCGGGCGAGCGATAGGAGTGCCCGGAGACGGCGGCGGGACAGGACCGGGCGGCGTTGATGACACGCATTGCGAGATCGTTCGAAGGCACGATCGCCATGTTAGGCCCAGCGCGCCATTCACGCCGTCTCCCGGCCAAAGCGACGTGGTACTAGGCCGCCGTAATCGAGACGACGTTCCCGTCAGGATCCGCGTATGCGGCGTGCCGTCCCCACTGCCCGTCGTGGGGTGGCCGCAACACGGTTACCGCGAACTGCGCCGCCTTATGGTGGATCGCGTCAACGTCCTCGACGGTAATGCCGATCTCCGCCCCGGTCGTGTGCTGGCCCGGCCTCGCTTGCGCCAGGTGGAGCATCACGTACTCCCCCGAGGTGAAGTCTCCCCAGGCCAGGTCGTAGTGAAGGGCATCGTTCCCGTCGTGCTGATGAGGCTTATCGTCCAGTTCGAGCCCGATGAACTGTCCGTAGAACGTCGCCGTGGCCGCCAGATCGGCGGCCCATACCTGCAAGCTGTTGAGCCGCGCCATGTGACGGAATGTAGCATCTGTTCCGCTGCCAATTACCCTGGGGGTGCGCGAGTGACGACGCCGCAGCGGATCCAGGTCGCCGAGGTCATCGGCGCCGTGGCATCGGCACCGCGCCGCATGCGCTGCACCCCAGCCGGGAGACGACTCCTACTACTTCATCATTCGCCTGTAGCTCAGGACGGATCGCGGTAGGTGCTGAGGCCATCGTCCAGGCTGGGGATATCTCCGGTTAGTGCGGCCGGGAGCGCTTGCTGTAGGGCGAACGTGGCGGCGATGGCCCTGGCCGCGGAAATGGTGGACGTGTCGCCGGAGCGCCGATGGGCGTCAATGCGCACGGCAAGCGGCCAACCGACGGTAACCGCAATCGATGCCAGGTCATCGGCCTGATTCCCGATCTGGGCTTCGTCCCAATCGAGGATTCCGGTGAGGTGAGGTCCTGATCCGCTGACGGCCCACAAGAGGTTTCCGCCACCAAGGTCACCATGTACGAGGGCTTCACCAACGGGAGGAAAGGCAAGTACCTGGTTCAGTTCGGCCTCCGCGCGCTCCCGTCCCCGCTCAGACATGAGCGGGAACAGCACGGCGCCAACGTCCTCCGCAAACCGCTCCCATCGGCGGGGATCGGCACGCGGAACCGCTTTTCGGATGGTCTCGTCGGCGCCGAGTTCGTCCAGCCGGTCCAGGACCCGAGTGAGGCTGGAGACGGCGGCATCCGCTACCTGCGGACGATCGATGCGCGCGCGGTTGATTGGCCCGCCTGACATTCGCTGAAGCGCGACATGGCACCGGCCGAGCGGTTCGGCGAGCGCGGCCGTGGAGCACAGCGCGGGAATCGCGACCGGGAGCTGCCTGTTCCCTAGCGCGCTTAGCAATTCCGCCCGCGCGGGGAGGAGACGACGGGATCCTTCGTCACGGGGGAACCGGTAGGCGACCTTACCGAGAAGAACCACGTCATGGAATTGCCCGCGCCTCAGCCGCGCCTCGCTGTTGTCGCCGCTGTGCACGTGCACCTCACGGATGACCGCGAGGTACTGGTCTAGCAGATGGCTATCAGTCACGGACACCAGGTCCGCGCGACTTCACTAACGGGCGCCGGATCCCAGGGTCCCAGCGAATCAGTGGTCACCCTGGAGAAGCTACATCCCGCGCTCGGCGGCGGCTAGCCGCGCGTTCTCCTCGGCCGCCCGCGCCTGCTGCTTCCGTATCCGGTCCGGCACTACGTCCTCCCGGGGTGCGGCGGGGGCGAAGTCCAGGCGGTCGGTCCCCAGGCCGCGCAGGATCGCTCGCTCGATCAGGAGAAGTCGTCGGTGTCTGACCGGTTGAAGATCATCGGCTCGCGCAGCGACAGCGGCGGGTTCGTGATGATCCGCCCGAGGCTCAGCACGTTCTGCGACGTGGCGTGCAGCGTGAACGGGTGCAGCAGCACCACGTCCCCGGCCTCGCCCGTCATTTCCACGAAGTCCCGGCACTGTCCGATCAGCCCGGCGTAGTCGAAGTCGCGGGGCAGCACGCCCTCCGGGTGGTCGGCGAGGAAACGGGCCACCACTGGCACCGAATCGGCCGCGACGAACGTCCCTCCGCCCTGGTGGACCATGTCGGTCCACAGCACGAAGGTGAGCAGCCCCTGCTCCGGAGAGTCGAGGAAATGCCGGAAGAAATCGCCGTCCTTGTGCCATCCTCCGACCTTCGGCGACGGCGGCTCCCACGGCCGGTCATCGCCCACTCCGAGATTGGCGATGAACCCGTCGCCCCACTGCCAGGGCTGCGCCACCCGATCCTCGCCGCCGGTCAGGTCCATGGCCGCGCGCCACGCGGCCGGCGCGAACGTCCGCGCGTCCACCTTCGACCGGGACGACAGGTGGATCCGCTTCTCCGTCCAGCTGCCCGGGTCGTGACGGTCGTACCCGAAGCGAAGCCACGCGTCGTCTAGCCACTGCCGTGCGTCGGCGGCATCGAAGGCGGCCTTCAGCGTCACGAAACCGCGCTCCAGGAAATGCTCGGCCTGCTCATCGGTCAGCTGCGCGTAGCGTCGCGGCATCCGGTTACCTCCCTGAGATCTTCGCCGATTACGAGTATCGATCAACAAGGGCGACGCAGCCAGGGCCGCGAATCGTGCTAACGGCGGTCCGTTAGCAACGGCAGCAGGTAAGACTCAATGGCACGGCGGACGAACGGCGTGATTTTCAGGCCCGGAAGATCCGCGATGCGCTGGATTCCGACACCGGCGCCCTCCTGCAAGTCGATGTCGTCTGGCCGGAAGTCGCCCACCACGTAGAACAGTGAAACCAGCCTTCCGTCTCCCTCGTGATCAACGGCGTCGGTGAGGAACACGGGGTCCGTGACGACGAGGCCGGTCTCTTCCCTTACTTCCCGGTGGAGCGCTTCCTCGACGGTCTCGCCGTCCTCGACCGCGCCGCCGAAACCGGCCCAGCAGCCCGGGTTGGCGATCCCGGGCTTGTCGTCACGGTGATGCATGAGCAGTCCGCCGCCGGTCACGATCAGCAGCATCGCCGCCCGGTGCCGCCGCGGTTCCGTCGCGCCCGTTTCTCCGGAACTTGCCGTATTCGCCATGGGCGCCAACTCTATTCCGGAACTTCGACGGCTACTGGGGTGTCGGCGCGGGCGTGTTGGCCTGGCCGGGCGGCTGTACTGCCGCTGGCACTCGGGGTACTGGCCGACAGCAGGTCGGACTCGGGCTAGCCGTGCTCCTGTGGCTGAGTCCTAGCCTCTGATCCCTGATCGCGACCGCTAATCGTCGTTCCCTGGGTACCGTTGGCGACATGCTGGTGTGGATCAACGGCCCGTTCGGCGGGGGCAAGACCGCGACCGCCTCGGAGTTGCACCGCCGAGTGCCGGGAAGCGTGGTCTGCGATCCGGAACATCTCGGCTTCGGCCTGCACCGGATGCTCCCGCCCGCGCTGCGCGCGGACTTCCAGGACCTGCCGACCTGGCGGGCGGGCGTACACGAGATCCTCGACATGGTCGTGCGCAAGCACGAGGGTCCGGTTATCGTGCCCATGACCGTGGTCCATCCCGGCTATTTCGCGCAGATCATCGGCAGGCTCCGGGACGACGGGCATGACGTGCGCCATTTCACGTTGCTAGCCGAGCGCGCCACCGTGCTGCGCCGCCTGAACCGCCGCGGATTCGGCTTCGGGCTCAGGCGGGAACAGTGGGCCGTCAGCCAACTCGATGCCTGCCTGGCCCGGCTGCGAACCCCGGAGTTCGCCGAGCATATCCACACGGATCGGCAGACGGCGTCACAAGTCGCCGACTCGGTTGCCCGCGGCTGCGGGCTGTCAATCGAGCCGGACACTGACGGGCGGCTCCGCGCGGCGGCACGTCGTTATGCGACGAGTCTTCGGAGCGTCCGCTTCGACTAGATGGTGTATTCCAAGGGGCCAGTGCCAGGGGCCAGTGGTGCGCCCATCGGGGCGTTCCGGGTCGGGCTGTCGGCTGGGGCGCCGTTGACCGGTTCAGCCGGCCGCCGATTCAGCCAGCCCCCGTCCCGGCCGGTGACGCGGGCGGTCAGGGCGCGTTTGATGGGTCACTTCCGCCACGGGGGCCGCCCGGGCCTGCGGAACAGGCTAGCGTGCCCGGATAGAACGGTCATCGCTTCTCACCGGCGGAGCGGGTACCACTTCCGTCGTCACAAACGGACCTTGGGCCTGGCGCTATGTCTCCTCGCGGGCGCCGGCCGGACCGCCGTCGAGCGACTTCCGCATGAGGACCGAGGTGGCCTCGTAGCCGGCGGATTCATACAGGTTCCGGGCCACTGTGTTCGCGCCGAACACGTGCAGGGCGATGTCGGTGGAACCACGCTCGCGGGCTTGTTCCTCAGCCGCTTGAAGCAGCGCGCGACCGTACCCCTTGCCCTGGTGTTCGGGGCTGATTTGTATGTCGTAGATCCAGGCACTGCCAGGGCGCGAGCGGTTAAGCGCGATCCACACGAGTCCGATTTGCTCGCCGTCGCCGTCGCCGTCCCCGTTCCCGGCCATGAGCATGAGCATCCCGGCCGTGCGCGGGCCCGACGGCACTAGAAGGTCAACCTCGCGCGCGGCGAGTGCCTCCGCCTGGTCCGGATCCCAGTCGCCCGCCTCGACGTGAGCGACCGCGTATTCCGGGATAAGGCGAGCCCGGTAGGTCTCGAACTCCGCGTCGGACATCGGCCGCAGTCGGATTTGCGCCATGAGGTGATGTTAACCGCGCGTTCGGGCCATCGCGGTGAGGAGAATATCAGCGAGCGCGCTGGCGTACCGGTCGACGTCGGCCTCGGGGTGAGCGTCGAGGTAGGACAGCATCGCGTCGATGGACGCCTGGTAGGTGATCGCCATGACACGAGTGTCGAAGTCGCGGAAGGCGCCTTCGGCCTGCCCCCGGCGGAACAGCGTCTCCTGGCCCAGGTAGAGCTCTTCGTAGTCATGCTGGCTGAAGACGGAACTCCCGTCGGGTCCCTGAAGCCGGCTGATGATCCGGTCCATGGCCCGGAACTCGTCCGGTCGCTTTTTGCGGGCGTACGCGACCGCGCGGATGTAGGCACGGACGGCGTCGGGAACCGGAGTGGAGGGGTCCACACCGGCGACGACCTCGTCACGGATCACCCGCACGGTCTCGATCACCGCCTGCTTCAGCAGATCGGTCTTGTCCGTGAAGTAGTGCCAGATCAGGCCCTTGGACACCCCTGCCTGCTCCGCGATGAGGCTCGCGCTCGCCGCCTCGAAGCCGTGACCCGCTACCACCTGGATGGTCGCCCGCAAGATCTGCGCTCGCCGCTCTTCTTCGCTGAGCCGCCGTCGCGCGGCACGGTGCGGCTCAGCGGCCGAAGAGGTGGTCACGCCATCCACTATGGCAGGAGCGATGTCCTCATGCACGGTCGCGGGCTATCGACGGACACGGCCCGTGAGCAGTCCGACTAGCAGCGCCATCACCACGGCGATCACCCCCATCTCGATGCGCATCCACCCGGGAAACGCACCGGGAAGGGTCGCCTCCACGACGTTCACCACGAGGAGGACAACGGCCATGATGCCCAGCGCGCGCACAGCCCGCGTGCTGCCCTTGCGAGCGGCACGCATGCGCAACGGCAACAGGACCGCGAAGATGCCCACGATCACGGCATGACCCCACGCATTGGCGGTCGCCAGGCGAGGCGCGACGGCCGACATCACGATAAGGGCACCCACCGTCGCGACAGTTAGCGCGGTGTAGACGCGGACCACCGTGGACGCCGTCGCCAGGTCCGCGGACCGAGGTGTGGGAGTACCTTGACTCATCTCACTATTGACCATGCAGTCAATATAAACTTTTATTGACCGTTGAGTCAATACTGAAGACGGCGCTGGGTCCCGACCACGCCGGATCCTGACGCAATTGCGGGAAACGCCCCCGCGGGAACGCCAGTGGGTATCCAGACGCCTCCGGCCGTCTTGAGCGAAGCGGTGGTCTCGATGCTGCGAAGAGGGGAAGCCATGCGACGTGATGGGGGCTAAGGGGCAGAGCAGGACCATGCGAGTGCCGGCATCGCGAGTTGAGCGGCCCTGGACAGGCCCTCACCCCTCCCGGATGATGACGATTGCGGGGCCCCGGGTGATCGTGAGGTTCGTGGAGGTGTCCGATGCCCAGCCAGCCAGAAAAGATCGCCCCTCCGTCGTCGGAGCCCGATCGGCAGGCTGCCGTTCGCCACGCGGCCGTCTCACTTCGATCCATCGGGCAGCCGAACTCGGTCGCCGGCGAGTTCGACTTCTGGGACGACAAGTATGAGGGACGCCGGCTGTTCTCCGAACTGCTCGGGACGTTCTTCCTGGTCCTCGTGGCCGTCGGCGGCGGCATGGTTAACGCCCGGTTCGGCGGCAACGCGGTCCCGTACGGCGCGAAAGTCGTGGCCCCGGCACTGATGGTGGCCGCCATCATCCTGTTCATGGGAACGGTCTCGGGCGCGCACCTCAACCCGGCGGTGACCATGGCCTTCGCGGCACGGGGCGACTTCCCGTGGAAGCGCGTCCCGGCCTACATCGTGGCCCAGTTCGCCGGCGCCATCCTGGCCACGCTGCTGCTGTGGGCGTTTCTCGGCAAGCAAGGCAGCGCGGGGCTGACCCTGCCAGGCAGCGGGGTCCCCACGGCCAGTGCCATGCTCTGGGAGCTGGTACTGACCACCGGGCTGGTGAGCGTGATCCTGGGCACCGCGTCGGGCGCCCAGCAGATCGGTCCGCTGGCCGCTATCGGCGTGGGCAGCTATATCGCGCTGGCCGGACTATGGGGCGCTCCGCTCAGCGGCGCGTCGATGAACCCGGCCCGGTCGATCGGCCCGGCCCTGGTGAAGGGCGACTGGACCGGGTGGTGGGCCTATCTGGTCGGCCCGGTGGCCGGCGGCCTCATCGCGGTGGGCATCGCGTACGTGCTGCGCGGCCGCGGCGGGGGCCACAGCGGGACGACAGCAGCCCAGGGCACGATCGGCGTTGACTGGTTCCCGGCCTCGCGGCCGCGGCCCTGAGGTCCGCCGTTGGGCCAGCCCGCAACACAGATGTTTCGCGGCACCTCATAAATGAACGTGCCGTTGGCACCGCCACAGCGGCGCCAACGGCACGTCCATGCCCCCGCGGCTCAGCCCGCTGAAGCCGACATCGGGTCGATGCCCTCCAGGTCCGACTTCTTGACCCGGATCATCACCAGCGCGATGATCACCGCGAGGACCGAGATCCCCGCCGCCACCAGGTACCCGCGCCCGAACCCGTAGGCAAGCGCGTGGTTGCTCAGTGCCGTTTGCGCGGCCGCCGACAGGTGCGCCCCGTGCGTCGCGGTGATGGCCGACTTCGTGTTCGACGCCACCGCCGACCAGGCCACCGTGCCGAGGATCGCCAGGCCGATCGACCCGCCGACCTGCTGCCCGGTGTTAAGCAGTGACGACGCCACCCCGGTGTCCTTGTCCGGCACCTTCGCGAGCGCCACCAGCGACAGCGGCACGAATGTCAGCCCCATCCCGAGGCCGGTCAGCATCAGCGGCCCCAGCAGCCCGCCCGCGTACGTGCTGGTCTCCGAGATCCGTGACAGCCAGAACATGCCGCCCGCGGCGAACAGCGGCCCCACGGTCATCAGCGGCCGTGCGCCGATCCTCGCGACCAACTGCGAGGAGAGCCCGGCCCCGACCATGATCAAGGCGACCATCGGCAGGTACGCGACCCCCGAGCGTACCGGCGAGTACCCCCAGACCGTCTGCACGAAGAGCGTCATGAAGAAGAACAGGCCGAAGACCGCCGTGCCGATGCACAGGCTGATCAGGTATGCCCCGGTCCTGTCGCGAGACGCGAGCACCCGCGGCGGCACCAGCGCGTGCCGCGACCGCCCCTCGATGAACGCGAACGCCCCTAGCAGCACCACCGCCGCCACCAGGCTCACGAGCACCTTTGTGCTCCCCCAGTGCGAGATCGCCTGGCCGTTGGCAAACGTGGTCGCTGCCTCGGAAAGCCCGTACACCAGGGCTCCCAGGCCCAGGGACCCGGTGATCGCGCCGGGCAGGTCGAACTTGCCGCGCACTCGCTCCGACTCGCGGAGGACCCGGGGAGCGAGCAGCACGAGGACCAGGCCGATCGGCACGTTCACGAAGAACACCCAGCGCCAGTCGGCGTAGCTGGTCAGCAGTCCGCCGGCGATCAGCCCGATGGCCGCGCCGGCAATCGACACGGCCGCGTACACGCCCATCGCCCGGTTCCGCTCCTTGCCCTCAGGGAAGGTGACGGCGATAAGCGACAGCGAGGCCGGTGCGGCGAGCGCGCCGCCGATGCCCTGGATGACCCGGGCGGTGAGCAGCCACGCCTGGTCGGTGGCGAATCCGCCGGCCAGCGAGGCGAGCGCGAACAGTGCGATGCCCGCGATGAAGATCCGCCGCCGTCCGAGCAGGTCACCTGACCGCCCGCCGAGCAGCAGCAGCCCGCCGAAGGCGAGCGTGTAGGCGTTGACGACCCATTCCAGGTTCGTCCCTGAGAAGTGCAGCGCGTCCTGGATGTGCGGCAGCGCGACGTTGACGATGGTCGCGTCGAGCACGACCATGAGCTGCGCGGCCGCGATGACCACGAGCGCCACCCCGAGCCGTCGCGGCCGCTGCGCCTCTGTCGGCTTCCCTGGCCCTGCTAGTGGCGTGTCGACGGCGACTTCGGCTTGCGCCGCACTCTCCGCCTTCCCGCGAGTTGCTGACACAGGTATTTCCCCTCTGACGTCGACTTCTTGAAATACAAGAAAATAAAACCGAAACAGCACCCGAACGGCTTCCCGCTCCGCCCCTTCCGCCTTGCCGAGCCGTGGCGGTGAGGCATTACTGATGTGGAGCGCCCCCGGTTAGTGCCGCTACATGTCAGCTCCGCCGCATCTCATCGTGCGGAGCCGACACCGGCTGGTCGTGATGGTCAGTTGTCGATTGATCGCCCGCACCAGCCTCATCGGCAGTGGCCGGGTTTGGCGTGTCCAGCATCTTGCGCAGCAGGAAGAGCAGGCAGCGCCGCTCTTCGTCGTCGAGTGCGTAACACCAGGGCATCTTCGCCGCCAGCTGGGCCATCATCCGCTCCTTCGCGGTAATGCCCTCGGACGTCAACACCAGGTTCTTGACCCGCCGGTCACGCTGGCTGGGCTCGCGCCTGGCAAACCCGTGCCGCTCCAGCGTGTCCGCAATGGCCGTTACGAATGACGCGTCGCACCCCATGTGCTGCGCGAGTTCTTTCATCGTGAGCACGTTGTCCATCTTGAACAGCGCGAGCAGGTCATGCGGCGCGATCCCGAACCCGCTCGCGATCGACTGCCCGATCGTCCCGGCTCGCTTGACCAGCGTGGTGAGCGAGTCAAGGATGCCCCGGTTCAGCGCCTGTGCCGATTCTTCGGCCCGCGCCGCGTCCTGCCCCCAGGTCTCCGTGCTCATGACTGACTAAACAGTTGAGCTACTCAACCTATTCCGCCCATGCCTCGCCAACCTTGACGAAACCCGTCGCGCTGTCGGCATGCGTGGCCGCGCGCGACGCCACTCCCTCCGCCACCTTCGCCACCTTCGCCACCTTCGCCAGGGTCATGGCCGATATCACCGCCCCGGCACCCGGAAAAGCGGTCAATGAGGCGTAGGACCCTGCTTGGCAAGCACTTTCCCCCCGCTTAGGCAGGGAGTAGCATTTGTTGGCTATTACGGTAAATGTCTGGACATTTCTCCGTATGGATATTACGACAGCAAGGGATGTTACTTTCCGCTATGAAATCACGATCGGTGAAGGGGCGCTTGCGGCCATTCGGTCTCGCTTGCGGACTCTCATTGGCGGTGTTGGCCTGCAGTGCGACACTGGCGCCGACCGCCATGGCAGCAGCCAAGGTGAGTTACGCTCGGCCGGCCACCCCCGTGCTTAGCACTTCGCCCGGCAGCAACTGCTCTACCGCGGGCCCAGTGGTAGTCGGCAACGGCGACGTCACCCTACAGGCCGCCGTCGGCGACAACAGCGCCGCCAGCAATGGGGCGTCGGTCCTCGGCGTCACCTTCGCCGCCTACGCCAACGGTCACCCCAATGATGCCTTCGCCTCCAACCCCGGCATGGAATTGGACACGCCGTCGGGTACCACGGCCCAACTGATACTCAGCCAGGCCGACTTGCAGAAGGCGGCCAGCGAATACGGCACCGGCAGCGAGGTATCAATTACCTGGACGGCCCGCGCGGTAGTCGAGGGCAGCAATGGACCCGAATCGAAGCCCTCCCCCCGCGCATCCTGTACCTTCATCTTCAACGACGCCACGCCTAGCACGCCGAGCCTGTGGGCCGATAGTGCCCATACGACCGCCTGCGACTCACTCAGCGGGCTGACGATCGGCGATCCGGCCACCGTGTACGTGACCAGTCCCGACGGCACCACGGCGACCGCTCCGTCGTCCTACAGCTACTCACTCAACAGCGGGGGCCCGCAGACCGTCGCCGCCGACACCGCCGCCCCGTACGCCGCCGCGTTCTCGGTGACCCCGACCAGCGGGTTCAACGTGCTCAGCGTGACGGCTGTCGGTCCTGGCGGCAACCTCAGCCAGACCGCGACTTGCGACTTCCCGGCCGCCGAGCCTGGCCCCGAGGCCGACCAGGACCTGACCGGTGACAGTATCCCCGACTTGCTGACCGCAGGCACCGGTACGTCGGGCGGCGTCGCGCCCGGACTGTGGCTGGCCGCGGGAGAGGGCAGCAACGGGACGTTCAACGGCACCGTTAACACCGCCGCCACCGACATCGCGCCCAGCGGTCCGCAAGGCGTCGGCACCCCGGCTTCCTGGGACGGTTTCCAGGCCATCATCGGACAGTTCCTCGGCTCCGGCGACAACGCCGTCCAGGCCTACAACCCGGCCACCGGAGTCGGCTTCCTCTTCCCGGGCTTGGGCAACGGCACCGTGAACGTCCTCCAGGGGTTGAGCCTCGCAGATACCTTCGATTTCCAGCCTTACATCGACGCCAATGGCGACACCAACGCTAACCCCGACGCCCCGCTGCAACTCGTCGACGCCTACAACGTCTCCGGTAACAACACCGGGTACCCGGACGAGATGGGCGTCGTTACCGACCCCACCTTGGGCGGCTTCCTGGCTTACTACGCCGCCAACGACGGTGCAGGCATCTTCGACGCATCCACCGGCGCGCCCTACATCCTGAGCAACCTGACCCCGGACGGCACGATGGACTGGAGTAACTGGACCATCACCACCGCCGCCGCCCCGGCTGGAGCCGAGACCGCCTCCGGCAGCCCGGTCCTCGCCGACATGTACCTGTGGAACTCCCAGACAGGGGCCCTCTACCTGTGGGAGCTGACCGGCCTGGGCAACGAGGTCACGGGCGTCGAAGGCTTCCCGGGCTTTATCCCTGGCACCAACAGCACCGCGACCCTCTCCTACGCCCAAGTCACCGTCGACCCGGGAACCTCCACGGATACCGGCTGGAACACCGGCAGCACCCTCAACACGCTGCAGGCCATCCAGATCAATGGCGGCACTGGACTCATCGACGTCACCTCCACCGGCCAGGTCCAGTCGTGGGCGGTGGACATTAACGATGGCACGGCCACGGCGGCTATTGCCCAGGCCAACGCCACCGGCTCCAGCCAGTTGCTGCAGACCGGTAACTGATTTCGTCAACGGGTTCCGGGAACGGTCCGGCACCCGCCATGGCGGTATCGCTCGCTGATTCAGCAGCCCGCCGGCCATCCCGGCCCGGCGGGCTGAGGCCGCGTTCCACATCCCCTTTACACCACGCATGGCTACGGGGAGATTCCGCGCTACGGCGATGACCCACTGGCCGAGCATTGGTTCGAGAAGTAGCTCTAGCCGCAACGCCTCATCCAGCGGCCCACCCGTCAGGCCAGCCGCCGCCGCAGCATGTCGCCGGAACCCACGCGCTCGATCTGACCGTTGGTCAGCAGAGATGTCGCCGCATTGCACTGGAGCGTACTGGAGTATACCTTTCGATATATCGGTTCGATATATCGAAATGAGACTGTGCGGCAGATGCGCGGGCGGGAGCAGGACATGGACCATGGCACGCGAGACGAGCTGCTCACTCGCCTGGCTGAGGAAATCAACTCCGTTACGACCGCGCACCCGACACGGGTCGCTGTCGACGGAATACCCGGTGCTGGCAAGACGACGCTAGCGGACGAACTCGCCGTCGTCCTACGGGCCCAAGGCCGCGAAGTCATCCGCGCCACAATTGAGGACTTCCTCAACCCTAGCTCGGTGCGTCACCCGTGGAGCGACTCGGCCGAAGGCTGGTATAACCACAACACCGACCTCGGCGCTCTCCGCCGAGTCCTGCTCGATCCGCTAGGTCTAGACGGCGATCGAAGAATCCAGCGGGCGGTCTACGACAAAGCTACCGACAGCGCGGTGTCTCTACCGGTCACCACGGCAGCCAACTACGCTGTGTTGCTCTTCGACGGCGTGTTCCTCATGCGTAAGGAGCTGTTCGACCGATGGGACCTGCGCATCCTCGTGTCCGCCACCTTCGAGAAGGCACTGGATCGCTCCCGCATCCGAGACCGGACCCCGCTCATGTCCGCAGACGAGGTCGAGCAACGCTATCGGCGCCGTTACATACCCTCTCAGCAGTTCTACTTCGAAACGGCCCGTCCCACCGAGCACGCCAACATCATCGTGTACAACGACGACCCCCGGCGGCCCGCATGGGAAGCGCGGGCCCGCTGAGGAAAGAGGCAGGGCAACGCTCGCAGCCACCTGCATGGTTGCATTGCTGGTTACAGCGGCCGGTCAAACCGAACAAAAACGCTCCCGGGACAGTGTCCCGGGAGCGTTCCCTGGTAGCGGGGGTAGGATTTGAACCTACGACCTCTGGGTTATGAGCCCAGCGAGCTACCGAACTGCTCCACCCCGCGGCGATGACTACACTCTATGAACTCCAGTCAACAGATGCAAATCGTTTCCGAGGTACCAACGGGGTCAGCGTTCCTCCTACCCAGGGATGGGCACGGATCGCAGCCGCCCACCCTTCCGCTATCGCACCGGCATGGCGATCCGAGGAACAGGCCCGAACACGCATTTGGTCACGTAACGTAGCATGCTCGAATACGCAATCGAGCTTGCTATAGCGTGCTCGAAAGCGCATTTGAGCCGGTACCGGCGGCCGTGGCTGGTCGCCCAAGCGGCGGCGACCCGGTCGCTTAAAGACTCCGACCGGTCATCAGGCGCCGCTGGAAGAGTTCAACGGGGCAGCCATCCACACCGAGTATGAGAAAGGCCACGTTCCGGCCGGCGGGCCCGTGAGGACGGCGGCGTCCGCGCGGGTTTGCAGCGAGACGACCTCGCGCGGCTGCACGCCGAGCGACGACAGGGACGACTGCGAAGCCCCCAGCACCACCGGCCGACGGCCGGTGCGCTCGATCGAGCTCACCACCTGTTCCACCGCCGCCGACTCGGCACCGCCCGAGCCCGGGCCGGACAAGACATTCGCGCCAGAGCCCCCGTTGGAGCGCACCACGACCGTCGCCGCGGGCTCATCGCACATCGAGCGCACCACGGGCGCGAAGTAGTCCGCCGTCTGCGCGTCGGCGAATACCACCGACGCGTTCGACCCGATAGCCGTGCACAGCGACTCAGCCGCGGCCAGTGAGCCCAGCCCGGTCCGCGACGGAGCCGCGCCGCGGAGCGTCACGTGCGAGTCGGGGGCCGCCCCCGCCGCGGTCGACCCCTTGACCACCGTCGGCGAGAACGACGACCAGAACGCGGGCACCAGCAGCGCCAGTACGCAGCACACCCCGACCACCCACGCCGTCACGCGCCGCGCCCCTAGTTCCTGGGCGCGTGCCTTCAGCTGGCAGCAGGCCCACAAGGCGATGAGGATCAGCCCCGGCAGCACCACCGGCACCAGCCGCCGCGCGGCCGAAGGCTGCCCCGGCACCACCGCCGGATCCCACAGCACCGTCACGATCGACCAGCCCAGGATCAGGTACGTCAGCCCCCACAGCCGCGCCGAGGCGGCCGACGACCGCCAGGCGAAGGCGCCGCGCACCATCCGCCGCCCCAGCAGCGCGAAACCCGCGCAAGCCAGCAGCACGGCCGGCGCCCCGAGGTACCAGGTCACCCAGTAGAGACTGTCCTCGTAGTACTGCCGGTGGCCGTTCACCTGCAGTCCCGCCAGTCGCTGCAGCGAGGCCACGTAGCGCACCATGAAGGGGTCGGAGAAGCCCGTCGTCGTCTGGACGTACGGCCGCACGGCGAACCCGATCAGCACCAGCACGGGCACGATGACGGCCACGAACTGGGTCACCATGTATAGCGAGGGCAGCTTCCACTTCCACTTGCGAATCTCGGGCACGCGGAAGCGAATGCGGAACAGGAAAACAGCCCTGGCCCGCGCGCGGACCGACGGCAGTCCCAGGGGCGCGACCAGCGCCGTCAGCACCCCGAATCCGGCCGCGCACAACCCGAACAGATGCAATTCCGACGACAGCGACGACAGGTACGGCCGCTCCAGCATCAGCCCGGTGAATAGCCCGCAGGCCGCGCCGAGGAACAGCCCGATCGCCAGCGGTCCCGCCTGCGGCCGGCGCCCGATGAACATCAGCGCCAGCACCGGGAACGCGGGCAGCAGGTAACCCAGCGACCCGATCCAAACGAGTACCGTGAGCCCGAGCGCGAAGCCGCCTACCCCGGCGAGCAACATCGCCGCCACCGGCACGGCCGAACCATCGGGCAGGGAGCCGACACCATGCCGCCGCCGCGTCACGACCATCGCGTCGATGATCATGCACAGCCCGCCAAACAGCAGTACCTGCACCAGAGGCTCGGTCAGCGTCGTGCGCCCCGTGTACTCCTCGGGCAGCGTCAGCGCGAGCACGAGGGCGGCCGGCGGAGCCCACCGGGGCCCGATCAGGCGGCCCGCGACGCCGGCGAACGACAGGATTGCGCAGCCGCCGATCACCGGCGCGATGAGCAGCGCCCCGGGGATGCCGGAGAGCCACACGCCGCCCGCCAGGACAAGGGGAAGACCGGGCATGAACGCGGGCGTGAGGTTGGCACCGTTAAGGAAGAACCCATACGAGGCGAAGCTGACCGGCGCGGACGAGCCGAAGGCCGATGCGGACTGAGGTATCGCCACCGTTCCGTGGTGCGCGATCCAGTACGCGTACTGCAGGTAGAGCCCGGGGTCGCCGGTGGCGAGGACGTTCTGCGAATGCCGCAGCGCTGACCAAACGGCGAAACCGATAGCGATCACGGCGGTGGCTATTACGGCATCGGCCGGCACGTCCGGCCGCCGCGACGCGGGCGTGGACGGGGCGAAGTCAGCATCGGCTGAGCCCGGACGGAAGCGGGGCCAGCTCACCGGCAGGTGCCGCATCGTGAAGTAGCACAATGCCGCGGCGAGCGGGATGAACATGATCACCATCGGCAGCGGGGTGAGCCGCCCGGCCAGCAGCATGGCGAAACCGGGCACGAGCCACGCGATGGCGACTAGTGCGGGGAACAGGGTCATCGCTGCGAATGCCCATCCCGGCAGCCACCACCAGTGCCGGTACCGCCGCCGCATGGTCCGCGCCGCGGAAGCCATCGGCCGTCGGACGGCGAGCGCGGCACTCGCGACCGGCGACATCACTATGGTCGCCGCCCGCGAAGTTCCATCGCTTTCCGGAACGGCCCGCTCCGACTCGATGACGTCGGTCGTGTCGTTCGCCTGCTGTGGCCCTCGCCGTGATAGCCGCACGGAAATACTGTAGACGGCGAACCTAAGCGCGGGTTCCACATAGGGGACACTCGGGCACAATAACGCTCGTGGAGCTCTTCACAGACTGGCATACCTGGCCACAGAGCGAGCCTGAGCTGCGGAAACTCGTGCCGCCCGCTACCGCCGACGAAGTCAGCCGCGCGGTGTCCCTCGCGGTCCGGCATCACGGTGACCAGCGGCGCCCGACCGGTGAACCGTACCTGGAGCACCTGCTCGAGGCGCTGGAGGTCCTGGCCCGGGGCGCGAGAGTCACGGATCAGGCGGTACTCGTCGCGGCCGTGCTGCATGACGTCGTGGAGGATACGGCGTGCGACGTCGAGGACGTCCGGGCGGAATTCGGGGACGAAGTGGCCTCGCTCGTCAGCTGGGTGACGATTCCGCCCGTCGGCCCCGGTCAGGACAAGAAGGCGGTCAAGGAGGCCTATCTGGCCAGGTTGACGGCCGCGCCGGGCAAGGCGGTCCTAGTCAAGCTCGCGGACCGCGTGAGCAACGTGCAGACCGTGCGCAGGCTCAGCCCTGGCAAGCAGCGGGAGTATTACGCCCAGACGGTGAAGTACATAATGCCGCTGGCGGCGTCACGGGACTGGTTCGCGGACTGGTACGCAAGCTGGGCAGAGGCTCACCGCGACCTAGCGTGACGTCCAGTTCGTCCCGCCGCTGGACGGTCCCAGACATACGGCGGAACCCATGCGGTGAGATCCTACATGGCCGAAAATCTTTGCTAACGTGCCGTTCCCGCTGGTTCTGCCCCTGCCGCCGGCACCGCCGTGGTGGCCGATACCGCCGCCCAGCCGGTGAGCGCGTCCCGGAACAGCAGTAGCCACATGTAGACCGCGAACACCGGGTACGCGTAGGGCAGGATGCCCGCGGCGGCGGCGATCCCGGCCACGATCATCCGGCCTTCCCAGCCGAGACCGCGCCAGTCAGCGCCGGGAAGAACCGGTGGCCGGCCGGTCCTGCGGATGAACCAGTCCGGCGACACCTGATCGCGGGCCCGGTAGGCGAGGTCGAAGTGGCGTATCGCCACCGCCGCGAGCAGGGCGAAGGTCACGGGGGCGGGTACCCGGCCCGCGAATCCGAGAGCCGCCAGGAAGACGTACTCCCCCGTCTGGATGAGCGGCGGGACAAGCCAGTCGCGGGCCCGGTCATGCGGATGCCAGCAGCCGAGCGCGGCGAGCAGCATCGCCTCCGCGGGCGTGAACACGAGGATCCCCGGCAGGTTCCCCAGGCCAAGCCACGTGAGCACCCCGGTCACGAGCAGCCCGACAATGAGCGGCGGAACCGGCGGGAGCCTGCCGCCCACGAAGCTGCCGATCCAGACCGACAGCGGTCCGTCACCGCGGTACCCGATGACGCCGCTGTTGCGCCCGACGACGCCGATCCGCACGAGGAGGGCGAGGACGCCGAGCAGGAGGACGAGCGCGAACGCGGTGCGCGCGCCCGCCAGCATGACGACCAGGCAGAGCAGGACGAGCCGGATGCCGGAAGGCGGCGACGGCGCGAGGATCTTCCGTGCCGCCTCCGGTCCTTCGAGCACCGTGGTCCGGACCTTCGCGGCGGTCACGCAGATGTTGGCCATCTCCCGCACGGCGAGCAGGATCGCCGCGGTGACGGCCAGCCGCCAGACCCCGTTGGCTCCCGCACCGCCAAGCGTCGCGAGAAAGCTGTCCTTGAGCTGATTCCCCACCGGCCCGGTCAGGCCGGTGCCCGCGTTGGCACTCACGCCGCCCGCGATGCCGGCGTACACGGCGAGTTCGGCGAGCAGCGCGCAGGCGCCCTGTGCCCAGTCCGCGGTCGCCGTCATCCGGTTCGCGCCGTACCAGCGCGCGGCGCGGCCGGAGACGAACGAGGCGACCAGCGCCACGAACGCGGTCGCCTCCGCCCGGAAGGAGATACCGGTGAGCCAGGCCGCGGCGATCACGGCGAAGCTGAGCGAGAACCCGGACAGTGCGACGGGGGTAAGGCCGCGCTGGGCCGCCCAGGTCGCGACGTCCCGTGCCACGGCGCCGACGATCGAGGTATCGCGCGCCACGCCCTGCTCGTGGGCGTCTGGGCCCTCCTGGGCGTCCGGACCACCCGCGACCCCCCACTCCGTTATGCCCGGGGTCGTATGGCTGGTCATTGGGGGCGTCCTCCTCGCACGCTTCACCCGCGCGCTTGCCCGCACGGCGGTGCCGTCACAGCCTCTCAATACCTCAGCGTAGTCAAATGCCCGGAAATAGTCGCGGAAAACTTCGTGTACCGGCGCGTGGCGTGTCGCCAAGTTTCGAGGCCCGCTACGAAACCGGGACAATCACCCCTGTTCGTCACTCGATCGCGTAGCTCCCACACTTTTCGGCAACGAGTAGAGTCCAACGATGTGACGGTGACACGGATGGTGGCCGTGGTGCTGGGCGGTGGCGTCGGCACCCGGTTCGGCGCGGGGATGCCCAAGCAGCTGCTGGCCCTAGACGGCAAGACGCTCGTGGAGCACTGCGTGGCCGCCTTCGGCGCCGCGCCCGGAATCGACGAGATCCTGCTGGTCATGCCGCCGGACTACCACGACGAGGTGGCGAAACTGGTGGGCGATCAGGTGAGCGCCATCATCGCCGGAGGCGTCACCCGCTCGGACTCGGTCCGGAACGCGCTCGCGCACATCTCCGCCCGCTACCAGGCGGAATCCACTGGCGTGCTGCTGCACGACGCGGCCCGCCCGCTGGTCACCCAGCGCGTCATCGCCGACTGCGTGACCGCGCTCGAGTCTTGCGAAGCGGGGGGCGTGGCCGTAACCACCGCGGACACGATCGTCGTGGCGACGGATGGCGTCATGTCGCACGTCCCGCCGCGGGAAACCCTGCTGCGCTGCCAGACACCGCAGTGCTTCCGGCTCTCGGTGATCAATCGCGCCCACGAACTCGCAGCCGCCGATCCGGCCTTCGTCCCGACCGATGACTGCGGCGTGGTCCTCCGCTACCTGCCCGACGTCCCCGTCCGCATCGTCCACGGCAGCGAACGCAACATCAAGGTCACATACCCCGGCGACCTGGCCATCGCCGAAGTCCTGCTCACGCGGGGGGACGAGAACTAGGCCTAAACGCGCATTCGCCCCGGGCGAACCGCCGAACAAGCGCTACGGGTGCATCGCCTGCTTGATGAGCGTGCGGCCGAAGTCCCACATCAGGCCCGTGCCCCGTCCCGCGTCCTCCAGCACGTCGGTCAGGCCGCCGAGGAAGAGCCGGACCTCGGCGTCGCCGATGTTCAGCGGCGGGATGAGCTTGATGACCTCCATGTTGTCACCGCTCACCTGAGTCAGGATCCGGTGCCGCTGGAACAGGCCCACGACCACCATCTGCGCGAACAGGCCGACACGCGCCTTCTGCAGCATGCTCCAGCCAGCGCGCGCCCGTATCCCGGACGGACGGCCGAACTCGATGCCGATCATCAGCCCCCGGCCGCGGACGTCCGCGATCAGCTCGTACTTCGCCGCGAGCTCCTCGAGGCCGGTCTTCAGCGCCGCCCCGACCCGCGCCGCGTTCTCCACCAATCCCTCGTCCTCGATCACCGACAGCGACGCCAGGCCGGCCGCCATCGCCAGCGGCCCCGCCTTGAACGTGGTCGAGTGAGTCATGACCTTGTCCATGCCGGAGTACACGGATGAGTAGATCTTGTCCGTCGTCAGCATGGCGCCCACCGGGACATATCCGCCAGACAGCGCCTTGGCCACGGTGATGATGTCCGGCACCAGGCCGGCTTCGTGCTGGTAGGCGAAGAAGTCCCCGGTACGCCCGAACCCACTCTGCACCTCGTCGCAGATCAGCAGCGCCCCGTGCTTGTGCAGCAGTTCGGCGGCCGCCGACAGGAATCCCGGCGCGGGCGCCATGACGCCGTGCCCCTGCACCGCCTCGATGATCATCGCGGCCACGTCACCGCGCTTCAACTCCGCCTCAAGCGCCTCAAGCGAGCCGAGCGGCACCTGCGCGTCGGGCAGCAGTGGCCCGAACCCGCGCTTGAACTCCTCCGCGCCGTTCACCGACAGCGACCCGGTGGTCAGCCCGTGGAACGCGTGGTGGGCGTACACGATGCGCCCCTTGCCGGTGGAGTGCCGCGCGAACTTCAGCGCCGACTCGACGGCCTCAGTGCCGCTATTGCAGAAGAACACCCGCTCCATGCCCGGCGCCTTTTCCACCAGGCGCTTGGCGAGCAGCCCGGAGATCGGCTGGCAGTCGAATTGCGTCCAGCCCGCGAAGTCGATGTCGAGCGCGTCCTGCAGGGCCTTGCGGATCACCGGGTGATTGCGTCCCGCCGCGAACACCCCGAACCCGGACAGGAAGTCCGCGTACGCGTTGCCGTCCGTGTCGTAGAGGTACGCGCCCTCGGCCCGCTCGTAGACCTTGTCGAAGCCGATGGTGTGCAGCATGCGGACCATCTGCGGGTTCATGTAGTTGGTGTGCAGCTCATACCCTTGCCCGCGGACAGCCCCGAGCTCGGCGTTCAGATCAAAGCCCATGCCACGGATGTTATCGCCGCCGCGCGAGTCGCCGAGGACTCGTCAGGAATCCGGCACCCCAGCACATGTGCATCGCCGCCAGGACCAACGGCACACGCACTCGCACCCCGGCCGGCACATCTCGCGCGAGGACGGCGGCTACCGCGGCTACCCCGCCCAGGTAGACGACCGGGATAACAAACCCGAAAGTCAGGTACTCAACGATCCCATGCGAGCCCCCGGCAATAGCTCCGACCCCTACCAGGCCGGCGACGATTCCCAGGGCATTCAGCGCGGCCGCGGCCGGTGCCGCCAGGTACCGGGGGTTGACCGTCTCCGGATAACGCCGCGCGACGACGCGCCGCCACCGCCCGTACCGGAAGTGCTGCCGGGCGAGCGCGGCCAGATTGGCGCGCGGCCGGTAGGTCACCCGCAGCTCCGGCGTGAACCAGATCAGCCCCCCGTTCGCGCGGATCCGGTAGTTGAGCTCCCAGTCCTCGGCGATGAGCATGCTCTCGTCATAGCCGCCGGCCTGCTCGATCGCCTCCCGGCGGTACACCCCGAGGTACACGGTGTCAGCCGGGCCGGGTTCGCCGCCGGTGTGGTTGGCCGCCGCGCCCACGCCGGTCGGCGAGGTCATGCACCAGGCCACCGCCTGCTGGAACGGGGTGGTGCCCTCGGCCGCCATAACGCCGCCGACATCGGCGGCGCCGGTCTCCTGGAGGGTACGCACCGCGGTGCGCAGGTAGCCGTCGGGGAGCATGGCGTGCCCGTCGATCCGGGTAATTACCCCGTGCCGGGCCGCCCTGATGGCGGCGTTCATCGCGGAGGCGATCTGGCCGGAAGGGTTCGCTACGACGATCACGCGCGGGTCGGCCGCCGCCAGTCCGCGGGCGATCTCCTCCGTGCGGTCCTTAGACGGCCCGACGGCGAGCACGAGCTCGAAGCCGTCCGGATAGTCCTGCCGCAGGACACGGGCGACGGAGTCGGCGAGATGCTTCTCCTCGTTCCGGACCGGCATGACCACGGACACAGCGGGAAGGGTGCCCGCGTCAGCCACCACTGCCCGATCGGACGAAAGGTTTTGGTCCGTCACGCCTAGAAGTTTATGGGGATGACGACTGCGCGGGCGTGCCCGACGGCGAATCGGGCGCGCCCGCGCAGATCGTGTCAGATACTCACGTCCTCCAGCAGATCGGTGACGAGGGCGGCGATCTCGCTGCGCTCGGACCGCGTGAGGGTGACATGGGCGAACAGGGGGTGGCCCTTGAGCTTCTCGATCACCGCGATCACGCCGTCATGGCGGCCGACCCGCAAGTTGTCGCGCTGTGCGATGTCATGCGTGAGCACGACCCGGGAGCCGGTGCCGATCCGGGAGAGCACGGTGAGGAGGACCCCGCGTTCGAGGGACTGTGCCTCATCGACGATGACGAAGGCGTCGTGCAGGCTGCGCCCGCGGATGTGCGTGAGGGGAAGGACCTCGATCATGTCGCGGGCGATGATCTCGTCGATCACGTCCTGCGTCGTGATCGCGGACAGCGTGTCGTAGACCGCCTGCGCCCACGGATTCATCTTGTCCGCCTCGGAGCCGGGCAAGTAGCCGAGATCCTGGCCCCCGACCGCGTACAGCGGGCGGAACACGAGGACTTTGCGGTGCTGGCGGCGCTCCATGACCGCTTCGAGGCCCGCGCACAGCGCGAGCGCGCTCTTGCCCGTCCCGGCGCGGCCGCCCATGCTGACGATGCCGACCTCGGGGTCGAGCAGCAGGTCAAGGGCGATCCGCTGCTCCGCGCTGCGGCCGTGCAGGCCGAACGCCTCCCGGTCGCCCCGCACGAGCTGGACCTGCTTGTCTGGCCGCACCCGGGCGAGCGCGCTGGCCGTGCCCGTATGCAGCACCAGCCCGGTGTGGCACGGAAGCTCACGTGCGGCTTCGAGGTCGAGCACTCCGTTCTCGTAGAGCAGTTCCACGTCAGTGCTGGTGACGTCGAGCTCTGCCATGCCTGTCCAGCCCGAGTCGACCGGAAGTTCGGCCCGGTATTCCTGAGCTTCGAGCCCGATCGACGCCGCCTTGATGCGAAGCGGGAGGTCCTTGCTCACAAGGACGACGTCGTGTCCCTCGTCGGCGAGATTCTTCGCCACCGCCAGGATGCGCGTGTCATTGTCTCCGAGGCGGAAACCCGCGGGGAGGACCTGCGCGTCAATGTGGTTCAGCTCCACACGGGCGGTGCCCCCGAAATCTCCGACGGGCAGTTCAACGTCCAGGCGCCCGTGCCTGATCCGGAGATCATCCAGGTACCTTAGGGCCTGCCGGGCGAAATACCCCAGCTCAGGATGGTGACGCTTTGCCTCCAGCTCGGTGACGACGACGACCGGGACGACCACGTGATGCTCATCGAATCTCGTGAACGCGGACGGGTCGGCGAGCAAGACGCTCGTGTCGAGGACGTAGGTACGGCGGTGCACAGAGTGGGCCACGCATACTCCCCTGGGCGCCTGGTATTGCCGGCGCTGTGAACAGGACACGCATCCGTCCCCGGCCCTTGCCCGGAGACAAACGTGTCGGACGGACCGGGGCTACCCTGCAGCGAGGGCCGCGCCGGCCCTCTCGCCGCTCGGATCGACGTCAGGGGGCCTCCCGCGGAAGACGGCGTGGGGGGCCATCTTCCACTTACGCAGTACCCATGATCAGCGTTTTTACGCCCCGAACCGACGATTACGTTCTGAGTAAGAACGCAGGGCCCGCAGGAAGTCCACCTTGCGGAAGGCGGGCCAGTAAGCGTCGCAGAAGTGGAACTCCGAATGCGTGCTCTGCCATAGCAGGAACCCGCCCAGGCGCTGTTCCCCGCTGGTGCGGATTACCAGGTCGGGATCCGGCTGGCCCGCCGTGTAGAGGTGCTCGGCGATGTCCTCCACGCTAAGCGACTCGGCCATTTCGTCGATCGTGATGCCCCGGCTGGACTGCTCGAACAGGAGCGAGCGGACGGCGTCGGCGATCTCCTGGCGCCCGCCATAGCCGACGGCGACGTTGACGACAAGGCCAGGGTTGTCATGGGTTGCCTCGGCCGCGTGCTTGAGAACGCGCGCGGTCGTGTCCGGCAGCAGGTCGAGTGCGCCCATCGGCCGCACGTGCCAGCCTTCTTCGACAAGACCGGTGACGGTGTCCTCGATGATCGGAAGCAGCTTTTCCAGTTCTTCCTTAGGCCGGTTCAGGTTGTCGGTCGAGAGCAACCAGAGAGTAACGACCTCGACGCGCGTTTCCCGGCACCACTGGAGCAGTTCGAATATCTTGTCCGCGCCCTTACGGTGGCCCTTGCTGACGTCGGTGTGCCCGGCTTCTTTCGCCCAGCGGCGGTTGCCGTCGCACATAACGCCGACGTGCCTGGGTATGGGTTTGGTGGCCAGCGAAGCTTCGAGCCTGCGCTCGTACAGCCGGTAAGCCAGGTCTGCGAATCTCATGAACCGACCTTCCTCGCCACGGCACGCCTGAAACCGCAGGGTGTGATTGCGCCGCGCTGACCAGCGCACTTATTATCCCTAGTCACGTTATCCGACCGGGACAACACCTGACGGCCTCTTGATACGCGTCCGATACGCGTCCGTTACGCGAGGTTAGGTTACTCGGGAACTCGTTAGCCACGCTTACGTTGTGTCGGAAGTTACCCTTTCGTTCACCCGGCGTCGCGTTTACGCGATGCTGGGTCCCTGCGCCCTGACCTCCTCCACGCGCAGCAGCGCGCCGCGCAGTTCCGTGAGCCACGCGTCCGCGTGCTCGCCGGTCAGCCGGACGCACCAGGCAAGCGCGTCGCTGCGACTGCGCGCCACCCCCGCGTCGACCAGCGTGTCGAGGACGCGCCGCTCCGACTGCCGCAGCCGGGTCATCACCGGGACCGACAGCGTGGTGAACATCTCACTAATGTCGCCGCAGCGTACGCCCCATGCGACCTTCCGCCCGAACCGCCGCTCGGCCTCCCGCGCGATCTCGATCCGCCGCGACCGCGTGTCCTCGCGGAAGCGCTTGATCCTGCCCTCGGCTGCCGCGATGGCCTCGCTACCGCTGCCCGCACCGCCAGAAGCCTTATCGTCCGCCGCTTCTGCGCCGGCCGCCCCCGCGCTCGTCACCTCGGGCGCGGACAGCGTCCCGACGACGGTGATCTCCTCCCGGTCGACGATTACCTCGGCCGGCGCGGTGAACCATTCGTCCGGCAGTCGCCCGGTGAACCACCCGCGCACCTGTTCCGTGAAGCTGCCCTGCGCTTTCGATCCGGTCGCGTCGGCCGACTCAGTGCTGCTGTCGTTCCTCTCGTCGCTCATAGCCCTCCCCATTCACTCGCCCTTGATTCGATGATTACATAATTACACTGCAAACGCGCACGGTCAACGCCTGGATGGACGCGCGTTGCACGCATGTAGCACGCACGTGGCACGGACACCCGTTTGGCTCGCTGGCGTAACTGGTCCAATAGGTTTGGCTCGTTGGCGCCAACGAGCCAAACGACCAGCAGGTGCCGCGGGGCTAACGAGGCGGGAGAGCCCCCTGGGACTTGTCACACACAGGCGGCCCGGTCGCTGAGCACAGGCCGCGGTTTAGGTCGCCGACGGGCCCAAGAGAACGGGGACAGGCCCCGCAGAAGCCCGGTTAGGCGAGTTCGGCGGCTACGGCGGCGGCTTGGGCCGGGTCGACCCGGACCGCGCCGGCGAATTCGGAGCCGAAGTCCGCCGGCACGACCTGGACGTCCTCGCCCGGTTCGGGCGCCTGGAGCATCCACCCGTTGCCGATGTAGATCGCGACGTGCGAGATGTACGTCGGGTCGGTCGGGTCCGTGTGGTAGAAGAGCAGGTCACCGGGCCGCAGCTGGCTCACGGGAACCGAGGGGCCGGCGAGCGCCTGGTCCGCGGCTACCCGGGGCATCACGATCCCGGCCTGCCGGAAGGACCACTGCACCAGCCCCGAGCAGTCGAACACGCCCGGCCCGTCGCCGCCCCACACGTAGGGGTCGCCGACCCGGCTCTCCGCCGCCTTGAGGAACTCGTTCAGCTGCGCCGCCGGGACCGCCGCCGCATTCGACGATCCGGCTCCCGCCGCCCCGGAGGACCCGGTGATCGTGGTGCCCGATCCGCCGGTGTGCTGCACGCTGACCAGTTGCTCGACGCTGGCGCCGTGCGGGATCATCCGGCCGACGGCGGCCGCCACCGACGTGAAGTCACTGGCGGTGGTGGAGACGACGATCGCGTTTTCCGCCGGGGCACCCAGCGAATGCGCCACCGAGTCGGACACGACGGCGTTCACGCCGCCGATCCCGAGCGTGCCGAAGGCGACGACCTTGAGCTTTTCCGTCGTGCGTCCCGCCACGCTGACCGACCCGCCGAGCGGGAGTTTGTCGAGCTTGCCCATCGTGTACGAGACCGCGATCCCGCCGCCGGCCACCCCATCCCACAGGGCGTTCGACTTCGCGGTCGGACCGGCCGCGTAAGAACGGAAGACCGATGGGTCCACGCCGAGCACCGCGGTGTACGACCCGTTGATCTTCATCCGCACCGCCTCGATCCGGTCCGCAGCGACGACGCCGGACAATTTGGATATCGAGGTGCGCAGCGATTCCGGCAGCGTGGTCGGGGAGACGATGAGGAGGTCCGCCTGCAGCGTGTGCCGAAGTGGTGCGACCGATGGTTGTTTCGTCGACGACGTGGCAGCGGGGACGCTCATGGCCGCGTTGCTCAGCAGCGAGCCGGGCAGCACGTCACCGGTTGACGGCTGGACCCTGGGCAAGTCGAACAGGGAATGCGCGCCGCTCGCCGACACGCCGCCCAGCGTGCCGGCCGGACCACCGCTCTCGACGGCCGTGAGGACGCCAGCGAGCGTACCCGCGGCCGCGAACGCGGCGACACCCGCGGGCAGCCAGTGACGGAAACCGGCACGCGTAATGGGCCGTGACTTGATCGCCCGCGCGATGCGCCGGCCGCCTTCGGTCAGGTGCACACATCCCACCATGCCGCAAAAAACGGTCATTCGTCTAGCGGGCGCGTATTTCTTCCCGGGTCGGTCACGCCCCGTTTACCGGAAAACGACAATTATCAACCCCTAAGTGCGGCACGCAGATCGGCGGGCGTGGTGACCGGGGCCAGGCACGTGAAGCCCCGGCACACGTAGGCGGCCGGTCCGCCCCGGACCAGCCCGCGCCCGGCGAGCAGCGGGATTTCCTCGTCGTCCCCGTCACCGAGCGAACTGTCACCGGGCAGGCCGGAGCCAGTAGAGCCGGTGCCGATCGCGAATACCGCGCCGGGCGGTGCCTGGTGCATGGCGGTGCCGAGGAGGTCACGGGTACGCGTGTCGTCGAGGGGTCCGACGATGGCGATCTCGACCGGGCCGGACAGCAGCGCCTCGGCGACCGCGAGTCCCGTCCCCGCCGGGCGCGGATACCGGGACGCGATCGCGGGCACCACGCCGAGCGCGGCCACCGCCGCCTCGCGGTGCCGCGACGAACCGTAGAGAGCGGCGTAACTGAGCAGGGCGTCGGCGGCCGCGAAGGTGCCGGACGGCGTGGCGTTGTCCATCGGGTCGGCGGGCCGGAAGAGCAGGCGCTCCCCGTCTGACGCCGTGTCGAAGAAACCGCCGTGGCCGTCGCCGAACTCCGACAGGACCGTCTCGAGCAGTTCCCCCGCCACGGCGGCCCACCGCCCCGTGCCGGTCGCCCCGGACAAGGCCAGCAGCCCCGACGCGACGCACGCGTAATCCTCCAGCAGCCCGGCGCTCGTCCCCGCGACACCGTCCCTCGACGTCCGGGTCAGCCTCCGGTTATCCAGCAGGTGCACGGATTCCAGCAGTTCGGCGGCGTGCTCCGCGGCGGCGACGAAGTCGGGACGGTCGAACAGCAGCCCCGCCTCGGCGAGCACGGCTATCGCCATGCCGTTCCACGCCGCGACCACCTTGTCGTCGCGGGCTGGCCGCGGCCGGCCGTCGCGGTCGGCGAACAGCAGGCCGCGTATCCGGTCCAGTCGTTCCAGTCCGGCCTGGTCGGCGGGGTCAGAACGCCGTTGCAGGACAGACGTGCCATGCTCAAACGTCCCCGATTGCGTGACGCCGAGCGCTTCCGCCGCCCAGGCCCCGTCTTCGGCGCCGAGCACGTCGCGCAGCTGAGCGGGAGTCCACACGTAGTACGCGCCCTCGCCGCCCTCGCTGTCGGCGTCGAGCGAGGCCGCGAAGCCCCCTTCGGGGGTCAGCAGTTCGCGGAGCATGAACTCGCAGGTCTCTTCGGCCACGCGCCTGCACAGCGAGGCCTGGCTCGCCGCCGGGGGCTGAAGGTCGGTCGTCCCGCCCACGCCGGGCGCCCCGCGGCCCGCGAGCCGCCACCAGTGGGCGTAGGCACGGGCCAGCAGCGCGTTGTCGTACAGCATCTTCTCGAAGTGCGGCACCGTCCACGTGGCGTCGACGCTGTACCGGGCGAAGCCGCCGCCGATCTGGTCGTACATGCCGCCGCGCGCCATCGCCTCGAACGTTCCCGCGGCCATCCGCGACGCCTCCGGCGATCCGGTGCGGGACACGTGCCGGAGCAGAAACTCCAGGAGCATCGCGGGCGGGAACTTCGGGGCGTCGCCGAAGCCGCCGAGGACGGGATCGAAGTCCCGGTCGAGCGCGTCCACCGCACCGGCGGTCACCACGTCCCACGCCGCGCCCTCCGGGCCGCCGGCCCCCACGTAGGAGGCCGCGTGCTCCGCCAGCGCCGCCGCCGTTCGCTGAGCCGAGTCAAGGACGTCGCCGCGCTCTTGCCCCCATGCCCGTGCGACCGCCTGCACCAGCGCGGTGAACTGCTGGCGCGGGAAGTACGTGCCGCAGTAGAAGGGCTCGCCGTCGGGGGTCATGAAGACCGTCATCGGCCAGCCGCCCTGGCCGGTCATCGCCTGGGTGGCCGTCATGTAGACGGCGTCGATGTCGGGGCGTTCCTCGCGGTCCACCTTGATGGCCACAACGTTGTCGTTGACGATCGCCGCGGTCGCCGGGTCCTCGAACGACTCGTGCGCCATCACGTGACACCAGTGGCACGCGGCGTATCCGACCGACAGCATCACCGGCACGTCCCGGCGCCGGGCCTCCGCGAACGCCTCCGCCGACCACGGCCACCAGTCGACGGGGTTGTCCGCGTGCTGCAGCAGGTAAGGACTCGTCGCGCGGTTCAGCCGGTTCGCCATGAAACCAATCATTACCCTCAACGTCCACGGTGACTCCCCCGGGTCCGCCGCCCGTGGCCGCCGGGGGCTACGGCTACCGGGCGAGCGCGCCCGCGGTCCGTGCCTGCCCCGGCAGCCACGCGCGCGCGGCCAGGCCGATCAGGTAGAAGATGGCGCCGCCGATGCCCACGAAGAAGCCGAGCGGCCAGTTCGTCCGGTAGAACAGCGCGATCGACAGCCACGTGATGGCGAGCGCGATCACGACGGACAGCGCCAGGGCGACGCCGGGGCGGGCGGTGACGGACCGGGCGGCGGCGGCCGGCCCGATCATCAGGCTGAACATGAGCAGCGCGCCGACCACGGGCACGGACATCGACGTGGCCAGCCCCATGACGATGAGGAAGTACAACTCGGTTCCGCGCGTGGAGACGCCGCGGGCGTCCGCGACCTCGGGCATCGCCGACGTGAGCATGAGCGGGCGGAACGCGACGCCGATCGCCGCGACGGACAGAATGCCCAGGCCCGCGATCGGGAGCACCTCGTTGCTGCTGACCCCGAGGATCTGGCCGAACAGCAGCGCGTAGGTCTCCTGCGCGTACTCGGTGCTGATGCTGACGAACAGCGCGCCGAGGCCGAGCATCAGCACGAGCGCGAGCGCGGTCACCACGTCGTGACGGGCCTTGCGGCCGAGCGCGCCGATGCCGAGCGCGCCGCCGAGGGCCATGACCAGGAGACCCCAGATGACGTTGATGCCGAGCAGGCTGGCGCCGGCGGCGCCGGCGAAGGCGCCGTTGGGAATGGCGTGGGCGGCGAACGTGTCGCCGCGCAGCACGGCGAAGAAACCCACCATGCCCGCCACGACCGCGACGATGGAGGCCGCGATCCAGGTATTCGCCATCAGGCCGGTGAACATTCGGGGCCTTCCTCGTGCGGGGAGCGGACGGCGGCGCGGCGGGGCTTGCGCGCGTACGTGAGCAGGTAGGCGAGCAGGACGAGCGCCACGACGAAGAAGCTCACCGGCCAGCCGTGCCCGAACGGCGGCCAGTCGTAGGAGTCGTACGCGAGCAGCACCCCGATCCACGTCGTGGCGAGCCCGATGGCGGCGGCGGTGATCATCGCCTTCACGGGGCTCTTGACGAGGCGCAGGGCGGTGGCGGCCGGCCCGATCAGCAGCGCCGTGGACAAGATCGCGCCGATCGCGACGGCCGACAGCGACACGTCGATCGCGAGCGTAATCAGGTAGGCGATCCCGACAAGGCGGACGTTGACGTTCCGCGCCCGCGCGATGTCCGGGGACAGGGCGCTCAGCAGCAGCATCCGGGCGAGCAGGGCGGTCGTGACGAGGGCGACCGCGCCGGCACCGACGATCGCCGGCACCGTGTCCGGGCTGATCACGAAGATCGAGCCGAACAGGATCGTGAAGGATGCACCTGTGGTCGATGTCTGCAGCGTGCCGAGGTAGAGGAACAGGGCGGCCAGGCCGAGCCCGCCGCCGAGCACCACGCCGGTGGCGACGTCGCGGCCCCGCCTGCGCTGGACGCCGATGCCCTCCATGAGCAGCGCCGCGACGCCGCCGATGACCAGGAACCCCCAGAACTGGTCGATCCCGACGAGGAACGCGCCCGCGCCGCCCGTCGTGGCGACGTCGGCCAGGGAGTGGCCGGCGAAGGACTGGCCGCGGATCACGGTGAACACGCCGATGACGCCGGAGGTGATCGCGACGACCGCGCCGATCAGGAGCGCGGTCCGGTCGGGCTCGCTGGCGAGGAAGCCGGGTTCGATGAGGAAGTGCATCAGCTCGCCACCACCACGACCCGGTCGTGGACGTGCAGTACGTCGACGTGATGGCCGTACAGGCGGCTGAGCCCTTCGGAGGTGACGACCTCGTCCGTGGTACCGCTGGCGACCTTCCCGTTGGCGACGTAGATGATCCGGTCCATGAAGCCAAGGAGCGGGTTCATGTCGTGCGCGGACAGCAGCACCGCGATGTCCTGCTCGCGGGCGAGCTTGCCAAGCAGGGTGACGATCTCCTGCTCGCTGCGGAGGTCGAGGTTGGCCAGGGGCTCGTCGAGCAGCAGCAGGCGCGGCCGGCTGATCAGCGCGTGGGCGATCATCACCCGCTGCTGCTCGCCGCCGGACAGCTCGCCGACTCGCGCGTTCGCGTACCCCGACGCGCCGACGTCGGCGAGGGCCGAGTCGACGAACTCGCGGCGCTGCCTGCTCGGGAGCGCGAAGCCGAGCCGGTGGCCGTCCAGGCCGAGTGACACGACGTCGCGGGCACGCAGCGGCACGTCCTGATCGATGTTCAGCTTCTGCGGCACGTAGCCGATGCTCGTCTTGTGGATCTTCTGGCGCGGCTCACCGCCGATCAGCACCTGGCCGCTCGCGGGCGGCTGGAGGCCGAGGATGACGCGGAGCAGGGTGGTCTTGCCCGCGCCGTTCGGCCCGATGACGCCGACGAACTCGCCGGAGCGGACGGCGAAGCCGACGTCGCCGAATATCTCGCGGCCGCCGAGACGGACGCTGATCCCGTCTAGCTCAAGCAACTCGGTCTGGGTTTTCACAGGTGCTCCGCGGAGGTGTGGTTGACGACGGCGCGCCGCAGGGCTGATGTCTCGGCGAGCATCCAGGACTGGTAGTCGTAGCCGGGTTCGGGCATCGTCTCGTAGACGCCGACGACCGGGATGTGGCGGGAATCGGCCAGCGCGATCAGCGAGTCGGTCAGGGGATCCGTCACCTGCTCGTTGTAGACGAAGACGCTGACCTCGCGATCGGCGAGCAGTGCCCGTTCAGTCGCCACATCCTGCGGCGACGGGTCCACGCCGTTCATGATGTCGGCCTGGAACGACCAGGGCGTCACGTTGTCCGCCCCGGCCGCCTGGAGAAGGTAGTCGGCGACCGGCTCGGTGCAGGCGATCTTGACGTTCTTATGGCTCTTGGCGAACGAGGCGAGCGCGCCGTTCCACGCGCCGAGCGAGCCGACGAACTTGTCGGCGTTGTCCGCGAAATAGGCGGCGTGCGCGGGCTCGATGCGCGACAGGTCGGCGGCGATCGCCCGCGCGACCGCCGGCATGGTGCCGGGGTCGTACCACAGGTGCGGGTTCGGCGTGCTATCCGGCAGCCGCAGCAGCTGCTGCACGTCGATGACGACGCGGTTCGCGCTCGGCGTGGCTGACTCGATGCTGTTCATGAAGGAGTCGTAGCCCAGGCCGTTCTGCACCACGAGGCGTGCCTGGCCGACCTGCCGCGCCACGGCGGGAGACGCCTCAAACGTGTGCGGGTCGGTGTTGGGGTTGCTCATGAGCGCGCCCGCCCGCACATACTGGCCGCCGACCTGGGCGATCACGTTCGCGTACTGGTTTTCCGCCCCGATAGCCTGGATCACGGGGGTATTCTGCGCCGTGGTCTCCTGCCCTGAGGTGCCCGGCTGTCCAGCGGTGCCCCGCGCCGCCGGAACGGCCGGACTAGCCGCCGCGCCGGACCCGGTGCCGTCGCCGAAGGCCAGCACGGCCGTCGCTACCAGGGCGGCGGCGATCGCCAGCAGCATCGCTGCTACCGGCCGCGGGCGCGCGGTTGTACGGCTGATGGCTCCTCCTGGTATGACTGACCCCCGTTTTCGTGGTTAATGGTAATCGTTTCTATTATCAGTAAGCAAATGGTGCGTAGTCACCGGTACGGAGGTGCTGCTACCTTGCAAGATGTGACAGTGGAGCAGCCGCGCGGGACCAGGGTGCGCGGCACGAAGCAGGCCGAGGCGCTCGTCGGCGCGCTGGCCAGCCTCCCTGGCTTCTGCAGCGCCCAGGAGATCCACGCCGAGTTGCGCCGCCGGGGCGACCACGTCGGTCTCACCACCGTCTACCGCCACCTCCAGGTGCTCAGCGAGCAGGGGGCGATCGACACGATCCGCGACCCGTCCGGGGAGACGCTCTACCGGCAGTGCGGATCGACCAGTCATCACCACCACCTGACGTGCCGGGAGTGCGGCCGCAGCGTCGAGGTCGAGGGTCGGGTGGTGGAGCAGTGGGCGGCGAAGGTCGCCGCCGAGGCTGGCTTTACCTCGGTGGACCACACGGTCGAACTGTTCGGCCTCTGTCCCGACCACTCGGCCTAGCCCCTTGCTCAGGCGCTGAACCTACCGTCAGGATCGGGGCGTAGTGCTCGTGCGGCTCGCCAACGCGGGACGGCCGAGATAGGCGAGGACCCGGAAGCCCTGAACGGACGGCATGGCGAAGTAGCCGGGCGCCACGATGATGTAGGTGGCGTGCCGGTGCGGGGCCGGAAAGCACGAGGGGGGTGGATGGCGCCGCACCCCGCTAAGGGATGCGGCGGCCCATCCACCCCCCTCCGGGAGTGCCGATCCGGCGGTTACGCCGCCGCGGCGGCGGTCGCGCCGGACGTGGCCGGCTCGAGAGCCAGGGACAGGACCTCGCGGACGTCGCTCACCGGGTGCACCGACAGCTTCTCGAGGACCTCGGCCGGGACGTCGTCCAGGTCGGGCTCGTTCCGCTGCGGGATCAGCACCGTGGTGATCCCCGCGCGGTGGGCGGCGAGCAGCTTCTGCTTCACGCCGCCGATCGGCAGGACCCGGCCGGTCAGCGACACCTCGCCGGTCATCGCCACGTCGGACCGCACCGGCCGCCCGGACAGCAGCGACGCGAGCGCGGTCGTCATCGTGACACCGGCACTCGGGCCGTCCTTGGGCACCGCGCCGGCGGGCACGTGGACGTGGACGCCACGGTCCTTCAGATCGCCGACCGGAAGCTCGAGCTCGGCGCCGCGGGCCCGGAGGTAGGACAGCGCGATCTGCGCCGACTCCTTCATCACGTCGCCGAGCTGGCCGGTGAGCGTGACGCCGGTCGCGCCGGTCTCCGGGTCGGCCAGGGACGCCTCGATGAAGAGGACGTCGCCACCCGCGCCGGTAACCGCCAGGCCGGTGGCCACGCCCGGTACAGCGGTGCGCCGGTCGCCCGACGCCAGGCTGGTCTCCGGCGTGAACCGCGGACGGCCCAGGAACTCCTTCAGGCCATCGGCCGTCACCGTGACCGGGATCGTGCCGGGATCGAGGGCCTCCTTGGCCGCGACCTTGCGCAGCACGCGGGCGATCGCGCGCTCCAGCGACCGGACGCCCGCCTCGCGGGTGTACTCGCCGGCGATCAGGCGCAGCGCTTCCTCCTCGATGGTCACCTCGGCCGCCTCCAGTCCGCCCTTCGACAGCTGGCGCGGGAGCAGGTGATCACGGGCGATCGCGACCTTCTCGTCCTCGGTGTACCCGTCGAGAGTGACCAGCTCCATGCGGTCAAGCAGCGGACCGGGGATGCCGTCGAGCACGTTCGCCGTGGCGAGGAACACCACGTCGGACAGGTCCAGGTCGACCTCCAGGTAGTGGTCCCGGAAGGTGTGGTTCTGCGCCGGGTCGAGGACCTCGAGCAGCGCCGCCGCCGGGTCGCCCCGGAAGTCAGAGCCGATCTTGTCCACCTCGTCGAGCAGCACCACCGGGTTCATCGTGCCGGCCTCGCGGATCGCCCGCACGATGCGGCCCGCCATGGCGCCGACGTACGTACGCCGGTGACCGCGGATTTCCGCCTCGTCTCGCACGCCGCCGAGCGCGACCCGCACGAACTTGCGGCCCATGGCACGCGCGACGGACTCGCCAAGCGAGGTCTTGCCCACCCCAGGCGGGCCGACGAGCGCCAGCACCGCGCCGGAGCGACGGCCGCCGATTACGCCAAGGCCGCGGTCGTTGCGGCGCTTGCGGACGGCCAGGTACTCGATGATCCGGTCCTTCACGTCGTCCAGGCCGGTGTGGTCCTCGTCGAGGATCTGGCGGGCGCCCGCGATGTCGTAGGCGTCCTCGGTCCGCTCGTTCCACGGGATATCGAGGACAGTGTCGAGCCACGTCCTGATCCACCCGGTCTCGGGGGAAGCGTCGGAGGTCCGCTCGAGCTTGTCGACCTCCTTAAGCGCGGCCTCGCGCACCTTCTCCGGCAGGTCCGCGTTCTCTACGCGCTGCCGGTAATCGTCTTCCTCGGTGCCGTCACCGTCGCCGGACAGCTCCTTGAGCTCCTTGCGGATCGCCGCGAGCTGCTGGCGCAGCAGGAATTCCTTCTGCTGCTTCTCCATGCCCTCGGTGACGTCCTTGCGGATCGACTCCGCGACGTCCAGTTCGGCGAGGTGGTCGCGGGTCCACTTGATCGCCAGCTCCAGCCGCTTCGTCAGGTCAGCGGTCTCGAGCAACTGCAGCTTCTGCTCGGCGGTCAGGTAACTGGCATAGCCCGCGCGGTCCGCCATCATCGACGGGTCGTCGATCTGCTGGACACTGTCGATGACCTGCCACGCGCCGCGCTTCTGCAGCACGCCGACCACGAGGGCCTTGTACTCCTTGGCCAGTTCGTCGGCCTCCGGGCCCACGCTCGTCTCCTCGACGACGGTGCCCTCGACCCACAGCGCGGCACCCGGCCCGGTCGTGCCCGCACCGATGCGGACGCGGGCCACGCCGCGGATCACCGCGGCGGCCTCGCCGTCTGGCGTCCGTCCGACCTGCTCGATATATGCCAGCGTCCCGGTGCCCGCGAGGCCCCGGTCACCGATCCGCGGGACGACCAGGACACGGGCCTTGTCGTCCGAGCGGATTCCTGGGCCTCGTCCAAGACCCCTGTTCCTGGCGGCCTCAACGGCGCCGCGGACCTCGGTGTCCGAAAGCTCGATGGGGACCACCATGCCCGGCAGCACCACGTCGTCATCGAGCGGCAGTACCGGCAGCGTGAGCGCTTCGCTCATCAGCCCCTCCTAAGGTTGAGTCACTAGCACTCAAGAATGTGGAGCCGGATCTTATTTCCTTCCCGCTGTACGCCCACAGCGATCACCCGTGCCGAGCCGCCCCGCGACCACTCCGGGGAAGGAACCACTAGCCAGGTAACAGTGGGAGACACCACTGTCGTTTGGGATAATGACCTTGATTTTGACCGGAGGTGCACATGGTCGAGCGGATCACTCCGAGACAGTTTCACGCGTCGCCGGGTGTCGGGGACTGGCGGGTGCTGTACGAGGGCGCGCGCACGTACTTCGTGACGGGATCCTTCGCGAAGGGCGTCGAGTTCGTGCGCCGTATCGGCGAACTCGCCGACGCCGCGAATCACCATCCCAACGTCGACCTGCGCTACGGCGGGGTCGCCGTCACCATCAATACGCACGAGATTGGCGGCGACATCAGCGAGCGGGACGCATCGCTGGCCGCGCAGATCTCGGCCGCGGCACGCGAACTCGGCATCAAAGCCGACCCGTCCCGCGTGCAGACCGTCCAGATCGCGATCGACGCGCTGGTGATCCCCGAGGTGCTGCCGTTCTGGAAGGCGGTGCTCGGCTACGGCCAGCAAGGGGACGAGGACGCCGTCGACCCGTCCGGACGCGGGCCGAACGTGTGGTTCCAGCAGGCGGCACCGGACAAGCCGCGCCCGGACCACGGCCCCATTCACGTCGACGTGTCAGTGCCGCGTGATCAGGCCGAGGCACGGGTCGCCGCCGCCCTCGCGGCCGGCGGGCGGATCGTCACCGACCAGTTCGCGCCGAGCTGGTGGACGCTCGCCGACTCCGAGGGGAACCTGGTTGACCTCGCGCCATGGCGCGACGATGCCGAAGATTGAGCGGAACCGGCGTATCGTCCGTAATCCTTGACGTAGAGCGCGCCATGCGAAGGAGGCGGGACCGTGTTCGGAAGGCTGGCCCGGGGGGCGGCGTCGGCAGGGCTGGCAGCCGCACTATGCCTTGGGACAGTGTGCCTCGCCGCGTCTCCGGCGGTGGCCGGCGCCAAACCGACGACCAAGATGAGTTCCCACCACAGCGCCAAGAGCAAGAAGAAGGCCCCCGCGAAGCCCACCCCGCCGCCGCTGCGCCCGGGCCCCCTGCCTAATCCGGTGCAGGCCTGCCTGGACGAACACGGCACCTCGGTGCCGAGCGGGACCCCCTGGGCTCAGCAAACCCTGGACTACCAGAGCGTGTGGCCATTCACCGAGGGCAGCGGCGTCACCGTCGCGGTCATCGACAGCGGCGTGGACTCCAATCCCCAGTACAACGGCCGCGTCATCGTCGGCCCCACCTTTGCCGATGCCCAGGCCGGCCCGCGCAACGGGGACTGCGTCGGCCACGGGACAGCGGTGGCCGGAATCATCGCCGCGGCCCCGATGGCAGGCGTCCCGTTCACGGGCGTGGCGCCCGAGGCGACCATCCTGTCCATCAAGGTCACCAACACCGAGGGCGGCATCCCGGTCGGCAACGTGACCCAGGCGATCCTGGACGCGGTGCAGGACGGCGCGAACGTTATCAACCTCTCGCTCACCGAGCCGAACACGCCGGCGCTCAGCGCCGCCATCCACTACGCGCTCAGCCACAACGTCGTCGTGGTCGCGTCGGCCGGCAACGACGCCGCGAACACCGGCTCGGGACCGTTCTACCCGGCCGCCTACCCAGGCGTGCTGTCGGTCGGCGCGGTCGACTCCAGCGGGGACCTGGCCAGCTTCTCGAGCACCCACACCCCGGTGAGCATCACCGCGCCGGGGGTCAACATCACCAGCGCTTTCCCGGGTGTGTACCCAGACTCGTACCTGGCGGCCCAGCAAGGCACCAGCTTCGCGACGGCGTTCGTCTCCGGCGTCGCCGCACTGGTCCGTGCCCGCTATCCCGGGTTCAAGGAAGCGCAGGTGGTACAGCGAATCGAGGAGACCGCTGATGGCGCGGCAGGAGCGGGCACCGGCAACGGCCTGGTGAACCCAGTGCAGGCCATCACGGCGGTGCTGCCCGCGGACCTGATCACCGCCAAGACGGCTACGGCGCGGGGCCGGGTACCGATCGACAGGGCCGCTTCCGACAGCGGCGAGCGGGACCGGGCGCTGTCGGTGACAGCGGGGGCGTTCGGGGTGGTACTGCTTGTGATCGCCGCCGCGGTCGTGATCCCCGCCGGACGCCGACGCCGGTGGCGGCCGGGCGGGGATCACTAACCGTTCGTAACGAAACCGCCGCTGCAGATTGCCCGGTGCGGCGCTTCCAGCTCATCGCGACGCTCGTGCCGTCGCCCGCGGGCACGATACGCACATCGTCGGCGAGCCCGCTGATAACGGCCAGCCCGACCCCCGGCGGAAGCTGATGAGGGGCGCCGTCGGCCCCTGGCGTCTTGAAAGAAGGCGCCAGTTCGGCCGACATCGCCTCCGCTGAGGCTTCCGCCGGAGCGGCGTCGGTCACCACGACCTCGAACCGTTCGGCGTCGTCGGTGAGCGCCACCCGGATCGGGGCTCGCGGACAGTGCTTCCGGTGCGCCTCCACGGCGCGAGAGCACGCCTCGCCCACCGCGAGGCGCACTTCGTCAAGCAACGATTCATCCACGCCGCTCCGGCGTGCGACCGCGGTGGCGACCAGCCTCGCGGTCCGCACATGCGCGGGCAGCGGCGTAAAGGTGACTTCGACGGTGGCCATGGAGGACGCCAGGCTACTTCTCGGCTTTCTTGGCGGCGATCGCCAGGTCCACCGAGTCGTGGATGCCGAACACCTTGGTAAGGCCGGTGATCCGGAAGATCTTGAGAATGCGCTCCTGGGTGCAGACGAGATCGAGCGAACCATCGTGCGCCCGCACTCGCTTGAGCCCGCCGACGAGGACCCCCAGGCCCGTCGAGTCGAGGAACTCGACCTTCTCCATATTGACTACCAGCTGGTAGTTCTTCTTGTTCACCAGATCGATGAGCAGCTCGCGAAGGCGCGGCGCGGTGTAAACGTCGATTTCACCCTCGACGTCCACGACCTCGATGCCGTCCTTGTTGTAGTGCCCCAGCTTCAGGTCCACAAATCCTCCAGCGCGCGTTGCGCGTCCTCATCTCGTCCCGCCCCGCCACGACGCTCGGGCTGACGTGTCCGGGAGCGTGGGGACAACCCCTGTTCGGCATTCAACCACGCTCCGGTGTCATGTCTATACGATTTCCATGGTGTCAGACATCCGCCTCGGCGGATGACACACTTAGAAACCTGTGTACACGCTCACTGGCGACTCCATACCCGGAATCCGTGAGGACCACATCGCGCTTGAGGTCCTCCGGGCGGCTCAGCGTGCCGGTGAGCTGGTACATCTAGAGCACATACCCGGCCGGGAGGGTCAAACCACATCCTGGCCGTCATCAGTTCGCCCCGAAGTCGCCGACGCGCTCGCTTGCCGCGGCATCGTCGCACCCTGGACGCACCAGGCGGTGGCCGCGTCCCTCGCGCGGTCCGGTCAGCACGTGATCCTCGCCACTCGGGCCGCGTCGGGGAAGTCGGCAGGCTATCTCGCCGCCGCGCTCTCGGAGATCCTCGACGGCGGCACCGCCTTGTACCTCGCGCCCACCAAGGCGCTCGCCGCCGACCAGCTGCGGTCCGTGCGGGGGCTGTCCGTGCCGGGCGTGCGCGCCGCCGTCTACGATGGCGACTCCACCGCGGCCGAACGATCCTGGGCCACCGCGCACGCCAACTATCTCCTCACCAATCCGGACATGCTCCACACCGGCGTCCTGCCCGCGCATACCCGCTGGCGCGGATTCTTCAAACGGCTCCGCGTAGTGATCGTCGACGAGTGTCATGGGTATCGCGGGGTCTTCGGCGCCCATGTGGCTCAGGTTCTCCGGCGCCTGCGCCGGGTCGCCGCGCATTACGCCCCGTCCGGCACCGCCGGCCCCGTGTTCATCCTCGCGTCCGCGACCATCGCCGACCCGGTGGCCTGCGCCCGCCTGCTCACGGGCCTGGACGCCGAACCCGTCACCGCGGACGGCTCGCCCCGATCTTCCCTTACGTTCGCCCTCTGGGAACCGCCCCCGCTGCACACCAGGCCCGGCGAACGAGCCCGCCGGGCCGTCACGTCCGAGGCCGCCGACCTGCTCGCCGGGCTCGTCAAGGCCGGTGTCCCCTCCCTCGCCTTCACCCGCTCCCGTCGTGGCGCGGAAACGGTTTCGCTGTCCGCGCGCGCCCTCTCCGCCCCGGACAGGGGCTCTCCTCAGGACGGGGGGTCTCCTCAGGACGGGGGAACTGTCGCCGCCTACCGGTCCGGCTACCTGGCGGACGACCGCAGGCAGCTCGAGGCGGACCTGCGCGACGGCCGGATCACCGGCATGGCCAGTACGACCGCGCTCGAACTCGGGGTGAACATCACCGGCCTGGACGCCGTGCTGATCGCCGGATGGCCGGGTACCTGGGCGTCGATGTGGCAGCAGGCGGGCCGCGCGGGTCGGGCCGGGCGCCCCGCACTCGCCGTCTTCATCGCCGGCGACGACCCGCTGGACACCTACCTGGTGCATCACCCAGACGTGCTGCTGGGGCACCCGGTCGAGCCCGCCGTACTCGATCCGGATAACCCTTATGTGCTGGGACCGCATCTGGTCGCGGCGGCGGCCGAAGCGCCGCTCACCTCGGCGGACCTGGACCTGTTCGGGCCGGCGGCCGGCCGCGCGACCGATCGGCTAACCGACGACGGCGAACTCCGGCGCCGCGATTCCGGATGGTATCCCGCACGCCATCGGCACCCGGCCCGCCTTATCAGCCTGCGGGGAAATGCCGCCGCGCCGATAAGAGTTGTTGAAGAGGCGACGGGCCGTCTCATAGGTACGATGGATGAGCCTTCGGCCCATCGTTTTGTCCACGACGATGCCGTCTACCTGCATCAAGGTGAAACATATGTCGTTCGGAAGCTAGAACTTGAAGATCGAGTCGCCTTGGTGGAATGTCGTGACCCGGGATATACAACGCAGGTCCGTGACATTACGGAAATTGACGTGGCAATGGAGCGCAGTCGCGTTTCCTGGGGAAATGCCACGGTCGCGTTTGGCGATGTGCGCGTGAAACGGCAGGTGACCGGATACACCAAGGTTCGCTCGGGAGCCAAAGTCGGCGGCGCCGACCTGAGCCTCCCGGCGCGGAGCCTAGCCACCCGCGCGGTCTGGTGGTCCGTTCCCGGAACGGGAGAGCACGGTGATCTCGGTGATCCCGGCGATCTCCGCGACCTGGCGGGGGCGGCGCACGCGGCCGAGCACGCGTCTATCGGACTGCTGCCACTGTTCGCGACCTGTGACCGCTGGGATGTGGGCGGCCTGTCGGCGGTGCGGCATCCCGCGACCGGCCAGCTCAGCGTGTTCGTGTATGACGGCCACGAAGGCGGTGCGGGCTTCGCCGAGCGCGGCTTCGGCGCGGCGGCGGAGTGGCTGCGGGCCACGCGGGACGCGATCATGGGGTGCCCATGCGAGGCCGGCTGTCCGGCCTGCGTCCATTCGCCCCGATGCGGAAGCGGGAACCTGGCGCTGTCAAAGGCCGGGGCGGTCGCACTGCTTGGGCGCCTGGTTTCGGGCGCTCCGCGATCAAACTGACTGGTCGCGGGCCACTTTGGCACCGCTGCAACTCGCCCTGAACTATTTCACTGACAGTTACCATGAGAATTTCATGGGGATTACTTGTAGAAATGGCGCGGCCCCCGCTGGGGGGGAGCGGGGGCCGCTACGGTCCGGCCCTGGGGGGGTAGGCCGGCGCCGTCTTACAGGAAAGCTTATACACATTCGTAGCGTCACTACACCACCGGATCTAAAAACCGGTGCAACGGAATTACAACATATTCAGGCTCACCATGAACAGACCTTTCGGCGCTCGGGCTTGCTTCAGCCGAATATTTTTTACTCCGAGCCGCTCAGCCGCGACGGGCCGGAGAAGGCGGGCATGGCGTGTTCTCCGAGCTAGACTGGCCTTTCCGGCCTCCGGCCCGCAACCCCTTCCCCCTCTGGCTCCCAGCCTCCCACCCTGACCCGCCATTCACTGCCAGGCTCTTCGCACGCTCTTCCCGCACACCATCCTCACTCGCCGCTCACCTGACCCTGCCCCCTCCGGCCGCTACCGCCCGCCGTCTCACACCGCCCAAGGCGACGCGAAATACCGGAAATATCCCTTTAAAGGCATATGCCGGATCAGCGGTTATCTTTCCCGGCGGGTGTTGCCCGCGCTGTTGCGGGACCCAGAAACGGACAGTCTCCAACAAATTTCTTCAGACATTTGTTAGCACATCGACGTGTCATCAACTTCGCCAAGGCGCCTATGACTGTCCTAATGCCGCTAATGATGTCAGTCAGTTAATGGCACCGGCCCGCCGCAACATGACGGACATTCGCCATATATCCGCAGATGACGGCAATGACGGTCACCGGCCCACCACGCGGTGGCCACTCCGCAAGCAACGTGCAACGGCATGTTACGCAGGCAACTGATTGAGATCACGAATCGATCACACATAGGGCTTCCGCTCGGCAGGGTTTCGACGTAAAAAAGTGTTACGGACACACGGAACGTCCGGGTGCGGCAGCCAAGGTACCCACGCGCGACCAGCCGCGGGAGGCGTGTCAAGCCAGGTCGATCCCGTCGAGGGAAGCCGTCGCGACAAACGCGTCCCGGCACCGGGCGGGTCGGCTTGACTGACAAAGAACGGTGCACGCTTTGGTAGCCAGGTTGCCGGGCTTACGGCGACGGCGCCCCCTACGCCGGGGCGCCGTTCGCGTGTTGTCCCCGCTTGCCGCCGGCACGCTGAAAGCCCGCCGTCCTCCCGTCGTCGTCCGTCGCTCGTTCTTCGCGACTCCCTCCTCGGTCCGGACAACGGCGCGCGCCTTTGGCTCGCGGGGCATGCCGCTTCGCGGTTCCCGTCGCCTGCTGACTCACGGGGTGGAGTGGGCCGTTGGCTTGGGGGCAGGGCGCTGCGTAGCGCTTCGGCTGGGGAGTTTGCGGCGGGGCTTAACGCTCGGTAAGACGTATCACGATAGCCTTGGACCACTTGCAGAGAGGAAGGACGCCATGGCCCGCACCGGAACGGCCCGCACCGGGACGCCGGATGGCACCCGCGACCAGCAGTCGCTCGGCGATCTTGTCTCGCTTGCCCTCAAGGATCTCTCGCAGCTTATGCACTACGAGATCACCTTGGCCAAGAAAGAGTTCAAGGTTGATATACGGCGGGCGGGCTTCGGCGCCGGCTTTGTCGCGCTGGTCCTGATGGTCGCGTACCCGCTGCTGCTGATGCTGCTGTTCGCCTACGCGTACGGTCTGTACGCGATTGGGGTGCCCGGGGGTCTCTGGGGCGCTTTCCTCTGGGTCGCGCTCACCGTATTCCTGGTCGCGCTCATCGCCGGCGGCATCGGATTCCTGTTCTTCAAGCGGGTCACTGGCATGCGGCTGACACGGAAGACCGTGTCGGACGACATCGGAATGCTGAAGAAGCGGACGGCGAACAACGCCGACGGCGCCACGGCAGTGGACGGCGCCAGCGCTTCCGCCGTGGGCAGTGCCGGAAAGGACAAGCCCAGCGTGGCCGAAGGTTCCGGCGCAGACGGCATCCCCGCCTCCATATCCGCCCGCTCCTTAGGCCGGTGAACGCAGGCATGGCGTCGGAGTCCGTCATCCAGATCGACGGGCCGTGGACTCACCGTTCGGTCACCGCGAACGGAACCCGTTTCCACGTCGCGAGCAAGGGCGACGGACCACTGGTGCTGTTGCTGCACGGGTTCCCCCAATTCTGGTGGACATGGCGTCATCAGCTGGAATCCTTGGCCAGTGCCGGTTACCGGGCCGTCGCGGCCGACCTGCGCGGCTACGGGGGCAGCGACAAGCCGCCGCGTGGCTACGACCTGATCACCGCCGCCGCGGACGCGGCCGGCCTCATCCGGGCGCTCGGCGAGGCCAACGCGGTAGTCGTCGGCCACGACTGGGGCGGCCTCGTCGCGTGGACGCTCGCCAAGTATTTCCCGAAGTCGGTCAGGCGCCTGGCCGTGGTCTCGGCCGCGCACCCGCTGAGCATGCGTGCCGCCGTTCTGGCCAGTCCGCTCGGCGGGGGCGCGCCGTTCGCCATGCAAGGCCGACGGAACGGTTACCCGCTCGCCTTCCAGGTGCCGCTCTTCCCGGAACGACAACTGGTTCGCGATGGCGCGTCCCTTGTCGAATCGCTGCTTTCCACCTGGTCGGCGCCTGGCTGGCCGGATGAGGAAACGGCGCACGTTTACCGCCGGGCCATGCGTATCCCGTCGGTTGCACATTCCGCGCTTGAGTACCATCGCTGGTTCGTGCGCAGCACCTTCCGGCCGGACGGCTATCGGTACGCCCGCGAGATGCGGTCGCCCGTCGGCGCGCCGGTCCTGCATCTCCACGGGGCCGTGGACTCGTGCGTACCGCCGCAGACCGCGCGCGGCGCGGGCCGCTACGTGGAGGCGCCGTACCGGTGGAAGCTCCTGGACGGAACGGGCCACTTCCCGCACGAGGAACGGCCTGACCTTTTCGACGCGGAGTTGCTCGGCTGGCTGGCGGATCCCGAACCAGAGCGATGACGGCGTGCGGCGGTGAATAGCAGGTGACCGGTGGCGCGGCAGAATCCGGGTCGCGGCGAGACCGGGACCCCGGTGGCCGGCCGCGCAACTCCCGTCCGCGTGACGAACTCGGCCGCCCGCTCCCCCGGGGCGCGTCCGCCGACGTGCCCCGAATCCCCGACGACCTCGCCATCAGTGCGTCCGAAGCAGCGGTCCTCGGCGGCTCCCTGCTAGCCGAAGGCCGCCCGTTCCACGCCCACGAGGTATTCGAGGCCGCTTGGAAAACCGGCCCGGCCGCCGAACGCGATCTGTGGCAAGGCCTGGCCCAGATCGCCGTCGGCATCACGCACGCCCGGCGCGGCAACGCCGCGGGGGCCGTGACCCTGCTGCGCCGCGGCGCGCGGCGCGTCGGTGCCAACCGGAGTTCGCATAACCGCCTATACGGAATAGATCCGGTCTTCGTGGCCGACCGGGCCGAGGAGATCGCCGCGCAGATCGAGAGCAACGGGCTCGCGACCGTCCCTGAAGCCGACCTCCTCCTGCCCATGGCCCCGCCCGCACCGTAGAAACGCCCCTGAGTCACCGCCCGCAGCGTGCTCAAATACGCGTTTGACCACGTCGGTCAGCGTGCTCAAACGCGCAAACGAGCCGACTATGGCGTGTACGAATGCGCATTCGGGCCGGCTGAGTGGCTGGGCGGCCGGGCGGGGGCCGGCCCGGCGGGGAGCCGGGCGGGCGGCCGGGCGGGGGGCCGGGTGGGCGGGGAGCCGGGCGGGCGGGGAGTCGGGGTGGGTGGGTTAGTCGCAGCCTTGGGTGGAGACCGGGGTCGTGGCGGAGGCGCCCGCGTTGGCGTCGCCCGCGACTTCGCCGGCCGTGAGGGCGAAGCCTGTGTCGGATACGCCGACCGCGGCGGCGAAGACCACGCCGTAGACGTTGCCGGACGGGCTCAGCAGCGGGCCGCCGGAGTTACCGGGCTGGACGACAGCGCGAATCTCGTAGATCTGGCGGTTGACCTGGCCCGTCTGGTAGATGTCCGGGCCCACGGCGTTCTGGATCTCGCCGATCCGCGCGGAGACCGCGGTGAACGGGTGGTCGAGCGGGTAACCGGCCACCACCGCGCTGGCGCCGTCGTTCGCCTGGCCCGCGAAACGCAGCGGCGTCAGGTTCAGGCCCGGCACGTACAGCACGGCAATGTCGACCTGCGGATCGTAGAAGACAACCTGGGCCGCGTAGGTGCTGCCGCCCGCCGTGGTGACCGTCGGCCCCTGCGTCACGCCCGCCACGACGTGGGCGTTGGTCAGGATGTGGTGCGGGGCGTAGACGAAGCCGGACCCCTCGATTCCCCGGTTGCAGCTCGGGGCGGTCCCCTGCACCTTGACGATCCGGCTCCGGGCATCGGCGGCGCCCGCGCTGTTCAGCACGGCCGGGTCCGGCGGCGGCACGTTCAGCAGGCGCGCCGACCCGATCCCGCTGAACACCTGCGGGAACGGGCCGCTGGCCAGCATCCGGCGAAAGTCGGAGAACATCGACTTGGCGGGCGACGGCATGACCCGGTCCATCGTCCGCAGCACGGCGGAGTTGTTGACCTGCTGCACGACCACCGGGAACGGCGACGCGGTCAGCACCGAGCCGATCGCCCAGGCGATCAGCAGCATCGACAGCACACTCACCGCGGCGCCGCCGACCGCGTCCAGCGTCGTGGTCGACCGCCCGGTCATGGTCTGCCGCATCGCGGTGCCGATCGACGACGCGATGAATTGCCCGATGATCGCGAAGCTGACGAGCAGGATGACCGCGACCACGTCTTGCTGAGTCTGGCCGCCGACCAGCGCGCGGGAAATGTCGGGGCCGAACTGCGCGCCCAGCACCGCCCCGCCGACGAAGCCGACAAAACTCAGCGAACCGACGATGAAACCCTGCCGGTAACCGGACACCGCGAATGCGATGGCGATCACGATCAGGGCAAGGTCAAGCAGATCACCTCGCACGCTTCCAAGGTATCCGCTGGCGCATCACGCGGGGGCTCCTTGACGGGCAGGCGTAATCGTTTAGTCGCTGCCGTGCCGCACAGCGTAAACCGCGGCCTGCGTGCGGTCCTGCACGCCGAGCTTCGCGAGAACGGCGCTGACGTGTGCCTTGACCGTCTTCTCGGCGACGTGCAGGCTGCGGGCGATCTCGCGGTTGGACTTGCCCTTGGCGATCAGCGTGAGCACCTCGCGCTCGCGGCCCGTGAGCGTCCCGACCCGGGAACCGTTGTCGGCACCAAGCGCGAGCGACGCGGCCGCCTCGGGAGCGAGCAGCAGGTGCCCGTCGTGCACCGAGCGGATCGCCCGCACCAGCGCGTCAGGATCGATGTCCTTGTACACCACGCCCACCGCCCCGGCCCGCATCGCCTGGCGGGTGCGGGCCGGTTCGGTCGCGCTCGTCAGCACGAGCACCCGCGGCCCGTCGGCGGGGGCCGCGGCACGCAGCGCCTCGAGCACCGCGATCCCGTCCATCCCGGGCAGCTTCAAGTCCAGCAGCATCACGTCCGGCCGTAGCGAGCGCGCCAGTTCCACGGCGCCCGGCCCGTCCGGTGCCTCGCCGGCCACGCGGATCCCGTCCGCCACGTCCAGCAGGGACCGCAGCCCCTGCCGCACCACCGGATGGTCGTCCACGATGAGCACGCTGATCATGCGGGCACCGTCAGCCGGATCTCGGTGCCCGCCCCCGCCGCCGAGCGCACCCGCAGCCGCCCGCCCGCGAACGCCGCCCGCTCCCGCATGGACGCGAGGCCGAGGCCGCCGCCCACGCCGCGAGCCGCGTCCACCGCTTCGGGATCGAACCCCGACCCGTCATCCGCGACGACCAGCACCACGCGGCGCGGCGTCCGCGTCAGGGACACCGATACCTCAGTCGCGCCAGAGTGCCGCAGCGCGTTGTGCAGCGCCTCCTGCGCCACCCGGAACGCGGCCGCCTCCACCAGCGGCTCCAGCCCCGTCACGTCCCCGGCGGACACGCGCACGGGTATGCCGTGCGCCCGGCTGGCCATCTCGGCGTACCGCCGCACCGAGGACGCGAGGCCGTCGAGTTCCGGCGGCGCGAGCCCGTCGATGACGGCCCGCAGCTCGGCGTGCGCCTGCGCGCCGAGCTCAGCGATGGCCGCGATCTCGGCGGCCGCCCGGGCGGCGTCCTCCTGGGACACGAGCACCGAAGCCGCCCGCGCGTGCGCCCGGATGGAGAACAGCCGCTGGGAAACGGCGTCGTGCAGTTCCCGCGCCAGCCTGCCCCGCTCCTCGATGACCGACAGTTCCCGGCTCCGTTCATACAGCCGCGCGTTGACGATGGCGATCGCGGCATGCCCGGCGAACAGCGACATCAGCTCCGTGTCGCGTTCGGTGAAGGCCTCTCCCGACATCTTGTTCGCGATGAAGATGATGCCGAGAATTTCCTCCCCGTTCCGCACGGGAACACCCAGGAACCCCGACATCTCGGGATGCGCCGACGGCCAGCCCTCGAACCGCGGGTCTTCCCTGATGTCCGCCAGCCGCACCGGCTCGGACGCCTTGAGCAGCGCCGCCAGCATCCCGTGCTGGCGGGGCAGCGGCCCGATCGCGCGCTGCTGCGCCGCGGTCAGCCCCGAGACCACGAATTCGCCGAACGATCCACGGTCATCCGGTACGCCCAGTGCCGCGTACCGGGCACCCGCGAGCGTCCGCGCGGATCGCACGATCACCCGCAGCGCGTCGCGCGTGCACAACTGCCGGCTAACCGCCAGGACAGCCTGGCTGACCCGGTTCAGCTCGGCGACGTAGGATTCCACCCTTCGACGGTAACCCGGCCCGGCAAGACACGGATCGGCCGCGAGTCCTAGGACCATAGTCCTAGGCCCGCCGCGCCTCATGCCCGATGCGGTCAGTCCGGGCGAAACCTAGCGTCGAAGACATGACCACAAGCAGTCAACTCACACACGGACAGGCAGTCATCACCGGGGCGTCCCGCGGCCTCGGCCGCGCCCTCGCCGCCGGCCTGGCGCGCGCGGGCTACGACCTCGTCATCGACGCCCGCGCCGGCAACGCCCTCGCCGGCGCCGCGAAAGCCATCCAAGCGCAATCATCCGCCATCACGATCGCGGCGATCCCCGGCGACATCACCGATCCGGCCCACCGCGGCGAACTGCTCAAGGCGGCCGCCGGGAAGACCACGCTGCTCGTCAACAACGCCGGGACGCTCGGCGCCGCCCCGCTGCCCGCACTGGCCGACTACCCGCCGGACGAGCTTCGCGACGCCTTCGAGACCAACGTCATCGCGCCGATCGCGCTCACCCAGCTGTTCCTCCCGCAACTGCGTGCCAACGGCGGTGCCGTCCTGAACATCACCTCGGACGCCGCGGTCGAGGCGTACACCGGCTGGGGCGGCTACGGCGCGGCGAAGGCCGCGCTCGAGCAGGCATCCAACGTCCTCGCCGCCGAGGAGACGTCGGTCCGGGTCTGGTGGGCCGATCCCGGCGACCTGCGGACGGACATGCACCAGGCGGCCTTCCCGGACGAGGACATCTCAGACCGGCCGCGGCCGGAATCAGTCGTGCCCCGGTTCCGCTACCTGATCACCGAGCGGCTGCCCAGCGGCCGGTACCGGGCAGCCGAGCTGGGGGCCAAGACGGAGTCACGAGCGACGTGAGGGGAAGAAAATGATCGCATTCTCCCTGCCGCGGGACCTTGAGGCCAGCGCGCCGCCGGAGACCCGCACGGGCGCGCGCGACAGCGTGCGGCTGCTGGTCAGCCACCGCGGGACCGGCGCCGTCGAACACCGGCGGTTCACCGACCTGCCGCGCCTGCTGCTGCCCGGCGACCTCCTCGTCGTCAACACGTCCGGCACGCTGCCCGCCGCGGTCCCCGCCGGGCGCGGGCTGGTCGTCCACTTCTCCACCGGGCTCCCCGACGGCTCCTGGCTAGTCGAACTGCGCATCCCGGCCGGGAAATCCAGCGTGCCGGACGGTCCCGGCGTACCCGGTCAGTCCATCGACCTGCCCGGCGGGGCGCGGCTGACGCTGTCCCGGCGCTTTTCCTCCCGACTTTGGCACGCCCGGCTGTCGACCGCCGTGGTGCCCTACCTGCTGCGGCACGGCATGCCGATCCGCTACGGGTACGTCGGGCGCGAGTGGGGCCTCGGGATGTACCAGACGGTGTTCGCGCAGCGGTTCGGGAGCGCGGAGATGCCCAGCGCGGCGCGTCCGTTCAGCCCGGCCGTGGTCGCGGCCCTGGCCGCGCGCGGCGTGCTCATCGCCCCGGTCACCCTGCACTGCGGAGTCTCGTCCCTCGAGTCGGGCGAGGACCCGTACCCGGAGCAGTACGACGTGCCCCCGGCCACGGCCCGGCTCGTCCGGATGGTCCGGGCCGCGGGCGGGCGTGTCATCGCCGCGGGCACCACGGTCGTCCGCGCCCTGGAAACCACCGGGGCGGACCCTGGTGCCGGCTGGACATCGCTCGTCGTCACGCCGCAGACCGGGGTGCGCGTCGTCGACGGCCTGCTGACCGGACTGCACGAGCCCGAGGCATCACATCTGCGGATGCTCGCCGCGTTCCACGGCGAGGACCTGCTGCAGCACTGCTACGACGAGGCACTCGAACACCGCTACCTGTGGCACGAATTCGGCGACGTCCACCTGCTGCTGCCCTAGTCGTTCGCTACGCCCGTTCGGGGAGTTCGCGCGTGACCGTGATATCCCAGGGGAGTTCCCAGCCGCCGAGCGCGAGCAGGCGGTCGGTCAGCAGGCCGGTGAATCCCCAGATCAGCATCTTGCCGATGTGGAAGGCGGGGCCCAGGCGACCGCTGGCGGTGTGCAGCGTGAACCGGTTTCCGGGGTCGGCCAGGGCGGCGACCGGGATGCGCTCGACCGCCGCCACCTCGCCAGCGTCGGCCGCGTGCACCGCGGACGGCGCCCGCCACCAGCCAAGGACCGGGACGACGCGGAACTGGCTGTGCCGGATGAACAACTCAGGCAGCGTAGCCAGCACGTCGACGCCCGACGGGTCGAGCGCGGTTTCCTCGGCCGCCTCACGCAAGGCCGCCGTCACCGGCCCGCCGTCACCCTCCTCGACCGCGCCCCCGGGGAACGCGGGCTGGCCCGGGTGCCGGCGCAAGCCCTCGTTGCGCTGGATGTACAGCAGGTCAGGCCCGTGCGGTCCGTCACCGAACAGGACGAGGACGGCGGACTGACGGCCGCCGCCCGCGGGTGGGCGGAGAACCCCTGGCACCTCCATGCCCGCCGCGGCTGCGGCGAGGTCGCGGAGCCACCCGGGAGCGGCGTCTCCCGCCGCGGACTCGTCTCCGCTCACGAGAAGTCTCCGCTCACGAGAAGGGGCCGGTCTTGACGAGCTTCGCCGCGATCTCCGGATCGGTGGGACCGAGGCCGAACGAGGGGCACCAGTCCGCGACCGAGCACGCACCGCAGGCGGGCTTGCGGGAATGACAGATCCGGCGGCCGTGCCAGATCAGCCGGTGCGACAGGATGACCCAGTCCTTCTTCTCGATCAGGGGGCCGACCTCCGCCTCGACCTTCACCGGGTCCTCGCTGCTCGTCCAGCCGAAGCGCCGCGCCAGCCGACCGAAGTGCGTGTCCACCGTCAGGCCGGGGATGCCGTACGCGTTGCCGAGCACGACGTTCGCCGTCTTCCGTCCCACTCCCGGGAGCGTGACCATGTCCGCCAGCTTCCGCGGCACCTCGCCGCCGAAGCGGTCGCGCAGCGCGATGGACAGGCCGATCACCGATTTGGTCTTGGCGCGGAAGAGCCCGATCGAGGCCAGTATCGATTCGACCTCCTCCGGGTTCGCGACGGCCAGGTCGTCGGGCGTGGGGTACTTCGCGAACAGCGTCGGCGTCGTCATGTTGACCCGCTTGTCCGTCGTCTGCGCGGAAAGGACCGTGGCCACCAGCAACTGGAACGGGTTCTGGAAGTCGAGTTCGACGTGGGCGTCCGGGTACGTCTCCGCGAGCACCCGGTTGATCTTGCGCGCCCGCCGGACCAGACCGGCATGCGTCTCGGGCTTCTTCCTCTGCACGACCATACGAACTAGCGTACGGTGCCCTTCCAGCGCGCAGTGCCACAACTATCGCGACCGGTACCCGGGTGCTTTTCCGTCGCTATTGGCCATAAACATCACATGTTGGGGTATGCGCATCAGCAACACCGGCAATGTGCCCGGATTACTACAATCCGCAGCTACTCCGATACTGGATGCGTAAGTCAGCGGTTAGCGGCGCCGAGGGCGGCACGCAACCGGTCTTCCGATACACGCCAGAAGTCATGTTGCACGCCGTCCACAAAGGTAACCGGTATCTTTTCCCAGTACTCACGCATATCGTCTTCCGATTGCGTGATATCACGCTCCACCCACGTGACTCCGAGATCGCCCGCCACTCGCTCGATCACGGCTCGCGCGTCGTCGCACAGATGACAGCCCGGCCGGCCCAGCATTGTGATTCTCGGTGAACTGAAAGTCACCTGCCCTACCTCCGCCTCGGGTATGACGACGGCTCCCAGTCGGGCGATTCCTGCCACGGCGGGCCGCCGGCCGTCTTCGCGCCGTGGTCTTCACCGTAGCGGCCGCCGCCGTCCTCGCTGAACCAGCCGTTGGGGGCCTCGCCGTACCTCGCGCCGCCGCTGCCACCGTATCCGGAGTTCCCGGCGCCGCCGTACCCAGCGTTGTCGTACGCAGCGTTGCCGTATCCGGCGTTGTCGTATCCGGCGTTGTCGTAGGCAGCGTTGTCGTAGGCAGCGTTGCCGTATCCGGCGTTACCGCCGCTTTCGTACGCGGCGGCGCCGCTTCCGTACCCGGCGTTGCCACCCGCGTACTGGTCGTTGCCCTGATACTGGCCACTGCCTTGGTACTGGTCACCGCCCTGGAACTGGCCGCCCTGGAACTGGCCGCCCTGGTAGTCGCCGCCCGTGCTGCCGTAGCCGCCCGCGCCCGCGGCCCCGCTACGGGGGGCGGCCTCATAACTCGCCGCCTGGCCGTACCCGCTGCCGTATGTGTCCACTGCGGTGTAGCTCTCAGCGGGGGCATAGCCATCGGCCGCGGTCGCCGCCTCCAACGCCGCCCGGGGGGTGCGCCGTACCAGTGGCGCCGATGCCTGAGCCTGCGGGGCGGCGGGCACTGGGGCTAGCCGGTCCGCCTGGGCCTGCCCAGCTCGATCGCCCTGGTCGCCCTGGTCGCCCTGGTCGCCCTGGTCGCCTTGGAAGAGCGCGGCGACTTTCGCGTATTTCAGCCGCAAGTCAATGATATTGGTCGCAAGAACGCAAGACCTGCGTTCTGCGACGAAGCGCTGAATATGCGGCTGGCGTTCGTGCTCCTCAAACGCGGCTCGGTTCCGGTAAATCTCGTAGATGATCCGCTGCATGGGTGCCTTCGGCACCACGTGAATTACATACACAAGGGTATCCGGTTCGGAACTCCGGACACCTTCGGCAGCTTCTTCCGCGAGCCGGTCAAATTCCGCCGCTTTATCGTCGGTAAGCGTAAATATTGCGAGCCGGCCATACGGCCGTGGCGTACCGGACTGAGCCGGGGAAGATGGCGCGGCATCAGGGAATTCTCCGCCATCCAGGTCAATGCTCGTCGCATCGGGGAAACTCCCGTACTGCCCATTATCGGCACCGGGATATTCCCGGCGCGCGCCAGTTCCGCCCGTGCCCGCATAACCGGTGTCACCATACCCGGGACGTTCGTAGCCGCCACCGTTGTAGCCAGCGGCGCCGTTGAATGCGGCACCGTCGTAACCGGGATCTTCGTAGCCGCCGCGGTCCCGGTAGCCCCGCTGGCCACCGCCCTGCCCCTGCTCCGGTGCCTGGCTCTGGCCCTGGTCGGCGAAGCCGCCGTGCGTGTTTCCGTAGCCGCCGTCACCGGCATAGCCGTCGTCGCCGTACCCCCGACCATGGCCCGGGTCGCGGTAGCCCTGATCACCGCGATTCTGATCACCGCGATTCTGGCCACCGAGATTCTGGACACCGCTGCCCGGGGCGCCGTAGTTCTGGCCGCTGTAGCCGTCGTCACCGTAGGATGCGCCGGATCCGTACCCCTGCGCGTCGTAACCGCCGCGGGTACGGCCAGTCTGGCCCGCTGGCCAGCCGCCGTCGTTCGCCCAGTCGCCATCCCGGCCATCGCCGGTGTCGCGGGATGCCCAGCCTTCCGGAAGGCTGTCGGACCGGTCATCGTCGCGTCGCCGCATACCCCTCATATCCGCTCCGCTCCGCTCTCGGTGAATCGGTGAAGCCGTTACCGCTTCTACCCATTGTCGGCGATTTCGCCTGCCGTCACCGGGCGTTGCCCACATCAACGCGGCCGCCGGCACCGGCGCTTCACGCGCGCGGTCCGGCCAGCTGAGCGACAAATCCCCACTATTGGGACATATCGTCGGTGTTCGGCCAGCTCAGATTGTGGGGCACGCCACACTCGCCACACCCGCGAGAGGCCGCCCGGATGCCGGCGGATACGCGCGGGCATGCCAAAGGCGGCGGCAAGCCCGCGGCCCCGGGGAACTCATCGCTCCCGGATATCCACGGCTTCCCGCCGCCAGGAAGAAGCAGGCTACTTCTTGTTCCTGCGCTGGATGCGCGTCTTCTTCAGCAGCTTGCGGTGCTTCTTCTTGGCCATACGCTTACGGCGCTTCTTGATGACAGAGCCCATCAGGCCACCACCCTCCTCGGCACAACGGCAGACGGGCACGCCATGACGCTCACCCGCAGACGGGAGGCTGGGCACACGCCCGAAGCTAGACAGTTAGACAGACTGCGTGAGCGAGGATCGCTCACGCAGTCCATTAGCCTACCCGGTATTGCCCACTGCGCTGGTCTTACCGAGACACTGCCAGACGAGCCGCCCCCCACGGCGGACTGATGCCCCCGATGTCGCGACGGTTCCGGTTCCCCGCCACGCATCCGGCGGACGTGATCAGGCCGTGCCGACGAAAGCAGCGCGCAGATACTGATTGACCGCCTGTTCCGGAACCCGGAAAGAACGGCCCACCCGTATCGCCTCTAGTTCGCCTGAGTGCACCAACCGATAGACGGTCATCTTCGACACCCGCATGATCGTGGCTACTTCGGCGACGGTAAGGAATCTCACGTCGCTTAGGGGAGTTTCGGTTGCCATCATTGCCCTCTTCCGCGCGAAGCCGAGCACGCCTGACCGGATTCAGCGCACCAGTCACGTACGTATCCAGGGTAAGTCCCGTACAGAAAAGAGCAACCCCTCCGAATAGCCTCATTGTTGTTACTCTTCCGGCAGGGGTGCGCGAGAGTCCCGCAAGGCGACCTCAGATTCCGGGAAAAAATACGGAAAGAAGCACGTCACGGCTCTGCGACGAGGCCATGATGGGCAAACACCGCGCTTCGTGTTCGCATGATGGACCGGTCAACAGGATCCTCTGGATCCATCCCCGATCTAAATGGAACATAGCGCGCCGACGCGCCGTCCGTCATCGACTCGGGCGGAGTTTCACCGCCCAGCCGTCGCGCGAGTTCCCGCCACTCGGCCGGAGTGGAGATTACCGGGTCGACGGGCGCCCCGGCCGCGATCGCCAGCAAGTGGGTCCACGTGCGCGGTACCACCTGGACGAGGGCGTACCCGCCGCCTCCGGTCAGCAGCCACCGGCCGTCGCACAGTTCGTGCGCCAGGTCGTGCAGCATCATCGCCGCGGCACGCTGGGCGTCCACGGACAGTTCCAGGTTCGCCAGCGGGTCGAGCGCGTGGCTGTCGCACCCGTGCTGGGTCACCAGCACCGTGGGCTTGAACGCGCGCAGCAGCGGCGGTACCACCGCGTCGAAGGCCCGCAGCCAGCCCGCGTCACCGGTCCCGGCCGGCAGCGCCACGTTGACCGCGTAGCCCGTTCCCTCGCCCGTTCCGATCTCGCCGGGCAGGCCGGTACCCGGGAACAGCGTCGCCGGATGCTCGTGCAGCGAGATCGTCAGCACGCGCGGGTCGTCGTAGAACGCGGCCTGCACCCCGTCGCCGTGGTGGACGTCGATGTCCACGTAGGCGATCCGCTCCACGCCGGCCGACAGCAGCCACCTGATCGCGATCGCCGGGTCGTTGTACACGCAGAAACCGCTGGCCGAAGCGCGCATCGCGTGATGCAGCCCGCCGGCGATGCTCGCGGCATGCAGCGCGCCGCCAGAACCCGGTTTTCCCGAGCCCGGCGTGCCCAGCGCGAGTGCCCGGGCCGCCGCCAGGGTCGACCCCGCGATCAGCGCGGACGCCTCGTGCATGCCCGCGAAGACCGGGTCATCCGGTGTGCCGAGGCCGAACCTCGCCGCCGGCCGCAGTGTCCGCCCCGCCTCCCGGACCGCCTCGATGTACGCGGCGTCGTGGACCGTCTCGAGCTCAGGGTCCGTCGCCGGCGCGACGTCGATCATGGACACCGACGGCGCGGACAGGACCCCCAGCGAGCGTGCCAGGGCCATCGTCAGCGTCACGCGCACCGGCGCGAGCGGATGTCCCGGCCCGAAGTCATACCCGGTGAGGGCGTCGTCCCACGCCACCGCCAGCGGGCCGCTCATCACGCACCGCCCAGTTCGCGCCCGCGGTCCCTGGCCGCCTCGATCGCCGCCAGGAAGGCCGCCCGCACCCCGTGCTTCTCCAGTTCCCTGATGGCCGAGATCGTCGTACCGCCGGGCGACGTCACGGCCTCGCGGAGGATCACCGGGTGCTCACCCGAGTCCCGCAGCATGGTCGCCGCCCCGTACACGGCCTGGATGACGAGGTCGAGCGCGGCCTTGCGCGGCATCCCGAGCAGGATGCCGGCGTCCACCATCGACTCGACCAGGTAGTACACGTAGGCGGGGCCGCTGCCCGACAGCGCGGTCGCCGCGTCCTGCTGCGACTCCGGGACCCGGAGGACCTGGCCGACGGTCCGCAGCAGGGTCTCCGCCTCGGCCAGGTGCCGTTCCCGCGCGAACGCGCCCGCCGAGATCACCGACATGGCCTCATCCACGAGCGCCGGCGTGTTCGGCATCGCCCGCACGACGGGAACACCCTCACCCGCACCGTCGCCGGCACCCAGAGTTCGCTCGATGAAGGACGTCGTGATGCCGGCCGCGACCGATATCACCAGCTGCGATGGGCCGACTACCCCGGCCACCTCGGCAAGCGCGCGGCCCATGTCCTGCGGCTTGACCGCGACGACCAGCGTGTCCGCGTTCTTGGCCGCGTCCTCGGCCGAGAGCACCCGCACGCCGTACCGTTCGCTGAGCTCCTCGCCCCGCTCGGCACGGCGCACTACCACGGCTACCTCGGACGGAGGCCGTCCGGCCCGCACCAGCCCCGACAGCAGCGCCTCGCCCATCTTGCCGACGCCCAGTATCGCGATCATGTTCCCGACCCTAGCGCGCCGCCCCGGTCACATGCCTTGGGGCGTGGTGCGTAACGGGCGGAGCGAGCGCAGGAAGAACGCGAGGTTCGCCGGCCGTTCCGCCAGCCGCCGCACCAGGTATCCGTACCAGTCGGACCCGTACGGCACGTACACGCGGACCTGGGCGCCAGCGGCGGCGAGCGATCGCTGCAGGCCCGACCGGATCCCGTAGAGCATCTGGTACTCGAAGCTGTCCGGCGACCGTGACAGCCCCAGCGACCGGGTGATCGCGATCAGCCGCGGGTCGTGAGTGGCGATCATCGGGTAGCCCGGGCCGTTCATCAGGGTCCGCAGGCAGCGCGCGAACGCCTTGTCCACGTCGTGCTTCGCCGTGAAGGCCTCCGACACGGGCTCAGCGTAGGCGCCCTTCACCAGCCGCACCCGGACCCCGGGGGCGGCCAGCGCGCGCACGTCCGTCTCGGTCCGGCGCAGCGCCGCCTGCACCACGCTGCCCAGCCACGGGTATTTCTCCCGCAGCGACGCGGCGATGCGGAGCGTCGCGTCCGCCGTCCGGTGGTCTTCGGCATCCAGGGTCACGGTCGTACCGCACTCGGCGGCCACCGCGGCGATCCGCTCGATGTGCGCGGCGGCGATCCGCTCGCCGGCCTCACTTACCCCGCCCGGACCTCCCGGCCCGGAGGCCTCCAGTGACAGTCCCACGGCGGTCGGCTTCACGGACACTTCGACCGCGCCGTCCCTGGTCAGCCCGTCGGCGGCCAGCTTCTCCAGCAGCGCCGTGTACTGGTCCGCGGTCGCGGCGGCGTGCAGCGGGTCGGTCACCGACTCGCCGAGATAATCCAGAGTGACGAGCAGTCCGTTATCGCGCAGGGTCCGGGCGACGCGCACCGCGTCGCCGATGCCCTCCCCAGCCACGAACCTGTCCACCACGGCCCGGGTCGCCGGCGTCGCCGTGACGAGCCCCCGGATCTGGTCGCTGGCGGCGGCCGCCAGTAGCGCCTGACGCAGCAAGTGAGAGACCTTTCCTCAAAGCATCCTTCGGCCCGCCGGCGGTGATGCGAGGAACTCGCGACGTGGCGCCACCTTCACGTTCGCGCCGGCGTCCGGCGAGACTATCACTTCCTGCGCGGCGGCAACCCCGTCGGCCAGCAGGGTCGCGTCCACCGGCACTGACCGCTTGACCAGGGCCAGCCCGATCGGCCCGAGCTCGAAATGCCGCGCCGAGGACCCGACGAACCCGACCTCGGTGCCGTCGGCGGTCGTGACCGGTGTCCCGTGCGCCGGCAGCCGGTCCACGCTCCCGTCCAGCTGCAGCAGCACCAGCCGCCGCGGCGGGTGCCCGAGGTTGTGGATCCGCGCCACCGTTTCCTGACCGCGGTAGCACCCCTTGTCCAAGTGCACGGCGGTTTCAATCAGCCCCGCCTCGTGCGGCAGGGTCTTGTGGTCGGTGTCCAGCCCCGGCCGCGCCACGTGCCCGGCGATCCGCACCGCCTCGAACGCCCAGCTGCCCGCCACCGGAAGGCTTAGCGTGGCGGCCACATCCGCTATCCGGTCCCGCGGCACCAGAACATCTATCCCAAACGTTCCATGGGTCACCGCCTTCACCCCGATCTCGGAGTTCAGGGCCAGGAGGGAGTCGCCACCGTCCGTGATGGCTGCGGGACCCCCCTCGGCCGGGACCGGGCCGGCGACCGTGACAACCGCGATGCCGGCGGTCTCGTCTGCGACCTCGACGCGGAGCATGAAGCGCATCGAGTTGAGGTAGTCGACGAGCGCCGGGGCGGTGCCGGGCTCGACGTGCACCCAGGTGGTCTCGCCGTCATCGGTGAGCGTGAGATGGTGCTCCAGGTGGCCTTGCGGGCTGAGGATCAGCCCCTGCGCGGTGGCCCCGGGGGCGAGCCGTTCCAGGTGCTGGCTGGTGAGGCTGTGCAGCCAGCCAAGCCGGTCCGGGCCGGTGATCGTGACCACGCCCCGGTTGGAGCGATCGACGAGCACGGGCCCTTCGGTCATCGCGCGCTGCTCGCGCGCCGGATCGCCGTAATGCGCGGCGACGCCCTCGTCCGGCTCCGCCGCCTCAACAGCACCGTCTATGTCAAGCATTTCGCTTCTCTCTGCAGTCCTGCGTCTGAGTCTAGTTCGGCCACCGCACCCCTCCCCCGCCCCACCGGCGCCGCCAAGCCTTACCCCGCCCCG